>Ga0114982_1000604_pt1 | contig 19187 bp, 13 predicted proteins | sample Shrwel_input2_FT_FD_87183 | JGI IMG/M metagenome (GOLD analysis project Ga0114982, IMG submission 87183) | Subsurface microbial communities from deep shales in Ohio, USA - Utica-3 well 1 S input2 FT | ecosystem: Environmental > Aquatic > Deep subsurface > Shale gas/oil reservoir > Produced... | reverse complement strand
CTATCCAATCTAAATCAAATCTGATTGTACGCCGTTTTTGATGACAAACGATTATCCAAAGGTCTGCTACTTTTTAAAAAATATCTGTTACTCAGATCTGTTGACGCCGTGCACGAGAAGCGTGATTCAGACGACAACAGACCCTGACATACAATAAGCTGGCGAGCTTATTGACTACTTACTTAACAGCGTCCCAAGTCACGGGCGTATTGGCGCTGACATCGCGTAATAGCGTTTTACCTAAAATGTCTTCCGAGTGCTTTGGCGGCAAACCAAAGCCTGGGCGAACACTTCTGAAGCTACTGGCATCAAGCACATCACCCTGCTTGAGATCTTTGACGAAATACAGAGAGCGACGAAATTGAGCGTTACCTTGCTCACTAGATTTACGGCCATAGTCTACATTGCCTAATGCAGCCCAAGCCGTGTATGCATTTTTGCACAATTGCTCTAACTCTAAAGGCTCCAGCGAAAAGCTATCATCTGGCCCACCGCCAAGACGATTTAATGTAAAGTGCTTTTCGAGTACACAAGCACCCAAAGCCACACTTGCAATCGCAGTTGTATTGTCTAACGTATGATCTGACAAACCGGTAAAACAACCAAACCGGTTTTGCATATCAACCAAAGTTTTTAGGTTGTAATCCGCTGCCGGTGCCGGATAGCCACTCACGCAGTGCAGGATGACTAACTCTTTACAGCCAGCCGACCTTGCCGCATCCACTGCTTCTTGGATCTCTTCGTCGTTTGCCATACCCGTAGAAATAATCATCGGCTTGCCAGTACGAGCAACGTACCGAATCAACGGTAAATCAATCGCTTCAAACGAAGCAATTTTGTAAGCTGGCGCGTTAAGTGACTCGAGTAGATCCACCGCTGTTGTATCAAAAGGAGAGCTAAATATCGTAATCCCCATCTCCTTTGCGTACTCAAACAAAGGCGCATGCCACTCCCACGGCATATGCGCTTCGTCGTACAGATCATAGAGTGTACGACCATCCCACAAACCGCCTTCTATTCTAAAATCGGGCAAGTCAGAGTTTAGGGTAATGGTGTCTGGGCGATAGGTTTGTAGCTTGACCGCATCCGCACCCGCAGCTTTAGCAGCGGCGATAATTTTGCGCGCAGTATCAATGCTGCCGTTATGGTTTGCCGAAATCTCTGCAATCACATATGGAGGATCGCTTTCGGAGATACGACGACCTGCAATCGAAATCGGTGTATTAATGCTCATTTTAAACCCTCAGTGTTTTGTTTCCATTCAGTATGCAGTAGGCCAAAACGAATCACATCGACGAAATTACTCCCGTCATAGTGCTGATCGCGCAGGACGCCTTCTCTTAAAAAACCGAGACGCTCATGAAAGCCGATTGATTTCTCATTAAATGCCAGCGCCTCTCCACACACTTTATGCACGTTCAGCGTATTAAACGCGTGCTTTAGTACGCAATAACCCAGATGACGACCGGTGCCACGTGGCGCGTATGGCGCAAGATAAAATCCCCAGTCTGCTATTTTTCCATCACTTGATATGGACAGATTGGCAAAACCAAGCGGCTCTTGTTGCTCTTCATAAACCAATAGACATTTTTTAGGGTTTGTGAGCGCCGAATAAAACCATCGCACATGCTCATCAAAGCTAATTTCATGCTGGGTATACATGAATCGCCGCACATCGTCGTGATTTCGCCAACTGAGCAACATGTCTAAATCTTTTGATTCTGGCACTCTCACAGACCGGTCTAAACAGAGATCAAGCAACTCCATTTTTACTCTCCAAGGCAGAAAAAACCCGTTCAGAACCCAAACCATCTACCAAATCGCTTGAGGTTTTACCCATCTCTTGCAGGACATTGGGCTGGCTGAAATACTGAATGGCTTTGGGAAGATTTGATTCGATTTTGGCGATATCGCCAATAATATAGGCTGCGTTCTCTTTGGCCAACGCATCGGCACCATCGACTTGGTTATCAGCCAAAATCACAATGGCTGTCGGCAACCCCATACAGCAGCGCTCCCACGACGTGGATCCCGCAGCACCAATCGCAAGATCATGCTGCAGCATCAACTCTGCCATATTGGACACATTGGTTAAAATTGAAATCTCAAAAGAAGCGTGCAATTTAAAATTTTCAATCTCTGGAAGGTTTTTGGAAAGTCCTCCCAACACCACTGTCACCTGAAATGAGCTGCACGAACGCAGTTGATTAAGCATTTTTAAGACTATTAATGTCACATTGAATTGATCTACGCCCCCCATAGTAATCAAAATATTTTTGATATTGTGCGTGCTTAGTCTGCGCTCCAAAGACTGCTTTCTTAAATTCACAAACTCAGGGCGCAACAAACCGTACCGAGTGCCACACAATAAAACAGTATGTGCAGGGGTCAAACCTGAATATTCAATAGCTTGTCGATTCAGCGTCTGATCTAACAGAACATCACAGTCATGTTGGCGATCAACCAAATCATCAATCACCATGATTTTACAGTGTGCCAAGCGCTGTACAGACTCCCACTGAACATCTAATGCATAGTGATCAACGATTAACCAATCTGGTGCAATCTTCAGCAAGATCTGTTTGGTTTCTTCGGCGTCTTTTTGCCAGTCACAACCTAACCAAGCTTGATGCCCTGTTTTGCCGTCACTTTCGAGTGGCGTATTTTTGCTCAGCGCGAACACCTGAAAGCCCTTTGAGGCAATATGCTCAATTAAGTGACCCTCATGTGGTCGACACACAAACAGACATTGCCACTCTTTTTCAGCAAGTTTTGAAGCGAGTGTTAAACAGCGCATAATATGCCCACTGCCGATTTGCAACGAAGCATCTGCGCGAAAGACCACTTTCATTGGGCTTGAGTTTCCATTTGTATTGCTTTAAATAGCCATTCGGCACGTAGCCAATCTTCAGGCGTGTCAATATCCTGCACCCGATAGCGAGGAAGAATGACTGGGACAGAACCCTCGCCAAAAATAGGCCGAGCCTCTAGCCAAGCTGTCGCTGTACCCCAGTAAAACTGCCCTGCATCATGATAAGCCTCAACCAAATCCTGCGACCTCGTGGTCTCATAACGGTGATCAAACATCTGAACGCGGCCATTTTCAAGCAAGTGAACCGCTCTTTGAATTGGAAACGCGTAACTGGTTACTGCAAAGGCATAATCACAGTCGTGCAGCAATAGGCTGTCTAAGCCACGCTGTATGTCTTCATGCTGAACAAAGGGTGCTGTTGCATAGACACAGCAGACCGTATCAGGGGTTTGACCGCGCTGAACAAACCAATCTATTGCATGCTGAATCACGGGAATCGTACCAGCGTGGTCATTTGATAAGTCGGCTGGACGCACGAAAGGAACCGTGGCTCCGCACGCCCGCGCCACATCAGCAATCTCTGCATCGTCCGTTGAAACAACGACCTGATCAAATCGACCGCTTCGTAGTGCAGCCTCTATTGACCATGCAATCATAGGCTTTCCCCCAAAAAGCTTTATGTTTTTTCGAGGAATACGCTTACTGCCACCACGAGCTGGGATCACTGCTAAGCGCATTGGTTAGGCCTCCATTAGCAGCTTAGATATATCCAACCTGTTTTCTTCCAGCACAGTAGTCAAACCGTTACTTTTCATGGCCAAGAACTGACTAAGAAAAGCCTCAGGATTTTTAGTATCCATCCCCGCAAAATCTGTGAATTTATACCTCCACCATTCACTCTTCTTTAGGTCAACTGCTGTTTTTTTGGCGAAACGATGAGAAATGACTTTTGCTGGATAACCAGCCACAACTGTATAGGGCGCAACATCATGCATAACAACGCTGCCTGACATAACTACAGCACCATCCCCAACTTTTATCCCTTTTCTTAGAGACACATCATTACCAATCCAAACATCATTACCTATAACAACTGACTCTTGCAGAGACCTAATAGGGTCATAAGGAATATCAACGCCTTCAGCTTTTTTAAAATCAGCCCAGATGGCAAACTTGGTTGACTCAAAACCGCAGTTCGACAACCGGTTAGATGCTAAAGGCTCAACCAGCATAGATACTTTAGCACCTATCGAGCAATAACGGCCTACCAGAATCTGCGCTGGAAGCGCCGTCTTGGAGTGAGAAAATGCCCCTAAATTTGAAAAACCGGAGCCGAAATGTCCGCTGTAGGCCTCTATCATCGAATTTGGAAGGCAGTTTATTTGATCGCCGAGTTTGAACCAGCCTCTATCATACAAACCAGCAGGGTTCGTATAAAGATGGTGCGCTTGCAAAAGCTCAATGTGCTTTTGTTCAATAGTGATCTTCATTTAGCTTACTCCGAGATTAAAATGTCACTCAAAACACGCACAACTGTATCTTGCTGCTCAAATGAAAGTGTCGAGTACATCGGTAAACTAATCGCTTCTTGATAATACTGCTCGGCCTCTAGATAGTCTCCTGCACTAAAACCCATCTGCTGATAAAACGGCTGCAAGTGGACTGGAATATAGTGCAGATTTACCCCAATTCCGCCTTTTCGCAACGCGTCAAAGACCTCAACGTGGGTCTTTTTGATTTTGTTAAGATCAAGTCTGATCACATACAGGTGTAGACCCGAGTAAGAATCAGCAATCTGAAACGGCAACGTGATCGGCAAATCAGACAACAACTGATTGTAACGATCAGCTAGAACATGACGACTCGTAATAAAACCATCAAGGCGAGTCATCTGGCTGACCCCGAGGGCAGCTTGCAACTCTGTCATGCGGTAGTTAAACCCGAGGACGATCTGCTGGTAGTACCATGCACCGTCTGGCTCATGCGTCATCAGACTAGGATCACGTGTGATACCGTGACTCCGCAACAACGCCATCGAGGCTGCAAGCTCACTGTTATTGGTCAGTGCCATGCCACCTTCAGCGGTTGTGATGATCTTCACCGGATGAAAGCTAAAAATAGTGATATCGCTGTAAGCACAGTTGCCAATAAAGGCTCCTTTGTACTTCCCACCAATCGCGTGTGACGCGTCTTCGATGATTTTAAAGCCATATTGCTTTGAGAGTGCGTGGATTTTATCCATCTCGCATGGCTGACCACACAGATGAACTGGAACCACAATCTTTGGCAGTTTACCCTGCTGCTGTGCCTCGATCAGCTTGGATTCTAGCTTCTCGGGACACATGTTGTAGGTGCGTGGGTCAATATCAACAAAATCGACAGTCGCACCACAATACAACCCGCAGTTTGCAGAGGCCACAAAAGTCACTGGACTCGTCCACAAAATGTCTCCAGCACCCAGACCAAGAGCCAAACAGGCCACATGCAACGCTGAGGTTGCACTGTCCATGGCGAGGGCATGGCCGGCACCGACATGCTGGGCAACAGCGGCTTCGAATCTCGGTACCATTGGACCCTGAGTCAAAAAATCAGACTTCAGAACATCCAACACCATATCAATATCGGACTGATTGATATCTTGGCGGCCATATGGAATCATGTGTTAGATACTCCCGATCTTTGAACGATTTTTAGCAATCCAATCATTTAACGCAGCATCTGTCATCCATTCAGCGTTGTTATCACTTGAATAGATAAAACCTTCTTCAACTTTTTTGCCATCTTTAATGCGTTTAGGGCAGACACCCCAGTCATTAATCACCGGCAAGATTTTGAAGTGCTCTGGGTATTCGTATGTGTAGTACGAATCTTCAGCACTAATCATCTGCTCGTGAAGTTTTTCACCAGGGCGAATACCGACCACGACTTGTTTGGCATCAGGTGCGACAACACGCGCCAAATCGGTAACTTTCATGGACGGGATTTTTTTGACATAAATCTCGCCACCTTCCATGTCTTCAAAAGCATGCCAAACCAACTCGACACCTTCTTCCAATGAAATCATAAAGCGAGTCATCCGATCATCAGTAATCGGTAATTCACCTTTGTCCATAATCGACATAAAAAACGGAATCACTGAGCCACGCGAGCCCATTACATTACCGTATCTGACGACAGAAAAACGGGTCGCATCGTCTACAACTTCATTGTTAGCGGACACGAATAGTTTATCAGACGCTAGTTTTGTCGCACCGTATAGATTAATCGGGCTACTGGCTTTATCAGTCGACAAAGCAACAACGCCTTTTACCTTACGATCTAAACAAGCGTCAATCAGGTTCATCGCCCCAATCACGTTTGTTTTAACACATTCAGATGGGTTGTATTCTGCGGTAGGTACGATCTTAGTTGCAGCTGCGTGCACAACATAGTCGACCCCATCAAGAACACGAAGTAACCGCTCGCGGTCACGCACATCACCGATCAAAAACTGCACCCGAGGGTCGTTTTGATATTTTTTTGCCATGTCCCATTGCTTCATCTCATCACGAGAATACACAATAATTTTCTTGGGATTGTATTTTGCCAGTGTCATTGGAATGAATGTATTCCCGAAAGACCCTGTGCCACCTGTAATCAGAATCGTACTACCTGATAACATACTTAAGCTCCAAAAAATACGCATAAAATCGAAGTGAGAAACCCGTGCACCCTTTAAGGAACTGCAAAGAAAGCTACACCACTCCTTCTATCACTCTTTCTGCGGCCAATTCTATCACAGGGTCACCGAGGGACAAGTATTTTTGTAAGGCAATCTTATCCCAAACAGGGACACCAACAACGTCATTGGTAATAGGCCTTCTACTATATCGGTTAGGTAGGGCAACATCTGGCGTCCCCATGTAATGCAGTAAAGCTGCTGCACGCCGACCAGTCTCAATGCTTGGACTCGAATATTTAAGGCGGCGTAAATAACTTGTATACTGTGATCTTGACTTTGGATAAATCAGCTCAACCGGATAGTCATGACGACCGAAGTGACTACACATCATCACGGGAACACCCATAATTGTCAGCTCCAACGCAGAAGTTCCATTCCATAGAATTGCTAGATCCAATAAACCAGCCATTTCTGCGACATTAAATTCCTTATGATCTAAAAAAATAACGTTTTCAGGGAGTTTTTGAGGAATGACATCCCTCAAAAATTCCACCAAATCAAGCGCGATTTCAGGCCTCAGTTCATGAGGATGCGGCTTGATGAGTAGCAAAATATTAGGGTTGTCCCGTACAGCGTCGATGGTATGATTGAGCCAATCTACGATATCTGAATGTGCCGGTCCACCATCATACGGCACAGCAAGATCACAAAGAATTTTGCCCAAGCAACAAACAATCTTTTTACCCTGTTTTTTAGCGTCTCTTACTTTCTGTAAGTTAGGAGAGATGGCTTGATTTTCTCGAGCAACTCGATTTGCTGAAAGCAATAGATTGACGCGAGACTCAATGCTTGGATCATTCATATTATCCAGATACCATTTTTCAAACCGTTCCTTGATTGCCAAAAATGGTGCTCTGCAAGTGCGATGCAGCGTCATATCAACAACTGCCATAGAACCTGAAAACTTACCACCTAAGTTGCTATAATAATTTTCATACGCAACATTTGATGCAACAAATCTGAGCTTTGGATTATTTTGAGACAGGCAATAGTCCCTGAATACTGAGTAAGGTGAAATATGGCTATTACCTGCCAAAAGAACAGCTGGAATACCCTTATCTAAAATAGTGGAGCTTATTTTTTCGCAGACTCTCAGCATTAGATCTGCATATTTAATTTGCAAGTTGAAGACCCTTTTGATTGAAGGGTCTTCAATATCAATATGAAATCTCCTAAATCTAGCAGAAAGCTGCTCATATATTCCCTGATAATAATTAACCCCATTGCAAAACACCTTTTTACCCACCCAATCAATATGCCAATCCAGATCAACCTCACCATCATGCAACTCTGCAGGAATAATAGAATCAAATTGATCAATGAAACTTAATCCAATTTTTTTTATTTTAATTGAGCAATCTGTCAAACAGACAATATGAAAACCTTTTTTCTTTAGCTCGCACAATACCGGAGCGAGCATAGCCAGAGAATTCAAACAATTCAATGTGGAAAGAAAAATAATGCCTTTTATCTTCCCATCAGGCAATGAAACAGAGTTAATCAGATCAGAAGAATCCGAAATAAATGAAATTTTTTCAATCTGATCCAAAATCGAACGGTTTTTTACTAGGGTATTTCGCTCACCTACTGTGGACTTTAATAAATCAATAGCAGTGGTGAAGTCACCCAATCCACGCATGGTTCTACAATACTTACCAATTATCACTCTATCATTTAGCAGTAAAGGATTTTTTTCAATCATTAGACGAATATCTTCATATTGTCTTCTCGAGTTGAGTATTTCAATCCTCATTCGATTTTTTCTTGAAGATTTGAAGAAAGGTGATATGATTTTATATGTTAGTTCTGCAAGATCAGAACGACCTTCAGATGCGATCCAATAGACCATAGAATCCATTTTGGAGAATCTGTCTGCGTAGGGATCAAGCTGCTCAGGGCTCATGAATTCAATCACAGAAAAAATAGCCTTTAACACAAATTCGAATTCAAAGATATTTTTAGTATATGTTGAAACTACGAGCCTATTAATTAAAAAATTAATCTCACCAAGATGATCTTTATCAAGAGATATTAAAATAAAATCCCGTAAAACCCCTCTAATCAGATCTCTTCTATACCCGTCTCTTTCATTTTTTGCTGATTTCTCATATGTAGCATTCAACATCTCTACTGCTGTAGGAGTCTGCAAATCCGTTTCGAATGCAAATCTAATTACCAGCTCAGCTTTATCATATGAGCAATTTAGCATAAAAGCCCTAAAATACTTTTTAAGTAGATCAGTCTTTTCAAAATTTGAGGAAGAAAAAGGCACATGGAAAGTGATGTCGGCTTCGACTATACGTCCATTCATTTTTTTTATCGAAAATATATAGCGATCGAGAAAATCAGAGGATTGTGCGCACGAAAAATCTCGATATAGTCTTGAGTACCAATCAGTGTAAATATCTACAACCTCTTTAATATCGTTAAATCTCACCTCATTTCTCAAAAATACGAATAATCGATGAAATAAATCTATACCAACGTCAATTTTCTTAGAAGAGCTTAAAAAGCTTTCAAGATGCTCTCTAATGGCTGAAGAGGAACAAAGAGCGTGCAACATCAAACCAAAGCTATCCAAATAATTAGTGTCTATTTTTTTTGAAAAATCAAGCATATTACGTCTATTTAAAAAATCATCTTCACCATCAAAAGAAAATTGGAAACTTGATTGATTGATTGTGTATTCAGCCGAGCTTTCGGCATTAAAAAAGCAATTAAAAACTGGATGAGACATGCAAAACAGTGTAAGCAATGCCTGTTCAATTTTGATATGCTTTTTAGAAAAAGGGCATGCATAGATAGGATAAATAATATAAGATGCAGAAAAAGCTTCTAAGATATTTAAAGTTCTATTCCTCCTAGAAATTTTAAATCTATCTTCAGTCAAACCCCAGCCAGAGTAAAAAGGTGATCCCACTGTGATCACATCTTTCCCTCTGAGAAGAGACTCGAAACCTGATAATGAGGTAAGAGTATAGACCACATCAACGTCTTTTAAGGAATCGTCAAAAGAGCCCTTATCTACGATATTAAATAAACTCGATGAATGAGGGAAGAATTTTTCATTTTTTCTTATTTTTTTCAAAATCTCAGGATGAGGTCTGTACGATATGATCGCATTAGGGTTTTCAAAAAAAGCCTGCATTAGCAATGCATTACTATTATGATAGACTTCTGAGCATCCATATTTGATAGAGGCGTCACTGTCTACCTGCCCTATAACCAACACATTTTTTCTCTTGGCATGACTAGGTAGCGGGGCATTTTTTTCTGTTTTACTGTGGCGACTATCTAAGGATTTAGAAATCCCATATTTTGTTATACCGTATTCATTAATTATTTCTATACATTTTCCGGCACGCTCTAAGATTTCATCATCAAATTCTGAAAAATTCATTAAGTCTTCTAGATCTGATGGGGACTGCGCATTATAGTAAATTCCCTTGCTATCCAGCACTAGCGATATAGGCGGAATTTTATTAGCACCCAATCCAATTGATCGAATGAACCCATCCTCCATACGAAGAAATTTACTTTTTTTCGAGTTAATATAATTAAGCAAGGTATCAGACCCAGCCATTCCCCAAACTATAAAGGTTGGAGACTCATAAAATTCGAACTTCTTTCTCTGTAGATACCAAGGACACTGCGGACTAACTTGAATAAGACTATATGATTCTAAGAAATAGGAGATAAAGGACATTTTCCAGTCTTTAAAGCCTATTAGAAATGCAATTTTTTTTGTATTAACTTCACCATCCCAGTTTTCTCCGATTTTTTTGAAGAAATCAAATTCTGCTACGCCTTCTATACTCGCAGAAAGATCTTGTAACACTCCTCGCATATAAGGGATTTTTACCAAAAATCCTAAATTTTGACTGTCTGCCACAAATAAATATGGATCCTTTTTTAGCTTATTAAACTTTCTGATTAAAGAATCTGTTGATAGCTTAGCCACTCAAAACTCCTAAAATTTCAACATTGCCAAGAACTTAGGCCAACGTAGCTGCCAAAGAACAAGCGTAAAAAAGTACCACATCAAAAATGAAACTTAAATTTCATAGAATCTGCAGTGTTAAAAAAATGTAAAAACAGCTTACATCTCGACACGAACTTTGCCGCTATTGTATCCTTAAAGAGTCCATGAAAAAAGAGCTCAACATTTTGGCCTACAATCAACATCAACGCCTTCCAAAATTCTATCTGCAGCTGTACTCATATAGACATCACCATGGGTTAAAAACTCTTCAAGGAGTTTCTTGTCCCATGTGGGCACACCCACAGAATCATTGGTGATTGGCCTTCTACTGTATCGATTGGGTAAGGCAACTTCAGTTGTGCCCATGTAATGAAGCAAGGCTGCCGAGCGTCTTCGCACTTCTATGCTAGGTTTGGCGTAGATTGTTGCTTTTAAGTAATCTCTATACTGTTCGCGTGATTGCGGATAAATCAAATCGACTGGGTAATCATGTCTGCCGAAGTAGCTGCACATCATGACTGGAACGTCCATGATCGCCAATTCCAAAGAAGATGTTCCATTCCAAAGAATCGCAAGATCTAATAGGTTAGCCATCTCAGCGACATTAAACTCTTTATGGTCTAGAAAAACAACGTTTTTTGGAAGGGTCTCAGGTACAACATCTCGCAAAAACTCAACCAAATCAAGTGCAATTTCTGATCTTAGTTCATGAGGATGTGGCTTGATTAGCAAAAGGATATTAGGATTGTCTTTGACCACTTCGATCGTATGGTTCAACCAATCAACAATATCTGTATGTGCTGGACCACCATCGTAGGGCACTGCCAGATCACAGAGGATTTTGCCAAAGCAGCATAAAATTTTTACACCTTGCTCTTTTGCGTCTAGCACTCTCTGTAGATTCAGAGAAATTTCTTGACTCGTTCTGGCGACACGGTTCGCAGATAACAGTTTGTTAACTCTACCTTCGATATGAGGATCGTCTAAATTAGCCAAATACCATGCATCAAATCGTTCTCTAATGGCTAAAAACGGCGCTCTACAAGTTCGATGCAAGGTCATATCGACTACTGCCATAGAGCCTGAGAATTTTCCACCCAAGTTACTGTAGTAGTTTTCGTAAGCAACGTTTGAAGCTACAAAACGCATCTTAGGATTATTTTCAGCAAGGCAATAGTCTCTAAATACTGAATAAGGTGATATATGACTATTTCCAGAGACAAAAACCACAGGAATATTTTTACTGACAATACTATCCTTTACTAGCTTACAAATCCTTAAGATAAAATCAGCGCACCTTATCTGCAAGTCAATATTTCTCCTTATTGAAACGTCTTCAATATCAATATGAAATCTTCTAAATTTCACAGACATATGCTCATAAATCCCCTGATAGTAATTAACATTATCACAGATCATTTTTTTATTTTTAAAATCCAGCATCCAGTCCAACTTAACTGTACCATCATTAACAAGGGTCGGGATGGTAGAGGACATCCCGTCTATACAAGCCAGTCCTAAATTTTCATTAAAAATCGAACCGGAACTTAGATGAATGACTGCATAACCCTTCTTTTTAACCTCAACTAAAGATGGGGCGAGCATTGCCAGACTATTCATACAACCTAGTGTTGCAATAAATACCACTCCTTTGATCTCTTGATGGCTTAGTTGTATAGTCGAATTGATTAGATCAGAAGTCTCTCCTAGAAACTTAATTTTGTCCGCCATTCTATGAATTGAGGCAACTTTAAATCTATCAGAAATCGCTGATGCTGACTCTCGCATTAATCTTTCCGCATTAAAGAAATCACCCCGAGATTTTAAATTTAACGCATATATTTGCTTACATTTGTAATACTTTAAAATACGATCATCATCTTTTATTAAAGCATCTAACAATAGATTGTCACCTTTTTGTGCAGTTATCTGAAAAACTAGTTTTTTTCTTGCGAAAGCGCCGACTCCAGATTTTATTAACTTTAAAAGCAAAATTGCTTCAGAATACTGACCTGCAGAGATCAAAAATTTTACTGAGAACACACATTCCTTCGCCCTAATTTTTAAGACTTCCATTTCCTCAGGGCTTTCGCCTCTTTTGAGAAATTTTTTCAATAAGCGCATATTAAAGATAACATCTTCTACATTTCTTTCAAGCGTGGATTTAAGAAGGAGATTTATCTTAAAATCGATCCACTTCTCTTTATCTTTCTGCAAAATTCCATACGCATTTGATATTAATTTTTTTCTAATCTCCTCTCTATGTGAACCATTTTTTTCAGATCGAACAGGGTTCTCATAAATGGCACCACAACATTTCATAAAAACACTTAATGCAACATTACTTTCATAAATAGCTATGCCATTTAAGATCTTTTCCGCATCCTCATAAAAACAGTTCATCACAAGACTTTTAAAATAAAAAAAACATAGCTCAATAAATTCCAGCGAACTCTCTTTCGAATTTATTATTTTTTTATAGAAAAAATCTAGATCCAAAACAGGCAGTACATTCACAACTCTACCGTTTGTTTTTCTCAAAAAAAAAGTGTAATCCTTTATTAAAGATAAAGCTGTTTTTAAGTCTGTCTCTTGAAATATAAAATTTATCCAAGCTATATAATAGCTTAAAACATCTCTCAGAAAATTATAATTAATATCGGAGATATAAAACCAAACGGATGCATTAAAAAAACTTCTAGCAACTTCTATATCTACCAGAAAACTATAATCAATCAGTTGTGTAACATCAGTCCCTCCACGTAAAATTTCGTACGCAGCGACTTGTAGGCCGACCAAGTCGGAATGAAAATAAAGAGAGGCACGCTCTGCTTGAGCAAGCACGATAGTATGTTTAGATAAAAATTCCAAAAAAACTGATTCTTTTATAAGAAAGCCAAACTCTTCTCGCCACGCAGCCACCCTAAAATCTAATTGCAAAAACTCCTCTTCTGATACTTTTTCAGTATGGTCTAGTACTTGAAGAATCTTTTGCTTAATTATTGGACTTAACTCAGATAAAATTAAATCCGAATAAGCAGAGTTTAGGGCGTTTTCAAATTCCACAGCTATATGCACTCCTATTACAGATCCAAAATCGTTTTCGTCGCAATCGCAATCTGGAACAGCACTGCGGTTAAACCACGTGCGACTTCGATATGCTTGGTTTGGACTTTCGGCAGCACCATAGTCTCATCGCCTTGCAGCACTTCAGTCGATGGGCGCACCAGTTGGGCTTCACCGTTTTGGCGGATCAGTACCAGTCTTGACTTATTCGAAGACTGTGTATATCCCCCAACTTGGTCAATATAATCACTGGCGCGTAAGCCACTGCGCCATGTGAGTGCATTGGGAAATATCACCTCGCCATGCACCATAATCACGGATGTCTGCTCAGGGATGTTCAGTACATCGCCATCTTCTAGGATCACGCCATCCCAATCCCCTTGCGCGATCACGACTTGGCCTTTTGGCTCGGTTTTTCGAGCTTTGTCAATAAATTGCTTGATCAGCTGAGCATCTTGGGCGCGTAGTCCGGCTTCTTCCTTGGTCGCAGAACGCACAGAAAACGTGGCTTCTTCGAGCTTGTCGAGTGAAACGTTCAGCATCTGCTTTTGTCGTTCGATCACGGACTGGCGAAACAACTGGATATGCTGTAACTGCGAGAGTTGATTGGGCTTGATCTGTTCTAGCACTTGCTTAAGCGTCGCGCCATACGGGAGTACGACTGCTTGCTCACCCGAATGCGCCCCGCTGACACGAACTTGTATCGTCCCTGCAAAGCGATCTGAGGTGACGCTTAGGCTATCACCGTCTTGCAGCACCACCTGACCGGCTTGGGCAATCGGATAGTATTCGCTGCGAAACTCTGTCCCCTGACGGCGATTGATGCTGATGTGAGTTGCACCTGGCTTGAGTCTTGCGACTTTTAGGGCACGTTCTACGGTCAAACGCTCTACGTCAAACTCAAAATCGAACGCATTGTACACTTCACCCATCACACTAAATGTGTATTTACGTGGGGCAACCACGACAACATCACCATCCCGAAAACTAAAAGGCTTTAGGTTACCGGAGAGTAAAAATTCGTAGAGATTAATATGTTGCTGAACCTGACCATTGCGGCGAATTTCGACATCGACATAGCTACCGCGTTTGGGATCGACGCCGCCAGCACGGTCAAGATACGACAATACAGAGTCTGCCGAGACCCCACCGTAATAACCAGGCTGGGTCACAAAACCAGTCACAAAAACTTTAACCGGCTGAGCTGTTTCGAGTGCCGCATAAATACCGACATTGGCACGGTAGACTTGACGCACACGCTGCTCAACAGTGCGCTGCAATGCACCATTGTTGACCCCTGCAATACGCACAGGACCGACGTTTGGAATAAAAATATTGCCTTGGGGGTCGACCGTCAGATTACCTGAAAACTGGTAAGCACCCCACATCCTGAGCTGGACATTGTCGCCAGGGTTAATCGTATAGCTGTCATTAAAGGCACTGCCGCTGGTGCTGGCAAATGCACCGCGAAACAACTGCTCTCCAAACATGCTTGAGGCAACTTTAATCGCTGTTGGACTACCAAACGACTGGGTCGACAGTACGGATTGGCTTTGTAAATCAGCGGGATTGGTTGGGTTTTGGCTATTGGTGATGCTTGGCACTGCACTGTCTGGTGCATCCACACCCATAAGCTGACTAAACGTATTGGCATACACACTGCCGCTTGCCAATACTGCGGTCGCTATCATCGTCACTGTAAAGCGTTTCATATGTTAATCCTTATGATCGCGGATCACAGAAAGTGTAAGGTGCACAACACCGTATAACATCAGCAGCAGCAATAGCGCTGACAGTAACACATAGGCAGTGCGTGGATATGAGGCCTGCTGAGGCATTTGGGGAGAGGAAATCACCACAAGATTTTTCAGCTTCTGGGCAGCGTCTAGGCGGCCTTTTTCGGAAGCAGTCAGAGCAAGTCGGTACAAATCGGTAGCAAACTCTACATCGGACTTTAGACTTTCAAATTGCACTGCTTGTCGGTTGAGTTTGGTGCCAGTACGTGAGGTCAGCTTGGTCTGCTCACTATCGATTTGTTGTTGCAACGCAACAATTTGGCTGCGAATCGAGACCACTTGTGGTGTGTCTGGATTCAGATAGCTCAACAGTGCGCGCTCTTGCGCCCGAAGATCGGCAATCTGTGCATTAAAACCACTGATAATCGCGTTTACCGACTCAGCGTTCGATAAAGGATCTAGCATTTGATTGTCATTTTGGTAGGCGATTAGATTTTCTTTGGCTTTTGCCAATTGTTGAGTAGCTTCTTGTAGCTGCTTTTCAGAAAACAGTAGTTGTTCACGCGCAACTTTCTGAGAAATTTCATTGATGAATTTTTCTCCTTCGGCCAAGATCGTTTGATTTAAACGATGGGTAAACTCTGGCGTAAAGCCTTCCGTTTTTACAGTCAGCAGATGGTCTTGCTCATTGAGACTGACCTGTAGATAGCGCTGATATTGTTTTAAAAACTGCTCTTTTGATGCATCGGAAGACAATTGGAATACAGGATCGCTACCATCACCTTCTAGCTCAGTGCGGACATCAAGCGCATTAGCTAGCCGGTTCAGCATATCAGGCGACTCGATATACGCTTTCAGATAGCGTGCATCTTCGACACTGGTATTATTGGCACCGAGTAAGACGCCCAATCCACTGACGTTGGATGCAGAAGATTCGCTGATTTGCTTGACAACCACAATCGACTCACTGACATAGCGAGGCTGCGCCACAAACAACATGTAAAAAGCAATACATGAAAATGGAATCACTACAAACAACAGTAGGATTAAACCATTCATCACTTGTAAGCGGCGCTTATTTGGTGGGGATTGCATAGGAATCATAAACCTCGACCGCTTCCGCGATATCTTCAAAATAAGTGGCCTTACCATCACTCAGCATGACAGCAGCATCACATTGCTCTTTAAGCCGCTTGAGATTATGGGTGACCAGAATGAAGCCGGAACTCTTGCGCTTTTCTTCGATAAGCGCTGCGCTTTTTTTACGAAACGCTGCATCACCGACACCCGAAACTTCGTCAATCAAATAATAATCGAAGTCAAATGCCATGCTCAGCCCAAAAGTCAGACGCGATTTCATACCAGAAGAATAGCTTTTGACGGGCATCTCAAAATATTTGCCCAACTCGGCAAACTCTCTTACGAACTTTACTTTCTCAGCCACCTGATCCTCTGGAACATATAAACGGCTGACAAAGGTGACATTTTGACGGCCAGACAGGCTACCTTGAAAACCACCGGCGAGCCCAACCGGCCAAGAAATCGTGGAATCTGATACCACGCGACCTGAGTCCGCATGATCAATGCCACCAATAATGCGAAGCAGTGTACTTTTTCCGGCACCGTTTTTACCGAGCAACCCGATACTACGACCCGTGGGGAGCTCTAGACTTAGGTCTTTAAACAAATAATGTCGACCGGCTTTCGTCATGTAAGACTTAGTTAAGCTCTCTAATCGAATCATCTGCTCTTACTCGTCATCATACTGCGCTCATTACCACGGTATAGCAGTAAACCTAAAAACAATACGACGATCAGTGCCTGCAGAAAATACTCAAGACTGACATGGTGCACAGGGTAAGCTGGTGCAACTGAATGCCTAATATGCTCAATCACATGCGGTATAGGATTCCAAAGCACGTACTTCAGTGCTTCGGGCGGCAAAACGTGTAACGAATACATAATGCCAGAAGCAAAATATAAGATACGAATGAAGATCATAATGAATCGACCTACTTCCGCTGACCAGTGACCAATGACCATCATGATCAACGCAAATCCAATAGAAAACACCCACAGCAGTAACCACGCTAACACCATCAACGGTACATGTTCAATACTGATCGTGGTTCCAAACCACCACAAAAAAAACAAAAAAAACATAAACACATTGAAACTCAACAATGCTTCTAGTGTGGTTCTGGCAATGATAGAGTCAATCGGCATGACCGGTCGGTAATTGAATAGGCCTTTATTAGCTTCGACAGCGCCCATCGCTCGGCTTGCGGCGCTGGAGAACATCATCCAAGGCAGAATACCAGACACCAAAAACAAGCCAGCATCCATATAGGGGACAACTTTGATTCGAATTGTACTAAATAAAATAAGAAAAAAAAGCACCTGCATGCCTGGTGCGAGGAGCACCCAAAGATAGCCAAGTCTGAGGTTATACGCTCCAAATCGAGTATGGACTTCACGCCAAAACAACGCACGAACGGCTGCTATTTGAATTTGTAAGCTTGTTCTGCGCTTGGGGGATGGTTGCATACGACCGATCTCAAACCACTAAAAAAACCAGCAAGATGCGTACCATCTAATTCTAGCAATCAGATGGTAACACAGACACCGAACGCCACCAAATTCAATTTTTTATTCGACCGATTCGATCCGCAAGCCCAAGATCAACGGCAAGCCACCGCGTAGCAGTGACACGCCGACGACTTTGTTGTTTGGGAGAGTTTTTAGCACTTTGGCAAAGGCTTCCATGTTCGGAGTGGGTTGATCATTTAAGCGTGTGATCACATCACCTGCCGCGAGGCGTGAACGAGCGGCCAAGCCACTGGGTTGTACCATCTCAATCGCCACCCCAGACATCGGCAGTTGAGTTTTTTCCATCGCGGTCAACTCGCGCACCTGCATGCCGAGCGCTGGTGTGCCCGCTGCATTGATGGGTGCACCATCTGCTGCAGGCGTGTCGTCTGACGCTGCTTTTAAAGTTGCTTGTAGTTGCACTTGCTGCTTACCGCGCTGAACAGTTAGATTCACTGCTGTATTTGGACGCGTGCGATTAATCAGGTTAATCAGATCGGTCGAACGGGTGATCCGCTGTCCAGCGTAATTGACGACGATATCGCCTTCTTTTAGACCGGCTTTACTGGCGGGCGTGTCTGGCATCACTTGCGTGATCAGCGCGCCTTCTGGACGCTCGAGTTGGTATACCTCGGCCAGATTGCGGTCAATGTCTTGCGGAATCACGCCTAAGTAAGAGCGGCTGACTTTGCCGGATTGTTTGATTTGATCGAATACATCCATCGCTACATCGACCGGAATCGAAAAGGACAGACCCATATAACCGCCCGTACCACTAAAAATCCGCGAGTTAATCCCAATCACTTCGCCACGCTGGTTAAACAATGGTCCACCGGAATTACCAGGGTTAAGCGCGACATCGGACTGGATAAAAGGTACGGCGTTTTCGCGTGACATGGTACGTGAGGTGGCACTTACGATCCCCGCTGAGGCGGAGTAATCAAAGCCAAATGGCGAACCAATCGCCAACACCGGCTCACCGACCTTGACCCGTTCGGCATTACCAAAGCTCAACGGAGGAAAGCTGGTGCCTTTGACCCGCAGCACTGCCACGTCAGTCCGTTCATCGCTGCCGACGATTTCGGCATCCAGTTCACGGCGATCATTGAGTGTAATGGTGACTTTGCGTGCACCTTCGATCACATGGTGATTGGTCAACAGATAGCCATCTTTACTCACAAGAAATGCCGTGCCGTAAGAGCTATGCTCGGCTGGCGCGCGCCGCTGCTGTGGAATCTGAATCTGGTTACCAAAAAAGCGCTTTAAAATATCGGGCAACTG
>Ga0114982_1000601_pt1 | contig 19213 bp, 15 predicted proteins | sample Shrwel_input2_FT_FD_87183 | JGI IMG/M metagenome (GOLD analysis project Ga0114982, IMG submission 87183) | Subsurface microbial communities from deep shales in Ohio, USA - Utica-3 well 1 S input2 FT | ecosystem: Environmental > Aquatic > Deep subsurface > Shale gas/oil reservoir > Produced... | reverse complement strand
TTTTTGTTTAATTCAGCCAATTCTTTATCGAAAGCAGACTGCTTGATGGAAATATTATTCTGAATCGCATACGTGACAGATTCTTCCAACGTCCATTTTTTGGATTGACCAAAACCAATTGCAGAAAAGAGCGATACAGCAGTTAAAAAAATGATTTTATTTTTCTTCATTATAAAAAAATGAAAGTTTTTACTTACTTACAAATCTAATTGTTTTCATTAGACAATCGCTATTGCTTTTTGTTACAAAAAATTACAGCTTATTTTTAGAAATTAATTTTACATTTGTCTCAAAACCATTTCGAAATGAATCGCATTTATAAAATCCTCGGATTTTTAGTTTTTGTCTATACCTTCAGTAGTTGTTCCTCTTCACAAAAAATTGAATTAATGAAACCCGAACCAGACGAAGCCGCACCCCTTATTTATCCTGTTACTTCTTCGTATATCAGTTTTCCTATCAACCTTGCATTAAAGGATATTGAAACCCAAACCAATAAAGCTTTGAACGGATTGATTTATGAAGACAACAATTTGGAAGATGACAAAACCGAGATGAAAATCTGGAAAAATGCGCCGATTCAAATCACTGAAGCCGATGGAAAACTAAAAACCATTGTTCCACTAAAAATTTGGGCAAAGTTAAAATACGGCACTTCTGCTTTGGGATTAAACCTTTACGACATTCGCGAATTTAATTTGAACGGAACGGTCACTTTACTAAGCGATGTAAAAATGACCAATTGGCACGTAACTACTAGTACCGAACTGAAAAATATTGATTGGAATGAGAGTCCGACGGTAGTTATCGCGGGAAAAGAAATTAAAATCACCTATTTAATCAATCCCACCATTCGTTTGTTTCAGTCGAAAATTGAAAGAATGATTGACAATTCGATGCGTAAAACTTTAGATTTTAAATCGAATATTTTAGAGATGATGCAAAAAGCCAGCGAACCGGTAGAAATGAGTCCAACCTACCAAACCTGGCTAAAAGTAACTCCTCAGGAATTACATGCCACAGAAGCCAAGCTCGAAAAAAATGCCATCAGCCTGAATGTGGGTTTAAAATGTTTGATGGAATCGTATATTGGTCAAAGGCCAAAACCAAACTTTAATAAAGATAAAATTGTTTTAAAACCTATTGCGAATTTACCCGACAGAGTTGTGGCGAATATTGCAGCCGTTTCCACCTATGAAGATGCTTCCCGGGTGATGAATGCGAATTTTAAAGGACAGGTGTTTGGTACCGGAAAACGAAAAGTAACGGTACAAAATGTGGCCATTTGGCAAAAGAAAGGCAAAATGGTCATTGCACTGGATATGACTGGAAGTTTGAACGGACGCATTTATTTATCTGGTTTCCCACAATACAATCCGGAAACCAAAGAATTGTTTTTTGATGATTTGGATTATGCCTTAGAAACCAAAAGCAAACTGATGAAATCGGCCAATTGGTTGTTTCAGGGTGTTATTTTGAATAAAATCAGAAACAACTGTCGCTATTCTATTCAACCCAATTTAGACGAAGGAAAAAAGAATATTTTGCATTATCTAGACAACTACTCCCCTATGACCGGAGTCTTTGTAAATGGAAAATTAAACGAAATTAAATTCGACAAAGTACAGCTTACCAACAATGCCATCGTGGCTTTCCTAAATATTACAGGAAATGTTAGGGTAAATGTGAATGGAATGTAAAAACATATGAAGTGTAAATCTTATGCTTTTTTCTTCTTATTATACATTCTGTAAATATAAAAAGCAGCCAATCCTACCAAGATGTAAGGAATAGCCATCAAATACACAATCCCATCGTTTACAGCTTCGGCTTGGGTAATGTCGCCTGAACTTTCTAAGGAAGCACGACACATCGCACATTGTGCATTTGAGACAAAAGGCAAAAGGCAAAAGACAATAGTTAACACTAATCCTTTGCAAAATATTTTCCCTTTTTCCCTTTCCCTTTTATTGAACATAATACGGTGAAATCATTAGATATACAATCACTCCGGTTACAGCTACATACAACCAAAGCGGAAACGTTATTTTTGCAATTTTTTTATGACGATCAAAACGTTCTGCTAAAGCACGAACATAGGTAATTAAAACCAGTGGAATAATGGTAATTGATAATGTGATGTGGGTAATTAAAATAAAGAAATAAATACCCCTCATGATTCCTTCTCCACCATATTTAGTTTCTAACGAAGTCATGTGATACGCCACATACATTCCTAAAAAAGCTACCGAACACGCAATAGCTGTTTTCATTAAACGCTCGTGTAATTGACGATTTCCATTTTTAATAGCCCTAACCGCTAAAACCAATAAAAGAGCTGTAATTCCGTTAATCGTGGCGTAAATGGGAGGTAAAAAAGACAATGGTTTCACCTCAAAGCCAAAGTCTTTTAATTTTACTTTGAACAATAAAGCTACTACCAAAGGAATGGCGACGGATAAGATGATAATCCAAACGTTGTATTTTTTTTCGATGTTGTTTTGTTCCATTATTCTGCTAATAATTTTGAAATGTCGTGTTTGATTTGTTTTACACCCTCTTCTTTTAATCCGTCGTAATACACAATTGGGTTTCCGAATTCGTCTTTACGGCTTCTAATATTGCCTTCTTTATCGATTAAAGCAAAAAGTCCTGAATGTTCGAATCCGCCATTTACTTTTTTGTTTTCGCCCACATACAAATTGTACCCTTTGTTAGCAATTTCAAAAATGGCTTGTTTGTTTCCGGTCAGGAAATTCCAATACATTCCTTTGGCACCGATACTCTCAGCGTGTGATTTCAAAACCTGCGGTGTGTCATTTTCCGGGTTAATGGTGATAGAGGCAATTCCGAAATTAGCATTAGAGGCAAAACTGGCTTGCACTTCTTTCATATTGCGGTTCATAATCGGACAAATAGTAGGACAAGTGGAAAAGAAAAATTCGACTACATATACTTTTCCTTTATAATCTTCATTCGAAATTGTTTTCCCATCTTGATTGGTCAAGGAAAAATTGGGTGCTTTACCAATGGTAAGCAAATCGCTTTTCCCAGACCCTTGCTGAGTAACTTTATTCAAGCGATCACCTTTAGTAACTTCACCATTTTTAATTCTATCTACAATTTTCGGAATAAAAAAGATTCCGAAAACAAGAATAATTAAACTGGTTCCTATATATGATTTGTTTTTCATTTTGCCTTAATTACGTTTATTTCTTTTCGTGCAAACGGAAATTTTCTTTGTTTTTATTTCGTTTCAATGCCAAACGATATTCTCGTAGTAAAATTTTTATATCATCGGTCATTTCGTTGTGTAAGTCGGCAGCGGAAGTTGTGTTGTAACTTTCGCGATATTCGTCTTTTCCCGCTTTATTTTTACCTTTCCTACCACGATGATTAATATCCTTGTCTAAAATTATTACTTCCGAAGTACTAAAATCGGCATTTAGTTTTCCTTGCAAATGAAAAGTATCATAATACTGTTGAATTTCATTGGGTGCAGCAAAAACAAATTTATACCCAGACATATTTTCGGTAAATGCGCCTAATTTTTCTACTAATTCATTTACTTGAGATTGACTTCCTTCCTGCGCCACCAATACCACTTGGAAATCATTAAAACCAACGTATTTATCGTAAATTTTTTGATTTAGATTAAAAACATTTCCTTGATTTGCTTTAATATCACTTCCTATAAAGCCAAGTACCGTTATTTTATTTTTTAATGAAATCTTTTCGTTTTTTAACGATTTCCAAGAAGGCAAGTCGTTATTTTTTTTGGAAATAGTTGGCAAAAAAAGTTGATTATGGGTTGCCGAAGCAAATATCATATAGATTACAATAGGCAAAGCTAAGAGTAAAATAAGTACAAGTTTGTTCTTCATTGGGCAGAAGTTGTTTTAGAGAGTACAAAAATAAAAAAATCCCGACATAATCGGGATTCTTATTGAATTAATATGTTGTTAAAAATTCCATTTAATAGTAGAGTTTTTAAACACTTCAAATATATAATCAGCTTCAACTAGCAAGATAAATACTAAATATAAAATCAAGAATACAAGTGGCGCTACAATTGCAGTACGCAATGATTTAACTTCGCCTTCAAGGTGCATGAATGCCCACATAATTCCATATGCCTTAACCACCGTAAGAATAATGAAAATCCAGTTAAGCAAATTCATTCCTAACAAATTAGTAAAGTGCAAACTGTGAGGTTTAACAATACCTAATGCTACTTCTACAATTGTGATAAGAGAAAGAAATCCGAATACTTTCCAGATTCTACCTACGTTTGATTCGTGTGAATGTCCCATAAGAATATTTTTATTATTAAACTAAGTAGAAGAATGTGAATACGAATACCCAAACTAAATCTACAAAGTGCCAGTATAATCCAACTTTTTCAACCATTTCATAACTTCCTCTTCTTTCGTAAGTTCCTAAAATAACATTAAAGAAAATAATGATATTGAAAACAACTCCAGAAAACACGTGGAATCCGTGGAAACCAGTAATAAAGAAGAAGAAATCTGCAAATAGTTTGCTTCCGTATTCGTTTTGCTTTAAGTTAGCTCCTTCGACAACCGAACTAGCTCCCTCTAATCTTTTTAAAGATTCTTCGCGTGACAATACTACTTTTTGTTTTGTATCAGGATTGATTACTTCGGTACGAACTAACAAATCAGGATGCGATTTAAAACCTTCAACCACTTCAGCTACAGATACCGATGGCAAAGCGCCTTCTTCTGTAAACCAAATACCAGTACTACGGGTATGTTGCACTCTCTCTTGAGGAATATCAGCTGCAAACTCATGTAAAGCGACACGTTTTCCGTGTGTATCTACGAATTGCAGGATTGAACCTCCTTTGGATTCGATTGCACCGTACTCACCTTTGATAAAGTTTTTCCATTCCCAAGCTTGTGAACCTACGAATATTAAACCTCCCACAATGGTCAACAACATATATACCGCTACTTTTGTTTTCTGCATTTGATGACCTGCATCAACCGCCAGCACCATCGTTACCGATGAAAAGATAAGTATAAAAGTCATTAAAGCCACATAATACATCGGAGCAGAAACACCATGCATAAATGGAAAGTGTGTAAAAACTTCATCAGCCAAAGGCCAAGTTTCGATAAATTTAAATCTTGAAAAACCGTAAGCAGCCAAGAATCCCGAGAATGTTAGCGCATCGGAAACGATGAAGAACCACATCATCAATTTACCGTAACTTGCATTCATTGGCTCGTTTCCGCCGCCCCATGTTTTCCCTTCAGTACTTGTAGTAACTGTAGTTGCCATAGAAATATATTTAAAAAGTTGTCAAATGTACGTTTTTTTCTTTTTATACGAAATACAAAAATAAAAACAAAAATAGCCAAAGCAAATCTAAAAAGTGCCAAAACATTGCACCTAGCTCAATTCCAATAGTTTGAGCCGCATTGTATTTTTGTTTAAAATGATTATAAATTATGATTAAAAGCGAAATTAATCCCGCGAATAGGTGTGCCATGTGTAAAACCACCAAAATATACAAAAAAGTAGTGGTGATAGCACTCTCGCTTCCTGTGAAAAAGTAACCCAACTCTACGATTTGGCTAAATCCTTTAAATTGAAAGAAAACAAAAGCAATTCCGAGACCCAAAGTTCCCAACAAGAATAACGTGGTGTTTTTTCTATCATCTCTTTTAATAGCCAATTTTGCAAAATGTATGGTTATACTACTCATAACCATTACAATAGTACTAAATGTAAATGCCGATGGCAAAACCATTTCGTGAATCCAGTCTTTTCGCGAAGCACTTACAATATAAGCACTCGTTAACCCGGCAAACATCATAAACATACTTAGCATTCCAAAAAGCAGCAAAAGCTTTTTAGATTTACCTTCTCTTTCTTTCTCCTCTTGGATAGTCATTGTTATCATTATCTTAAAAATTTATCTAAAATATAAATTAACTGCAATAGTGAAATATACGAAACACTCACTAACATTAATGTTTTGGCTGCTTTGTCTGTCTTGTTTTGATACAATTTAACCGCATAAAACAACATCCAAAAACCCAACAACAAAACCAACACCACCGAAATTGGTGTTAAAAATAATTGTCCCGTATAGCCAAAACTCGGCAAAACCGAAGCTACAATTAACCACAGGGTATACAAAATGATTTGCATAGCGGTTGATTTGTCTCTTTCACCTGATGGAAGCATAAAAAAACCTCCTTTTTTATAATCGTCATATAAAAACCAACCTATGGCCCAAAAATGCGGAAATTGCCAGAAAAACTGAATTAAAAACAAAGTTCCGGCTTCGATTCCAAAATCTCCGGTAGCAGCAACCCATCCCAACATAAAAGGGATAGCCCCTGGGAATGCTCCCACAAAAACTGCCAAAGGTGTTTTGGTTTTTAAAGGCGTATAAACACTAGTGTATAAAAATATGGAAATCGCACCAAACATGGCCGATTTTTCATTGATGTTATACAAGATAACAATTCCGACAACGGTAAGCAACGATGCAATAATGAAAGCAGTAGTCACAGAGATTCTTCCTGAAGGAATTGGACGGTTTTTGGTCCTGTCCATTAGCGCATCCAAATCTTTTTCTATGATTTGATTGTAAGCATTAGAAGCTCCCACCATGCAATACCCTCCTATTGCCAACAAAATAAGTGTATAAACACTTTGCTGATTGATTTCCTCTACTCCCAACAAATAACCGGCGATAGATGAAAAAACCACACTGATGGCCAAACCCGCCTTTGTAATTTCTTTGAAATCAACAAATACAGTTTTTAATGAAAGGGAATTTACTGTTGTGCTCAAGGCAATGGTTTTAAAAATCGGTGCAAAGATAGGAATAAGGGCAATGAAAAATCAAATTTATAGAATGTTAATTTTAATAATCAAAATACCAGTTAAACACATCCGAACGCAATCCCACAGAAAACCAGGTGGTATTTTCTTTAAAAACAGCCACCGTCTCAACTTTTGGCGACAAGCTGTGGTACATAAAATTAGCAAACAACTTCAAGTTCGCGTTTGGATTTACCAAATATCCCACATTCATATCAGCAATTAAAACCGTTGTTTTGTTTCCGTTTCCAACCGCAACACCTTTATCACTGGCTCTATCTTCGTCATAATCCTTGTAAATATTAGAACCGTAGTTTTTTGTGTCAGTTGCGGTATCATAATCAAATCCTCGAACACCAAAATTCAATTTTACATCACCAAACAATCTTCCTTTGTTGTATCGGGCTATGGCCCAACTCATTAAAGTTAGAACCCCAATTGTGTCCCATGCTCTGGTTGTTATGTCCGTAATTGGTAATCACTTCGCTATGCGAATATACATAAGGGCGCACCATGTTGTATTCGGCTTGTAAATACAAATTAGGCACCCCAAAAGCATTATAATACTTCGCTCCCAATTGGTATCCAATTTTATTTCGCCAGCTTTTTTCTCCGCCAAACATATCTGCCACCGCAAATTCATCAATAAAAAACTGACTATAAAAGTTCACACTGTTGCTCCATTTGTATTTTCCGGTCAACCCCAAAGCTGCATTCCCGCTTTTGGAAGAAGAAGAAAACTCTACCGATCGGTAAAAGATAATCGGGTTCACAAAATTGACATCAAAACCACGATTGTTGGTATCTGTCCAAATTACCGATTCAAAAAAACCAATATTCAAACGCTTGGTCGCATTCCAACTCAAATAATGATTGGCCATGTACTTGGTAGCATAGGTTTTTTCGGCCGTAACTTCTGGCCGCACATCTTTTAGCCACATATACGTATTGGTATATTTTATTTTCCAAAAAGTGGTATTGATTTTAAAATACGGGTACGGACTCGCTCCGTCTCCTTCAAAAATAGAACGATACCCATCTCCAATAAAATTACGGCTATATCCCAATTGAAAGTTCATCAATTTGCTGGGTGTAAAAGTAATATTAGCATCGGCCGAAGGAAAATCGAATTGATTTCCTTTAAATTCTTTAGCAATCCCAATTCCCGGAATTATAGCGGGATTTCCACCCGAAGGTTTTAAAGAAGTCGCTAATCTATTATAATACTCTGGAAAAAAACCTTGACTTTCGTAAATGGAAGTAGTGAAATTTATCTGACTCCCTACCCCCCCTTGTATTTGAATGGCTCTGGTATTTGTATACGTAAATTTACCTACATCTGGTGAGGTTTTACCCAAGCGTAAATCTAAAATAGGATTCATGGTAAACCAATAATCTTTACCCTGTATGGCAACCAAATTTTCATTAAACAGCTTTTTACCCCACCATCCGGCTTTATTCAATTGAAGCTTAGCATTTGCCTCGTTAAAATTGTAATAATTCGCCACTTCTGAATAAAGAAATGGTTTAGAAGCTGTATGACTGTTGGTTCCTACCTGATTAATATTAGCCTCAAATTGCGCGTAGTAACTATGCGAAAACGGAATATTTAAATGACTTGAAAATTGCGGATTTTCAAATTTTTGATAGCTCTTTTCTATATTTTCAAATTCAGCACTTTCTGAAGTATTGAATACTTTTGCGCGTTCTACCTCCTCCTTTTTTGCAGCTTCAATTTCAGCGGCACTTTGCAAAGGAATCATTGTGGTTAGAGTGTATTTGGCAAAAGTTGGCTTTCCGTTATATGTTGCTGGTTCAATTTTTGGCAAAGTAGAAAAAACCCTTTTTGACTCTTCTATCAATTCAGGATAAAGCGCATCTACGTACAAAACCTTGAAGGTTCCCGTAGTATCTACTTCGAATAAAGTAATTACCTTCCCTTTAAACTCTTTTTGACTGACAATTTCAGGAACTTTAAAATTTCGATACACAAAATCCTGTAATTGATTATAAAAACACGGCTCTAAATCGTTGTTTAATACCTTCTGACAATCGGGAAAAACAGGAGGCTTTTCTTGATTGTGAACTTGAGAAAACAAGCTTTGAACAAAAAGAACGAGTACAAAGAAGAGATTTTTTTTCATAGAATTAATACCCTCCATTTGAAGTTTTACCATCAGCAATTGTTTTTGCTGCCGATGTTCCAATGCGTTTTACTCCCAAATTTATCATTTCCAGCGCTTCTTCTAAAGTACGAACGCCTCCAGCAGCTTTTACCGGTAATGGGTGTGAATTTTCAAGCATGAGCGTTATGGTTGGAATTGTAGCTCCGTTTGGCAAACCATCCTTGGTTATATAAAACCCTGTAGAGGATTTTACAAATACATTGTGATAGTCTTTTTCCTCAAAATTAGTAACTACTGTATTTTTAATCAGAGAAGATATTTGAATGATTTGGTCATCAGACAGAGCGGCTACTTCAATAATAAACTTGACTACTTTGTGATTTAGCAATCCCAATCGAGTACACGAAATAACTTCATCTTTAACGATAGTAACATCTCCTCTTTTGAAAGCATTGTAATTGATTACAAAATCCAATTCATCAACACCATCTTTTATAGCATACTCTGCCTCATTGATTTTATTTTCAGTAGTAGCAGTACCTTCCGGAAAATCAATTACAGTACCAATTACCAGTTTCGAATTGGCCTCATCAATCATTTTACGCGCCATTTTTATATGTTCAGGACGAATCATAATCAATTTAAAGCCTTCTTTAATTGCTTCCTGAATAAACAACTTAACCACTGAGATATTTTCTTCTTCAGTAAGATTCGCCTGATTGGCTGTTTTTAGATATGTAGAATCGAGATACTGTTTGATATCCATAACCATAAATTTAGTAAGGTAAAAATAGAAAAATCCCACCGAAGTGAGATACTTTTTATGTTTTTTCTTGTTTTAAAACGGAAGTGGCCAGAAAAACCCCAAAAAGACTTCCGGCAGCATTGGCTAAGGCATCGAAAAAATCAGCCTGTCTTGTGGTGGTCAAGTAGCCTTGCCCTAATTCTATACAAATTCCCAAAGCAATTGAAATTAGAAACAATATGATCAGGTACTTTTTTTGGGTTAACTGTTTAAAAAAAAGAAAACGGCACCATAAAAAAACAAAGACAAAATAGAACATAAAATGCACTATTTTGTCTAGGAATAAAATATTTACTTTTGGCATCCCTGCTGGCGCTTTAAAACTTAGAAAAAGAATCAAGCCTGTCCAGCAAACAGCCAACCAAAATGATTTTTTATTAGGCTCCGATAAGACTCTTATAATCATCGCTTGACAATAAGCCATCCACTTCAGAAGCGTCAGAAATTTTCACTTTAACCATCCAAGCAGCTCCATAAGGATCAGAGTTAACTAATTCCGGATTAGATTCTAGTTCGTCATTAAACGCTACGATTTCACCCGAAAGTGGTAAAAACAAATCCGAAACTGTTTTTACAGCTTCAACTGTTCCAAAAACTTCGTCTTTTGCTAAAGTTTGATCTAGTGTATCTACTTCAACGTAGACGATATCTCCTAGTTCCTTTTGAGCAAAATCAGTGATTCCCACAGTTGCAACATCGCCATCAATGCTAACCCATTCGTGGTCTTTTGTGTACTTTAAATTAGTTGGTATGTTCATTTTATTGTGTATTTCAATTGAAAGCAAAAGTATAATTATTACCAGAATATTTATAGCATTTCACAAGTTTATTTTTTATGTTATATTTAATTACCAAAGTTATACCTTAATGTAAATCCTGCTCTGATATTGGTCATAGGAAACGAGGTAGAAATAACCGCTTTTGAAAAAGAATAATCAAAATAAAACAAAGTGGTTAAATTACTACTAAACTTGTAATCTCCTGTTAACTTAGCCGAAATCAGATTTTGTCCTCCTCCCAATTGGTTGTTGTCATAATCTAAATTACGAACAATGGTTTTATTGTTACGATACGATAAATCGGCTCGAAGATTAATATCGCTTTTTACTGTTCCTGACGGATTATCAGCCAATCTCGATTTAATTCGGACATCTTTAATTCGGTAACCCAAACCAACTACATATTCTAAGCCTTTTACTTCGGTAAGCAAATTGTTATCAAAACTCAAAGACAAGGTTCTGTCCTTTTTCATCTCAGCCAAAATTTTGATTGAATTTTTCATTTCAAAATCCAAACGCACTAATGGACTGAATTGTTCGGTTAAGTTGACATTACCAATTAAGGTTTTGTTGTAAAAATTCCAAGTATCATTTTGTTTACCGCCGGGATTTTCATCATATTGAAAATTAGAACGGAAAGAATTTAAAGTGTAGGCCGCTTTATACGAATGTTGAATTGAAAAACGTTTGAATTTATCTTTGAAAAACTTATAACGCATCAAGCCAGTATATTTTATATTCCATCCAGGGATAGGGATATTTCTAAAGGTTTTTAACGAAACGTCCGAACCATCTACACCAGTATAGGCCGCCAAAAATGAGGGCAATAAAACGGCTTGATTATTTTTACCAAATCCAACCGGATATCCTTGGTTTGCCAAATAGAAAGAATAGTTAGGATCGTTAGGATCTGTTGGTATAGGATATAAAGTATCCCCGTATCTATTAAAAGAATTGTTCCCATAATGTTGGGCCGCTAATCTGTTAGCCACTTCAATTCTGTTATCTCTAAAGTTTTGAAAAGCTTCCGAAGAAACCTCATCACTTTGCATAAACGAGGTAGCAATCATGTTGGTCGATATCGAGAAATTACCGGTATTATAGGGTGAACGGGAATTATAAACCCCTCCAACTGCATCAAATTGTTCTGTATAATTATCTGCCAAGGTTCTATCGGCAATTAAATCTATTTTCAAATCGGGAAAAGGTTCTAAATTGGCTGTTCCTTGTATTTGTTTGTTATTTACCTGAGAAAAGTTCTGGTTAAATTCAGGATAGTTAGTCAACCAACCTCGCTTAGCCGATTCAAAACGAACCTCATCCTGCAATCCAAAAACGAAACCTAACGACGGTCTAGAAGTACCTAAAAACCCAATAGAAGGCAAATATCCCGGAAGCATGGTTCCGTTAGTCTCGGTATAATTGATCTGTGCATTTTTAACCATCGTTGCTAAACCTATCAAACCATCTATCCACATGTTTGGCTTAGCTACCTTCTCTTTAGCTTTTGGCGCTACTTTTTCTCCTGGTTTTGGCATTGAAGGCGGAGGAGCTAGAGGCTGAGATTTTGTTTTACTTCTTTCTGAAAATTTAACCAATCCTATGTATTTATAGAACAAGGTCATATTAAGAACCGTATTCAATTTGTGTGTATTGGCATTTTGAATCGTGTTTCCTAAATTATAAATTCCAGTATCCGTACTAAATTCTTGCATTGCTAAAGAAGCTCTTGTCCAAGAATAATCGCCTGTATAGGTATAATCCGACTTAATAAAAGACAAGAATGGAATTTTATTAATAGGTAATTCATAATTAACCGTTAGCTGTTGTGCATGTTGGTTAGGTGTCCCAATATTCCAAAAATCATCCCAAATGGTTAAATCGTTATTTGGATTATTACTTTCATCTAAATAATTGCGAACTAAGTTTCCTGAAGAGGCGGTGTAATTAAAACGCAATGCTTTGGTTAAATTATAATTGAATCCGTAGTTGTAATTGAACATGTAATTTCTTCTAAACAGCGGTTCGATACCAATACCAGCTACTTCGATTTCTCGAAACTGTTGTTTGTTAAATTGGCGCAAAATTGTCGAACTAAAATTGATATTACTTGGCAAATAGTTGAAATTAAAGTCACTTAACAGTTTCCAGTAACTACTCTTTTTCAGAAAAGCATTCTTTTTGAGAGGTTCAATCGTTTTGGGTTTAAAGGTAAACGAGTAATCTGCACTGGTTCTTATTTGCTGATCTAAGACATTTTCTACTTCGAAATCGCGGTGTTGCATTTCATTATACGAATAGGATAATGTTAAGTTCTCCGGATCATAAAAATGCGGCTTTTGATTGTCCTTTCTTTCTTTTCTAACACCAATAAAATTGATACTCGTTCTTTTAGTAAAATCTTCTGCCCTTTTTTTAATCGCTTCTTTTTGAGCTTGGGTTGGCGCTTCGTTTATTACGTCTTTTAATTTCAAATCCTGATAAAAAGGATCGTATTCTGGCGTAATGATTTGCTCGCCCACTGCGTAATTAAAAGGGAGATTAATTCCCCATTTTGGAGGCAATAATTTTCCTAAATTAACATTGGTTACTATGTCGTATTGTTTAGAATCTTCTCTACTGCGTTCGTTGGGACTTTGTTCAATTCCTCCAAAACCAATGGTTCCCATTCTACCCGTTGCAGAAAGCGTCATGAAATCGGCTAAATTGGTATCTAAGCTAGCAATAGCAGCCATTCCGCCTTGACTATCCATATCGGCCAAACGCAATTCGTTGAACCAAACTTCGCCGCGGATGTGTTTGTTTTCATCTGTACTTGGGTTTTTTAGTCCTACCATTAATGTTCTAACATAGCCAAAATTAGGATTTCCTTTTACTCCCAATCTCATTCCGTCCTTAATTTCGCTTATATCGTTCTGATCAATGTAAGCAATTCCGTTTGCTCCCGGAATAGCCGTACCATTTACCAACCTACTTTTAAGTTTAGCCAACCAGTCGGTATTAATTTCCAGTTCATTTTCTTCTGGCCATACTCCTGTTGGTGATGAATCTCCTCGTGTTGTAACCTTTAATGGCATCTCTATTTGATAGAAATTATTGGTAAAATCATTTCCAAATCGGATGAAAGCAACCATTTCCCCGTCTTTTAAATCATCGCCTGCTAAACTAGGGAGTGACTCTGAATGGATAAACATTTTAAGTTTATTATACTGACGCATGTCTACACTGACATTCTTAAAAGCCGCTCTAGAATCTCCAGCCTGAAGACCTTCGCTACTTGGATCAGCGCCATTACCATAAACTCTCAACGATAGTGATTGCTCATTTTGATTAATAACAGTGTTGTTGTTATTGTATTGCTCTCTTTGTACACCCGGAGGCATTACATAGCGTATTGGTATTCTGTCTGAGTTTTCTTCAAGATTAACCGCTTGTACATCAAAACCGGTATCATCATCAGAAGGATCATCATTAGCCGCAATGGTTCCCACAGCTTCTTGTAATGATGAAGTATAGCGTCTCCACTCGCCTCTTACCAAATCTAAAGCGCCAAAACGCAAGGTAATTTGATCATTAAACCCATGCATTAACATACGCATAAAACGAATGGATCTCAAATCGGAAATACCCCCTTCTTTAGGACCATTAACATCAATAGGAATTTTAAATTGTAGCCATCTTGTGTTTACTGTATTCCCATTGGCCAATTTTTCTTGTCCAGGTCTTACATCGACTAAAAAATTAGTTCCGGGCTGCATATTGGGTTGAACGTTTATCGTGAATTTATAATACGCTTCAATGGTATTCATCGTATTGTCACGATTGATATCTTCCACATCGGGAGTGGTAGTTGAACCTCTATCGGTATCATTGACATCTACAGGGGAGTTCCCTTGCGTTCCGTTGTATTTTTTATAGCGATCGGTCACTCCTCCAGAAGTGCTTAAAAAATATTCATAATTATCCTGAGCCGGGTCATTTCCAGCAAAGTCAGGAAATTTGGTATTTTCTTCTGCATCATCCAATCCATTTAAACCTACATCCTGTACTTTTCTATTCGACGTATTGGCATCGAAAGCATAAATCAATGATTGTGAAGCAGGTGCTTTACCCCAAGGTGTTATGTGAACACTTTGGCTAGAATCGGCTGTTGGCAATCCGTTTTCATACAGTTTTTTTCCGTCTCTCAAGACATCTTCTGAAATTTCACCCAAGTGAATGCTTAATTGACCGGTGTTAGTAGGATCGGCTTTACTACCATCTTCTACATAAGGATCCTGTACCCAAAACTGAATGTATTCTACATTGGCTTGTTCAAAATTGGTCGAATTGATAGATCGCATTATTCCACCAAAACTATTTTGAGGATTTGGTAATTGATTATTGGTAGCCGCAGTATCAAAATTATAAGGTCCACGTTCTGCGGGGTAGTATGTCATATCTAAAGTAGGAATAACGGTCGTTTCTCCTGCTGCAATATCTGTATTAGGATACAATTCTCTACTGTAAATTCGTCGGGTATCATACCTTGAAATATCGTTATCATTAATTCCCGATGGTCGTTGCGCTGTATAGAAAACAGGGTCTATGGTATACCATGATAATTTCCCTCTGTTATAGCCATACGACAAATCATCATTGGGTATATTTCCTTGAAATTCGCTGGGCACACTGGCAAGAGTCCAAGCCAAAGGAGAACGCATATCAATCGTAGATTGTGATCCTTCAAAATCATCTACATAAACCGTAGATTCACCATCAAACTTGTCATTTTTAGAAGTCCCCGGTTTCAGGAAAGCTACTTCTCCTCTAAAAGACAAATTAGAAGGAACATCGGTATCCATATTAGGCAACTTGTTTACCAATCGGGTAAAGAAAGGAACTTCAGTAGAATAGTTCCCATTGAAACCAAAAATGGTATTGTTTACAGATTCCTGACCGTAATTTGTTTTTTGGGTAAAAGGTCTTTCCGACATGTTCAATAAAGTCGCCCCTATTTGAAATTTATCTGAAAATCTATGTTCTACATTAACCCCCACAAAACGTCTGGTTTGCTGACCAAAAACAGCATTATTTTCTACAGAAACCTGAATGGGAACACCCGAAGCTTGTAAAGCTGGATCTAAAATTTGCACTTTCCCGGCCTGATAATTCACACTATAATCAATCCCTTCCTGCAGCACACGCCCTCCGGCAGTAACCACTACCGAGCCACGGGGTACATTGGCCGCCCCTAAAGAAATTCCGTCACCACCTGAGGATTTGAATTTTCCTTTCAATTGAAATTTGTTTTTATCACTATCCTGCAAGGCTAGAGATTGTGTTTTTTCATACAAACTTCTGTAAACATACTTTTTTTGATTCTCATTATAGGTAGCGGTATTACCATAATCTTGAGAAACCTGATCTTTTAACTTATTAAAAATTAGCTCTCCAAAAGGTTCCTTACTTGTAAATATGATTCGCCCATTTTGAGTATCAACGGTCAATCCGGGAATAAAATCAAAGAACCCGTCTCCTCTGGTCTGGGGGTCATTGTTAAAATTCAAACGATCTAGATTAAACACTCGTAACAATGGTGTTTTATCTACCTCATTTTCAGGTAGTGGATTATTAGGAAACGGGTTTCCGGCCACGGGACTAATATAATTTAAAGGCGAAGGATCGGTATATAAGATATTGAATTTAAAATCGGCAGGATCTAACTGATAAGCTCCTGGGATTTGATAAATGTTTTTCATCATCAAATTCCAAACCGGCTTATCTACATTGGTTAAATTCCCTTTGAGCATTTTTAAAATTAAAGCTTTTGTGGTAGGGATATTATCGGAATCTACATCGGTTGATTCTACTCCATCGTTTCCAAACTCTCCTACTTGATACACATCACCACCTATCGTGTATTGAAAGGCTACCGCCAAGACTTCATCATTTGACAATCGCTGGTTTAATGACAAATACCCTAATTGCGGATGAAAAGTATACTCGTTTGACGTAAGCTTTCTGGCATTTTCTAATTTAGAATAATCGACCCCTTCAATTGGAGTATTTGGTAAGTTTACAAAAGCATCAATTGCCGAAGAAGACACATCTCTGATTTGCTGTGTCAAATTGCCCCCAGTTCCAATTTTACTAGGATCAAAGTTATTATTTCTATTATCGGATGGCGAATCAGGAGGATTGATAAAAAATCCGGCAGGTGTTGGATCTGTTCCAACAACATCATTATCTGCAAAACCACTTAACTGAGATTCTCCTAAATCTTGAAGAGCAATAATGTTTCTTAAATTGTTCCCATCTTGATTGGTTGTAACCCTGTTTTGTCTATTCGTTATCCAAACTTCCATTCTAGTAATTTGAACTCTTGAATCGATAATAGGATAGCTTTTTAATGCTTTATCATATTGATTTCTAAAATACTGCGATAAAAAATAATGGCGGTCATTATCATAATCTAAAGCAAACACATCAAACTCTTGCAGGAGCCCTCCTCCTTGTGAGGTAATCGTTTTGGTTTGTGATTTTTGTTCGGAAAAAACACCTGTAACGGTAGTTTTTCCGAATTGCAATTGTGTTTTTACCCCAAATAAACTTTGCGCTCCTCTAATCAAAGAACTGTTTAATGGCATACTAACGTTACCTACTTCAATTTTTTGAAGAATATCGTCTTCGGTTGGTGTATATTCTAATTTGATTAAATTTTGAAAGGCAAAGGTAGATTCAGTATCATAATTGGCCATTACTTTTAATCTAGTTCCTACCTGACCCACTAAACTCAAACTAATTCTTTGGTCAAAATCGAAGGTAAAAGTTCTTCTGTTTTGAGGGGAAAAGGAAGGATTGTCCTGCTTTGAAAACCGCCCTCCTAAATCGATTTCTACAGTCCCTGTTGGTTTTACATCTATAGTATTTCCTCCAAAAATAGACTCAAACAAACCTGATTTAATATAATATCTTGGGAGTAAATCTTTTTTCTTTTCTTCTGCATTTTTCTTTTGCCCGGCAACTGCATCAGATTTTTCTTTAAAATACTTTTTGATTGCTTCTTTTTGAATCAATTTCTGATATTCAGCAGGGGTTAAAACGATCGGATAATCAATATTAAACCCTTCAAAAGTTTTGGTATAAATGTACTTATCCGAAACCGGATCATAAGTGTATGCTTCAAGAATACTGGTAGGATTAGGCAGATTTAAGCTCCCTTGATTGTATCCTTTTATAGTGTCGTTAGTCTGTTGAGCTTGCGTAGTATTAAAAACAAAGAAAAACAGTAAAAATAAACTGTTTTTAAAAAATAATTTCGGAGTGTATATTGTAAAATCCTTCAATTTCTATAAATTTTTTAAGGCTTGTTTTATAATCGTTTCAACGGAGGCTTCCGGCATTGAGGCTACAATTTTATCAACCACTTTTTCTGATGCTTTTCTCACAAATCCTAACACTTCTAAAGCAGATAACGCTTCATCCTTATTTGTATTGCTTTGTAATAGTGAAACTTCTTCAATGTCATACAATTTTAACACTTTGTCTTTTAAATCAAGAATGGCTCGTTGTGCCGTTTTGGCACCAATTCCCTTTATGGATTGAATGATCCCTACATCTCCCGAAGCGATAGCATTAATAATTTGTTTGGGCTCTAGAGAAGAAAGCATCGTTCGAGCGGTATTTGCCCCAATACCGGACACTGAAAGCAATAACTTGAAAATCTCTCTTTCTGACTTTTCTACAAAACCAAAAAGGGAATGACTGTCTTCCTTTACCAAAAGATAGGTAAAAAGCTTGACAAAATCTGTCGGCGGTAACAATCCAAAGGTATGCAACGAAATATTAACCTGATAACCCACACCATTACAGTCAATTACAACTTCTGTAGGGTTTTTCTCTACTAATTTTCCTTGAATATGTGCAATCATAATACGTTCGTTACCCTCCAAATATAGTAATTTTCTTTAATTTGAATTACAATTGTAGACTAACTGCTTCTATTTTCGATTAAATGATTATTTTCCTTGTTGTGCTTTGTGACGTTTCTCTTTTTCTTGCGCATCTACTACGGCAACTGCTGCCATATTCACCATTTCCTCTACACTAGCTCCTAATTGAAAAATATGCACCGGTTTATCTAAACCAAGCATGATGGGCCCGATAGAATCAACTTTATACAATTCTTTCAACATTTTATAGGTAATATTAGCCGATTCAAGATTAGGAAATATTAACGTATTGACTTTATGCCCTGCCAATTTAGAAAATGGAAATTTACTTTTAAGCATCTCCGGATTCAAGGCAAAATCGGTTTGAATTTCTCCATCTACGATTAAATCTGGGTAGTATTCATGCAAGTAAGACACTGCTTGGCGCACTTTTTCGGCACTCTGATTACTGGAAGACCCAAAATTTGAAAAAGACACCATCGCAATAACCGGTTCCATACCAAAAAGGCGAACGGTTTTAGCTGTCATTAAAGCAATTTTAGCTAAATCATCGGCACTTGGATTAGGGTTTATCGCCGTATCGGACAAAAACATAGGACCACGGGTAGTCATCATCATATTGGTGGTTGCAATTCGGCTCGCGCCCGGTGCTTTTCCAATCAATTCCATTATGGGTTTTACCACTGTTGGATAACTACGCGAATA
>Ga0114982_1000600_pt1 | contig 19235 bp, 17 predicted proteins | sample Shrwel_input2_FT_FD_87183 | JGI IMG/M metagenome (GOLD analysis project Ga0114982, IMG submission 87183) | Subsurface microbial communities from deep shales in Ohio, USA - Utica-3 well 1 S input2 FT | ecosystem: Environmental > Aquatic > Deep subsurface > Shale gas/oil reservoir > Produced... | reverse complement strand
TTACGCGGCCAGTGCAACCAAAATCTGCCAAAAAGGTGATATTGACGCACTGACTGCTCAAAATCACAGCATAATTTTATGCGATGCTGCTTTAATCGACATCCAGCGCTGGAATTACCACCAGCCCTCAATGGTGCTTTTTTGCCATCAGCGATCAATGGCGTGGACCTTTTTGCCGGCGTTGCAGCCGACTTTTGCTTTAATCCGTGACACGACTGATGGTGTTTATTATTAGCTTGCAGCTACAGGCTTTGTTTTTTAGCTTGCAGCTGGCTGGTTTTAAAAGCGTTTCGCCTGTGGCGAGTATCTTATTTTATCAAAGCCTGCGGCTTTGACCCGTCGGGCCGGCAGAGCCGTTCAAATGCTAAAGCATTTGTGCTTCGCCAAAAGAAAGATACCAAAGAAAAGGCGACCCCTGATCGCTCGAAAGCCCGCAATAAAATCAATAGTTTGAGGCGCTGGCGTAACTCGCAGTTCGCTAGCGTCGAACTGCTCAAACACCCGCCAGCTTAAAACCTCAAACCATTGCTTTTATCGCGGCTCACTTTACGGGGACCAAGAGCAAAAGAGTTTAAAATACGTAATTTATCGATTTTTAAAATATTAAATTTGAAGAGTCTTTATTTCTAGCTGGCAGTTGGTTGGAGTTTTGCCTTAACGAAAAAGTTGATGGGGTCAGATCAAAGTTTGATCTGACCCCATCACTGTTCTATCTGCTCTTGTTCCCCGTTGAACGCGAGCCGTAATAGAAGCAATGGTTTGAGGTTTTAAAACGCCGAGTGTTTGAGCGGGCTGACGCTAGCAGCACGCGAGTTGCGGCGTTGCCTCAAACGATTGATTTTATTACGGGCTTTCGAGCGATCAGGGGGCGCCTTTTGTTGGTTACTTATTTTGGCGAAGCAAAATAAGTAACTCGCCGTAGGCGAAACGCTTTTAAAAGCAGCTAGCTGCAAGCTAGAAACCAAAACAGTCCGTTTTCATGGACAGTAAGCTATCGGCTGCAGCCGCCGACCAAAAGGTCCACGCCATTGACCGCAATTGGCAAATACAGGCAACAAAAAACCCGCTCAAGGCGGGTTCTGACACTGCTAGCGTGTTTAAAACGATTCTAGCTTAATCCGGGCTCGGGCAGCCGCTTTGGATTTTGGAAAACTTTTCACCAATTGGTTATAGTACCGCTTGGCTGCAGCAGCATCATTTTGTTTTTCAGACACCAGACCGAGCTTTTCCAGCACATCTGGCACCTTAGAATTATTCGGGAATTGCTTTACCACCACTTCAAAATTGCTTTTCGATTTTGCCAGCTCATTTTTCTGATAATAAAGCTGACCTAACCAATAATGTGAATTGGCGCGATAAGTTGATTTGGGGTAACTGGCGATAAAAGCTTCAAATGCCGGAATAGACGCAGCATAGTTTTTATCTTTGATCACATAATTCAGTGCCTGCTCGTACACTTGGGCTTCAGACATCCCAGCGGTACTGGCAGATGCAGCTTGCGCAGCTGCTGCTTCTGTTGCTGCCAGCTGATCAGCGGCAACAACAGCAGCAGGATTGCCCGCAGGAACAGTAGCACCAGCGGCAGGATCGGCATTCACAGCAGGCTGTGATGCAGGTCCGGCAGTCTGGCCACCCATTCTGCGGTCAATTTCCTGATAGATATCACGCTGTTGCTGTAATATCTCTTCTAGTTTGTAAGCGTGCATTTCGGTTGCACCACGCAACTCGCTGACTTCATCAAGTAAAGTAGCTAGTTGTTGTTGCAAACTAAGCTGTGCCGAAGCACGTGCTTCTACCACCCTCTCCAGGGCTGATAACCGTTCTTCAACAGAACCAGGTCTGGCGGACTGACCGGCAAACACCTGATTGCTGCTGCGACTTAAATCGGCGACAGGCGCCGGATCAGCTACAGCAGTAACAGCGACCAAACATAAGGTAGCAATTAGCGACTTCTTAACGTCCATGCACACTCACAACTCAGAATTAATAAACTAAAACAGCACGACGGTTTTTAGCAAACGCGTCTTCAGTGTTACCAGCGTCAACTGGCTTTTCTTCACCGTAAGAAACTACTGACAGTTGGCCAGCAGCTACACCCAGGTTAGCCAGGTAGCTTTGAACTGACTGAGCACGACGCTCGCCCAGTGCAATGTTGTACTCTGGAGTACCGCGAGCGTCAGTGTGACCTTCAACAGTTACAGAGATAGTAGTACGAGCACGCAGGAAAGCAGCGTGTGCATCCAGAACTGAAGCGAATTCAGAACGGATTGTTGACTTGTCGAAGTCGAAGTAAATAGTGTTTTGTTGACGCAGAGCTTCTAATTGCTGACGCAGTTGTTCTGCATCGCTCATGCCTTGGTCAACAGTTTGTACTGGAATGTTGGTGTTTGCGTTTGCATCGCCAGCATCAGTTTCATTGTTAGAGCTACATGCAGCTAAAGTCAGCACTGGCACTGCTACTAACAAACCTTTTAAAACTTTATTTAAGTTCATGATTTTTTCCTTAGTAAAACGATTAACCAAATTTTTGTATTTTATAAAAACGGCGACCAAGACGGTGATTTCACGCGTCCATCAACTGCCGGTAACCTAGCTTTAAAACGACCATCCATGGATACCAGTGCCAGTACTTGTGACGAACCGTGCAAAGTACTATAGATAATCATTGAGCCATTTGGCGCAATGCTTGGTGACTCATCCAGATAAGTGCGAGTCAGCACTTGCATTTGACGGGTAGTCCTATCCATGCGCGCAATATTATACTGACCGTTAGTCCGGTTTACCATAACAATCGCTTGGCCGTTTGGAGTAAATTTACCCGCCAAATTCATTTCACCTTCAAAAGTAACACGAGTTGTGGCTTTTGTGTTGATATCAACAGAATAAAGTTGCGGATTACCGCCTCTTTCTGAGGTAAAAATAATCGACTGACCATCAGGGCTCCAATTTGGCTCTGTATCAATAGCACGGTGATTGGTTAATTTCGTCAGTGCTTTGCTGGCAATATCCATTGAATATATTTCAGTATTGCCATCTTTTGATAAAGTCATCGCCATCTTACGACCATCAGGTGACCAGATCGGCGCACTGTTAATGCCTTTAAATGATGTCAGGACACTGCGACGTGCAGTATAAACATCCTGGATATAAATTTGCGACTGTTTCCGTTCAAAAGTAACGTATGCCAGTTTAGTCCCATCCGGTGACCAGGTTGGTGACATCAAAGGCTCTTTGGCGCGTAATAACACTTGCTCATTTTCGCCATCATAATCAGCAACAATTAATTGATAGCGATATTCTTGTTTATCGCGAACCAGAACGTATGCAATCTTGGTGGAAAATGCACCACGTTCACCGGTCAGTTTTTCATAAATTGCATCACTCATATGATGCGCATACTGGCGGAATTGTTTGCCAGTAATGGTAATCTGACTGCTGTGTAAAATATGCTGGCCACCAGCGACCATCTGACCGGCCGCATTCATCATCGGCTGACCGACACCGCCATTGGCTTTGATCACATCAACCAATTCATAACTGATGGTGTAACGATCCAAGCCAACTTCTTTTACAGTCCCCATCACCACAGCTTCAATACCAGTCTTCGCCCAGACGGCAGCGTTAAACTGGCTGCTATTCTGCGGCTGTTGCGGCATTCTCATGGCATTGACCGGATTGAATTTTCCACTGCGCATTAAATCCGCAGCGACAATCTGGCTGACATTTTGCGTTGGCAGATTCTGGCCCACAAAAGAAAAAGGCACTATCGCCACAGGTCTGGCGCTGTCAACACCTTCTGTAATCACAATTTCCAGCGATGCGCTGGCCTGCATTGCCACCAGTGCTGCTGTCATTATCAGCGCTTTGTTTATCCACTTGAACATCATTGTTGTCAGCTCTCAACTTATTTTTTAAATGGTAACTTTAGCTCTCGGAACTGATCATTCAGATCAGGGTCCTCTGGCATCGGAAAACGGCCAACCCGGTTAATCGCATTCACCGCAGCATTACAAACACCGGCATCACCCCCTTCAACGGTCAGGTTGGTGACAAAACCGTTACTGGCGAGCCGCAATGATATCACACACTCTTTGCCATTCATGGTGTCATCAGTAAACCAGCTTTGCCTTACCCGCTCAATAATCATCGCAACATAACGTTGTTTTTCGGTCAGCATCTGGCCTTGACGCGCTGCCCGACGTGCCTCATCCGCTTCTTCAGCGAATTCGTCCATCAGTTGCTCTTCAGCCTGGCGTTCAAGCTCCTGCTGTCGTTTGCGTTCTTCCGCTTTCTTTTTCTTCAGCTCTTCAGCTTTTTTCTTCTTGGCTAATTCTTCTTGCTTTTTCTTTTCCTGCTTAGCTTTTTCTGCAGCTTTTTTCTTTTCCTGTTCTTTTTTCAGTTTCTCTTGTTCTTTCTTTAGTTTTTCCTGCTCTTTTTTCAGCTTTTCCTGCTCTTTTTTCTTTTTCAGAGCAATCTCAGCTTCTTGCTTTTTCTTTTTAGCGTCAGCTTCCTGCTTCTTTTTCACCAGTATTTCTTTTTCAGCCTGCAGCTTTTTCGCTTCTTCGCGCTTTTGCAGCTCTTCTTGCTGTTTCAGTTCTTGCTGTTTTTTCAACAAGTCCTCTTCTGGCGGTTCTTCTTTAGGTGGTTCTTTTTCCTCAGGCTCTTTTTTTGGCGGTTCTTTTTTCGGTTCTTCTTTGCGGCGGGTGGCTTTTTCCGCCTCTTTTAACTTTGGATTATCGATCATACTCGCCTGTAACGGCGCGTCTGAAGATGAATACAAAGGAACCACCATGACTTCTTCTTTGCTGAAGAAATTAAAATTTACAAACATCGCTAAGGCAATCAAAAAGTGAACCGAAGCCGATATTTGCAGCGCCTTTTTAAACGCTGGCTCCATGTTACTTAGACTCCACGTCTTCTGTCATCAAACCAACAGCCGGCGCACCTGCCTGTTTTAACATATTTAGCAGTTGGATCACGGAATTATAATCAACCCGGCCATCTGCTTTGATAATCACCTGAGTACCAGGTTCAATCGATAAAGAGTTCATCACTTCTGCCTGCAACTGCTCAGCATTAAATGGACCTTTATTGACACCATCTTTTTCAAAATAATACAAACCTGCTTCATCAACAGTGGCAACAATGGGTGTTTTGCCATCATTCATTTGCTCAATAGGTTCAGCTTTTGATTTTGGTAACTCAACTTTGACGCCCTGGGTAATAATGGGCGTGGTCACCATAAAAATAATCAGTAATACCAACATCACATCGATATAAGGCACTACGTTAATTTCCGCCACCATGCGGCGTTTTTTCCGCACGTACATTATTGACCATCTCCGCCGCTAACTGCCTGACGGTGCAGGATATTCGAAAATTCTTCAACGAAATTCGCATATGAATTCTCTAACAACTCAACCCGATGCGAAAAACGGTTATAAGCGATAACTGCCGGAATAGCCGCGAATAAACCCAGCGCTGTGGCAATCAAGGCTTCAGCAATACTCGGCGCCACCATCGCCATAGTTGCTTGCTGCACCGCGCCTAATGCGATAAATGAATTCATGATACCCCAAACAGTACCAAACAAACCTATATAAGGTGTAATAGAACCAACGGTTGCCAGAAATGGTAAATGCATTTCCAACCGCTCAACTTCGCGCGATAAACCAACCCGCATCGCACGTTGGGTACCTTCCATCACAGCGCCCGGCTGTCTGGCATTGGTTTTATGTAACCTTGCAAACTCTTTAAAACCGGCTTTAAACAGCGACTCCATGCCATTGACGTTGGCGCGGGCACTGACTTCGTTATATAACTTGGATAAATCCACCCCAGACCAGAACCGATCTTCAAATTTACGTGAATCCTCTATCGCCTCTTTCAACGCTTTGTTCCGCTGAATGATCATGGCCCAAGACACCACAGAGGCAGTCAGCAGGATTGCCATCACTAACTGCACCACAAAACTGGCATGAATAATCAGATCGAGAATTGAAAGTTGACCAGTCACCGCAAAACACCTCTAAAAATGTCGAATTATTACTAGCAATTTGGGCGCTATGATATTGGACAGCACCGACTAACTCAACAGCGTTACCGCTGCATTGGCAAAAATAATTCTATCTGCTGATTTTAAGCGGTCTATAGCTCAGAAATAGAGAGCTTAGCTGGCAAAAAGTTCAGATTTTACGATGAAGCTTTGATTTTTAGCGATAAGTGACAGAAACATGGGGTTTCCTAAATTAAACTTATAAAAAAGTAATCCCTGAAATTCAGCATGCATTCATCGACTCTGTGCTAAGCCAGTAAATTCATATGTTACAGTTCTGCAATGTTTGATATTCAGGTTTTATGCATGATTATTCTCATTAGAAAAACTAATGAAAAAAGTCAATTTTTCTCGTTTGAAGTAATTATTCTAATTCCCTATTATATCTCTCGTGTTCTGAGCTAGCGCAACGGTGATACGCGAGGGTGTCTCACTGTAGTAAAGATCACAGACAGTTGGGTTGTTCCAACGACCAACCGGACTGTCAGCATGTTCCCTGGATTTTTTTGAAGCTCTGCTTCAACTTGTTGCATTCGCCCGCTCTTTGAGCGGGCTTTTTTTTTATCTGCAATTGCTGACTACAAACTTAGCTGCGGGCTAATTCAGAGCAAGATGACGGCGCCCTGACCACCATCTGCATGCTCAGAACACCAAAGACTCAGACTTTGCCAGATTCCGGTGGATCAAAACCAAAGTGTTTATAGGCATGGGCCGACGCAATGCGGCCGCGCGGCGTGCGCTGAATAAAACCCTGCTGAATTAAAAACGGTTCTATTACATCTTCGATAGTTTCTTTTTCTTCGCCAATGGCTGCCGCCAGGTTATCCAAACCAACAGGACCACCCATAAATTTCTCAATAATCGCCAGCAGTAATTTACGGTCCATGTAATCAAAGCCCTGGGCATCAACATCCACCATCAACAGCGCTTGATTGGCGATTTCCATCGATACCTCGCCATTGGATTTGACCTGAGCATAATCGCGTACCCGTCTGAGTAATCGATTGGCGATGCGCGGGGTACCGCGCGAACGTCTGGCAATCTCGGTCGCCGCCGGCAAATCCAATTGCAAATTCAAAAAATGCGCCGAGCGCAGAATAATCTGTGCCAACTCATCAACTTTATAAAATTCCAGTCGTTGCACTATGCCAAAGCGATCACGCAGCGGCGACGTTAAAGCGCCAGCTCTGGTGGTGGCGCCCACTAATGTAAATGGCGGTAAATCCAGTTTAATCGAGCGCGCAGCGGGTCCTTCGCCAATCATGATATCCAACTGATAGTCTTCCATCGCCGGGTATAAAATTTCCTCAACCACTGGGCTTAGGCGGTGAATTTCATCAATAAACAACACATCATTCGGTTCGAGGTTGGTCAGTAAGGCTGCTAAATCACCCGCCTTTTCCAACACAGGCCCAGATGTTTGTTTGATATTGACGCCCATTTCATTGGCCACGATCATCGCCAGCGTGGTTTTACCCAAGCCTGGCGGGCCAAAAATCAGTAAATGGTCCAGTGGCTCGCCCCGCCCCCGGGCCGCTTCGATAAAAATAGCCATCTGTTGCCGGACGTGACTTTGGCCGGTGTAATCGGCAAGAGATTTTGGCCGGATCGCTCTATCGATCACTTCATCTTCCCGGCTGGCAGCCGGCGCCATTAAACGATCCGCTTCAATCATTGCACTCTTCTCTGTGTGACGCTGTGACGTCCAACTAAATCATCGATTTTAAGGCAGCCTTAATCAGTTGTTCACTGCTAAGGCCGGCATGAAACACCCGTTTTACCGCCTGAGCAGCCTGCGCCTGACTATAACCCAGTGAGACCAGCGCACTACAGGCATCAGCTTCCGGACTTTCTTTCAGTTCAAAACTCTGCACTTCATCTTCACCGAGCACCAGATGATCGGTGACAGGCGTCATCGGCGACAAGCCCCAATCTTTGAGTTTATCGCGCATTTCAACCAGCAAGCGTTCCGCGGTCTTTTTGCCAACCCCTGGCAGTTTCACCAGGGTGCTGATGTCATCATGCTGCACACAACGTACAAACTGACTGGCAGTTAAGCCTGACAGAATGGTCAGCGCCATCTTAGGCCCGATACCATTGGCTTTGATCAGTTGCCGGAACAAGCTACGTTCGGTCGGATGGGTAAAACCATACAATAATTGTGCGTCTTCCCGCACGACAAAATGGGTATAGATCACAGCTTCCTGGCCAACCGCAGGTAAGGTGTAAAAACTGGTCAGTGGTAACTGCACTTCATAACCAACCCCACCGACTTCAATCAGCAGATCCGGCGCTTGTTTTTCGGCAATAATGCCGCGTAATCGACCTATCATTTTGATCCTAAAACAGTTTTATGCCTATGATTATTTCTTGTTCAGCAACAGTACGGTTTATCTTAAACGGCCGCGGACTGTTTTGCTGGCCTGACCCGACATCGCCAGCAGACTTTGCCAGGTATGGCCATGGCACAACGCCACTGCCAGCGCATCCGCCGCATCCGCCTGCGGATTCGCCGGCAATTTCAGCAAAGATTTCACCATGTGCTGCACCTGAGCTTTATCGGCAGCACCAGTGCCAACCACCGATTGTTTCACCTGACGGGCTGAATATTCATACACGTCTAAACCGGCGACTTTGGCAGCCACAATAGCCGCGCCCCTCGCCTGCCCAAGTTTCAGCGCAGAATCCGGATTACGGGCCATAAACACTTGCTCAATGGCAAACATGGTCGGTTGGGTCTGCGCAATAATCTGACTGACGCCATCAAAGATTTGTTTCAGCCTATCCGGCATTTCACCTAAGGTCATCCGGATACAACCACTGGCGATATACTCAAATTTCTGGCCTTGCTGTCGAATCACGCCATAGCCGGTCAAACGGCTGCCGGGGTCAATGCCAAGAATAATATTCACCTGTTATTCGACCAGAGCCAAGACATCATCCGCAATCTCGGCATTGTGGTAAACGTTCTGCACATCGTCAAAATCTTCTAACATATCAATCAGTTTAAAAAACTTCACTACAGTACTGGCATCAATGTCTGCTTTGGTCGAGGGCACCAGACTGACTTCTGCATGCTCAGCGGTCAAACCAGCCTGCTCCAGTGCTTCTTTCACATCAACAAAGCTTTCCGGCGTGGTCAGCACTTCAAAGGAGCCATCATCATGCGCCAGTACATCTTCGGCGCCGGCATCCAGCGCCAGTTCCATCAACAGGTCTTCATTGACGCCAGGAGCAAAACTTAACAAGCCCTGACGGTTAAACAGATAACCTACCGAACCGCTGGTGCCCAGATTACCGCCATATTTAGTAAAGGCGCTGCGGACATCCTGCACTGTTCTTTTGTGGTTATCGGTCAGGGTTTCAACAATAATGGCCACCCCATTCGGACCATAACCTTCATACACCAGTTCTTCAAAATTCTCGCCACCACTGTCACCGGCCCCTCTTTTGACCGCCCGCTCAATCACATCGCGTGACAGGTTATTCACCAGCGCTTTGGCAATAGCAGTTCGCAACCGCGGATTACCATCCGGATCCGGACCTTGTTTGGCCGCCACCGTCAGCTCGCGGATCAGCTTGGTGAAGATTTTCACCTTTTTGGCATCCTGCCGCGCTTTGCGGTGTTTCATATTGGCCCATTTACTATGACCTGCCATTGTTGTTCTCCTTGTTGGCACTCACCAAGGCCTTGGGCCCGTGGTGGTTATCACAGATAAAAACGGCGACTGAATGTCGCCGTTATAGAATGGCAACGGCCTGATGACAGCCGCAGCCTGAAGCTTGCAACCAGCGTTATTTCGCTGTTTCAGCTTTGGCGACCACGGCCACGCCTAACTCAGCGAGTTGCTGTGGATTGGCAAATCCCGGTGCATCTGTCAGCGGACATGCAGCAGTTGCAGTTTTAGGGAAAGCCATCACATCACGGATTGAGCTGGCGCCCGTCATCAGCATCACCAGCCGATCCAAACCAAAAGCCAGACCGGCATGCGGCGGCGCACCATAACGTAGTGCTTCTAACAGGAAGCCAAATTTTTCGGCGGCTTCTTCATCACTGATGCCCAGTAACTGGAATACCTTCGCCTGCACTTCAGGCGTATGGATCCGCACTGAACCACCGCCTAACTCAGTGCCATTGAGGACCATGTCATAGGCATTGGATAATAAAGTGCCAAGCTCCAGCTCGCCGGTATTTTTCGCCAGGAAAGCGGCAGTGTCCAGTGGGGAAGTAAATGGATGGTGCACCGCAGAATAGCTGCCGTCATCATTTTCTTCAAACATTGGGAAGTCCACTACCCACAACGGCTTCCAGCCAGGCTGGGTAATAGCTAAATCTTCGCCCAGTTTTAACCGCAGCGCGCCCATGGCTTCAGAAACGACCTTGGCACGGTCGGCACCGAAGAAAATCAAATCGCCATTTTGCGCTGCAGTGCGCTGGATAATTTCTGCCACAATCTCAGCAGTTAAAAACTTAGCCACCGGCGACTGAATACCTTCTAAGCCTTGCGAAGCATCATTGACTTTTAACCAGGCCAGACCTTTGGCACCATAAATGCCAACAAAAGCCGTGTAAGTGTCGATATCTTTGCGCGATACTTTATCAGCCGCGCCTGGCACTTTTAACGCCACTACCCGACCTTTCGGATCGTTCGCCGGGCCAGAAAACACTTTAAAATCGACTTCTTTTAATAAGTCAGCGACGTCGACAAACTGCATTGGATTACGTAAATCCGGTTTGTCTGAACCATAAAGCCGCATCGCTTCAAAATACGTCATCCGCGGTAAAGTGCCTAAATCAACGCCCAGCATTGCTTTAAACATCGATACCACCATCTCTTCCGTCACCGCCATCACTTGCTCAGCAGTCATGAAACTGGTTTCTATATCGATCTGGGTAAATTCAGGCTGACGGTCGGCTCGTAAATCTTCATCGCGGAAGCATTTGACGATTTGATAATAACGGTCCATCCCGCCCATCATCAGCAACTGTTTAAACAGCTGCGGTGATTGTGGCAAAGCGAAAAACTGGCCTTTGTGGGTCCGGCTTGGCACCAGATAATCACGGGCGCCTTCCGGTGTTGCCTTGGTCAGAATTGGCGTTTCAATATCTAAAAAGCCATTGCTGTCCATGAAGTTACGCACAAAGCTGGTGACTTTAGCGCGGAATTTCAACCGGTCGCTCATCACTGGGCGACGGATATCTAAATAACGATATTTTAACCGCTGTTCTTCACTGTTGTTCTGGTTAAAATCCAGCGGTAACGCCGGGGCTTTGTTCAGAATGGTTAAAGCAGAGGCATAGACTTCGACTTCGCCGGTCGCCATGTCCTGATTGATTTGTGACTCAGGTCTGGCCCGTACAGTCCCCGTGATCTGCACGCAAAACTCGTTCCGCAGCTCGGCCGCTTGCGCAAACATCTCGGTCAGATCCGGATCAAAAAACACCTGCACCAGACCTTCACGGTCGCGCAGATCGACAAAAATCAGACCACCGAGGTCACGACGACGGTTGATCCAACCGCACAGAGAAACTTGTTGCCCGACATGTTGTGCGTTCAACTGACCGCAATAATGACTACGCATGCACTGATCCTTTCTACCGGTTCTTGAGCTTAACGCTGAAAATGAGCGCCAATTATATAGAAAAGATGGTTAAAGTCACTGCCCTTGCGCAGGAATTCCCGCCTCACTGAATCGATAACAGCCTTTGCCCTGTTGTTTGGCACTGTACATCAGGCCATCCGCTATCTGCATCATCTGTGCACTGTCAGTTGCATCGTCGGGATACAAGGCAATCCCAATACTCACGCCCACCTCAGCCTGACAGGCCGATAACAGAATAGGTCGCTCCAGATGCAACAAAATTTTCTCCGCGACAATAGCCGCATCGTCTTTATCCAGCAACGAAGTTAATAAAATAACAAATTCATCGCCGCCGAAACGGGCCACAGTATCGGATTTACGGACGCAGTGCTGCAGCACTGCGGCCACTTTGACCAGTAATTCGTCACCGACATAATGACCAAATTGATCATTAACCGCTTTAAAGCCATCTAAATCCAGAAATAACAACGCCAGTTTTTCCTGGTGGCGGGCGTGCTGATGCAGCGCTTGGGTCAGGCGCTCTTCTAATAAGTTTCGATTGGCCAGTTGCGTTAAATCATCATGGGTAGCCATAAAACGCATTTTTTGCTCCATCGCCCGTCTTAAACCAATTTCGCGCCGTAACGACAGGTTCCAGAAAAATACCAATAACAACAAAAAACCGCCAATACCAATGACCTGCAATACCAAAGTGACGACTTGCTCCCGCTCTAGCCCCTGACGGATTTCAACCGAAAACCATCGATTGAGAATTTCAGTTCTGTCCGTTTCGGTCAGCGTTTTCAGTCCTTTATTTAATATATTTAATAACTGTGGTGCATCTTTACGCACCGCAAATAAAGTTGGATAACTGGGCATATCAGCCGGTAAGTGCAGCCGCAAATGACTGTTTTCGCTTTGACGTAATGCCCGGCCGGAGGAAACCATGGTATCCACCACAAAACTGACCTCACCGCGTTGCAATAAATCGATACCGTGCTGCAGACTGTCGGTGAACACGAGTTGTACGAGTGGGTAGTGCTGCTGGAAATAACGTACGATCTGATAATCTTTCAGCACTGCCACCTTGTACCCGGCTAACTCCGCCAGCCGATTGATGTCTTCTGTACTGTTATGACTAATCAAGGTCCATTGTAATGGCCAGAAATTGTGGCTGAAATTGGCATACTGATGACGTTCCGGTAAATCGGACATGTTGGCGACCATATCCAGCTCACCAGCTTTAAATGCCTGCTCCAGCGCCGGCCATTCCTGATAAGGCACAGCGACAAAATTTGCCCCAAGCCGCCGATTGAGCTTTTGCAGAATATCAGCGGTCACGCCACGCACCTGCCCATCCGTATCAACAAATTCCATCGGCGCCCAGTTGGCTAACACCCCGACCCGCAATCCGCCATGGCTGGATAACCATTCCAGCTCGACTTGGTCCAGCGGTACATGCTGGCGAAATTTAGCAAAATAACCAAATTCGAGACTCGGTAACCAGCGCCGTTCAATATTTTCCAGTTCGTCCTGCGTCATGCTGGCAAATCCCTGGTGGATTTTTTTCTCCAGCACGCTATTGCCTTTGCGTACCAGCACATGTATCGGGCTACTAAAACGCGGAAAATCTAATTGACGCAGGCCATAACTTTGCTGTTGTTGCACCTGTTGCTGCATCAGCAAATCTGCCGCAAAAAAGCCGGCGATATCCTTGCGTTCCAACGCGTGCAACATCTGTTCTAATTTGGCAAAAGTCCGCACTTGCAAAGCTGGAAATTGTTTTTGCAACTGCTTTCGATAAGAGGCTGTCGCAAAGACGCCAACAGGCAAATCAACCTCGGAAAATTGCCGCAGCGGATAATTTTTCGGGTAATAAAATGACGCGCTAAAATGATAAATCTGGTGAGCCGCTTTGACTTCGGTCTGCTGCTCAGGCGCCATCGGATAACCCATATGAATATCTACCCGGCCTTGTTGCAGGCTTTTTAACCCGGCAGTGGCGGGATCCGGTACTATCGCGATCGGCGTATTGGTTTTTTCTGACCAGAGTTGCCACAAATCCACCAATAACCCCTGCGGAGCGCCAGTGGCCGATACATTCATCAATGGCGGGTTGCCGACGGACATCGACAAGACCAGGGTTTCATCACTGCTAATGCCACTGAGCCAGCGGCGTTGTAGTTTATCCGCCAGCTCCGGCGCCATCGCAGACGCCAGACGCTGCAACTCAGTCGCCAGCTCAGACTGTGTGGTGCGCACCGCATAGGTCAGGGCGATTTTTTGCAACGGCAACTTTTTAAAAAGCGGATAGAGCTGGTTCAGCAAACTGTATTGCCGATAGCGCGGTGTCAGCCGGTCCAGGCTGATAAAAGCTTTAATGTCACCGCTAAGCGCAGCATCATACATCGCCGAAGTGTGGTCAAATTCGCGTAAATACAAATCCGGCAAATGCTGGCGGATAAAAGCGATATGACCGGAATTTTTAACTACGCCAATCACATGTGGCTGTAACTGGTTCAGCTCACTGAGCTGCTGTAAATCACGGTGTAAAAACACATTGCTATACACTTCTGTTATCACGGGGCCAAGCAAATAAGTTTGCTGCCTTGGCGGTGTGATGGCTAACCCCCCAATCACATCAACAGCACCGCTGTCTAACAACTGAAAAATATCGGCCCAGTCCACAGTCACAAATTGCAATCGGATCCCTGCCGGCTCAGCTAATGCTTTCCACCAATCGACCACTAAGCCAGCCGGTTGTTCCTGCTTATCCAAATACATGTAAGGGTAACTGTCATTGCTGATGGCAATCTTCAGTGTGTGCAGTGCCAATGGCTTTGCGACTGAAGGCGCTACCGCGGCTGGAGCCAGATTTGCAGCGCACAGCATGGCAAGTCCCGACCACAACAACCACAGTTGTTTCCACTTTCGTATCATAGTGCTACTCTGTTGTCGGCCACATAACAGGCCGTTTCACGGCATCACAGCCGCTTCTTCTGTAAACTGGTACAAGCGTCGCAGCTCACAGGTCAGGTTATGTATTTTTTAGGTTGCCCAATGTGGGCCAATGATCGCTGGCAGGGTAGCCTATACCAGCAAGGCAGTCATTCAGCTACGTTTTTAGCCCAATATTGTCGTTTTTTCAATGCAGTAGAAGGCAATACCACCTTTTATGCCGATCCAACGGCAGCAACCATAGCCCGTTGGGCAGAACAAAGTGCGGCGGGTCTGACCGAACATCCGGCGAGCAGGTTTTGCTTTGATTTTAAAGTCCCGAAAAGGATCAGTCATCAGGGGGCTGGCACCGCGGTATTAGCGCAATGGTTACAGTTACTGCAACCACTGCAGCAGCAGATCGGCTTTATTCATTTGCAGTTACCGGCGACTTTTAGTCCGGCACAATTAGCCACCCTGGAACCCTTGCTCGCGTGCATCCGGCAACATTACCCATGCGCCGTCGAAATCCGGCATCCGGCATTTTTTGACAAAGCCGCAGCCGAGCAGGCGCTGCACCAATTACTACGACAGTATCAATCTGAAAGGTTATGTCTGGACAGCAGGGCCTTGTTTTCGGTCGCGCCAGACAGCGCTGAGTTACAGGAAGCACAACGGAAAAAACCGCGGTTACCTGTGCATGTTAAAGCATTGACCGGTCAACCGGTCTTTCGCTTTATCGGACTGGATGATCTGGCGGCAAACCGCCAATTTTACCAACCCTGGCTGCAAAAAATGCTGCAATGGCTCGCGCTTGATTATCAACCAACAGCCTTTTTTCATACCCCAGACAACAGACTCGCCCCGCAATTAGCCCGGCAATTTGCCCAGGATCTGCTGGCGCTGGGGGGGCCTTCCCATCCGGTGCTTCAGCCCTGGCCTGTCAGCACCGCAGCAGCTGCAGCCAACCAGTTGCCATTATTTAGCGGTTAAGCTTGCGGCCACATTTGGCTGCCTTTGCCGGCAAATCAGCCACGCTGACCAAGCGCAAGCGGCTGAAATCGGGTAAACTAGCCAACAATTGATGAACATTGACGATTTTGTCTTTATGCAAAAAGATTTTATTTACGCCGAACCCCTGGCGCAGGTGCAGGACTTTTGTTTTGACGCCACAGTGGCTGAAGTTTTTCCGGATATGATCCAGCGCTCTGTGCCTGGTTATCAGACCATCATCCAGACCATTGGAAAATTAACGCAAAAATATCAACAACCTCAGAGCAACTACTACGATTTAGGTTGCTCGCTGGGGGCTGCCAGTCTGGCTATGCGCCGTCAACTGCATGACCACCAGAGCAAAATTATTGCCATTGATAATAGCCCGGCGATGACCGAACGTTGTCAGCGTCATCTGCAGTCGTTTCGCTCTGAGGTCCCCGTCGAGGTGCAGCTGGCCGATATCCGTGATGCCGACATCCAACAGGCAGCCATGGTGGTCAGTAATTTCACTTTGCAGTTTTTACCGAAACAACACCGCGACCAACTGGTGGCAAAAATTTATCAGGGCTTAAAACCTGGTGGCATTTTTATCTTGTCGGAAAAAATTGTCGAAGCTGATCCGCTGACCCACGAACTGCTGATCGATTTGCATCATGATTTCAAAAGAGCCAACGGCTATAGCGAGCTGGAAATTAGTCAAAAACGCACTGCGCTGGAAAACGTGATGCGACCGGATACCCTGGCCGAGCATCAGCAGCGTTTTGCCACAGCCGGTTTTGCCAGCAGTGTGGTCTGGTTTCAATGTTTTAATTTTTGCTCTATGGTTGCTATCAAAGCGTTGGAGCCTGTGCATGCTTGATTTTAATGATTTTTTTGCCGCGATTGCCAAAACACCACTCAGTGGTTGGTTGCAAACTTTACCGGCACAACTGGCCAACTGGCAGCGGGAAGCCTTACACGGTGATTTTAAACAGTGGCAAAAAGTACTGGCCAATCTGCCGATCAGTCAGAGTGCTGCCATCGATATCAGCAACCAGGTCAGTTTTGGCCGGCCGGACGAACTGTCGGATGGTGCCAAACAACGGCTGGAAGTGCTGTTACGCCAACTGATGCCATGGCGCAAAGGTCCTTTTACCCTGCATGGTCTGCAGATTGATACTGAATGGCGTTCCGATTGGAAATGGGATCGGGTGTTACCCCATCTGGCACCGTTAGAGCACCGCTATGTGCTGGATGTCGGTTGTGGCAGTGGTTACCATTTATGGCGGATGCGCGGCGCTGGTGCCGCTTTTGTGGTCGGCATCGACCCAAGTCAGCTGTTTTATGCCCAGTTTCAGGCCATTAAACATTTTAATCCGGATCCGGCCGTGCATTTAATTCCGGTTGGCATTGATGAAATGCCGGAGCTGAAAGCTTTTGATACGGTGTTTTCGATGGGGGTGCTCTATCACCGCCGCTCTCCGATTGATTTTTTAGCCCAGTTAAAAAACCAACTGCGACCTGGCGGCCAACTGGTGCTGGAAACCTTAGTGGTTGAGGGTGATGCCAACACAGTGCTGGTCCCCGGTGAGCGTTATGCCAAAATGCGTAATGTCTGGTTTATTCCCAGTTGTGCGGCATTACTGGGCTGGTTGCAGCGGGTCGGTTTTAAAGACGCCAAAGTGGTGGACCTGAATCTGACGTCCCTGGATGAACAGCGCAAAACCAACTGGATGGAAAATGAAAGTCTGATTGATTTTCTTGATCCAACTGATCATAGTAAAACCATTGAAGGTTATCCGGCACCCTTGCGTGCTGTGATCATTGCAACAGTCTGATCAGTTTTGGCTGGTTCAGCCCTGAAAACAGGAAGCATATGCCGTACCGCCCCAAATCAACGTTAGAACAATGGCGGATTTTACAGGCGGTGGTGGATGCAGGCGGTTACGCCCAAGCGGCCGAGCTGCTGAACAAAAGCCAGTCCAGTCTGAACCACGCTGTCGCCAAGCTGCAAAATCAGCTTGGCGTGGAATTGTTACAGGTGATTGGCCGCAAAGCTTTTTTAACCGATGCCGGTGAAGTGATGTTGCGCCGTTCCCGTCTGTTGACGCAACAAATCGAAGATCTTGAATTGCTGGCCGCCAGCATCGACATTGGCTGGGAACCGGAGATCAGGATTGCGGTTGAGCTGATTTACCCGAAACATTATTTATATCAGGCACTCGCAAAATTTTATCCGCAAAGCCGTGGCAGCCGTATCCAAATCATTGACACTGTGATCACCGGTACCACCGAAATGATCCTGGAAGCCAAAGCGGATTTAGTCATTGCAGCCACTGGCGTGATCCCCAAAGGTTATCTGGGCGAACCCGTGTACATCGCCCATATGATCCCGGTGACTGGCAGCACTCACCCACTGGCAGCCGAAAGCAGCCTTGGGCTGGAACAGCTCAGTCAGTTTTTGCAAATTGTGATCCGCGATACCGCGAGTAAACCTCAGGATGGCCCCGGCGGCTGGCTCAAAGCTGAGCAGCGCTGGACTGTCAGTAACTTTTATGAAGCCATCGAAATTTTAAAAAGTGGCATTGGTTTTTGTTGGTTGCCGCAACATCTGGCTGAACCTTATCTGGCGCAAGGCTTGCTCTGCCGTTTACCACTGCAACAAAGTTCTGAGCGCTTGGTCCCGATGTCATTACTCACCCCCAAAGAAGAAAAACTTGGGCCGGGCAGCCGGCAGCTGCGTCAATTAATCCTTGCTCTTCATGGCAAAGCTGAGGTCCTCTGATGATTGCTAAATCCGAACTGGCAGAACTGATGCAACAAAGCGCCAGTGATGCTGTGCACTATGCCGCCGCTGAACATTTGATCACGCTGGATTTCAGCCTGGAAAGTGTCAGTCAGGTGGATCACATTCTTTACAGCTGTCATTTACGGCATCAGTTGAAAAGATTCAGTGATGAGCATTTATTCACCCTCAGTTCGTTATTTGCCGCTTACCTGGGGCAAATTTTTATCGACCGGATTGGCGGGGAATGGATCCAACAGCGCACCGAACAAGGTGCGCCGCATTTATGCGTGGCATTCCGTGATAAACAGTACCCGCTGGCGTCCTTGTGTTATCACAAAATTGTCGATGATGCTGCGCTGAGCCTGGAAAAATATCTACAGCAAGCCATGCATAACAACACGCAATAAAACTGTTGAGAACAACATCAACTGACAAATCTGCCATCCGGATAGCCATAAACCTTTTGTCTGAAGCCAGAACAGGGTAAAATGCGCCGGATTTTTTGACCCGTATTTATTTCAGCCATCGAGGATTACCGTGAGCGAGCAAAAAACTTCCTTAAGTTACAAAGACGCAGGCGTAGACATTGATGCCGGTGAGGCTTTGGTCGATCGGATCAAAGGCGCCGTCAAACGCACGACCCGCAAAGAAGTGATTGGTGGTCTCGGTGGTTTTGGTGCCATGTGCCAAATCCCGGCTGGTTATAAAGAGCCGGTGCTGGTATCAGGCACTGATGGTGTTGGTACTAAACTGCGTCTGGCAATAGATTTAAACCGCCACGACAGCGTGGGTATAGATTTAGTGGCCATGTGTGTGAACGACATCGTGGTACAAGGCGCTGAGCCGTTGTTTTTCCTCGATTATTACGCCACCGGCAAACTGGACGTTGATGTCGCT
>Ga0114982_1000599_pt1 | contig 19235 bp, 16 predicted proteins | sample Shrwel_input2_FT_FD_87183 | JGI IMG/M metagenome (GOLD analysis project Ga0114982, IMG submission 87183) | Subsurface microbial communities from deep shales in Ohio, USA - Utica-3 well 1 S input2 FT | ecosystem: Environmental > Aquatic > Deep subsurface > Shale gas/oil reservoir > Produced... | reverse complement strand
CACTCTTTGATCATGGTTTAGTAATGACGGCTTCTGCTATTGGTGATAACTTGGTTAAAAAGGATTTTCTAAAATCATTGTCACGACTTAACAGAAATTTTGTGGTTCAACGCGGTTTACAACCTAGAGAATTACTTCAAAGTTCTAAATTAATGTCGGAATATATTGAACAATTGCTACTTCGTGAAAATCGTTCAGTTTGGATAGCCCAACGCGAAGGAAGAACCAAAGATGGTAATGATGCTACCCATAGTGGAGTGTTAAAGATGTTAGCCATGGCGGCAGGCGATAGAAATGTAATCGATTACTTTAAAGAAATTAAAATTGTTCCGATTTCTATTTCTTATGAATACGATCCGACGGATGCGTTAAAAATGCCACAACTAATGGCCGAAGCCAATAATGAGGTGTATATAAAAAGTTCTAATGAAGATTTTAACAATATCCTTCGTGGTGTTTTAGGTCAAAAAAAGCGTATCCATATTCATGTGGGTGATTTGTTGGAGGTAGAACTAGATCGAATTAAAAAAGAAAATTCAAACGCGAATAAACAAATTCAAGCGGTCACAAAAGCAATTGATGATTCTATTTTGCAATCTTATAAATTGTGGCCTACTAATTTTATTGCTTACGATATTTTGAATAGCACTAATCGTTTTGCTGATAAATATACCGAACAGGAAAAATCATTGTTCGAGCGCCGACTAGAAATGCGTATCGATGCTCAGAATCAGCAAATGAAAGAGAGTTTCTTAGCCATGTACGCTAATCCAGTAGTGAATAAATTAAAATATTATGACAGTCTCTAAACCTAATATTTTATTGATTTATACAGGAGGCACGATCGGGATGGTGAAAGATGCCGATTCGGGGGTGTTGAAAGCCTTTAACTTTAATAAATTACTCAAAAACATTCCGGAACTTAAACTTTTAGATTGTAATATCGCTACTGTTTCGTTTGAAGTGCCTATTGATTCTTCCAATATGAATATTGGAGAATGGGTCAAAATAGCGAACATTATAAAGGAGAACTACGATAATTATGATGGTTTTGTCGTGTTGCACGGCTCTGATACTATGTCGTATTCGGCTTCTGCTTTGAGTTTTATGTTAGAAAATTTGGCAAAACCAGTCGTGTTTACCGGTTCCCAATTGCCTATTGGGGATTTGCGTACGGATGCAAAAGAAAATTTAATCACGGCAATTCAAGTAGCCTCTTTACATCAAAAAGGGAAGCCGGTGATTACTGAAGTCTGTCTGTATTTTGAATACAAATTATACCGTGGGAATCGTACCACCAAGATTAGTGCCGAACATTTTAATGCCTTTACGTCTCCCAATTTTCCTTGTTTAGTAGAATCGGGAGTGCATCTTAATGTAAGTGACCAATTGTTGCTCAAACCCAATAAAAAACCATTGGAAGTGCATACTCAGTTTGATGATAATGTAGCCATTGTGAAAATATTTCCAAGTATTAATAGCAATCTTTTAAAAGCAATTCTTTCTTCTGAGAATCTAAAGGGAATTGTTTTGGAAACCTATGGGGCCGGTAATGCGCCCACCGAAGACTGGTTTGTTAAGCTGTTGGAAGAAGCTATAAAAAAAGGAATTCATATTATTAATGTAACCCAATGTTCGGGCGGCAGTGTTAATATGGGGCATTATGAAACCAGTTCGCAACTCAAGCAAATTGGAGTAATTTCAGGACAAGACATTACTACCGAAGCAGCTATTACTAAGTTAATGTATTTGCTTGGGCAAAAGGTTGCGGCTACTGTGTTTAAAACAATATTTGAAACTTCTTTGCGAGGAGAGATGAATTAATCTTTCAAAATCCATTTTTTTAAACTTTATTTGCAAAAGAATTTAGAGGGGTGTCCGAGTGGCTGAAGGAGCAAGCCTGGAAAGCTTGTATATGGGCAACTGTATCGTGGGTTCGAATCCCATCCCCTCTGCAAAAAAAACAAAACCCCTTAAATGATTTCGTTCAAGGGGTTTTGTTTTGTGTCTACTTTTTATAAAGCTAATTGTTGTAAACAAGAATAGAATTAATATTGCCTTAACTTTTGTTGTTGAAAAATTGACTAACTTTATACAAAAGCAATCAGTATGGATACTTGTTATTTTTACATAATTCTAGTGTTGTTTGGCAGTTTCTTGCTTTTGAGATTCCTTTATTTTCGAAATATGAAAGATAAAAAAGAGTTAGAAGATAAACTCAATAATGATTTTAAGAAAATACAAGAAACAGAAGTAAACGACAACGACACTGTTCATTAAACCTTCTTTTTTTAGTGCTTGTTTTGAATGATAACAGCATTGATTCCTTTTCTTGTTTCAAATTTATTTCGCATTTTCTTCGGTTTTCTTTTCTGGATTCAATGGCGCGCCTACAGCAATACCGCACACATGCCCTTCTTGCCCGTGAGGTGGGTTCATACCGGCTTCTGTTTTAACTGGAGTTGACTGTGGGTTGCTGGTCGGGGTTAATAAGGCGGGAGTACTGTTGTTTGGTGTCGTGGTAGTGGTTGTGATGGTATTATTTGTTGTAGCGGGTTTTGAATTTAATGGTGCCCCTACAGCAATACCGCAAATATGACCTGGTTGACCATGTGGCGGATTCATGCCTTTAGCAACTTTAGTGGTGCTTTGTGTAGTGGTGCTGGATGGTTTGCTTATGGTGTATTGTTGGGTCGATCCGGCCGGGACTGGAGATGTGGTGTTTTGTTTGCCTTCATTTCCGCACACATGCCCCGGTTGGCCGTGAGGGGGATTTGGTTTCGTGGTCGAATTTACAATAGTTTGCGTAGTATTTGTAGCGCTTTTTTGTTCGGTTGCGTTGTTTTTCTGCATAGAATAATCTACAAAACTTTCCTGAGGGGCTAATTCTTTTTTGCAAGAAGCGGCCATGAGTATTAATGCCGAAGTATAGCTTAAAATAGATGTTCTTTTCATGATTCCAATTTGCTGTTAAATGAAGTTTAAGTAATGTTGTTACTTGTTTGGTTTAATTAAAAAGGCATTAGGGTATTTTTTCTTTAATTCTGTTAGTTTTTTCTCTGCTTCAATACGTGTTTTAAAGCTTCCTACCCACACTTTGTAGATGGGGGTGTTAAAAACAATGGTAGCATCTACGCTTTTATTGTTTTTTCTAAATTCAGTCAGTGCTTTTTTGCTGTTTTCGGCATCACCAGTAAAAATCTGAATCTTAAAACGGTCTTGAAGCGTTATCGAAGCGTTCATTTTTCTCTTCTCAGCAAGTAATTGATCAAATCTGGGGTCTTGTTTGATGTTTGTATTTCGGTCTTGTGCAAAAGAATTCAAAGATAGAATTAACATAAAGTAAGGTATCGATCTAATAATGAATGGGGTTAAAATTCTCATAATGAATCTGTTTTTACGCAAAATTACAGTTTATAGCTTAAACAATTTAAAAAATATTATTTAGAATAAATATAAATTAATAATTAAGATATATTTAAGGTTTTGAGAATAGCTCATAAGTCGTATTTTTGTCGGAGTTTTTTAAATGGCTACTTGTACTTTAATGTTGAAAGTACTGTAAATACTGTGCCAAATTTAGATGATAATCATTTAATGTATGAAAAAAGTGGGAAACCATAAATCGATTTTGAAGGTAATAACGCTAAATCTAGCGTTTTTATTATCTGTTTCTTTAAGTTCTTTCGCTCAAGAAGCTGCTGCTCCGGCACCAGCAACTGATGCTGCTGCAGCTCCTGCTGGTGGTGGCGATGCCGCTGCTGGAAAGACGTTGTTCAATGCTAATTGTGCCGCATGTCACAAATTAGATGATAAGATGACGGGTCCGGCACTTCGTGGTGTGGCTGAAAGAAGAGATAGAGCTTGGTTAGGCAAGTGGATTAAGAATTCTAAAGATTTAATTGCTTCAGGTGATGCTGATGCGGTGAAGGTTTTTGAAGAATTCAACAAAACGCCGATGACGGCATTTCCTCAATTATCAGATGCTGATATAGATAATATCTTGGCATATACTTCGCAGCCTAAAGACGAGCCGAAAGCTGTTGCAGGTGTTGCGGGTCCTGGTGCTAAACCAGCTGATGCTATGGGAATTTCAAACAATGTAGTGCTTGGTTTATTAGCGGTAATTCTTGCTCTTTTGGTAGGATTGTTGTTTATGGTAAACAATACATTGCGAAAAATTTCTGCAGCAAACGGTGTTGAAGTGGCTGATCGTAAATTCTCATTGCTGCCATTGTGGATGTCATTCGTTAAAAATCAGTTCCTAGTGTTGGTTTCTACGATCCTGTTAATGTTAATGGGTGCCTATTTTGCATACGGATACTTTATGCAAATTGGAGTAGATCAAAACTACGCGCCAATTCAGCCAATTCATTATTCGCACAAAATTCACGCGGGTGATAATGGTATTGATTGTAAATACTGTCACTCTGCGGCTCGTACAAGTAAAAACGCAGGAATTCCTTCGTTGAATGTTTGTATGAACTGTCATAAAAATATTTCTGAATTTCAAGGTGATGCTGACTCAACTTATGTAGAATACACGAAAGAATTCTACACGGCTGAAATTCAAAAATTATACGATGCAGTGGGTTGGGATAAAGCCACTCAGAAATATACAGGAAAACAAAAACCTGTAAAATGGGTTAGAATTCACAACTTACAAGATTTTGTGTATTTCAATCACTCACAACACGTTTCTGTTGCTGGTTTAGAATGTCAAACATGTCACGGACCTGTGGAAACATTTGAAATTATGAAACAGCACTCTCCATTAACTATGGGATGGTGTGTAAACTGTCACCGTGAAACAAATGTGAAAGTAGAAGGAAATGCTTACTACGAAAAAATTCATGCCGAACTTTCTAAAAAATATGGTGTAGACAAGTTAACAGCTGCACAAATGGGAGGTCTTGAATGTGGTAAATGTCACTACTAATAAATTATTAAGAAGCTAATTTTTATATACAATATGTCATCAAACAAAAAATACTGGAAAAGTGTTGAGGAGCTAAACGAAAATAGCTCTATTGTTGAGACGCTTAGAAATAACGAATTTGTGGAAGAAATTCCTGTAAACGAATTTCTGGGAGATGCTGCTTCATTGGCGTCTTCTAATACTTCACGTCGTGATTTTCTTAAGTACGTTGGATTTAGTACTGCAGCTGCTACGCTTGCAGCTTGTGAAGGTCCAGTACATAAGTCAATTCCTTATGTAGTTCAACCGGAAGAAATCATCCCAGGAACAGCCGATTTTTATGCTACTTCGTTCGCTGATGGTTTCGATTTTGCTAACATTTTAGTAAAAACTCGTGAAGGTCGTCCTATAAAAGTTGAAAATAATACAATTGAAGGAGCTCATTTCCATGCTAATGCTCGTGTTCATGCGTCGGTTTTGTCATTATATGATAGCCTTCGTCTAAAAACATCCAAAATTGCTGGTAAAGACGCTACTTGGGATGAAGCAAATGCTAAAATTAAAGCTAGTGTTGCTGAGGCGAAAGCCAAAGGTGGTAAAGTGGTGGTTTTAACCAATACTTCTGCTTCTCCGTCAACAGATCGTTTAATTGGACAGTTTGTGGCAGCCAATGCTAATGCAAAACATGTAGTGTATGATGCTGTTTCTTCATCAGAAGCTTTAGATGCTTTTCAAGCAGTGTATGGCGAAAGAGCTTTAGCAGATTACGATTTTTCAAAAGCGAATGTAATTGTTTCTATCGGTGCTGATTTCTTAGGAGACTGGCAAGGTGGTGGTTTTGATGCTGGTTATGCACAAGGACGTATTCCGCAAAACGGAAAAATGTCCCGTCATTTCCAATTCGAGGCAAACATGACATTGTCTGGTGCTGCTGCTGATAAGCGTGTGCCGATGACTGTTTCAGCTCAAAAACAAGCTTTAGTTCAAATATACAATGTGGTTACAGGTTCATCGGTAGGTTCTGCCAAAGATGAAGCGGTAATGAAAGCAGCGCAACAATTAAAAGCTGCGGGAAGCAAAGGAGTTTTAGTGTGTGGTATCGATGATAAAAATGCACAATTATTAGTTCTTGCCATTAACCGCGCTTTGTCTAGTGAAGCGTTCAATACAGGAAATACCCGTCAAATCCGTAAAGGAAACAATGCAGATGTCAAGCAATTGATTGCCGACATGAAAACAGGTGCGGTTCATACTTTAATTATGAATGGAGTAAATCCGGTATATTCTTTACCAAACGGAAAAGAATTTGCGGAAGCCTTGAAAAAAGTAAAACTTTCAGCTACTTTCTCTATGAAAGAAGATGAAACAGCTTTGGTTTCTTCAGTTGCCGTAGCAACGCCACATTATTTGGAATCTTGGGGGGATGTTGCCATTGTGAAAGGTAGTTATGCTATAACACAGCCAACTATTCGTCCATTATTTGATACGGTTCAGTTTCAAGACGCTTTATTGTCTTGGACAGGTAATACTCAAACGTACTACGATTATATTCGTGCATCATACGCTGGTGCAAAAACTTGGAATCAATTGGTTCACGATGGTGTAGAATTTACTGCATTACCATCTGGAGCGGGTGCTGGTGCTGATTTTAATGCTGCAGCAGCTGTTTTAGCTAATGCTAAATCTGCCGGTATGGAATTGGTGTTGTACACTAAAACCGGGATGGGAGATGGACAACAAGCAAACAATCCTTGGTTACAAGAGTTTCCAGATCCAATCACAAGAGCTTCTTGGGATAACTACGTGACTGTTTCTAAATCAGATGCAGAAGCATTAGGATTAGAAAACTGGAATGTCGCGAATGGTGGTCTTGACGGAAGTTTAGCAACTTTAAAAGTAGGAAATGTTACTCTAGAAAATGTTCCGGTAATGATCCAGCCAGGTCAAGCTAAAGGAACTGTTGGTTTAGCATTAGGGTACGGTCGTAAAGCGGCTATGAAAGAAGAAATGCAAGTAGGGGTAAATGCATATGCGTTATACAACAACTTCAATAATGTACAGTCAGTTTCTGTAACGAAAGAAAGTGGTTCTCACGAATTTGCTTGCGTTCAATTGCAAAAAACATTAATGGGTCGTGGTGATATTATCAAAGAAACGAGCCTAGAAATATTCAATACTAAAGATGCTGCAGAATGGAATATCATGCCGGTAGTTTCTTTAGATCATAAAGAAGTGGCTGCCTCTTCAGTAGATTTATGGGAGTCTTTCGATAGAAGTATTGGTCACCATTTCAATTTATCAATTGACTTAAACGCTTGTACAGGTTGTGGAGCATGTGTTATTGCTTGTCACGCTGAAAACAACGTTCCTGTTGTTGGTAAATCGGAAGTAAGAAGAAGCCGTGATATGCACTGGTTACGTATTGATAGATACTATTCTTCTGAAACTACTTTTGATGGAGATAATAAAACCAAAGCAGCAAGTGATGGTTTGATGGATTCTATTTCTACTTTAAGAGAAATGGAAGTTGCTTCAGAAAATCCACAAGTTGCTTTCCAACCAGTAATGTGTCAGCACTGTAATCACGCACCTTGTGAAACAGTTTGTCCTGTTGCTGCTACATCTCACGGTCGTCAAGGTCAAAACCAAATGGCGTACAACCGTTGTGTTGGTACTCGTTACTGTGCAAACAACTGTCCATATAAAGTGCGTCGTTTCAACTGGTTCTTATACAACCAAAATGACGAATTTGATTATCACATGAATGATGATTTAGGACGTATGGTATTGAACCCAGATGTGAACGTACGTTCTCGTGGGGTTATGGAAAAATGTTCAATGTGTATCCAAATGACACAAAAAACAATCTTAGATGCAAAACGTGATGGTCGCGTAATCAAAGATGGAGAGTTCCAAACAGCATGTTCAAATGCATGTACTTCTGGAGCAATGGTATTTGGAGATGTAAATGATAAAGATTCTAAAGTAGCTCATTTAGCGGAAGACAAAAGAGCGTATCATTTATTAGAGCACATCGGTACAAAACCAAATGTGGTTTATCACGTAAAAGTTAGAAATTAATATTAATAAGAAATAAGATAAAGGATTATGTCGTCTCATTACGAAGCACCCATTAGAAAACCTTTAGTTCTTGGTGACAAAAGCTACCACGATGTAACAATTGATGTAGCCAAGCCAGTTGAAGGAAAAGCCAATAAACAATGGTGGACAGTATTTTATATAGCATTAGCAGCCTTTTTATGGGGTATGAGCTGTATGATTTATACAATTACCACAGGTATTGGAACTTGGGGATTAAATAAAACAGTTGGTTGGGCTTGGGATATCACTAACTTCGTTTGGTGGGTTGGTATCGGTCACGCGGGTACCCTTATTTCGGCCGTATTATTGTTGTTCCGTCAAAAATGGCGTATGGCAATTAACCGTTCTGCAGAAGCCATGACTATCTTCTCGGTAGTACAAGCAGGTTTGTTTCCAATTATTCACATGGGTCGTCCATGGTTAGGATACTGGGTGTTACCTATTCCGAATCAATTTGGTTCTCTTTGGGTAAACTTTAACTCTCCATTACTTTGGGACGTATTCGCCATTTCAACGTATTTATCAGTTTCCTTAGTGTTCTGGTGGACTGGTTTATTGCCTGATTTTGCCATGATTCGTGATAGAGCAGTGACGCCTTTCAACAAAAGAATTTATTCGATACTGTCTTTCGGATGGTCGGGTAGAGCAAAAGACTGGCAACGTTTTGAAGAGGTTTCTCTTGTATTAGCTGGTTTAGCAACTCCATTGGTACTTTCTGTACACACAATTGTATCTTTTGACTTCGCTACTTCGGTAGTTCCAGGTTGGCATACCACAATTCTTCCGCCGTACTTCGTTGCGGGAGCAATTTTCTCAGGATTCGCGATGGTAAATACCTTGCTTATCATCATGAGAAAAGTGTCAAATCTTGAAGAATATATCACTATTCAGCATATTGAATTAATGAACATTGTAATCATGATTACGGGTTCTATCGTAGGATGTGCTTATATAACTGAGTTATTCGTAGCTTGGTATTCAGGAGTAGAGTATGAGCAATATGCTTTCTTGAACAGAGCGACAGGTCCTTACTGGTGGTCGTACTGGGCAATGATGACTTGTAATGTGTTTTCTCCACAGTTCATGTGGTTCAAGAAACTTAGAACAAGTATCATGTTCTCCTTCATTATTTCTATCGTAGTAAATATCGGAATGTGGTTTGAGCGTTTCGTAATCATTGTAACTTCGTTACACCGTGATTACCTTCCATCATCATGGACAATGTTCTCTCCTACATTTGTAGACATAGGTATCTTTGTAGGTACTATCGGATTCTTCTTTGTATTGTTCTTATTGTATGCTAGGTCTTTCCCTGTGGTAGCTCAAGCAGAGGTAAAAACAATCTTGAAAACTTCAGGAGACAATTACAAAAGAGAAAGAGAAAAACACGATCATAATCACGATAATCACTAATAAGTCATGAGTCATAAAGTAATACATGCACTATATAATGATGATGATGTGTTAATGGATGCTGTAAAGCAAACACGAAAAGCACATCACCATATTGAAGAAGTTTACACTCCATTCCCTGTTCACGGTTTAGATAAAGCGATGGGATTGGCACCTACTAGAATTGCTATTGCAGCATTCATATATGGTTGTACAGGTTTGTCTTTTGCTATCTGGTTATTAAACAATATCATGATTCAAGACTGGCCACAAGATATTGGAGGTAAACCTAGTTTCAGTTATTTGCAAAATATGCCGGCATTCGTACCGGTAATGTTCGAAGAAACTGTTTTCTTTGCAGCCCACTTAATGGTAATTACTTTTTATATGAGAAGTAAGTTATGGCCATTCAAGCAAGCTGAAAACCCAGATGTTCGTACCACTGATGACCATTTTTTAATGGAAGTAGCAGTTAATAATAATGAAAGCGAATTAACTTCATTTTTACAAGGCACAGGTGCGGTAGAAGTTAAAGTAGTAGAAAAGCATTAATCAGAATTATGAAAAAAGTAGTATATACACTAACAGCTTTAATGGGGTTATCTTCATTGTTGTTTTCATGTCAAGATACAGCAAAACCGAACTACCAGTTTTTTCCAAACATGTACGAATCGGTTGCGTATGAAACTTATTCAGAATCAGATGCTTTCAAAAATGGTAAAGAAGGACAAATACCAGCTAAAGGCTCTATCAAGAGAGGTTTTGTTCCTTATGATTTACCAAATACTCCTGCAGGATATGAGGCTTCAAAAGGGTTAACTTCTCCATTGGTAGATGATGTTGCAAATATGGAAAAAGGAAAAGAACTATACAACATCTATTGTATTTCTTGCCACGGTGAAAAAGGAGATGGAAAAGGAAAGTTAGTTCAAAGAGAAAAATTCTTAGGAGTTCCTAGCTATAAAGACAGAGCTATCACAATTGGAAGTGTTTTTCACGTAGAAACTTACGGTTTAAACGCCATGGGATCTCACGCTAATCAATTGAGTAAAAACGAAAGATGGCAAGTGGCTGAGTATGTAATGAGTCTTAAGTCTGAATTAAAATAATAAAATACGCGATTAAGTTATGTATACATTTTCAAGCAAATTAAAAAACTTAGCAATTATCTTAATGGTTTTAGGACTATTAGGAATTGGTTATGGTTTTTTCAGTGCACCTAAAAATACAGAGGACGTAGAAAAAATATTAGCAGCCGATGCTCATGGTGAACATGCTGCTCCTGCAGCACACGGTGAAGCAAAACACGAAGCAGCTCCTGCTCACGAAGCAGTAGCTCCAGCGGTAGAGGCGGTTAAAGATTCTGCAACTGCTTTAGCTCACGGATTAGATTCAGCAGCGGCAAAAGTTGAAGAATCTCATGTTGCTGAAGTAGCTAAAACTGAAGTTCACGATACTCACGCAAAAGAGGCACACGCTGAATCAGCTCACGGTGATGCTCATGCAGACGAACATAAAGAGCATGTAGAACACGTTTTACACCAATTACAAAACAAACCATGGTCTGCATTGTACGTAGGCGCTTTGTTTATTTTCTTAATTTCTTTGGGAGTTTTAGCGTTCTATGCTATCCAATGGGCAGCACAAGCCGGTTGGTCTCCAGCGTTATTTAGAGTAATGGAAGCAATCACGGCTTATCTTGTACCAGGTGGGATTATTCTATTTGTTTTGTTAGTATTATCAGGTTTCCATTTTAATCATTTATTTGTTTGGATGGATCCTGAAGTAGTAGCTAAAGATCATTTAATTCAAGGGAAATCAGGATATTTAAATGTACCTTTCTTCTTAATCAGAGCAGTTGTTTTCTTAGGAGGTTGGATTTTATACCGTACGTATACTCGTAAAAATTCTTTGGCTTTAGATGAAACCAATGATTTGTCTTACTACAAAAAGAATTTTAAAGCTTCTGCAGGTTTCTTAGCCTTCTTCTTAGTTTCTGAGTCAATGATGTCTTGGGATTGGATTATGTCCGTTGATCCTCACTGGTTTTCTACATTATTCGGTTGGTACGTATTTGCAAGTTTCTTTGTAAGCGGAATTACAACTATTGCCTTAATTACTTTATACTTAAAATCTAAAGGGTATTTAGAGCATATCAATAATAGCCACTTCCATGATTTAGCGAAATTTATGTTCGGTATTTCAGTTTTCTGGACCTATTTATGGTTCTCTCAATTCATGTTGATGTGGTATGCGAATATCCCTGAAGAGGTTACGTATTACAAATTCAGAATTGAACATTATAACCTTCCTTTCTTCGGAATGGTAGTCATGAACTTCGTATTCCCAATTTTAATCCTTATTAACACTGATTTTAAACGTGTACCTTGGATTATTACTATGGCGGGTATCATCATTTTAGCAGGACACTATTTGGATTTCCATAACATGATTTTCCCTGCTACTGTAGGTGACCAATGGTTTATTGGTGCTGCCGAGTTAGGATCTTTAGCATTTTTTGCAGGATTATTCATCTATGTAGTATTTACAGCATTATCTAAAGCACCATTATTAGCAAAAGGTAATCCGCTAATTGAAGAAAGTAAGCATTTCCATTATTAATATTTAAACAAGAAAACAGATGACAACTTTGTTGGTTCTTATAGTTTTAGTCTTATTATCAGTTGCTTTGTGGCAAATGACTAAAATTTTCGACTTGACTCAAGTGGGTAAAAAAGGCGACGATTCGCAGATTGCTACTGATAATGATAATAATGTACAAGGATATTTAATGTTCGGTTTTCTTGCATTCCTTTACATCTTCACGATTTACGGATTGTTGAAATGGGGGCATTTAGTGTTGACTAACCCTGCCTCTGAACACGGATCAGATTATGATAATTTGATGTGGATTTCTTTCGGAATTATCTTTTTTGTACAAGCAATTACACAAGTCTTGTTGCATTACTTTGCATTTAAATACCGTGGGTCAAAAGAGAAAAAAGCATTGTATTATGCTGATAACGATAAATTAGAATTTATTTGGACTATTATTCCGGTAATTGTTTTAGCAGGTTTAATTCTTTACGGATTATATACTTGGACTAACATCATGTTTATTGATGAAGATGAAGATGTAATTGTGGTTGAATTATATGCAAAACAATTTAGCTGGGAAGCGCGTTATGCGGGTGAAGACAATGTTTTGGGTAAAGCCAATGTTCGTTTAATCGAAGGAATCAATACTATGGGTGTTGATGTTAATGATCCTAATGCGCAAGATGATATCGCTGTTTCAGAATTGCATATCCCTAAAGGAAAGAAGGTTCACTTCAAATTTAGATCACAAGACGTATTGCACTCCGCTTATATGCCGCACTTTAGAGCGCAGATGAACTGTGTTCCTGGTATGGTTACTGAGTTTGCTTTTACTCCAGTATTAACTACTGACGAAATGCGTCAGAATGAAAAAATGGTAGAAAAAGTAGCGAACATTAACAAAATAAGAGCAAAAAAGAGTGCTGAGTTGGTTGCTGCGGGTAAAACACCTCTAGATCCTTATACATTCGATTACCTTTTGCTTTGTAACAAAATTTGTGGTGCTTCTCACTACAACATGCAAATGAAAATTGTAGTAGATTCTCCTCAAGATTTTAAAGCATGGCTTAAAGATAAAGGAACTATCGTGAAAGCGGTTCAAGAAGAAAAAGCAAAAGCTACTGCTGAAGCAGCTACTCCTGTGGCAGCTCCACAAGCAAATAAAGCGGATACTACTGTTGTAGCCGAAGTTGTAGATTCAACAGTTGTAAAAAAATAATTAATAAGAACTAAGTAAAATAAATAGAAAGACTATGGCAGCAGCAGCACATGACCACGATCACGCACACGATCACGATCACGCACACCACCATAAAGATACTTTTATAACTAAATATATTTTTAGTATTGACCACAAGATGATTGCTAAGCAATACCTTATTACCGGTATTATTATGGGAATCGTTGGTGTAGTGATGTCATTACTATTTAGAATGCAAATTGCTTGGCCTGAAGAATCTTTTGGAATTTTCAAATTCTTATTAGGTGAAAAAATGGCGCCAGGAGGAGTGATGCGTAATGATATTTACCTTGCTTTAGTTACGATTCACGGTACCATTATGGTATTCTTCGTATTGACAGCAGGATTGAGTGGAACATTCAGTAACTTGTTAATTCCATTGCAAATTGGAGCTCGTGATATGGCCTCTGGTTTCTTAAACATGGTTTCTTACTGGTTGTTTTTTACGTCTTCAGTAGTAATGATTAGCTCGTTATTTGTAGAGTCAGGACCTGCTTCTGCAGGATGGACAATTTATCCACCACTTTCAGCGTTACCACAAGCAATTCCAGGTTCTGGAATGGGTATGACTTTATGGTTGGTTTCTATGGCTATTTTCATTGCTTCTTCTTTATTAGGTTCGTTAAACTATGTGGTAACGGTTATCAATTTAAGAACAAAGGGAATGTCTATGACAAGATTGCCTCTTACTATCTGGGCTTTCTTTGTTACTGCAATTATCGGAATCGTTTCTTTCCCTGTATTACTTTCAGCAGCGTTGATGTTGATCATGGATAGAAGTTTTGGAACGTCTTTCTTCTTGTCAGATATTTTTATCTCAGGTGAAGTATTACATTACCAAGGAGGTTCTCCAGTATTATTCGAACACTTATTCTGGTTCTTAGGACACCCAGAAGTATATATTGTATTATTGCCAGCTTTAGGAATCACTTCTGAAATTATTGCAACCAATTCACGTAAACCAATCTTTGGTTACCGTGCGATGATTGCTTCTATTTTAGCAATTGCTTTCTTATCAACAATCGTTTGGGGGCACCACATGTTTATCTCAGGAATGAATCCATTCTTAGGATCGGTATTTACCTTTACAACGTTATTGATTGCAATTCCATCGGCAGTAAAAGCATTTAACTACATTACTACTTTATGGAAAGGTAACTTACAGTTAAATCCTGCGATGTTATTCTCTATCGGATTGGTTTCTACCTTTATTTCTGGAGGTTTAACAGGAATCATTTTAGGAGATTCAACTTTAGATATCAATGTTCATGATACGTATTTTGTAGTAGCGCACTTCCACTTAGTAATGGGTATTTCTGCTCTTTATGGTTTCTTTGCTGGTGTGTACCACTGGTTCCCAAGAATGTTTGGTAGAATGATGAACAAAAACCTTGGATACATTCACTTTTGGGTAACTGCAGTTTGTGCTTACGGAGTTTTCTATCCAATGCACTTTATCGGTATGGCAGGTTTACCACGTCGTTACTATACCAATTCTAACTTTCCATTGTTTGATGATTTAGCAGATGTAAATGTATTAATTACCATGTTTGCTTTAATTGGAGCAGCTTTCCAATTAGTGTTTATGTTCAATTTCTTCTATAGTATTTTCTATGGTAAGAAAGCAGTTCAAAATCCTTGGAAATCGAATACCTTAGAATGGACCGCGCCTGTAGAACACATGCACGGAAACTGGCCAGGGGAATTACCAACTGTACACAGATGGCCTTACGATTACAGTAAGCCAGGACATGATGATGATTTCGTGCCTCAAACGACTCCGATGAAAGAAGGAGAAGAAGAGTTACACCACGCATAATTATAAAATTACTAAAAATGCCTTTCAGAAATGAAAGGCATTTTTTATTACCTTTATTCCGTTGAAATTTTATTATGAGAAGATACTTTTCGTTAGCCTTGTTTTTTATTTGTACGCACTTTTATTCGCAATCGGTTCCTGATTTCGAAGCTATAGATTCGCTATACAGAGAAGATCAGTTTTATTTCGGGACTACTTATAATATTTTCTGTCAAAAACCCTCTGGAGTGTCTCAAAATTCTTTTTCGGCTGGATTAACGGCTGGTTTTCTTCGTGACTTTCCTGTAAATAAAAAAAGAACGGTGGCTATTGCACCTGGATTGGGTTTTTCATTTACCAATTACAAACAAAATTTGGTCATCTCGGAAGTTGGTGGTGTCAGAAATTACAGCTTGGTTTCGTCTGATGTTGTTTTGGACAAAAATAAATTGGGTTTCTATGCGATAGATGTTCCTATAGAATTCAGATGGCGTAATTCTACTTTCGAATCGCATAAGTTTTGGCGTATTTATACCGGTATTAAAACCAGTTATATTTTTTACAGTCGCTCCCGATATATTGCTTCTGATGGTAATTATAAAGTTGTCAACAATCCAGATATTAATAAATTCCAGTACGGAATATATGTAGCCGCGGGTAAAAACACCGGAAATTTATATGCCTATTACGGGTTGAGTGATTTGTTTAAAAACAACCTCTTGGGTTCCGATAAGAATTTTAAAACCCTAAATGTTGGGTTGATGTTTTATATTCTATAGCCAAAAGAATAAGAATAATAACTGCGGAATCATGCCAATCAAGTAGCCTAATAGTAATTCGGTAGTCGTATGTGCTTTCATTTCAAATCGTGACGAAGCAACTAATCCGTTGCAAAGTAAAAGACCACTTACAAAATAAACATTTTTAATTCCGAAATGTATAAAACAGCCAATACAAAAAACGGTTAATGATGCCATTCCGATCATGTGCAGACTCACCTTTCGGCGATAGAAAACCAAAAGCAACGCGATGAAACTACTCCCAATACTCCCTAGAAAAAAATAGTATAATTCGGGAATAGTTTCTTGTGTGAAACTTTTATAAAGTAAAATTCCAAAAAGCATGATTTGAATGAATAACGGAATTTTACGTTGCGATACATCAGTCACCATAATGGAGTCTATTTTGTTGAGTGAAACCAACAAATAGAAAATAGCCAGGGGAATAAAAACAGTCACAACAAAGGTTTGTATGATATACAAATAAACGGTTTCGTAATTGAAATACTCGGGCGTATTGATAAAGAAAAATAACACCGCAAACACCGAAATAAAAATCGGATGAAAGGCGTAGGAGAAAAAAGGAAGTATCTTTTTCAAGGTGATGTTTTGGTAAACAAATATAAATATTTTGAGTTTTAATTGTGCTTTGTTTGTGAATTACTTCCAAGTATAAAGGACGCGAATAAATAGCACTTTCAAAACAAAAGCCTGATGGATTATATCAGGCTTTTATTTGGTTTGTTATTTGTTAAAGCGAACTAGTAGCAAGATGAAGCTTTTTTGCATTCTGTAAGCCAAAAAGGGGTCTTATCATAAACCATCTCCGAATTAAAAATTCATAAATAATCCAAGAGAGTAAAAAAGTTCCTATTGTTAGGATTGAAAACTTATTGAAAAAATTCCATTGCAAATTCATGATAAAATAACCTAAAATTACCGTTATTGTTTGATGCAGAATATAAAAGGGGTATACCGCTTCATTGCAATAAGTTAAAACTTTACTAGGTTTATTTAGGTATTTGGAAGCAAAACCAAACAAGGTAAGTATCCATGACCAAAATGAAAACACACTGATCAAAGCTTCAGTAAAATGCCTGATATAACCGTCTTCATAAAGTGTAATGATAGTTATGAAAGCTGTAAATCCAATAATTCCACATTGTAAATACGTTTTTCTGTTGTCTTCTACTGTTTTCCAGAAAGTTTCCTTTACGGAGATTAATAAAAATCCAATGAAAAATAAAGTTATGCTGTTAATAATCACAAACCAATCGCCTATTAAAGCATGTGTTTCTTCGAAAAAGGGTTCTATGAAAGCTTCTATCAAATATAGCGGTGCTATAAACCAATACAAGTTCCATTTATTACTGCTTATTCTGGCAACCGTTTTTAGCACACCATGATTTGGGTTTTTTCGTAAAAACACAAAAGCAGGTATGAGTACTAATGAAAACAAGAACAAATACGGTAAAAACCATAAATGATGCCAGCTTAAATTGCCTACTGGATATTCGCCAATAAAAGCTTGTGATGGCCAAAAATCAAAATAACTTCCCTGAATTAATCCTTTCGAAATTTTTTCTAGATATACCTGTGGAGGTACAATAACCAACATGCCTAAAATGAGTGGGAGTAATAATTTTTTTGTTCTTTCTGCAGCAAATTCCCATCCAGTTCTTCTCGAAAGAGCATAAGAAGTTCCCATTCCTGAAATAACGAAAAGAATAGGCAATCGCCATTGGTTTAAAAATAGCATGGGGTATTTAATCCATTCGTAAGTTATATTGTTTTTAATGTGCCAACCCCAATCGGGAGCCACAAAAAACATTCCTACATGATAAAAAATAAGCAATACAAATACTATTACTCGAAGCCAGTCTAAATCATATCTACGCATAATCTTAATTTTTTATGCAAATGTGAATGCAAAATAAAAGCGTTACAAATTCTTGTTTCGAAAGACAAGAATATGTGATGAGTGGCATTATTTTGAGATGACCAACAATGTTTTGGGACAAACAACAAACTGTTTTAGTGCTTTGTCGTTGCTTGTTCAAACGATTGAATAAAGTTTCTTGAAACCGGAACTGTATCTGTGCAGTCTTTGAGTTTGACTTTATAGCCTTGTGCATTACCAGTTACATTTTCGATATGATTCAGGTTCAATAAAATCGATCGGTGTGTTTTAATGATAAAAGGAAAAGCATTTAGTTGGGTTTCCAAATTTTTAATCGGAATACGTTTGATGAGTTTTTGTATGCTGGCTTCTTTTTTTAGAAATATTTCGGCATAATTCCCTTCCGCTTTTGCGTAAATAAAATGATTGGTTTCAAAAGTAAATTTTTCCGATTTTACTTCCGTTTCAATAGTAATGCTAGTGTTGTTTTGGCGCTCTTTTACTTCGTTTAGCACCGAAGAAATACGATTGGCTTTTAGTTGGTTTATTGACTGTCGTCTGTTGGCATTAATAGAAATTACGATTGGAGCCAAAAATAAACCAGCGATAAAGGTATTGGTAATTTCTTCTATAAAATAATGCCAAGACCAATTGTTAGGATTGTTGTAAATAGTATCACGGATTAAAAACTGAGTTATTCCAGTTAAAAGGATCAAAACAAAAATAAGCACACATTCGTTTTTAATGTTCCAGTCGTCGGTCATTTTTGGAAACCATTTAAAAATAAAAGAAATGCATAATAATACCAAGAGAGGAGAAACAGAATGAATGATAGATATCCAGAAGTAATTTACCCTGTGTTCGCTTGTGTTTACATCAAAAGGTTGAAGCAAGTAGTTGAAAAAAAGAGAAATAAGAAAAATAACACTAAGTATTTGAACGAGTTTTTTGCCCTCGTAATAAAAGGGGTAGGGTTGCTCTAAAAAAAGTTGAAGTGATTTTTTCGGATTCATTTTTTGTGTACTTGATCTAAAACAAAACTACAATTTTTTACGGTTTCAGACTGTTTTTTGCATAATGGCGAGGTGATAAAATGCAAATCAAGAGCTTGAATTGTATTTGTGTGAAGGATGCTGTCAGGATAAATCAGTGCAATCAATCGGTTAAAATAGTTGCTGGATATCTCTAAAAATAAAAAAGGAAGTAAGTTTTGTAAACTCTTCCTTTTTTAGGCTCGGTTTTTTTAAGGTAACCAATCAGCTGTAAAATCCCTTTAGGCTTTGTTTTTTTAAGGGAAACATCCAGCTGTAAAAAACCCTTGTATTGTGCGTAATTCTTTATCATATTTTGATATGGCAATATTAAATAATTCGTAAAGAATCTGATTACGGTTTTTCCGTAATTTTTGTTAAAGTTCTAAGGAGAAGGATTTGTTGAAGTAAGATCAAAGAGCTCTTAGTCATAATGTAGTAGCTTCTTGTGACTTTGTTTTCACTTCTACAATATTT
>Ga0114982_1000594_pt1 | contig 19316 bp, 29 predicted proteins | sample Shrwel_input2_FT_FD_87183 | JGI IMG/M metagenome (GOLD analysis project Ga0114982, IMG submission 87183) | Subsurface microbial communities from deep shales in Ohio, USA - Utica-3 well 1 S input2 FT | ecosystem: Environmental > Aquatic > Deep subsurface > Shale gas/oil reservoir > Produced... | reverse complement strand
GTTTAAAATTGTAGTTATTATTTCCCAAATATTTCAGTACGGAGGAATTTTTAAGGAAACCCCATATTCTTTTGAATATATAAATTAAATAACAACAATTATGGGAATATTAATATTAGCAGTCGCAATATGTTCTTTGTACTTAATTTACGTAAATAAGATAAAAAAGGATAAGCCTAAAGTACAAGAAGCACCAGAAAAAATAGAGCCTTTGGCTAATCTGGAAGTTGAGTATTCTGTAGAGCTGCCTGTTAAAAAAACTAGAAAGCCAGCATCTAAGAAAGCAGAGGTTAAAAAACCAGCGGTTAAAAAGCAGGTCGCTAAGAAGCCAGCGGTTAAAACCCCAGTAGCTAAGAAACCAGTAGCTAAGAACACTAAGGTTGATACTACAAAAGCAAAGAAGTCTAAAAAGTAGTAGGAATTAGGTACTAGATATCATCAAGTATACCCGCTTGTATTAAATCAGATACGTTGCCCATCGATTTTTGAAGGGACTTATTATCATTTCTCTTGGAGATCTCTTTGATCACCCTTTGTTTTATATGAACAGGAAGCCTTTCGTAGATCTTCGTTATCTTAATAGGATCCTTGGAGTAGCTGCCTGAAATGTAATTAGAGACATCCATGTAATCTAAAAATTTACTTAGATGCTCTTGGTCCCTATAATCGATAAGATCCCAAGATAAAGCAATTGCAACATTATATGGCGTACCTGTGGAAACGTCCTTTGCAAGGAGATTTAGGGTTTTTTCCGAAACCGTATTAGCAGAAAGTACTAAATTTTCGGGATTCATTAAAGGTAATCCCTCCAAAGAATTTAAAAGATTCGAAGAACAATTAAAACCAGATCCTAATATTTTAGGGGACCCCTTAAGATTTTCTAATGAATTATTATTACACACAAAATCTCCGAGTACGATAGATGGGCCAAACTCAAGAGAACGTAAGTTATTATTGGAACATATAAATTTCCCATTTAATTTATTCGGTGATCCTTTTAGTGTTTCAAGTCTATTTTCCGAACAATTATACAATTTACCAACAATTTTTGGACCTCCAATTAAAGAGGTTAATATATTATTTTCGCACTGGAAAAATCCTCCTATTTCTCTAGGTGATCCGCTAAGAGAAATTAATTTATTAACAGTTACTCTGTAATCGCCACTGACCTTAATAGGTCCTTCTTCTAACGAGGTTAATTCGTTAAAATCTGCTATAAAATTTCCAGGTATTTCTTTCGTGCATCCCCTCAGAGATTCTATCTGATTATACATGCAATCAAAATTTGATCCTACTGTTATTGGAGAATATTTTAGGGATTTTAATTTATTAGAAGAGCATCTGAAAGATCCCCCGATCTCTTCCGGACAATTTATAAGAGATTCTAGATTATTATTAGAGCAATTAAAATTGCCAGTGATTTTTTTAATTCCTACTTTAGGTAGAGCTTTTTGTTCTGGCTTTAAACCATTTGAGCAATCAAAATCCCCATTTATTAAAACTGAACCTTCTTGTGTAATGGTCCAGGATCCGGAGACAAATTTATTTAAAAACTCTATTAAAGATGAGGGTAACTTTTTCGACATTCATTTATCTATCAATAGATATTTTCTCAAAAGATATAGTTGGATTCATTCCTGTTTCTCTAAAATAGGAAGATCTTATTTTTTTACCAAGTTCCATGTCATTTGGTGTATCCAAGATGACCCGATGATCTATCATTATATGGGATCTTGAGGATCCCTGGTAGCATGACGTGCATAACTGTCCCATTCCCTCAACGTATCCATATCTTATATCGATATGGTCAGATACATTATATTCTGTGTGTATTCCACACGTAACACACTTTTCTTTCCCTGAATTCATACTCTTAGGTATTATTGGTTATCCATTAGATGCATCGATCATTCCCTGTTTATAAACCGCATCTAAAACTTCCTTTCTTCTCTTAACTGATGGCTTTGTATAGCTTTGTCTTTCCCTCAGTTGATTAATAAGCTTAGTTTTAGATACTTTGTTCTTATAAACCTTTAATGCCTGATCTATAGATCCGTATTTTGTTGTGTCTATTATAATCATAATATGATATCTATCCCTAAATAAATAAAAAGTTTCAAAAGATTAATATCTAATTTTTACCATTTTCCGAAGGAATCCAATAATTAAAGTAAAAATCTCTGATGAATTCTAGTGTTATATTTCCACTTAAGAATCTATCTCTGAGACCGAAATCTTTAAAGTTAATAGCATTCCCATTTATCGTAAATTTATAAATAGGTCTAATTTGTTCTAGATCGTCCCTTTCATTCAATGATGTTATTTCGGTTGAAGTAAATTTTAAAAAATCCCTGTTATTTAGAAGTAACCTAAATTTAGAGGTTACAGTAGTTCCTTCAGTGAAAGTTCTTGCTGATAGGTAGATGGGCTTAACATGCCTTTTATCAAGATCAAATATATCTATAGCGGTGCTTCCCAAATCTTTTATTCCCCTTCTGTCCCTCATATCGCAAGTCCATTTACTATATTCTTTGTCAGAATAATCGTACATCATTGTTTCACATTGGCTCAATACCTGTTTTTTTATCATTTTTTTGAGATTAAATAATTTCCTAAAACTAAGAAATCCATTTCAGAATCTAAGAATCTTATTATAGCATCCCTCGGGTATAATGTTATTGTTTGATCTTTGAAATTAAAAGAGGTGTTAAGTAATATGGGATATCCAGATAACTCGCCAAATGTTTTTAATAAGCGATAAAATCTTGGATTTTCGTAAGGGGTTACTGTTTGTACTCTTGCTGTTCCGTCCACGTGTGTTATTGCTGGTAAATCCCACCCCTCTTTAACCTTTACTACCATATTCATATACGGAATAGGACCTTCTATTTCAAAAAATTTAGATGCCGCATCAAAGGTAACGGAAGGTGCGAACGGCCTAAACATCTCTCTCTTCTTTATCACTGAATTTATTCTGTCCTGCATGTGCGGATAAAGAGGAGAGGCTAGAATAGATCTATTTCCCAATGCTCTTGCACCAAACTCCATTTTACCCTGGAACCATCCTATAACATTTCCCTCATTAAGAAGATTTGAGCATTTAAAAACAAGATCTGTTGGATCTAGATGATCGTAATTAATACTCTTTTCAAAAGGTTTAATGGATGCTTCCACCTCCTCCCTTTCAAAAGATGGACCCTGATATGCATCAAATGATCCTTTTCTTTTCCATTCCTTTACTACATTTATATAATGAAGACATGCACCTATAGCTGATCCCCCATCTGACGGTGATAGCGGTACCCAAACGTTTTTATAATTAGAAGCCGAGGATATTTTAGAGTTTGCTACACCGTTATAAGCGCATCCACCTCCTAAACATAAATTACTAGTGGTATTAAGCTCGTAGCTAAACTTTATTACCTCCATCAATATTTCTTCATAGATCTTTTGAACGGAGGCAGCTATATGCTTGTGGTGAGTTTCTATGGCATCCTTGGGAGATCTTGGTGGAACGTCAAGAAGAATAGGGAGATTTTGGTTAAACATTATTCTATCTGAATAATTCCATGAGAAATATTTCATATTTACTATGATTTTATCCTCCCTGTAATCTATGGTTTTTTTAATTGAGTCATAATAAATAGACGGATCACCATAAGAAGCTAAACCCATAACCTTATATTCCCCCTCATTAGGTTTAAATCCCAAAAAAGCGGTGAATGCAGAATAGAAAAGACCTAGCGAATGCGGATAACTTATTGAATGTAATTTTGCTATTCGGTTTTCTTTTGCCCTAGAAATAGTGACTGTCTCTTTTTCACCAACACCATCAACTGTTACTATATTACATTCGGAAAAATTAGAAGTGAAATATGCTAAAGATGCATGGGATAGGTGATGATCAACAAAATGAATTTTTTTAGAAAATCCAAGCTCCTCTAATAAAATCTCTTCGATCGATTTCTTTTTTTCACTAAATAAGTGTGTTAAGATTCTCCCTATATTTTTAATTGGGTTTTTTCTGAATGTCTCGATTACTCTTTCCCTCTTTTTTATCGGGTTTTCGTACCAGCAAACAACGTCTATATCTTTTTTTGATATTCTATTAGACTTGAGTAGCCATTTAATGGTTTCAGTTGGAAACGAGCTATCCCCCTTGATTCCAGTGAATCTTTCCTCCTCTGCTGCACCTAGCAAAGTGTTGTTTCTATACAGACATGCTGCAGAATCGTGGTAAAATGCAGAGATCCCAAGTATATACATCGGTTATTTTAAATTTATATTTCTAAGAATCTAAATGTTTCCATCTATCCTTGTTTACTATTGCAGAAATGCTCCTTCTTGACATTCCAAATTTTTCTGCCAATTGGATCATAGTAACAGACCCTGATTTATAAATTTTTCTGATTTCTTGAACCTCTGATTCCGTTAACTTGGAATTTGGGTTTTTCTCCCCACTTAAAAAGGGATTGATAGATTTTTCTTCTTTCATATCCCTTATATATCAAAAACGCGAACACGCGAATTATTCAGTAGATTCCTCTTCCTTTTCTTCGGATTTTCTAATCTTTTTTTCGTGAATTATTTTATCCCCCATGATCTTCGCAGCTGCTTTTCTCATAGCCTTTTTATCAGCAGGATCCATTTTTTCAAGTTCTCTCTTTTTCATTTATTCCCATTCTTTTATTTCCAAAACCAAATCACCAGATCCTTTTATAACCCTGTGCCATGTTAATTTGGGTATTATTACAGAATCGAAAGATTTAGGAAGTTCGTTTTCTATCTGTATTTTCCAGTCATTACCCTCTACAGTTCTAACACTTCTGTTTTTTAGATCCCGGTGCCACATCAATTCTATTGGATCTATCTCCTGGGAGAATTTTCTAATTATAAAATCCTCGGAGTGTGTGTCAATATATGGTTTAATATCTACCAAAATCCCGGATAAGTTTTTCCTCCCCAGATATGAGCATATCGATTTATTCTACAAGCCCAATATCCTGGTTTGGTTTTATCTTTCTTTTCCTTGCATTTATGTCTAGCTGCAAAACTTCTTCTTCTTTCAGGATCACTTACTTTAGAGGACATTCCATGTATTCCAAATTGAACCTTAATTACTTTGCCATTATCTTTTTTAACATAGACATAGAATTTTTTGGTTCCACCCCTCATAGGGTATCCTAATTTCACATTCTTTCCGTGGTATTCGGCTTCGTCTAAAATTTCCAATGGCATATCAAGAGGAACTGTTACGCCTTCGTATACGCCAATTAAACCAAGGTCTGTTGCTTCAAAAAGAAGAGATGTTGATCTGTCGACATAAAGATTACCAGAAAGATATAATCCTCTAGCTTCTTTTAATAGGGTAATATGAGAATTGCTGCCCGGCCTGAATATTGATTCAGCAATACAGATTCTGTTGTCGATGTGAAATTGAAGGTGTTCTGATAATAACATATTAAACCATATTTTTAGCTAGCATATCATCTCTGAAAGCAGTCGATTTTGCTAGAGTTTCCTGGAATATAGGCTTACTTAAATCGTTGCCCAGTCCAGCGTTAACGTGAAAGACCGCTTTAAGTGCTGCATCTTTATCGGGAAATTCGTTAGGATCGTTAGACCCATACATAGATTTAACTTTAGGGTTTTTTAAATTCTCTACAAAATAAAGTACCGCAACTTCTGCTGCAACATCCAAGTCGTTTAAGGCATCGGGATTGGAAACAAAGTTTATTGATTTTCCAAGTTTTCCGTTTTCGTTATAGAGCTTTTGCATTTTTTCATATCCGGCTTTAAAAGTAATTCCATTAAATCCTCTTCCAGCATATTTTGACCCATCTCCTGGTTGGGTGTTTCCCATCTTTTGAGAAGCCCCGGTAGGATCATCTGGACCATAAACTCTATCCCAAAATTTATTAGTGTCAGCTTTTAAGGCATTAAGCTCAGCGTCACTCAAGGTGGAGACTCTTCTACCGAAAATTTTTCTAATTCTATCATTACTAGTATTAGTATAAGGAACCTCGTTCCGTGGTGCCCAACCACACTCTTTACCAATAACACCCTGAATGGATGCTCTCATATTTTTATCAGTAATCTCGTGTCTGTCCATTGCTTGATTTACTGCCTCCACACCCTTTTTAACATCCTCTGCAGAAGGAACTTTAGCACCACTTCCCTGTAATCTTTCGCCCCATGATGTAACTCCGCCTTCGGAATCACCCCCTAAGAAATCACCAAATCCTGCCCCCTTAATTATCTCAGCAGCACTTTTTAATGTATCTAGCATTGATCCCCCTGTGCCAGTAGGATCTTTCATTGGGTCTTTCTCTTTTGTCTCTTGTTCATTTACGAAACCAGAAAATTGTTTTAAGTATCTCATATTAATTTCTAAATTTATGTGGAAACATCATTCTTAGTTCATGTCCCTGTGGTATATCTTTTTTTCTAATTCCAAATAGTTTCTCTTCTGGGCAAGGATCTTCTCCGTTCCATTTAAACCCATTGTTGCATGCCCAGGTTTTCATCCCCATATTGTATGATTGGCCCGCGGAATATGGAAATCTAAGGCCTGCGTTATTTTCAATAGATTCTATTCTTCCCCCCTTGACAGTGAATATAATATCCCTGTTTTGTTTTGATGTGAGCGTTATCTTTTCGCCGTCAGAGTAAGACTCGTATATTTTTAAATGCTTCATTGATTCTATATATCAGATACATAAATCAATCTTTCAGAAACAAAGGACCTCAAATAAACTAAAATAATAAAAAAACATGGCAGAAAGAAAATATCTACCCACATTGGCAGAATTGGTCGACAGGTTAAGCATTTCACAGTTAAAAGAAGTTTTTATCTCTCAGCATAAAGATGAATATTCAGAGGAAATTAAGGACATTGTCCATGATATTCAGATTTTGCTAGATTCCAGCGAAAAAGTAACTGCAGACACAATCAGAGCTATAGTGGTTCTTTCACAAATGAATCTTCACATCTGGCATAATGAATCAAATTACCGAAGGGGAATAAGAGACGGAAATAACCTAGAACTTACCCACGGATTAAACGGGATAAGAAATACGGCAAAGAACAAGATCCAAGAAATAGTAGGAGGAAGAAAAGACTATAAAATCGATTGCTTAGCCGCAGACTTTAGCGATTGGGAAATTAGCTGGTAATTATTGAATGTAATATAATTCGGGGTATTCTACTATAACATGAATACCTCCATTTTCATATGCACTCTTATAGATCTCTTCAATATCATTCCATTTATTAAGATCATGAAAATTAATATTTGGACACATCGATTTAAATTCTGCCAGATAATTACCTCTATGCTGATGTCCAGGATCTAGTGGTTTATCTGATCCTTTTCCTAATCTAATTATCATATTAGTATCCCATTTTCCCTGGCTCATTAAATTTATCTTATCAACGTGGTTTACCAATTGATTCGTTGCACAAATTAAAAAATCCCATCTAGGATAAAATGTGATAACAAAATCTCCAGCCATTGCCATTCCTAGGGACATGCCCATTTGAGATTCTTCCATTACAGGAACCTCGATCATCTTATCCCTTGGAACGTTACCAATTGTAGTACTCATAGGATTTCCGTGCCACAGAAGCTGTTGTCCGATAAAAACGGTATCTGGTTGCTCTCCGAGGAATGTCATCGAATTGGTTAGAGCATCTTTGTAAGGTGTATATTCTGGTTGACTCATATTATTATTTTTATTAGTTAAAAAACCACCCATTTACCAGTTCCGTAATGAGGCCATTCTTTTTCATATTCATACCAGATAACATTATCTGGGATTTCTCTTTTAATCCCTCCCCAGGTTTCTATTGTTGGAGTATTGGTTGAAACGTGATTATCTTCAACAACAAACACTATTGGGAGATTTAGATTTTTAGCATACTTATGCATCTCATAAAATCCGCCAGTTTCAAAAGCCATATCACCAACAAAGCACCAAACTTTATCGTTGCGATTTTCTCTCTTATTAGAAAGAGCAACGCCGGTTGCTATAGGAATTATAGCTCCCACTATAGCAGACGCATAAAATCTTTCTTCTTGACTTACTATTGTGATAGATCTTCCTGCTATAATTTCCTCTTCCAGCCAAACCGGACATACTCCTTTAATTAGAGCATGATAATGTGATCTCCATGTCGAAAAAACCCAATCGGTTGATCTAATTCTTTTTCCAATTTCGATTAATTGATTCTCATTACCTCCGCTTAGGTGTACCGGTCCTTTGATTTTTCCTGCCTCCCAGTGATCAGCAATTAACCTTTCAAACTTTGATAAATCCTCTTTGGTGTATATTGGATCCGTAACAATAGGATATTTTTCTAAATTTTTTATCATCGGTCTCTTTTTTGTAATATTGGTTTATCTGTTGGCCATTCCATCTGATACTCAGGATCGTTCCATTTAACCACACCCTGCTCACCAGCATCAACATATCCATCTTTGTAGAATAAATTATAATGAAACATGCAATTTGTTAAGGCATAGTGTCCATTAGCAAATCCTGGTGGAATAAGAACTTGGTTTCTGTCTTTTTCTGTTATCATAAAAGATTCCCAATCTCCGTAAGTTGGTGACTGATTTCTCATATCTAACACAACCAAATAAATATCACCAACTGCTGCTTGAACTAATTTCCATGTCTTATTATCATAATGTAATCCTCTCAATACACCCTTATATGATTTTGAAAATCTTCCGTGTATACTGATCTCATTCTTATCATAATGTATATGTTTCATTACCGGATGTTCTTCCGAATGAAATGTGGTAAAGATCTCTCCCCTATATTCTCTATAGATTGAAGGTGTAAAGATTGGAACCTCATATCCAAACTTTTTTGAAGGTGTTTCCGTAAATTCGTCCCACTTGTTACTCATCGTCTTACATATTATTTGCATATCCTAGAGGAAATCCATTTCTGAATTCTGCACCCATTTTTGGTACAATCATTTGGTAACCCATTATCAATTCCTTTATGCCTCTATCTATATCCCACTCAGGAGACCAGCCAGTTGATTCAATTTTTGCATTCGATACAATATAATCTCTTTTATCTGGGTCCTCGTAATAGTCATTATAAGAAATCGCAAAGTTCTTAACATGATTTTGTATTTTTTCAAGTAATTCCTGCTTACTCAAATTTGCAGTACTTAGACCAACGTTAAAAATCTCACCGCTATATTTCTCGTAATTTTCTAACATAAATAGAAAGACATTTGCAACATCTTGAATGTGAATGAAGTTTCTTTTAAAGTTCTTCTCAAAAACCACAATATATTTGTCTGTAATAGCTTTATATGTGAAGTCATTAACTAGCAAATCTGTCCTCATCCTTGGAGATACACCGAATACAGTTGCTAATCTAAAGATGATAGCATCAGTACTTGATTTTAATAAATCTTCAGCATTACATTTTGTTTTGCCATAAATTGATATAGGATTTAACGGGGATTCTTCTGTACATTCGGTTTGCCCTACCCCGATGCCATATCCACTGTTAGTGTTAGGATACAGAATTTTTTTATTTTTACCTAGAGTAAATTTAAAAATATTGAATATTTGTTTATAGTTAATTTCTTCAGCCAATTCAGGTTCAGCATCACATGCAGGAAATCCAACGACCGCAGCTAAAGGGATGATTGCATCAACCTCATTGCAAAGTTTTTCTAATAATGATTCATTTCTAACATCCCCGTGAATGAATCTAAAATTAGGGTTTGAGGTGTAAACTAATAGAGATGTCTGATTGAATATCAATTTATCCAAAACGACAACTTCGTGACCGGCATTTAATATCTTTCCGGTGATAACGGAGCCTAAATATCCAGCCCCTCCTGTGATCAAAATCTTCATAATAATTATAGATGAAAAGGGCTAATGAATTCAATCAATATTGAATTATTTAGGGGTCAAACAAAAAAAAATCCCAGGATTGCCGGGATTTTAATTAATTCTCTATGTGTGACTATTCTTCTTCTGATTCACCCTCTTCTACTTCTTCCGCTTCTTCTGCTTCGAAGTCATAAGGATCATACTCTGCTTTAAAGTCTGCTTCCTCCTCTTCAGGTGTTTCTTCGTCGAAATCCTTTGCGTATGCTGGTAATGAATCTTCAGTAGGATCTGCTAAGTTGTCAATATCATACATGAATTGTGATTCTTCTTTTACGTCCCAGGTTTCAAATAATTTAATGTGCTTCATAATCGATTTATTTTATTTATATATCTATGATTATTTAACCAATGCTAAAATTTCAGGCTCGGCTTTGAGCGAATTTTCCATATTTGGTTTGAAAATCTTTGGATTTGATTGTATGGATCTAAGCATCCCAAAAATCTTTTGCGTTTTTTCCATAATAGCAGATTTAGTTTCCTCGTCGATACTTTTACCTAATAATGAATTAAATAACTTAGCTGAAAGAATTGACATTATGCCATATTTCATATAAATATCAAGGATTTCTGACTTTTGTGACGACATTCTAGTGGTAATTATATCAACTATCGTATTGTCCCTCATGTCATTTTTACTAGTAGCTTGATAACTATTTTTAATTACAAATTCTAAGATTTCGATCGGTTGTTTTTTGTCCATGGATAGCTCTGTAATAAGCTTTTTAATTGCGGCCTCCATGGGAAAAACCCTGATTAATGTATTAATTAGTTTGTCAGGATAGCCAAATTGTTTAAAATGTGTAGTGATGTCGCTACTTCGCTTAACACTTAGGTCATTAATATCGTGGCTATATGTTACCATACCTTCATATGAAATCGTAGTTCCAATTAGGTGATTCGGGTTAGTTGGGGGTAAACCAAAATCAAATGTATTGATTTGTACAGCTCCCCCAGCATATTCTCTATTATTAAAACTTCCTCTGTTAATACACCAATTAGCAATTGAACATAATTCTTTTTGTGCCTTTTCTGTACGTGCACTTAACATTAGATACCTTTCATCTGCATAAATTACTGATCCCTCTGGTTCAAGGTCCTCTAACTTATCAATTTTACTTTGTACGTCGGTATTAAGATAGCCTTTAGCATAATCCTCGGTATATTCCACAAAATCCATCGGATTTGTAAATGCCCTTGCCTTACTCATTAGACGGATCTTAACCACATCGCCAAGACCGTTCATAATAGTGGCAGCATTGTATAACCTCTGAAGATCCTCCTTTGGTAATTCCTTAGCAGCTCTGCGTAAATCCCCTGGGAGTTCGTTTATAATCCACTTTGCTTTACGTCTGGTTTCAATCTGATTAAACTCGTCCATTAATGCCTCGAATGGTGGAACACCATTAACCTCTTCCTGATTAGGGAATTCAGCAATAGGCATAGAAAGATCTTTCAAAAACTGGGAGTTTTCTTTTATTTTCTCGAATAGCTGAGCCAATTCTTCAATTGATACATTATGATCAAATCTAAACTTAACAAAGGTTGATGCATAACCCGGATTGGCCTGAATTAATTCCAAAACCATTTTATAATCTTCGTTTGCAAAAATTTTGGCCTGATCCTCTGGTGTAATAGCAGAAACATCAAGCTTCTTGGCTTTAGCAAATCTTTTTAACATGTACTGCTTGGCTGCCTGAATATTCTCGGTTAAATGCTTATCCGACATTATCCAGTCACTAAAGGAGCCTACTATTGCCATAATTAAAATCTAATATTATTTTTGCACACGTTTTATGCGTCTTTTTATTTTTTATCTTAACTCTTTCAAAAGCTCTTTAGCATCAGAATTTGTTTTTATGTCTGATGGGGTTGAGCCTTTAGCATTTTGACCAGAAACTATATTGGATAATGCCTGCTGCATAAGCGTAGAACTTGCATCATCTGGTGCTTTTCCTAACTCACCTCCAACAGTTTCGTCGTCAGGATAAACATCATCACCAGTTAAAGGCGAAAGTTTTGATGCCTCTCCTGTTATTGCCTTAGAGATATCAGTTTCAAATTCCGGGGTTCTGCTATTTTTAAAATAATCAATAAATCCAACCAGGTTGGTGCCATCTATTTTTCTTTTGTTGATACCTACTCTATCTCCTTCCCCACTAAGTTGGTCGTTAGTGTTTCCCTCCATTGAGGTGAAAGATCTGTCACCCTCGTTAACAGAAACTACAATACCAGTGTGTCCTAATCCTTTTCCTGGGCGGGTCATAATAAATATTTGCCCTGGACGGATCAAGCTTGGGTTTGACTTTACTCTATCAACAGGTATTTTAGCATCACTTGGTGCTTGATTCCAATGATTTAGACACCCTCCGGTTTTAACTGTGCCGTTTGTTTTTCCAAGTCTTTTACAAACCTCATCGAAAATATAATAGACAAAAGCCATACACCAAGGAAGACCCCCAGAAAGACCTACTGCTTGTAAATATTTGGTAACCTCTGGACCTTTGTTACTTCCTCTAGGCTCTTCTTTTGCGTCTTTGTGAGCCGCAAGTACACCCGCAAAAATCTCACCATCTTTTGACGGATCACTAAGTGGTATTTGCTGTGCCTCTTTTATAAAAAGGCTAAAATTTTTAATTCTTCTCATGATTCTATATATCCGGTTGCATTTTTTTGTTTCGTAGAATCTTTATATATTTGGATACATGCAAAGGCTTATATTAATTATTTTCTGTGTCATCTCGATTAGAGCAAATTCCCAGGTAGTGATTATTAGTGGGGATCTTGGAAGAGCAGCAGACCTTATTGACAATAGAATAGTCTATGACAATAAACTTGGGTGGAGGATAGATTGTAAAAAACTAGAGGATATTATTATCTCAGATTTAAATAGATTCAGAAGGAAAAACAATCTTAATAGATTAAAGATTTCAGAGAGATGTGACAGTGTGGCAAGGGAACAAACAAGATATATGGAAAGGACTGGTAATTTTTCCCACGAAAGAGATTCATTAGATTTCACACAAAGAATAAGACTAGTTATAGGTAGAGGACACTTTGGAGAGAATCTGTTTCATGAAACAACGCCAGCTCCTCTTAATATTTATAAAGAAAATTATGAAAATTTAAAATCCAAATATCCAGGATTTAATTTCATGTGGGAAGCAGATCGAGTTACATACACCATGCTTGCAAGTGAGATCATAAAAAAGTGGATTGATTCTCCTTCTCATTATAAGAATTTGATCAATCCACTTTGGAATTATTTTTCGGTCAGTTCAGTTTCGACGGGTAAAGAAATCTACGTTACCTTAGTCTTTGAGGAATAATTAAAACTTAGGACAGCTCATTGATCCCCATTTTCTTTTATTTTCTAATCTATAAAATATTCTATTCCAATCAATATCAAGTCCAATTTTTAGCTTAAATTTAGGTTTTTTATGAGCTGTAATAGTCACGAAGAAAGCTTTTTCCTTAACCTCTATTGGTTTTTTAGGATCTACCTTGATTGGTTCTGGTTTAGTTTCTGCTCCTTTAACAGGTTCTGTCTTTTTAGTGTCATTAAAAATTATTCCAGCTTCTACAGAAACTTTCTGATATTTCTTAAGAGCTTGTTTATTTGCATCGGTTTTATCCCATTCCTCACCCGACGTACCGGTTAAATCTGTGCCAACAGGCTGAGATGCATAAGCTACTGTGGATTTTTTACCTGCATTGGTACCTTTAGTAGATTTTTCTATTTTGGTGTCACCATCAATCAGTACACCGATCTTAGCTAATTCTTCTTTTAAATACTTGATGGTAGATTCTGCTCTAAGATCAGAAAGTTCAGCAAAAGTGTGTTTCTTTTTATCCTCCGGAGAAACTCCGTTTGGAATAGTAGAAGACGAGGTTGTAATCTTTAAAGAATTAAGATATGATTTAGGTTTGCCGTCTGGTGGGTTTAATTTAGAGATTGCTTCCTTAGAAGGATTTATCACATTTTCGCTTAACCAGGTTTTAAAATTTTCAGAAAGCGCCCAGCTATTAAACTCAAAGAAATCTGAAGTGTCAATATCTTGAGGAATTTCTATTTTAACTTCGGGATATAATATTGGAGGGGTGTCAGAAGATTTAGGATCTGTTGATCCTCCAGGAGCTCCTGGAGTTTCGCGATTATTATAAAAATCAGCAGCATATATTTTTAAATTCTTACCTAGATCTAATGGTGCAGTTCTCTGTACTGGATCATCTTTATATTCCTTTGGAAATTTATCATGGGTTGCAAACACAACAAACATAGCATATTTCTCTGGAAATTTCTCTTTAAATTTTTCAATCACTGTTCTTGATTCATCATCAGCAATAGCATCTTGAACCCTTTTTTCGCATTTAGCAAATCCGTCTGTCTCCATCCAGTCTAAAAGACTCATGTCTTTGGTTAGACCTTTTGCTAGTGGATATCCATCTTTTTTATATGCATAAAAAGAACTTAAAGCTGCAAATCCAACTTTGTCTCCGCTAGAAGCACCTTGATCGTTTGCTTTGAATCCCCATACGTAGTAAGAGGTTAGGTTTTGTTCGCTAATCGAATTTGGATCCTCCCATGATTTAAATTCTACTAAATACTTCATGTTTTTATTATTTCACTTATATATCTAAATCACCGAGATTGAAATTATGTCGTCACCCTGTTTAATTTGATCTAATACATCTAATCCTGTTATAACCTTCCCGAAACAAGTATGATTGTGATCTAGATGCTGTGTTCCTTGTCGATTGAAGCAGATAAAGAACTGGGAACCTCCGGTATTGCGTCCAGCGTGTGCCATACTTAATACCCCACGATCATGAACCTGCATCTGCCCGCCGGTCTCGCAAGGAATGGTATAGCCTGGTCCACCGTCGCCTCTTTTATTTGGACATCCACCTTGGGCCATGAATCCCGGAATCACTCTATGAAAGTTCAATCCATTATAGAATCCCTGGTTAATTAATTTTAAAAAGTTAGCAACAGTAACTGGGGTTGCCTCATCATAAAGATCTGCGATCATATCGCCTTTAGTTGTAGTGATTTTAACTTGACTCATTTTTCTTTTTTTATTTAAATGTTTATATACTTTATCCAGATTCCCAACATGCCTATGAATAGCATGAGCACAATCAATCGCTTAATTCTATCTCCTCTTCTAAATAACCCTGTCATTGTCAAATGTGATTTTAACTGCGTCTTTCTCAAGTTTGGAAAGTCTTTCTTCTAATTCATTAATGCGTTTCTCTTGATCTGCTACTTCTCCCAAGACATGGAAGGCAAGCACTAAGATCACGGAACAAATACCAAATAAAATCCACATAGGCGATAATTTATCTATTATAGCACTTTATGGCTGTATATTTCACTTTCCCATCAAAGAATCAAATGAGCTTTGGTTTTATTTTAGGCTCGGATAATTTTGGGTCCCCATTTTGCAGTCTTCTTTTTGGATCGATAACGCTTAGCCATTTGGGATCGTATATTCCTAATGTATCGGTAATTAATGAAATATCTTTTTTTGTTTCGTAGATTCCCTCGTAAGTAGTACTGATAATTTTCGCAGTACAAAAAGAAGCTTGATCTAATAGTAATTTTTGTGTGATAATTAGCTCTTCTCCCGCTTTACGGATTTCCTTCTGATGTAAAGAGATCCATTTGGCGTCTAGTGTATAGGAAACGTGTGATTCGCCGGTCTCTAGCTGCATTATTTTGCTAATTGAACAACCCTCTATATTAACCCTAGTATGAAAAATCACTAGATCAAAAGAGTTAATAAATCTAATTGGATCCAGGTTAAGATCTATAATACTATCCAGATGTTCTTTTACTATCACGTTCGGATTAAAAATAGAGTCTGAATATTCAAATGAGTCTATCCCTTTTAAAAGAGGTTCGTGATATGAGTCTATTCCCAATTCATTTCCCAACCAATGCAAAAGACTGAATCCCCCGCTTCTAGGATGCGTTAGAATTAATATTCTATTATAATTATTCTTCATGGTGTTTGGATTACCCACAAGATAAGTAATCCTATTAGGAGAATAGAGATAAGTGCTAATGGAATTCTTTTCATATCTATATTTTTTTAAAATCCAAGCTCACCCAGATCCGCAATTGTTGAAGCCTGGTCGTTTCCAATCTTCTTGGAAATAGAGGCGAATGCCTCCGGAGAGTTTTTTCTGATCAAAAACATTACTTCAGGTGTAAGATATTTGTCATCAAGGTCAAAATCGGATACTTTATCCATAATAAACGGAGCAAAAAGAACTGGATATTTCTTCAATCCTTCTATCCATCCTTCTAAATTCCACTCTATCCTAAATTCCTTCCAACTTCTTTCACTTAATTTGAATTCTCCACCTATTTCTAGGGGTGCTCCAAATAGGGAAGCAGGTACTGGGCGGATGGTAAAATCACCCTCAACTTTTAACGGAGATCCCTCTAACGAGAATAAATCTGATTCTACGCACATAAAGTTCCCTCCAACCTTCAAAGGTCCGCCTTTTAGAGAAGTAAGTTTAGAATTACTGTATATTCTAAACGATCCCCCAACCTTCTCCGGGGATCCCTCTAATGAGGTAAGACCTAAGTCACCAATCTCAAAATCTCCATAAACCTCTCCAAATTTAACACCCCTAAACCCCAGTTTATTAGCGTCCATAGATGAAAAATGCAGAGCAACATCAATTTTTCCAGTGGATTCATTAATCGTCCAATTTTTACCCGTCGATTTATCAAGCCATTTAACAATCGATGGTGTGAGGCCATATTTTTTGTAAAATTCACCTAATGGGTCACTAATCCCTGTTCTGCTTAAAACACCATCTCGAACCTTTGGTAACTCCATCAGGTATTTTATCATATCAGGGTTGGCCTTCATGAAGGCATCTAGATCATCGATTGAAATTCCGAGAATACCCTTCTTGATAAATCTCCCAATCACATAGCCTAGCATTCTGGGCATCGGATCTTTTCCATTGTCTTGATATACGTAGCCTTGCGAAGAGGTTCTCACGTATCCAGCTGACGTAAGTCTGAGTTTCACCCCGGAGTATGAACTGTATATTGTGAGAGTTCCGTTTTTGTTTGTGTCATAAATTTCAAACCCCATCAGCAGTAGAAGTTTCCATTCGGGGAGTTCTTGCCATGCACCAGCCCAGTCCTCTACAGTAACAATTTTGGTTTCAAATATTTTAAAATTCTTTAGGTGTCTCATCTTATTATCTTTTACCTTCTAACACAACCTTTAGTCCATTATTTCTATCAATGTACATCCATTCGCAGGAAATAAGATCAAATCGATCGAAATGATCTAACACCTCATCTGCTGAAAATTGGGAACATGAATAAATATCAAATTGAAAGAAGGCAGGATCCTTAGCATCCCAAACATGAATAGCTGCATGTGAAGTAGCGAGTGTGACTGTTCCTGTGATACCTTCATTGCCTGGTTCATTCACGTAGACTGAAGTGGGTCCGGCAACAACTACCATGCGGACTCTTTCGACTAGATCTTTTAACCATTGATTCAAAACCTCTTCCTCTCTAGGTGGATTCTGAATGTGACCTCTAACTAGGAGGTGGAGGTGATTGGGAACAAATCCCGTTAATGTTTCTTTTTCGGTATGAGTATTATCTTGCATGGTTCTATATATCTTTGGGAGTTTAAACCAAGCCCGTTTCCAAGCCCAATGATCCTTTGCTAGAATTCCAGCTAGATCATCATTTATTAAAAAATATTTACTCGGAGTATGGAGTCCAATGATCACGCAGTCGCCAGGCAATTTCTGCGTGCATGGTATAATAGATTGCAAGGAGGGTGGATATGCGACCTCGTCTTTCTAGATGTTTAATAATATTAAGTAAATGCTCATCGCCAAGATCCATAACAAGGGTATCTTCTACGGGACCTTGACCTTCGATCCCGTATGATTTCCATTTTTGTCTAGCCCTAGCAAGGGAATGATCTTTCATGTCCCAAATGTAATAAATAATTCATTATAAATTTAAAATCCCAACTCGCCTAAGTCGGCAAAAGTTGTAATACCGGGAGTGTCACTCATGGTTTGCCAGATTGAGGGAAACCTCTGACGCAAGATATTTGCAGTATTGGGCTGAACCTGCATTGATAGAATGTCCTTGAGATTGGTGATTAGAAATTTTAAATCCTCTGTGTCGTAGGCATGTCCCTCAAATAGTTTAATATTAGACTTAATAAGCTCTACGTGTTCTTTCCTTATTAAAACATCCGGAAAGATCTCCGCGTCACAAATAAGAAGGACAAGATCCTCCCAAAGAGATCTCAAACAATCTTCTGCCGTGGAAAAGTCTCCGCCAGGTAAATATACGTTACCATATCCACTAACAGGCCTATATCCCCAGGACCATATAATGTCTCCATCAAAGGTGGTTGGAATTGGATCTCCAAAAGCGAAATTTTTCCTAGTATGATTGGTCTCAACAGCAGGAAATACCGTAGCACCGCCATGTTTAACGTACGAAAATCTAGCCCAAGTTTTATGACTTTCAGAAGCCATGCCTGTAATTTTGTTAATAGCAAGCAGATCCTTGCCCGCCTGGGTTTCGTATAGAGCATGTTTAAGTTCACTCTCAAGATCTTGTCTTGTCTTATTCTCGTAGAGTGTATAGGTCTGGATGTGTTTCATTCACTTATATATTTAGAATCCTAACTCGCCTAGATCGGCTGAGGTCTCTGCTGCATCATTCGGGATTTTTTTAATGATTTCTTGCCACAATTTAGGATGACCCCTTCTAATCAAGTTCATTGTTTCGGGATTTAAATTCGTTACGTCAATCATCTCAGATAAAGCAGATTCGCAACTCTCCCCTTGGGAAACCTTCTCTATAAGATCCACAGCAATTTGTCGAATAGCAATAACATCTTTATCCATCTCACTAAATGAAAAACTGTTATCAAGCAATTTTTCTTTAAAAACCTTACCACCCCAGATTAGATCGGCAAGTTCGGGTACCTTGGATCTCTCACCTCCTATATTGACACTGAAATAATGATAATCATTATCACCAAAATCTAAACACTTCCACGGTCTAGTCGTAATATGAATCGCCAAAGGAATTTCATTTTTCTTATTTATCTCATAGGAATCATCTACAAACAGCTTGGTAAATAAAGATTCCTGGCTTATTATCCAACCTTTTAAATGTGAATATCTAAGATCCGAGGGACTTTCAAGACGATTTGACTCAATCATGTTCAGTTCAAATCCAAGAAAATCTAGGAGAGATTTCCATTTCGGAATAGACAGGATCTCACGTGGGTCCTCAATAGGATCTTTCATTCCCTTTGTAAATACTTCAATTATTTTCTGATAGATTTCTTCTTCAGTCAGAAC
>Ga0114982_1000593_pt1 | contig 19317 bp, 21 predicted proteins | sample Shrwel_input2_FT_FD_87183 | JGI IMG/M metagenome (GOLD analysis project Ga0114982, IMG submission 87183) | Subsurface microbial communities from deep shales in Ohio, USA - Utica-3 well 1 S input2 FT | ecosystem: Environmental > Aquatic > Deep subsurface > Shale gas/oil reservoir > Produced... | reverse complement strand
CAATTTTATTGCTTCAACTTTAAATTCTGCGGTGTAAGTCTTCTGTTTCTTGCTCATGGTAAACTCCTGATGAGTGTCTATAGTTTACCAAGTTAAAACCTCCTGTTTTCTCAGCACACATCACTGTCATGTAGTACAAATATCGGGTGAGAGTTATCGTTTGAGGGATAAAAAAAGAATTGGGATTCAGCCCCAGGTTGAAACTTAATACGAGATCAAAGGGGTCAATTTTACTTAGCCATTTTTAAGGTAAAAGGGGTCAATTTTAGAATGCCGTTGACAAGCACACACCAAAGGTGCAGCTTCAACTGAACTTAGTTCATCAGGAATAGTCACTAATCCTGTTTCTTTGGCAAGTAGCATTTCTGCATAGCCACCATCATGGCTACTCCCCATAACAGGCTGGTTGTTGCAGAGATTAAATAAACCCTGACGACATTCAGCACAGTGATTGCAATGTCCGCCTAGGCGACTGACTCCAACTCGCTGACCAATTTTCCAATAGGATGAGGAATCTGCAATAGCAATAATCCGCCCAACCACTTCATGACCTGGCACACGGGGATATTGAAAATCAGGATTGCTACTTTCGACTGTGGTGGCATCTGCACCACAGATGCCACAGGCTTCCACCGCAATCAGAACCTCACCTACCTGTGGTGTGGGAATATTTCGTTCAACCATTTCCAGTTTACCAAACTGGCTTACCTGTACGGCTTTATAAGTCTTTTGCATAAATATGCCTATTGAATTTTATAAGAGTTGTTGAATACGCTGAACACCAATCTGAGCAGCATCTATCGCCCCTGCTAAATAGCCTGAATAGTGCTGTGACCATTCGCTAGCAATGCCAATGATACGGTTATGCCAAATTTGGTCATTCGGGGTATTTTCAGGTGCTACTCCATGAGAGACAGCAGGGTTTTTCCAGTCATCTTCAGTGGCGGTAAAATTGTCTGCTGACCAGTCTTTGATATATTCATATTCAGGGGTTGCAGCTTCTGAACCAAACAGGCGAACCAGTTGTGCCCGACAATGTGCCATCAAGTCTGCCTCACTGACTTTTTTACGAACGCTTGCAGGAATACCCAGAAAACCAAATAAGGCGGCATGACCATTGGATGTAGACGCATCGTGAATTTCACCCATAGGGCCAACATGGCTACTGGCTTGACCAGACAAGCCCTGTTTTCTCCAAAAAGCTTCAGGATAAACTGCCACATACTTGGCATGGGGAGCCATCCATGTCGCAGTGTGTTTCCACTGGCTCAGTAATGCAGGGGGCAAGGCTGGAGAGAATAAAATGTGTTGAGCAGTTAGACGAGGTGCAAGCGCAATTAGGATATAATCTGCTTCAATAATTGTTTCATCACCCGCCTGATTCTGAGTGGTTAAATGAAGTGGTGCTTGTTCTTGTTGAGTAATATGAGTGACCTGTTGTTGAGTCATAATTTTTTGTGCAGGAATTTGTTGGGCTAAGCCATGAATCAGGCTGCTCATTCCACCCTCAAGGCGAATCGAGGGTGTCGATGCCCAAGGACTTGATAACTGTACAGGGGGTATTCCTCTTTGCTTTTCAAAGACCAACTTACCCTTTTCAAACTGTTCGGAAAACGTCAATTCCAATTGATGTACCAGTCGCATTAGATCAGGATTGAGGTCAGGCCAGATCCATGTTGCACCTAAATCAAATCCTCGCTCTGAATAGACACGTCCTCCTAAACGCTCTCTCGCTTCCAGTACAACATAGTCGGTGATTTTAGCTTGCTCCAGTAAATAGGCAGCATAAAGGCCACTTAATCCTGCGCCAATAATGGCAATCTTGGTCTGTATCATGACTGCTGCTCCATAAATTTTTGGGCAGAGGAAAGATGGCCTGTTTTTACATACAGCATTGCGCCTATTTCACTTGCATAAAAACTATGGCTACTGTGAAGTGGTAAACGAATCCATGAACCTGTGGGATAACACTCTCCATTTGCAATCAATTCACCCTGTACAATTAAAAGTTCTATCCCATTTAAACTATGTTCATCAAAACTCTGATGTGGTTTAAGTTTTTCGAGATAGGTATGTTCATCATGCGAGAGGTATAAGGGACAAATCAGACGCTGACCAAGTGTTTGCCAGTTTTCAGGATAATGAGTATTGATACGCACAGTCTCAGTATTAGTCTTGGACATTTGCATGAGTTTGACAAAAATCAGTGTGCCATCTTCACTGGATGGAGTATGTTTTGAACCATCTGGATTGCGTAAATACCAGCCTGCTGGATAATGCTGATCATTATTTTCAGTGAATGTTCCTGAAAGCACCAAAATTTCTTCACCCAATGGATGCTGATGCTCTGGAAAAATGGTGTGTGGTGTATAACGAACCAAACTCGTGGCACGGGCAGTTTCATCTCCAACCCGATCCAGCATAACTCTTTCAACTTCACCACGAGGAGACTTGACCCATTGATAGTCGTTGGGTTTAACCACAGCCATTTGGGAAAAATCAGCGTTAATTAACATGCTTTGTCTCATCCATTCAAAAAGGCAAATATCCTATTGACCTGATGCAGATCAATAGGAGGAAGAATTTAAAAATGTTATTGCTGACTTACGCTATCTACTGCTTCTAAAACACGGGCTGAATAAGTCAGGGCAGCACCAGCATTTAATGCAATTGCCACAGAAAGAGCTTCTGCAATTTCTTCACGGCTCACACCTAGTTCAATCGCTTTTTTAGAATGAACGGCAATACATGCATCACAACGTGTCGTTACAGCGACTGCCAGAGCAATCAATTCATGGGTTTTGGCATCCAGTTTTCCCATCTTGCCAATACTTGGCTCAAGTGAACCAATGGCTTTCATTACATCTGGCGCAAGTTGAGCATATTCACCCACACGTTGTAATAAAGAATCACGATAATTATTCCAGTCTTGCATATTAAATCTCACTTAGCTAAAAGGTTAAAAATAGGTATAAATTAATGACCAGCCATTACACCACCATCAACAGGTAGAATGGTTCCTGTAATCCATGCTGCATTTGTTGAGGCAAGGAATAAAATCGCTTCTGCAACATCGGCAGGCTGACCGTTACGACCTAATGGATGGAACGAGTTAAAAGATGGAAGTGCTTCTTTCACTTGATCATCTGTCATAAAGGTGTTGTACACAGGTGTTTCAACTACAGCAGGAGCAACGGTATTAATACGGATATTCACCTCTGCAAGTTCAATTGCTAAGTTATGAGTTAATGCATGTACACCAGCATTCGCAGCAGAATAGGCAGAAGATGGCGTTGCTTTAACTGCCTGTAATGCCCATAACGAACCTGTTTGAACAATTGCACCGCCACCACGTAACTGCATGGCTTTTGCGGCAGCCTGAGCCATGAAAAACTTGCCTTTTAAGATGATGTCTAGAAATCCGTCATATTCAGATTCAGAGACTTCCAGAAATGGTTTAGGCGCAAAAATGCCAGCATTGTTAATCAGGATATCAACCCCACCAAATTCTGCGGTGGTGAAATCAACAAGTTGTTGTGAAGTTATTGGGGATGCAATGTCCGCAGCAAAATAACGGATATGCTCACCTGTGGCATCAATATCCTGAGCAGCCTGTTTTAACTTATCTTCATTACGTCCAGTAATGACAACATTTGCACCTTCTTTCACTAAGCGAGTGGCAACCTCTTTACCAATACCTGAACCACCACCTGTTACAATCGCTACTTTCAAAGAAAATCTATTCATGACTATGCCATCCTCTATCAATTTTGAGTTTTTCCCTGACATATCTATTCTGTATGTCATTTGCATGGATTGATTTTATGATTCATGTCCTATATAAACAAATGAGATAATCTTGTGATGATTAATAGAAAATCTTTAGAATGAAAACTCCTGTATATCTCAACGCATTAAGAGCTTTTGAGGCTAGTGCCAGACATCAAAGTTTTTCGGCTGCTGCTGATGAACTAAATGTTACCCCTGCGGCAGTAGGACAACTGGTTAAAAGTCTAGAAGATTATCTCGGCATGACCTTGTTTCAGCGGAGTACAGGAGGTAAAGCCAGACTGGTAGCAACTGAAGCGGCATTGTTGGCATTACCTGATATTCGTGCAGGATTCGACAGGCTGATATTTGGACTGGAAAAATTACAGGCTCAAACCTCAACAGGGGTTTTAACTGTTGCCATCAGTCCTGCTTTTGCAGCGAAATGGCTGTTACCAAGAATTGATACTTTTCAACAAGCTTATCCTGAGATTGATATTCGACTGGATACCAATTTAAAGCCTGTGGATTTTGGACGTCATGGTATTGATATTGCAGTGCGATATGGACAAGGCAACTGGTCAGGATTGGTTGCAGAGAAGTTAATGGATGAGGAGGTATTTCCTGTTTGTTCGCCTGCGTTTTATCAGAAGTATCAGCTACAATTACAAGATCCTAAGAGTTTATTAAATCTACCATTAATCCATGATTTAACAATGGATGCCCATTCAGGGTTTACGACTTGGGATACATGGTTACAGTACAATCAGATTAGTGATGAACCGACCCAACGAGGTTTAAAAATCAATAATTCGGCTGCGGTTTTACAGGCAGCCATAGACGGACATGGCGTGGCATTGGCCAGAAGTGTCATGGCAGCAGATGATTTAAAAACGGGGCGATTGATACGATTATATCCTGATATGCAATGTTCATCTGTATTGGCGTATTACATGGTGTATCGGGAAGAATGTCAGAATATGCCGAAACTGGTGGCATTTAAGACATGGCTGACGGAAGCACAACTATAAATTAAACAACTTTCGATAACGCCATAATGTAGTTCGGCTGATATTAAGGGCTTGAGCTGTTAAAGCGAAGTCATATTGATATTTGACTAACATCTTTTGCACTGTATCTTTGTTTAGCTTTCCCTTTTGTGGTGATGGCTCTAATGAATTGATGCATTCACTGTGGTATTGGGTATGACTGATTTCATCGGGTAAATCCATGACTTCAATATGAGATTGACCATTTGCCATCGTCAGTGCATAGAGCAGCGTATTTTTAAGTTCTCGTACATTGCCAGGCCAGTCATAATTTATCAATACTTCGATTGCCTGTTGTGTAAGTCTAGGTGTGGTGTTTAAACTTTCCTGTTGTTCTTTTAAAATTGCTTCGGCAATGAGGGGAATATCCTGTTTACGCTCACGTAAAGGCGGTATAAAAATAGGAATCACCCGTAAGCGATAGAGTAAATCCTGTCGAAAATGCCCCAGTCGAGCTTCTTCTCTCAATGCCCGATGGGTTGCAGTAATAATACGCGCATCAGATTTAATGGATTTTTCCCCACCCATTGGAGTAAATTCACCTGTTTCCAGAATACGCAATAACTTGGCTTGTAATTCCAGTGGAATTTCGGCAATTTCATCCAAAAATAATGTGCCACCTGCTGCACGTTCAAATACGCCTTTATGTTCTCTAATTGCCCCTGTAAATGCCCCTTTAACATGTCCAAACAGTTCACTCTCCAGAATATTGGCATTGAGTGCAGCACAGTTAATGGCAATAAAAACCTCATTCTTACGCTGACTGTAATGGTGAATGGCTTGGGCAACCAACTCTTTACCGCTACCAGATTCTCCACGAACCAAAACAGGAAATTCAGTCACCGCTACTTTTTCAATAATTGAATACATATGCCGCATTTCTTTGGAGCAACTATGAAATTTTTGACTTAATTCGAGTTGTATAGGGCTGCATTCGATTTCTTGTGGCTGATGTTTCATATGTTATTTCAGTTGTTGCAACATTTGAAACAAATTATGAAACAAAAATAAGTTGTTTGAAATACCAAAATAAATAAAACGAATATATTTAATTGATTTTACTGTATATAAAATTAAAAGATAAAATTGGCATTGTATTTGCAAAATTAGAATATAAGTTGATTTGATTCGAGAAAAATACCTATGATATTTCATCAATTCTTTGAACAGGAAAGTTCGACCTATACCTATTTACTCGCCTGTGAGGATACACAGCAAGCGATATTGATTGACCCTGTGGCTTCCGAGATTGGGCATTATGCCAAGCTCTTGGCAGCAAAGAACTTAACTCTGGCATATAGCTTAGATACCCATGTTCATGCTGACCATGTGACGGCTGCCAATCAGTTAAGGGAAAAATTCGGTTGTAAAACGGTGTTGCATCGCAATTCTGGTGTGGCGTGTGGTGATATTTTTATCACTGATAAAAGTGCAATTCGGATTGGCGATATTTTAGTTGAAGCCCGTTATACCCCTGGGCATACCAATGCCTGTACCAGTTATGTGGTCGAGGGTATGGTATTTACAGGTGATGCTTTACTGATAGATGGCTGTGGTCGTACTGATTTTCAGGAGGGTAATGCTGCAACCTTATATGACAGTATTCATCAACAAATTTTTTCTTTGCCCGATGAAACTATTGTTTACCCAGGCCATGATTACAAAGGCAGACTGTCTTCAACAGTTGGACAGGAACGTTTACATAATGCACGTTTGGGCAATGGACGAAGCAAACAGGAGTTTATCGACATTATGCAGAATCTGAATTTACCTTATCCAAAGAAAATTGATATTGCTTTACCTGCCAATAAAGCCTGTGGCAAATAAGGAGATCATGTCATGCAACTTAAACAGGTCAATACTGAGTTTCTAGTTTCGGAACAGATTACCGCACAGGATATGACAACGCTTGCAGAACAAGGCATAAAAACCATTATATGTAATCGTCCTGATGGTGAGGGGGCAGACCAGCCCAATATCATCGAAATTCAACAGGCTGCAACACAACATGGCATAACCGTTGAATATTTGCCTGTCACCAGTGGTCAGGTTACGGATGAGCAGGCACAGGCATTTAGAATGATGTATCAAAATGCCGAAAAACCGTTATTGGCATTTTGCCGCACAGGTACACGCTCAATTACGCTCTGGGCATTATCACAAGGACGTGAGCAGAATCTTGAACAGACTTTACTCACTGCAAAAACGTTGGGTTATGATTTACAGGGTATTGTTCCTCGTGTGTTAAAACAGGCAAATCCACAAAGTAGTACCAAATATACGGTGGTGATTGTCGGTGCAGGAGCAGCAGGAATTTCCGTTGCTGCAAGCCTATTATCACGTCAGGCTGATTTGGATATTGCCATCATTGACCCTGCCGATATTCATTATTATCAACCTGGTTGGACGATGGTGGGCGGTGGTATTTTTCCACCAGCAAAAACTGCCCGTCAGATGCGTGATTTAATTCCGCAAAAAGTCAAATGGATTCAGCAAGCTGTTGCTGCTTTTGACCCAGAAAATAAACAGGTCATTTTAGAGGGCTGTAAACCACTAAGTTACGAAGCTCTGGTCATTTGTCCAGGTCTAAAACTGAATTGGCATGGCATAGAGGGGCTGGTAGAAACACTCGGAAAAAATGGAGTGACTTCCAATTACCGTTATGACCTTGCTCCTTATACATGGCAGCTTGTACAGAATTTAAAAAAAGGCAAAGCAGTATTTACCCAGCCACCAATGCCAATTAAATGTGCTGGTGCACCACAAAAAGCCATGTACTTATCAGCAGATCACTGGAAAAAACAGGGGTTGCTGAAAGATATTCAGATAGATTTTTTTAATACAGGTGCGGTGTTATTTGGTGTGGCGGCTTATGTGCCTGCATTGATGGAATATGTTGAACAATACGGTATCAATTTAAATTTTAATCATCAGCTCATCAAGGTCGATGGTCAGCAAAAACGAGCTTGGTTTCAGGTTGTGGTAGGTGAGAGTAAGTCAATCATCGCAACGGATTTTGATATGTTGCATGTTGTACCCCCACAGCAAGCCCCCGATTTTATTCGTGCCAGTTCTTTAGTAGATGCAGCAGGTTGGCTTGATGTCAATCAACATACCTTACAACATGCCAATCCAAAATATCCTAATATTTTTGCTTTGGGTGATGTGATGAATGCTCCCAATGCCAAAACTGCCGCAGCTGCACGTAAACAGGCTCCAATCGTTGCAGTTAATGTCCTGCAATATCTTAAAGGCAGTGAACAATTTGCTCATTATGATGGTTATGGTTCATGCCCACTCACTGTAGAACGGGGCAAAATTGTACTGGCTGAGTTTGGCTATGGCGGCAAGCTGCTACCAAGTTTTCCAAAATGGTTCTTAGATGGTGAACAACCCTCTCGTATGGCATGGCTACTCAAAGAGCAGATTCTACCACCTATATATTGGGATGGTATGCTCAAAGGGCATGAATGGCTAGTTAAACCGAAGCTCACAAGAAAATAAATTAAATTATATATCAAATACCTATCTTTTTATAGGAGATGGGTTTAGGGCTTTTTTGACTTTAAAAAATGATTCGATATGAGATAAAAGGCGGGTTCAAGATATGTTTTTACTCATTATTGAGGGTTTAGTTATTGGTTGCTTGCTTGGCTTGACAGGAGCTGGTGGTGGCATTTTGGCGGTACCTGCATTGATGGCAAGTCAAGGCTGGACAGTGGCTCAAGCGGCACCTGTTGGTTTATTAGCAATTACCTTGTCTGCTTTTATTGGAACTGTTCAAGGCTTATTCAACAAGATTGTCCGTTATCGTGCAGCCATCTGGATTGCTTTAATCAGTATTCCATCGGCACGCTATGGTGTACACCTGTCTCATATTGTTGAACCACTCTGGCTAACACTGGCTTTCGCAGTGGTGATGCTGATTGTTGCTTATCGTATTTTCTTTAATAAAGTCAATGATTTTGAAAACCCACCTTGCAAGGTTAGCCCATCCACAGGACGTTTTATCTGGAATGTTAAAACTGCCTCAATACTGGGAGGACTCGGTGTAATAGCAGGTTTACTCACAGGTTTGTTGGGGGTTGGTGGTGGTTTTGTGATTGTGCCTGCACTACGCAAAATCACCAATCTGGACATGTACAGCATCGTTGCTACCTCATTGATGATTATTTTTTTAATCGGTGGTTTAAGTATCTCGATTCATGTGCTGGATGGGTTTCAGTACCCTCTTGAAGTCACACTTAGTTTTGTTTTGGCATGTATTGCTGGCATGTTAATAGGACGACGTATCATCACCCTGATTCCAGTTAAAACGGTACAAAAAATATTTGCAACGACTGTCACCGTTGTTGCTGCTTATTTAATTTTTTCCGCATTATCTGCTTGAGTAAGGAGGTCTTATGAATTTAGGGCTGACAGCTTTGGAACTGGCAAGAATACAGTTTGCTTTCACAGTTTCATTCCATATTATTTTTCCTGCTATTTCGATTGGTCTGGCAAGTTTTTTGGCGGTACTGGAATGGAAATGGTTGCGTACCCAAAACCCGATTTATCAGGATTTGTTTAAATTCTGGATAAAAATCTTTGCCTTGTCTTTTGGGATGGGCGTGGTGTCTGGTGTGGTGATGAGTTATCAATTTGGTACGAATTGGAGCGAATTTTCCTATTTTGCAGGCAGTATTACAGGACCTTTACTTTCCTATGAAGTATTGAGTGCATTTTTCCTTGAAGCTGGTTTCTTGGGGATTATGCTGTTTGGCTGGGGGCGTGTTAGTCCTCGCATGCACTTTTTTGCCACGTTAATGGTCGCAATTGGCACCTGTATTTCCATGTTCTGGATTCTATCCTCTAATAGCTGGATGCAGACGCCACAAGGCTTTAGCATTGAGAATGGCATTATTGTGCCACATGACTGGTTTGCAATTGTCTTTAATCCATCATTCCCATATCGCTTGGCACATATGGGTATTGCTGCATTTCTTGTGGCAGCATTATTGGTCACAGGTACAGCAGCATGGCACTTATTGAAAGGTCGTCGTGATGAACTGGTTAAAAAATCCTTTTCCATGGGATTGTGGCTGATTCTGATTTTAGCCCCGTTACAGGTGTTTATTGGTGATGCCCACGGTTTAAATACCTTAAAACATCAGCCTGCCAAAGTTGCAGCCATGGAGGGACATTGGGAAACTAATCATGAGGAAGGGATGCCACTTTATTTATTTGGACTGCCTGACATGCAGGAAGAACGTACCAAATATGCCATCGCTATTCCCAATTTAGGTAGTTTAATTCTGACTCATTCAATGGATGGAACTGTCACTGGATTAAAAGACTTTGCCCCTGAAGATCGTCCAAACTCAACCATTGTATTTTGGAGTTTCCGTATTATGGTGGGGCTTGGCATGTTAATGCTGCTGATGGCATTCGCCAGTGTCTGGCTTAGAAAAACAGGCAAACTCTATGAGCAAAAATGGTTTCATGGTTTTGCACTTATTATGACACCCTCTGGTTTTATTGCCTTACTGGCAGGTTGGTTTACCACCGAAGTTGGACGGCAGCCATGGATTGTCTATGGCATTATGCGAACCAAAGATGCGCTTTCTCCTGTATCAGCCGAGCAGGTGGGTTTAACCCTGATTATCTTTGTGGTGGTCTACTGCATTGTGTTTGGTGTGGGTATTTATTACATGCTCAAACTAATGCATAAGGGACCAAAGTTTATTCATAGTCAGGCAAGTGAAATAGGCGGTGTGGGACATTTTAAAACCCCGATGCGCCCACTCAGTGCCATCAATGAATCTCTTGATGAACAGGATAAAGGAGCATCATCATGATTGATTTATCTTTAATCTGGGTTGCCATTATTGGTTTGGGTGTACTGGTCTATGTGGTACTTGATGGATTTGATTTAGGTATTGGGATTCTCTTTCCTTTTGTCAAAGACCAACAGGAACGGGATGTGATGATGAATACTGTTGCCCCCGTCTGGGATGGTAATGAAACATGGATGGTACTCGGTGGGGCAGGATTATTTGCAGCTTTTCCCATGGTCTATTCAGCCGTCTTATCTGCACTGTATTTACCAATTATCCTCATGGTGATTGCCCTGATTTTTCGTGGGGTTGCCTTTGAGTTTCGTTTTAAGGCAAATCGTACCAAACATTTATGGGATAAGGCATTTATTGGTGGGTCGATACTTTCCAGTTTTTTACAGGGTGTGATTTTAGGTGCATATATTCAGGGCATCAAAATTATAGATGGTCGTTATGCTGGTGGTGGACTCGACTGGCTCACGCCATTTTCTTTATTTACAGGTGTGGGCGTGGTGGTGGGGTATGCTGCTTTGGGCTGTGGCTGGTTGATTTTAAAAACTGAATCTCAGTTGCAACAGCAACTTTATCAACTGATGCCTAAACTGGTGGTAGCATTATTGGTGATTTTTGCTGGGGTCAGTATCTACACGCCACTGGCACATCCTGTAATTGCTGAACGCTGGTTTAGCTTACCGCAACTGTTTTATTTTAGCCCTGTACCAATACTGGTTTTATTATTGAGTTTTCTGGTGATTCGTGCCTGTAAACAACGACATGAGTTTGCACCCTTGATGTATATGTTTGGTCTTGTCTTTTTAGCCTATACAGGTTTCCTGATTAGTCTGTTCCCCTACATTATTCCACCCTCAGTGACTATCTGGGATGCCGCAGCACCGTATCAAAGCCAGCTATTTTCGTTGATTGGTGCGTTAATTCTTATCCCAATTATCATTACCTATACTGCGATGTCCTATTGGGTATTTCGGGATAAAGTTAAAGTCGGTGATGGTTATCACTAAAGGAGTAAAGCCATGAAACTTTCTCAAACCCAATGGTTTATTGTGCTGTGGCTGGGTGGTTTTTTAAGTTTACTTATGATTGCAGGCTTTTTTAGGCTGTTACTTAAGTTGGCCTATTAAATAGTAAATTGCCAGAATAATAAGGTGCTGTCGATTTTATTTAGGAGTGATGGAGGTTTAAAGTGGAAAACAATTATTGGGAAAAGGTTTACCAATCCAAACAGGTAGATAAGGTAAGCTGGTATCAGCAGCAAGATTTAAAAAGACTAGCTCTAATTCAACATCATGTTGTTGATTTAAAATCAAATTTAATAGATGTGGGTAGTGGTGCATCATTACTTATCGACCAACTGATTGAAATAGGGTATAAAAATTTATATCTTCTGGATTTATCTGAAACAGCTTTAAATACAACTAAATATAGACTTAAGGAGAAAGAGCTGGATGCAGGTCATGTACAGTGGCAGGTTGCGGATATTTGTATAGCTCAGTTACCAACACAATTTTTTGATTTATGGCATGACCGTGCAGTATTTCATTTTATGGTGACAGAAACTCAACAACAGCAATATATAGATGTAATGCGTCATGCACTAAAGCCTAATGGTATGGTGATGATTTCTACCTTTGCTGAAGATGGTCCGACCCAATGTAGCGGTTTACCTGTAGAGCGTTATAGTGTGAATAAACTGGCGATGACATTGGGGCAAGATTTTCAGCTTATTCAGCATGATACTGAAATTCATTTAACGCCTTGGGGAACGGAACAAAAATTCCTAAATACTTTATGGCGTTTTCAAGGCTAATCAGAAATTGAAGAATAAATCCTGATTTTTAATCCTTGTGGTTGATTGTGCAAAAACTGCATTGAAAACCCATGTTTTTCCAGTAGTAATTTGACTAAAGATAATCCCAAACCATGCCCAGCATTTTGCGAAGATTTACGCCAGAATCGCTGTGTCAGTAAACCGAGTTCAGCATTGGTCAAACCATGACCTGTATCCGCAACCATTAAATCCCCCTTATCCATATATATTTGAATCGGGGTTATCGATTGTGCATGTAAGTAAGCATTCTCAATCAGGTTTTTAAGTACAATCGTTAAAGTAGCGTGAGGTAGATTGATTAAAGATAAACTTTCCCAGTCAATATTAAGATGTTTGGATATATCAGGATATTTTTGTTCAAGTTCAGCAATGACGTGTTGTAGGGTTTGGGCAATGTCTGTGGATTCGATTGAAGCATGTTGCGGTTGTATTTCAGTTTTGCTGAGTAATAATAGTTGTTCCAGTAACTGCTCATAACGCTGGATACTTGCTTCTGCCTGTTTGAGATTGAAGTCAATTTTACCTTGTGTTGGTTCAGTCTGGCTCAGCATAAGCTGGCTCAGTTGAACATGAGTCTTAATTGCGGTAAGTGGACCACGTAACTCATGGGCTGCAAAGGCACTAAAACTTTTTTCATTTTCCAGACTTTGATGCAGGTCATGGATAAGTTCCAGTAAACCATCAACAAAGGGTTGAATTTCTTTAGGGATATTCTGGGTTTTTAATTCCAGTAAATAGGTGGCCGCATCAGATAAATGCTGTTTCTTATGGCTTAGGTGTTGTGCAATCTGGTCTAAAGGTTGAAACTCAACCCGAATAATCCATAAAATTAAAAAAATACATAAAATCAATGTAATGATTAAAGGGATCAATACTGATTGTAAAATCTGTTTGAGCAAGGAATAACGTAATTGCAACCTTTCCGCAGCAACCACCTGTATCTGTCCTTTCTGCAAGACATAACTACGCCATTCCACTCCATTTTCTGACCAGGTACTCAGCCCTATTTTTCGTGTACTTAAACTTTCAGGTGAACCTTGTGTTTTGGCAATCACCTGATGGTTGGCTGAAATATTAGAACTGAATAATGAAACCTGACAGGCAATCAGATTTGGAGTGCCATGGTCTTGTTGTGTCGCATTCACTGTATTGGCAATCTCGTCTACAGGGAGCTGCTGAATTAAACGGGCGACCATATGAGCAGAAGCAGAAAGGCGTTCATCCAGTGTGTTTTGCAGGCGTTTTTCCAGTTCAAAATAAAGCCAGCAGAATACCAGTGACCACAAGATAACAAAGACCACCAGAATAGTGGAAACCAGTCGCCATTTTAAACTATAACTTTTCATGTGCTTTGCTCTGGCACTTTGAACATATAGCCCACACCCCGAACCGTCTGAATCATATCAGGATGAAGCTTTTGCCTGAGGTGATGGATATGCACATTCAATGCATTGCTTTCAATACTGTCCTGATAACCATAAATTTTATCAATCAATTGCTCTGTTTTTAACACTTGATTGGGATAAAGTATAAAGGCTTCCAGCAAACTATATTCCCGTCTGGATAATGTGAGGAGTTGTCCTTGATAATGCGCCTGTTGCGTGTCCTGATGAATCTCTAATTCACCAATATGCAGCACATTTGAGGAGTAACCACGATTTCGTCTTGCCAAAGCATGGACTCTGGCAATCAGTTCCTTTAAGTCAAAGGGCTTGGCCAGATAATCATCTGCCCCGATATTTAAGGCATCTACACATTGCTGGGTTTGATTACGTGCTGTAAGCACCAGAACAGGTACATGAATTTGATCTTTACGCCATGTATTTAACAAATCAAGACCATCCTGATCAGGCAAACCCAAATCCAGTAAACATAAATCAACCGCACTGTTGCGAATAAAATAATCCGCAGCTTTAGCAGTATCGACATGCTCAACTGAAACATTCAGGTAATCTAGTGCAGCAAGAATACTCTGGGCAATATAGGGATCATCTTCAACAAGTACGACAAACATGGTATTTCCTCATCTAGCCCACCTATTTTACAAACAAAAACAGCCCTTAATGTTCTGTTAATTTAGCGTCCCTGATAATGCTCTGAATGTTAAGTTTAGATAAGCTCGTATGTTGATTAAACCATTTATAGCGATTGTATTGGGCATAGCCACAACATCGATATATGCAAATCAGGATTTTTTGCCACCAGAACAGGCATTTAAATTTCAGGCAAGTTCTCTATCTGAAAAAACAGCCGAGTTAAAATGGGATATTGCCCCTCATTATTATTTATATCATGACCAGTTCAAGGTGAGTCTAGATCAGCAGAATCTGTCTTTAAACTTACCCAAAGGGCAGGAAAAGGATGATCCAACTTTTGGTGTAACCAATGTGCACTACAATCAGGTGCTGACCCAACTGGATGTAAAACCAAACAGCCAATATACAGTGAGTTGGCAGGGTTGCTCGGAAGATGGCCTATGTTATCCCGTACAACGTACCACAATCACGACTGATGCAGCAGGACTGCTTCCACAACAAAATTCAGAAACAAAGTTCTCTAATCTTGCAGCTTTAGTCACTCAGGAAAATACATCAAAAGTAGAAACAGAATCTGAAGAGCAAACTGTTCAGGAAAAATCGAATCCTGAAACTTCTTCGACCTTACAGGAGGATGAATCAGCCGTACCTCTTCATGATAAGGTACAAGAGCAGGCTGAAACTCAGCCACAAACAACATCATTGAGTGATGACTGGAACAATGATCAATTCTTTTTAAACCTTTTATCCAATCAAAGTGTCGTTTTTAACATTATCCTATTTTTAGGACTGGGTATTCTGCTTGCCTTTTTACCTTGCTCATTACCTTTGATTCCTATTCTTTCAGGCATTTTGGTGCAGCGTAATAAAGGCTATAAAGCTGCCATCATCGCATTGACCTTTGTACTGAGTATGGCATTGGTCTATGGACTTATGGGTATTGTGGTTTCACAAATTGGTTATGGTATTCAACGCTGGTTTCAAAATCCTGTATTCATTGGCTTATTTGCCCTGATGTTTATTGTATTTGCGTTGAACTTATTTGGTTTATATCAACTGTCCTTACCACAGGGTTTATTACAACGTTTAGACCAGATACAGCAACGCCAAAAAGGTGGAACACTGCTGGGTGCTGGCATCATGGGAGCAGTTTCGGCTTTGATTGTTGGTCCCTGTATGAGTGCACCATTGGCAGGGGCTTTGCTCTATGTCTCTCATCTTGAACATAGTTTACTTGGTGGATTCTACCTGTTCTTACTGGGTCTTGGGATTGGGATACCTTTATTTATCGCCAGTGTCTTTGGAGCTAAATATCTACCCAAACCTGGTTTATGGATGGATCGATTAAAGTTTAGTTTTGGCTTTATCATGCTGGCAATGGCGATATATTTTGCTCGTCCTTTATTGCCTTTAACTTTTTACTATGCAGGACTTGCCTTAATTCTGATTACAATGGCGGGATATTTACTGGGTATTTTACGCCATATTGTCCATATCCCTTATAAAGCTGCCATTCTGGTTTTGATCTGTGGCTGTGCTGTGAGTGGAATTTGGCATATCAATCAAGCGATTGCAAATGTCAAGACCACAGAAAGTGAGTCACTTCAATCGTGGATCATTGTTAAAAATCAACAGGAACTGAATCAGGCGTTAGCTGCACATGCTAAAGACCCTATTGTCATTGACGTCTATGCTGACTGGTGTGTTGCTTGTCAGCCTATCGAAAGAGATGTTTTACCAAGAACTGATGTTCAGGATGCATTGAAAAATGTGACTCGTATTAAACTGGATTTAACCCAGTATGAAGCTTCGCAAGACATCATTTTAAAACAGTGGCAGATTCTTGGTCCACCAACGGTATTGTTTCTTGCACCTAACCAGAAAGAGCAGCGTGATCTTCGTCTTACAGGAACTTATACCGCAGTACAACTAATTCAGAATATTCAAAAATTAAATAGGGAGAATCAACCTTGATTTCTTCCCAAGCATTGCATCTCGGTGTTTTTATACTCCCGTGGTCACTATTGATTTTACTGTCTGGATTTGTTGGCGTATGGTTCATTGGGAAATATTTTAAGCAACGTCATCAATGGAGTGATTCAACCTGGAAGTGCTATAAGGATTCCTTATGGACTGCACTATGGATTGGCTTATTTGCCGCAAGACTTGTATTTGTGCTGATTCATGCTGATTTATATTTGGCTCATCCAATAGATATTCTTAAGGTTCAGGATAAAGGATTTAACCTTTATGCAGGCATCATTGCGGGTAGTGGCTGGTTTATCTGGAAAAATCGCTTATTAAAATTGCCTGCATTGGTAAGCAGTTTTCTATTGTTTATCACAATACAGTTTGTGGGAATCAATTTACTCAATCATTGGAATGCACAGCAACACTATCCAGATTTAGCATTTAACGATCCCAAACAGCAACCACAATCCCTGACTCAATTTATTGGTAAACCTACTGTCGTGAATTTATGGGCGAGTTGGTGTCCGCCTTGCCATCGTGAAATGCCTGTGTTGTATCAGGCACAGCAAGATTATCCAAATGTTCAATTTGTCATGCTTAACCAAGGTGAAACACCTGAAGCGATTGTGTCCTATCTACATCGTTATCAATTGAATTTTAACAATGTCTTGTTTGATCCTCATGGGGAAATGCCTCAACACATGAATATGTATGGCTTACCCAGTACCTTATTTTTTAATGCACAAGGACAACTTGTGGAACGTCATCTTGGTGAATTAAGCCAAGCCATGCTCAAGCAATACCTGCGAAAAATTACTTATCCATCAAATCAATAGAGGTGTAACCTGATGAACGCTCATTTAAAGTTAATGTCTGGCTTAATATTATCCCTGAGTGCCGCTCAGACATTTGCTGCTGTACCCACAATTAAGCAGCAACTGGAAAAAGAGGGCTTTAGCTTTGTAAAACAGATAGAAGCCCCCGCACAAATGACGGGTTGGGCAGGACATATGCAACAAAATCCTGCAACAGTCTTTATCTCCAATGACCAGAAATATTACATCATTGGTGACTTACATAATGCCAAAGGCGATAACCTGACTGTTGATGCCCTAAATAAGCATGTTAAACAATCCGTATTGGATGATGTCTGGAAAAGTTTGGGTAAATCCGCTTATATTCAGGACGGCAATGTTAATGCACCCCGTATTGTCTATGTATTCTCAGATCCAAACTGTCCATACTGTCATATGTTTTGGGAAAAAGCCCGTCCTTATGTAAAATCAGGAAAAGTCCAGTTACGTCATATTCAAGTGGCAGTGATTCGTCCAGAAAGTAGAGGACAGGCAGCAACATTACTTGCTGCTGCAAATCCAGCAAAGGTTTTTGAAGAATTTAATGCGACCAAAGGGAAGCAGAAGATAAAAGAAATGAAACCAATCCCAGCGAACATTGCCCAAAAAATTGAAAGTAATGAAGAAATGATGACCAAGTATGGTTTTTATGCTACACCTGCAATGATCTGGAAAAATAGTAAGGGGCAAATGGAAACTGCTTCTGGCGTACCAAAAGATTTGAAAGGAATTTTTCAATGATATATTTGAAAGATATGAGCCAAAATTAAATTTGGCTCATATCTAAGTTCTATATGACAAGAATCCTGTTTATACCTGATAATATTTTATAATCTACTTATAACTAATAAGTTAAATTATTTGCTTAATGCCTTAAAAAGATTCTTGAATTTATTTTTCCATTCATCAGGAGTTGCCCAAGAATGTTTGAGAGAAATAATTTGTTTAGTAAAATGTTCGCAATGGGCCATCCATTTTTTAATCCCTTTTGCACTTTCAAGTTCTATACATATTTTACTTATCTGTTCTCCAGTTAATCTGTAAGGAGTAATGATAAGGAAAGCGCAGAAAGCTTCATGGTTTCTATTTTTATGTATATCAATTAAATAGTAGTGATCAATTCTATCTTTGAGTTCTAGTTTTAGAAATAATAGTTGTCTTCCAAGCTTATCATCAATCCAAGACGGGTGATTAGGATTAGGAACAAGTTCTTTGATTTGCAATAGGTTGAAGCCTTCTATTCCCTCACCAAACTCATTAATAGCATAGACTTTTTGCAATGGAGAATCTTTCTCTAACGCTAATGCTTGAAGTGATTCAATAATATACGGAATGTCAAAACGTTCATCCCTTGTAGGCGGTTTATCTGTAGTTTCTGACTTTTTGATATTTGTTTTTTCATTTCCATGCGGTTCATCGGATGATGTCTCAACATCTTCGGATTTATCTGTATATGGTCGAATATAGGAATCAACTTCTACTGGATCGGTAGTAGGTTCATTAAATGAATACTTCAATATACCATTGGTGTTTCCTGATTCTACATCAGACCTTTTTCGGTATTCACCATTTACTTTTGATGGCGGTTTTTGGGTATTGATATGTTCATTCTTATTTTTGCTTTTTTCCCGAGGAATTGGGTTCTTTTCATCGTCTTTGGGGATAGTGTTAATGTGGTCTTGATTTACATCAATGGTATGGTCATCAATCGGGTCAACTTTTTTGAATCGAGTGATAAAGAACCGTGTTTTATTATCATCTAACCAAAGTCCTTCTACCTCAACTGATAGCTTTGTTGGATGGGGAGGAAATACAATTGGATATCTTTTACCATACTGGAGAGGATCAAAATCATGATATGTGCTGAATTAGCAGGAGACTTTCACTTGGGATATGCTAGGCAGCTAACCGATAAAAGTTCTCTGCTATTTGATTTGGCGTTTTAAAATCCAAACTCTTTTGAATTCTTCGCTGATT
>Ga0114982_1000590_pt1 | contig 19346 bp, 13 predicted proteins | sample Shrwel_input2_FT_FD_87183 | JGI IMG/M metagenome (GOLD analysis project Ga0114982, IMG submission 87183) | Subsurface microbial communities from deep shales in Ohio, USA - Utica-3 well 1 S input2 FT | ecosystem: Environmental > Aquatic > Deep subsurface > Shale gas/oil reservoir > Produced... | reverse complement strand
TGTCCACGTCGAGCGTGCGGTCGGTCGCCTTGTCGGTCCAGCCGAGCGTGCGGAAGCGGCCATCCTTGAGCTCGAAGCGGCGGATGAGGTCGCCGTTGCGCAGCTCATAGGTCTCGGCCTGGAGCGAGCAGCCGAGGCACAGCGCGAGGAGGGCTAAAACGAAGCGGGGCATGGCAGGAAATCTGCCACGCCCCGTCCGGGCTTCAAGCCCCGCCCGCAGGCGGGACGATGATTACTTCTTCCAGACGACCTTGGACGGCTCGATGACGCTCGTCTGGTCCTTGGTCGGGAAGCCTTCGGGGATGGCGATGGTCACCTTGCCCGTGGCCGCCCATTCGGTGGAGCGGGCGAGGATGGTCTGGAAGCCCACGCAGTGGAGGGCGTCGAAGGTCTTGTCGCCGACCCAGAGGTGGCCCATGGAGGTGGTCACCACGCGGCCTTCGCCGAACTTGGCCCACCAGACCATCGGCTCGTGCATCTCGGTGCCACCGAACTTTTCGGACGAGAAGGAGCTCTCGAGCACCTCCATGTGGTCGGGCGAGCCGCGCATGCGGTGGTAGAGTTCGTCGGAAGCGTGCAGCCATTCGGAAGGGATACCCTGCAGGATGGGGTGGGCGGCGTCGCGGGCCTTGAGCACGAACGCGTGCTTGGCGCCGTGACCGGAACCAAAGCCCTTGGTCTTGATCTTTTCATCCGCCTCGGCGACCGCGATGGCCTTGCCGGTGGCGTCATCGACGGCCACGCGTTGCCCGAACGTCGCGCCGCGCCAGCCGCAGCAGATCATCTCGTTGAAGTTGTCCCAGCCGGTGAAGCCGTTGTTCGCCGCGTGGACGTTGACGAGGCCGCCGCCCTTGAGGACGAACTCGGTGAAGGCGTCCTTCATGTCGGCGCCCCATTCCGGGCCGTTGTAGTTGTTCACCACGACGGCGTAGTCGGAGAACTTCGGCGCCCACTTGTCCCAGTCGCCGGCGCGGGCCTTGTTGTACTCGGACTCTTCCTTCTTCCAGGCCTTGAGCGCTTCGTCGTAGGCCTTCTTGCCTTCGGCGTCACCGGCCTTGGGCTTGGCGGGCTGAGGCTTGGCGAAGGCCGCCGGGGCGGTGGAGACGTCGACCTTGAAGCGGCCGGTCGCCTCGAGGGTCGCCTTGCACGACGCGGTCGTGCGGACCCAGTCGTGGTTGTTGCGACCGTCGATGATGAGGACCTTGATGGGGTCCGCGGCGGAGGCGACGGCGGCGAGGGCCGTCAGCACCGTCGCGAACAGGGTGCGGAGGAGGGGGGACTTCATAGGGATGCGTGCAATGAAAGGATATCCTTAGCGTCTGCGAGCGTTTTCACCCACGGTCCAAGGAACGGTAATGGATGGCTTCCAGGAGGTGTTCGGTTGCGATCCGTTCGGCTCCGGCGAGGTCCGCGATGGTGCGGGCGACCCGCAGGATGCGGTCGAAGGCCCGCGCGGAAAGTGCCAGTTTTTCCATGGCCTGTTGGAGCAGGTCCCCTTGCGCACGCTCCAGTGCGCAGTGGGTGCGTAGTTCATGGCCTGCGAGGACCGCATTGCAGGCGCGCATCCGGCCGCCGAAGCGCAGGCGTTGGATGGCCCGGGCGGCTTCGATGCGTTGGCGCATGACGGCGGAGGGTTCGCCCGGTTGGGCGTGGCGGAGCTCTTCGATGGAGAGGGCGGGGGCTTCGATTTGGATGTCGATGCGGTCGAGCAGCGGTCCGGAGATCTTGGAGCGGTAGCGGCGGATATGGGCGGTCGTGCAGCGGCACTCCTTGAGGCGATCGCCCAGGTGTCCGCAAGGACAGGGGTTCATCGCCGCGACCAGCATCAAGCGCGCGGGCAGGGTGACCTTGGCCGCCGCCCGGGACACGGTCACGCAGGCGTCCTCGAGGGGCTGACGCAGCACCTCGAGCGCCGAGCGACGAAACTCCGGCAGCTCGTCGAGGAAGAGCACGCCGTGATGCGCCAGCGAGACCTCGCCCGGGCCAGGCATCGCGCCACCACCGATGAGGCCGATGTCGCTGATGGTATGGTGCGGTGAGCGGAAGGGGCGCTCCCAGCGGCGTTTGACGTCGCCTAACGGCATGCCCGCCGCCGAGTGGACGGAGAGGATCTCCAGGAATTCTTCGGCGTCGGGCGCCGGCAGGATCGTCGGAATCCGTTTAGCGATGAGTGATTTGCCGGAACCCGGCGGCCCGAGGATGAGCAGGTTATGGCCGCCGGCGGCGGCGACCTCGACCGCGCGCCGGACCTTGAGCTGCCCTTTGACCTCCGAGAAGTCGGGGCCGTCGCTCGGTCCCGTCAGCGTGAATGGGTTGGCCGCCGGCGGCAGCGGTGCGTAGCGGGCATCACCCGAGAGAAAGCGCAGGGCCCCATCGAGCGAATCCGCGGCGATCGCTTCGATGCCGTCGACCAGGGCGGCTTCCTCCGCGGAAGGGCGGGGAAGGAGGACGCCTTTGAGGCCCAGTCGCTTCGCCAACATCGCGATGGCCACGCCGCCTTTCACCGCCCGCGTCCCGCCACTGAGGCCGAGCTCTCCCGCGATGAGGTAATGCGCGAGCCGCTCCTTGCTGATCTGGCCGGTCGCGGCGGCCATGCCCACCGCGATCGGCAAGTCGTACATCGCCCCTTCCTTGCGCAGGTCGCCAGGCGCGAGGTTCACCGTCGTCTTGGTTTCGTGGGTCCGCAGTCCGGTGTTCATCATGGCGGACAGCACGCGGTCCTCGGATTCCTTCACCGCGGTGTCCGGGAGGCCGACGATTTCGATGCGGAGCTCCCCCTGTTCGCCCGTATTGACTTCGACTTCGACGGGGACGGCTTCCACCCCGACGAGGGCGGCTGAACGGAGGACGGCGAGCATGCCTCCAAGCAGGGCAGGGGATGGTTCGCGTCCACTTCAATGGTTTGGGGTCTTTTCATTGGTTTAAAGGGTCTGTTAAGCGCTGAGGGCTCGCTCTATTCCCTTGGAAACCCCGAGGTCTTTCTCCTGTCTTAAGGGTACCCCAGTGATGAAGTCGTTTGTCCGCATCCTCTGCTCCTTGGCCTTGGTCTCCACGGCCGCGGCGGCCTTGCCCCCGTTGCTGGAGAAGCACTGCGTCGAATGCCATGACGCCGAGACCAAGAAGGGCGACTTCGACCTCACGGCGCTCAAGCCGGAACTCGGCAATCCGCAGGTCATGGCGCAGTGGGTCAAGGTCTACGACCAGATCGCGTCGGGCGAAATGCCTCCCGCGAAGAAGCCTCGCCCCGCGACGGCGGCCGCCGCCGGTTACCTCTGGGAGCTGAAGCAGGCTTTGCAGTCGGCCGAAGACGCGCGCATCCGCCGCGAAGGCCGCACGGTGAAGCGTCGCCTCAACCGCTTCGAATACGAGAACACCTTGCGCGATTTGCTCCACGCCCCGTGGCTCGATGTGCGTGAATCCCTGCCGGAAGACACCGAGGCCCATCGCTTCAACAAGTCGGGCGAAGCCCTCGACGTCTCCCACGTCCAGTTGGCCCGCTACATCAGCACGGCGGAGGACGCGTTGCGGCAGGTCCTGGTGACTTCGGCCGAAAGACTGCCGGCGGTCACGAAGCGCTACCATGCCCGCGACCAGGGAAGCTACACGGGCCCGATGAAGTTCTCGGTCTTCAACCAAGCGCCGGAGCGCGCCACTTTCCCGACGCTCGGTTTCGCGGCCCAGCCGGAAGTCCGGGCCGGCAAGGCCCCGCTGTCGGCCGGGAAAGCCAACGCGGCGCAACGAGACCTGGAAGGCGTGGGCGTGGTCGCCAGCGCCTATGAGCCGATCGAGCCGAAGTTCTCGGCCTTCAAGGCCCCGGTGTCCGGTCGCTACAGGATCAAGCTCTGCGGGCATTCCGTCTGGGTCGGCCCCGGCGAAGCCAAGCGCTGGTTCATCCCGAACCTCGACGTCGTCTCGAAAGGCCGCCGCCCGGAGCCCGTGACCGTGTACGCCTTGACCCCGCCCCGCGTGATGCGGCGGATCGGCAACATCGACCTCAATCCCGACGTCACCGTCGCCGACCTGGATGTGCAGCTGTTGGCGGGCGAATCGATCCAAGTCGACCCCGTGCGTTTCTTCCGGTCGCGCCCGGGAGCCAGCCGCTGGCAGAATCCCTTGGCCGAGAAAGATGGGCAGCCCGGTCTGGTCATGCGCTGGATCGAGGTCGAAGGCCCGCTCGTCGAGGGCTGGCCGACCGCCGGCTATCGGCAGCTCTTCGACGACTTGCCCGCCCGTAAATCCCTGACCTCGTCGCTGAAGGTCGAGGTCACCCCGAACGACGTCGCCAAGGACGCGGAACGCCTCCTGCGTCGCTTCGTGCAGCAGGCCTATCGCCGACCCGTCTCGCCGCAGGAGGAAGTCCGTTTCCTGCCGCTCGTGCAGAACGCCCTCAAGACGGGCAGTTCCTTCGCGGAGGCCATGGTCACGGGCTACACCGCGGTGCTGACGTCGCCGGGCTTCCTCTACCTCCAGGATCAGCCGGGCCGGCTCGACGACTACGCCTTGGCGGAGCGCCTCGCCTATTTCCTGTGGAACTCCGCGCCGGATGCCGAGCTCCTCGCCTTGGCGAAGTCCGGTCGGCTGCATGAGCCCGCGATCCTGCGCCAGCAGGCCGACCGCCTGCTCGACGATCCGCGCTCGCAACGCTTCGTCGCGGCCTTCCTCGATTACTGGCTCGAGCTCCGCAAGGTCGGCGTCACCAATCCGGACGAGAACCTCTACCCCGATTACTACCTCGACGACCATCTCGTCGAATCGGCCGGCGACGAGACGCGGCTCTTCTTCGCCGAGCTGCTCAAGCGCGACCTCCCGGCTCGCACGGTGGCCGCGTCGGATTTCGTCTTCGTCAACGAGCGCCTCGCCAAGCTCTATGAACTCCCGCCGGTCATCGGCGCGCAGTTCCGCAAGGTCTCCTTGCCGGCCAATAGCGTGCGCGGAGGGCTGCTCACGCAGGCCAGCGTGCTGAAGGTCACGGCCAACGGCACGACCACCTCGCCCGTGGTCCGCGGCGCGTGGATCATGGAGCGCATCTTGGGGCGCAAGCCCCCGCCCCCGCCCGCGAGCGTGCCCGCCGTCGAGCCCGACATCCGGGGCGCCGCCACGATTAGCCAGCAGTTGGAGAGCCATCGCAAGCTCGAGTCCTGTTCCGCCTGCCATACCAAGATCGACCCGCCCGGCTTCGCCTTGGAGAGCTTCGACATCGTCGGTGGCTACCGGAAGGCCTACCGGGCCATCGACGGCAAGGAGCGCGAAATCGGCTTCGGCAAGAACGGTCAGAAGTTCGCCTTCCACAACGCCTTGCCGGTCGAGCCGCACGGCCAATTGGGAAAGCGTCATTTCGCCGATATCCGTGAATTCAAGGCTCTCCTCGTGCAGGATGAACGCCAGCTCGCCCGCAACCTCGTCGGCCAGCTCACGGTCTTCGCCACGGGGGCCCCGGTGGGCTTTGCCGACCGCCCCAAGGTCGAAAAGCTCCTCGATGACGCCCAGCCCACCACCTACGGCGTCCGGACGCTCGTTCGTGGGCTTGTCACCAGCGACCTCTTCCTCAATAAGTAATCCACCCCGCCATGAGCTCCCCTAAGGGCTATAACCCTGCCAACGCCCCGCACGTTGCCTTCCAGCGTTCGGTTTCGCGCCGCCGCTTTATCCAAGGCACCGGTATCCTCATGGCCTTGCCGTTGCTCGACTCGATGACCCCGGCCTTCGCGGCGCCAGCGCCGGCCTCGGCCACCCCCGGCGGCAAGCCGCGCCGCATGCTGGGTATCTGCAATAACCTCGGCCTGGTCCCCGACAACTTCTTCCCGAAGGGCGCCGGGGCCAACTATAAGTCGTCGCCATACCTCGATCTCCTGCAGGAGCATCGCAACGACTTCACCGTCTTCAGCGGTGTCTCCCATCCGGACGTCGATGGTGGCCACCCGGCCGATAATTGCTTCCTCACGGCGGCCCCGCACCCGAGCAGCGGCGGTTTCCGCAACACCATCTCCCTCGACCAGCATATCGCGGAACGCATCGGACACCTCACGCGCTTCCCGTCGATGACCTTGGGGGTGAACGTTTCGCGTGGTTCGCGCAGCCTTTCGTGGACCGCCGGTGGCATCATGATCCCGACGGAAGAGAAACCCTCCGTCGTCTTCCGCCGCATGTTCATGGGTGGCTCCGCCGCGGAAATCGCCGCGGCCGAACGCCGCATGGACTTGGGGCGCAGCATTCTGGACGCCGTCGGTGGCCAGGCCGGCGACCTCAAGCGCACCGTCGGGGCGCAGGACCGCGATCGTTTGGACCAGTACTTCACGAGCGTCCGCGAGCTCGAGAAGCGCATGCAGATGTCGAAGGAATGGGAGCGTAAGCCTCGTCCGGTGACGTTCCAGCCCGTGCCGCTCGACCCGGCCAGCCCCAAGGAGTATATGGACAAGGTCAGGCTCATGTACGACATGGCTCGCCTCTGCTTCGAGACCGATTCCTCGCGGGCCGTCACGCTCATGCTCGATAGCGTCAATTCGCCCGCCATCGACCTCGACCACGAGCATACCACGACCGACGGCTACCACAACCTGTCGCACCACGGTCGCTCGGCGCAGAAGCTCGCGCAGCTCAAGTCGATCGACGAGTGGCACATGCGTCTTCTCGCCAAGCTCATGTCCGACCTCAAGCACGTGAAGGAAGACGGCGATACCTTGCTGGACCGGACGATGATCCTTTACGGCTCGAACCTCGGCAACGCGAACACGCACGTCACGACGAACCTGCCGACGCTCTTCATGGGCGGCGGTTTCCGTCATGGCCAGCACCTCGCCTTCGACACCGAGCGCAATACGCCGCTCCCGAACCTCTTCGTTTCCATGCTGCAGCGCATGGGCATCGATCAGGACAAGTTCGCCTCCTCGACCGGGACGATGCGCGGGCTGGACCGCGTAGGCTGACCGGTCGGGGGGGCGGTGTCAGGGCCGCGGACTTGTTTACCTGCTGCCGGGGTCCCCGTTGGTATAGGAAAGCATTGAAAGCGGGGCGTTCCGGGACACGCTGGCGGGCATGGAAGTCATCCTTGTCCTGTTGGTCGGTTTCCTGTTCTTGGGCGTACCGACTCTCATCATCGTCCTTTGGACAAGGGTTTCGAGCCTGGAGGGCAAGATTGCTGTCTTGGAAGCGAAGCAAGCGCGGGAGGCCGCCTTGGCCTCTACCGCCGCCGCCGTCACGCCGCCCGCGGCGCAAGATGGCCCGCCGCCGCTGCCTACCAACCCCGTGGTCGTGCCCGTGCCTGCGGCGGCGAACGCGTTCGCGCCCAGTCCAGCAAGCGCTGCGCCGTCCGCTTCTCCGGCGACGCCCACCGACCCTTGGGAAAACTTACGCGACATGGGGTTGCTCCCGCCGGCGGACCTCAAGGGCGAATTCGCGTTGGGCTCGTGGTGGGCCGTGCGCGTCGGCGGTGCCTTGGCGGTCGCCGCGGTGGTCTTCTTGGGTATCTGGCTCAACCTCCGTTCCACCTTGCCGGCGTGGGTGCGCCTCGGCGAAATCCTCACCCTGGGCGGTTTGGGCCTTTGGGGCGGGCATCGTCTGGAGCAGTCGCGCCGTGACTTGGGCCGCGTCGTGTTCGCCGTCGGTTTGACCGTATTCCAGTTCGCCGCCTGGGCCTCCTACGGCATGGAGAAGATGCGCATCCTCGAGACGCCTGCGCAGGCGGCGGTCCTGCAGTTCTTCGTGGCCTTGATTGTTGGCGGCGTTGCCTTGGCCCGTAAGGACAAGCTGGTCGGCCAGCTCTCCATCGTCTTCGCGACCGTCGCGGTCGGCCTATCGGTACTGGCGAATTCGGATGTGTTGACCATCGGCATCGAAGCCGGCTCCATCGCGGCGTTGGGCGCGGTCCTGCTTTCGCGTGGCGGTTGGGCTTCCTCCGCGGTGTTGGGCTTGGTGGGGTCGCTCGTCGGCCTCGCCATCCTGTACAACGAGCGTGCGTCGTCGCCGGAACTCACCTTGGCGGTGCAATTGGGCGCGGGCTTGACGTTCCTCTCGCTGTGGCTGGCCGACCGTTTCGGCCGGGTGCCGTCGACTTTTTCCGACGCGCAGAAGAACGCGTTTCTCTGCACGGCGTTCTTCTTTCCGGCCGTGGCCAGCATCGGCGTTGCTTCGGGCGGCGACGATGCGCGGGCGTTGGTTTCGCTCATTCTCGCCGGCGCCGCTATCGTGGTCGGGCTTCTCGAATGGACCCGTCGCCGCGTCGCCGCGGAGATCATCCTGAGCTCCGCCTTGGTCTTCGCCGCCTCGGCGGGAGCTTGGAAGGTCGAGCAGCGCCTGGTCTGGGCGGTCTGGATCACCGCCGCTGCCTTGGCACAACTCATCTATGCTCGGGCTCGCAGCACGTTGCTTCTCTGGGCGGCGGAAGGCTTGGCTGCGATCGCCGTGGTCGCCTACCTGAACCAGTCCCCCGCGCAGCCCTGGCTGCGCCTAGGCGCTCCGGCGGCCTGGGCGGCCTTGGCGGCTTGGCGTTTCAGTTGGGGCTCGGAGCATTCCTCGGCTTTCGCCCGCCAAGTCATCAGCTTGTTCGGCTTGGCCGTGCTCACCTGCTTCGTGCAGTCCCAGTTCCCGTCCGTCGACCAACCATGGGCTTGGTTGGTGGTGCTGCCGATGGTGGCGCTCTTCCGTGAGCCCAAACTGCTTTGGGCCATCCTTCCGGCCTTTGCTTGGAGCCATGTCGTCGTGCTTTCCTACCATTTCGGGAGGAATCCTGAAGGCATCCTTTGGCCGATGATTTGGGCCTTGGTCTTGGCGGTCCTGGATGGTCTGGGCGTCTGGCTGCTCCGGGCCCGTCAAGCGGCCGCGGCTTTCGCTTTCGTCAGCGCCTTCCTGCTGATGAAGGCTTGGGCCGCGTGGGTGGGGTTGCCGTCTTCGCCGGTGCCGGCCGACGGTTTCACCGCGACCCTGTGGCTTGGCGGTATCGCCCTGCTGGCGGCTTTATCCGAACTCTATCGCCGCCTTGGGGCACAGCCGGCCGCGCCGTTGCTGGTTCAATTGGCGTTCATCCCGGCCTTCATCGTCCTGTGCTACCCGCGCAGTTGGATCGAGTGCACCTTGGCGCTCACGCCGGTCTGGTTGCTGGGCCTGGCCTTGGCGCTGTACGCGTTGGCTCGGCATAGTTCGGCCCTGCAGCAGGTCGGCATGCCGTGCCGCACCGTCGTCGTGTTTATCCTCGGTCTGATCGTCTTCCCCCGTTTCTCCGAACTGCCGGGCGCCGGGACGTCGCTCTTCTGGGCCTTGGCGGCGGCGCTGACCTTCATCTTGGGCTTCTTGCTCCAGACCCGCTCCTACCGCATGGTCGGCATCGTCGGCTTGGTCATCGCCACGGGGCACGTCATCCTGTTTGATATCCATGATATCTTGGGTCGTATCGTCGCTTGCGCCGCCGTGGCCATCGCCTTCTTCGGGGTGGCTTGGCTCTACGGTAAGGTCGTGAAGAAGGGCGCCGAGACCGATGGTTGAGGTCGGCTAGGGAGTCTTTTGCCATCGCCCTCGCTTGGGACGGGGTTACCTTCTCCGACCATGCTTCCTCGGCAGCGTTACGATTGTCACGTCCACCTGGTCGGCAACGGCCAAGCCGGGAGTGGCTGTTGGTTGCGCGTCGACGGGCTCTGGCTGAAGGGACTCAGCGAGGTCATGAGGCGCGCGGTCGGCATGCCGCTCCCGCTCACCCACCGCGACTTCGACGGGAAGTACGTCGAAGCGCTCCGTGACCTCGTGCGTGCATCCTACGTGGACAAGGCGCTCTTGCTGGCCCAAGACGAAGTCTACGACGAAGACGGAAGGAAATTGGACTTCGGCTCGTTCCATGTCCCGAACGATTACCTGTTCAAGGTCTGCGCCGAGAACCCGGAGTTCGTGCCGGCGATTTCCATCCATCCCGGCCGGAAGGACGCGCTGACGGAGTTGGAGCGTTGTTTAGCCGCGGGGGCGCGGGCGCTGAAGTTGCTGCCGAACTGTCAGAACGTGGATTGCTCGCTCCCGCGGTACGATGCGTTCTGGCGCCGCATGGCGGCCGCCGGTCTCCCTTTCCTCTGTCATACGGGAGGCGAGATGACGGTCCCGGTGATCAACCGCTCCTACCAGGATCCCCGCATCCTGCGTCGACCGTTGGAACTCGGCGTCAAGGTCATCGCCGCCCATTCCTCCGGCAACAGCCACTTCTTCGACCGGAATTACTTCGGTGAGCTCATCAAATTGATGGACGAGTTTCCGGCCCTGTATGCGGATACGAGCGCGCTGAACAGCCCCATTCGGAGTGGCGTCCTGAAACAGGTGAAGGAATCGGGCCGTCTGGAGCGCTTCCTGCATGGCAGCGATTATCCGGTGCCCGTAGGCGCCCGGTGGGTGTGGCTCCGCGGCCTCATCACCTTGGCCCAAGCCTCCGAGGCGAGCCGCATCGCCAACTTGATCGAACGCGATGCGTTCCTCAAGCGAGCCATGGGGTTCGACGACGGTCACTTCACCCGACTGGGGGAGATTCTCCGGCCGGTCTAAGGCTTCGCTTAGAGCGCCTTCAGCAGCCCCTGGATGTCGACAGATTCCCGGATCATCTTCTCGATGATCGGGATCTTGTCGGCATCCTGCCGCATCGTCTTCACCGTCATGTTGTTGATCCGAGCGGTGACGGCGAAGGACTCGGCCTCGACGGCCGCGATGGGGATCCCCGCTTCGGTCAGGCGCTTGAGGATGGCTTCGCCGGGCAGCAGGCCGTTCGAGAGGAGGACTCCGGCCAGCGACTTGGCGCCATCGTTGTCGATGAAGGCCTCCAGCAGGTCTTCACGGTCGCCGGGGACGATCACGAGGGTGCCGTTGACCTTGAGGTATTCGGCGGCCCGACGGGCGGACATGGCGCCGATGACGACGCGCCGGACGCGGCGGAGACCGGCCGGCTGGTGAATCCACCGGGCGCGGGTTTCGTCCGCCACCTGGTCGAGGTTGGGGTAGACGAGCGTCTCCTGAAGGGGCACCACGCCCAGCAGCGGCACGCCGAGTTTGCGGAGGCCGCGGCCGGCGAAGTCCCGGATGAACTCGACCTTATCGGGCAGCACCTTGTTGAGGATGACTCCGACGACCTCGACGCCGGCCTTGTCGAAGAGCGCCTTGTTGAGGGCGACTTCATCGATGGGCTTGCCGATGCCGCCGGCGGCGACGATGAGGGCCTTGGAGCGCAGCACGCGGGCATTGTCGGCGTTGGACGCGCCAAAGACGGAGCCCACGCCCGCGTGGCCGGAGCCTTCGACGACCACGATGTCCTTGCCGTAGGCGGCCCGGTCAAAGGCCCGACAGATGCGGTCCTTGAGCTGGGGTCCGATGACTTCGGGGTTCTCCAGGTAGTTCTTGGTGAACTCTGGGCCGATGGCCACCGGCGACATCGCCGCAATCGGGATGTCGAGGTTGAAGAGCCCCTCGATGAGCAAGGTGTCCTCGTCGACCTGGTCCTCACCCGACTGCACGATGCGCTGCGCGATGGGCTTGATGTAGCCCACGTGCAGGCCCATCGACTGCAGGGCCGCCGTGAGGCCGAGGCAAGTCGTGGTTTTGCCGTCGTTCATCCGCGTCGCGGCGACGAAGATGCGGCGCGTGTCGAGGTTCATCGGGCTCATGAGCAAGCCCGGGATGTTTTCGGCGAAACGCTTCCGGACGGCCATGGTCAAGCGGTCGGGCCGTCCTTGAGGGTCGGGTAGAGGTAGGACTTGTCGACGGCCTGGGCGGCGACGATGACCGCGGTGCCGAAGATGTCGTGCGCGCTGGCGCCGCGGGAAATCTCGGCGGCCGGGCGTTCGAGCCCCGTGAGGATCTGGCCGTAGGCGGGGATGTCCGCGATATGCTGCGCCATCTTGGAGGCGATGTTGCCGGAGTTGAGGTCGGGGAAGATCAGCACGCTGGCCTTGCCGGCGACGCTCCCCGTGACCTCCTTGGATTCGGCGGCGAAAGGATTGAGGGCGGCGTCCGCCTGCATTTCGCCGTCGATATCGGCGAGGATGCCGAGTTCGCGGGCGCGGCGCTTGGCCATTTCCGTGGCCGCTTGGACCTTCTTGATCGAAGCGAGGCGGGCGTTGGCCGAGTGGGTCGAGTAGGCGAGGAGGGCGACCTTAGGCGTCGTGTTGGTGAGGTGCCCGGCGAGGCCGGCGGTGGTCACGGCGATGTCGGCCAGCTGTTCGGCCGTCGGTTCGGGGATGACGCCGCAATCGGCGAGGAAGAGCACGCCTTCGCAGCCGAAGCGGGCTTCTTCGGACTCGAGGATCTGCATGGACGACACCGTTTCGACGCCCGCTTGGCGGGGCATCGTCTGGAGGATGGCGCGGAGGCCGGAGGCGGCGTGGGTGGTCGCGCCCGAAATAAGGGCGTCGGCCCCGGCCGTCGCCACCATCAGGCAGGCGAAGTAGCTCGGGTTCTTGACCAGCTCGCGCGGGTCGCCCTGTAGGTTGGTGTTGCCGTAGCGCTGGATGGACTCGAGCTTCTCCGCGAAGCCGGCCAGCTCGTCGCTCCGTTCGGGTTCGATCACCCGGATGCCTTCCAGGCTGATGTTGAGGCGGGCGGCCGTGATCTTGATGCGTTGGCGGTCCCCGATGAGGATCGGCACGCCGAGTTTCTTGGTCACGAACTGACGGGCCGCCTGGATGATGCGTGGGTCGGCGCCTTCGGGGAAGACGACGCGCTTCGGGTGGTTTTGGAGGCGGGCGGAGAGGCGGGAAATTAAGGACATGGAAGGGAAGGCGGCCTAGGGCCGTCAGTGGCCTCTATTAGAGCCAAATGCAGTGGCAGGGCGAGGCAGAAGGCGCTCACCCTGCGAACTGTTGGCCGAGAGTCACTTGCCCGCCGGAGCGGGAGGGGTGTAGGTGAAGGCCGGGAAGCCCTTCAGGGCTTGTTTGGTCTCGGGCGTCACCGGATAGCCGAGCTTGGCGAAGAAATCCGAAACGTCGACCCGGGCGGCTTGGCCGTAGCGGATGACGAAACTGTTCTGCTTGAAGGGGACATCGCCGGTCGCCGGATTCTGGGCGTAGGATCGGAGCGTCGTGCGGATGGGTTCCCAGCCGTGCGCCTGGATGAGCACCATGAACGGCGCGAGCTGCTCGAAGGGGCCCATGTCGGGTGGGGTGGCCAGGCGCTTGGCCATGTTGCCGTGCAGGTCCTTGATTGAGCCGTGTCCCGTGCCGCGCGGTAGCCCCACCAGCTTTTCCATGCAGTAGAGCGAGAACAGGTTCACCGTCACTTCGGTCTGGCCAGGGAAGGTCCAGTCGGTGCGCTGGTGATTGTGGCCGAGCTCATGGAAGAAGCCCCAATTGCCTTTGGTCGATAGTTTCTGCAGGTCGACGATGTCGGCTTCGCTGGGGTTGAGGAAGCACATGAACGGGTAGCCCGAGTGCATGAAGCCGGCGGAAATCTGGATGTCGGGGACCACGCGTTCGGGGGCGAAGCGTTCGAGCGCAACGAGGTCGTCCTGCAGTTCCATGGCCTTGTCCCACCACTCGGTGAGGGGCTTGGGGTCGGTGATTTGGGCGACGGTGCCACGGCGGACGTGCAGGATGGCGTGCTTGGCGACAAACGTCACCCAAGGGGCCGGCGAATGGGCCAGGGACTGCTTCCAGGTTTCCGGGGTATCCTTGCCGAGCACATACGTCGGCATCGCGACGGCGTTGGCGAAGGCTAGCGCGGGTGCGGCTTTGACGGGTTGGGTGGCACCTTGGGCGGACTTGCGGCCGGCGCCGGCGTTGCGGACTTGGATGAAGAGCTGGCCGCCGAAGGCGTTGGCGACCTTATTGGCGCCGGGTTTCAGTTCGAAGGTCCGCGTGATGATGGGGAAACGGTTCCACTTCTCGAGCTTCAGCAGGCTGTCGCGGTGGCAGCCGACGACGATGCGGACCGTGCGGCCTTCGGGGAGGGCCGGCGCGGTAACCGTGACGATTTCGCCGGGGGCCGCGTAGAGGCCGGTTTCCTGCCAGGCCTCGGGGCTCGTGGCGAGGTTGGGGGCGTTGCCGGCGGAGGTGTCCCAGCGGGCAACGAGGTTCGCGTCGTAGGCGACGGTGCGCGCGACGCGGTGCTTCGATTCAACGGCGCCCGGGAAGTCCTTGGCCGCCGGGTGCGCCGTGACCTGCTCGGCCGGCAAGGCCATGTAAGCTTGGATGCTCTTGTGCAGTTCGGCGCGGTCCGCTTCGGCCGGTTGGACGAACGGTGCCTTGGGCTTGGGCGTGATCTCTTCAGGCTTGGTCGCCGCGAAGGCCGCGGTGGCGAGGAGGAGGAGGGTGCAGGTGCGGAGCATGGGGTTAGCGGGTGAGTTCGAGCTGGGTCAGCACGGTGCCGTTTTCCGCGCCGATCAGTCGCACGGAGCAGGCTTGGGGCGTGACCTTGAAGAGCATCGCGGTGCCTTGTTCTTTGCCGGTGGGCTTGGGTCCGCCCCCGATGAGCACGGGGAATGGGGGGATGGAAGTCACGGAGCCGTCGCTGAATTGGCTATCTACGGGACTGGCCTTGAAGCGGACGGTCAAGGGGCGGTTCTTGGGCAGGAGTTTCCAGCCGTGGTCGTGGCCGGCGAAGGCGGCATCCACCTTGCCCTCCACGAGGACATCCGTCCACGCCTTGCGGGCGTGTTCGGAGTTCCAGATGTTGTCGTTGAAGAGCGGGATATGGGACAAGAAGAGCCGCCAGCGGCCTTGGGCGGCAGGGGTGGCCAGCTCGGAGCGTAGCCAAGGCGTCTGGCGTTCGCGCAGGACGTTGAAGACCTCCTTCTTCTTTTCGAAGTCTTCCCCTGTATCGGCGAACAGCAGGAATGCGGGACCGGCGGCAAAGGCCAAGGTCACGTCTTGTTCGCCCAAGGGTGCATCCGCCCGCAATCGTGGGGCCACGAACAAGCGCGCGAGCTGGGGGGCGAAGGGGCCGCGGAGGTCGTGGTTGCCGCGCACATACAGCATCGGTTTACGGGCGGCATCGAGGCGACGGACGAAGCCATCGAGGGTGCGGAAGACGCGCTCGGCCTGATTCTTGGTCTGGGGGTCGTTCCAACAGTCGCCGAGCAGGACGGAAAACTCGAAGCTCTCGGCGGGGACATGCGCGAGGACGCGGTCGAGCGTGCCCAGCTGGTCGTGGACATCGTTGAACACCGCGAAGCGAAGCGCTTCGTCGGCTGGGTCGAGGGTTTGGAATTCCAACCATGGTCCGGCGATCCCGTCGAAGATGACCTGGTAGGCGCACCGTCCGCCGGGGGGTAGACCTTTGAGGCGGGCGGTCCAGCGTGTCCAGGGCGTTCCGGGGATGACGAGCGCGTCGGCGCTCACCGGTGCGAGAGCCTTGTCCTGGGGGTTGGCGGGCCGGATTTGGATGGCGACGGCCTTGGCGGTCCGGCTGACGAGGCAGACGGACATGGCGTCCGCTGCGGGGTGTTGGAGGTAGGGTCCGATGTGCGCAGGCAAGGGTTCCTCCGGAACGGTCTGGGCCGAAAGCGTGGCGACGAATAACCAGAAAATGGCGAGGGCGGGGCGGCTAAGCACGCTGGCATGCAAGCCCTTGGCGGAGGGGTTTAAAGCGCAAACCCGCTATTGAGCGAAACATCTCTTAACGGAAGACCACCGTCTTGTGACCTGCCAGAAGCACGCGGTCTTCGACGACGGCGCGGAGGCCGCGGGCGAGCACGACCTTCTCGATATCCTTGCCCAGCTGCACCATGTCATCGGGTGTGTCCGAGTGGTCGACGCGAATCACATCTTGTTCGACGATGGGGCCCTCATCCAGCTCCGGGGTCACGAAGTGGCAGGTCGCGCCGATGAGCTTCACCCCGCGGCGGTGGGCTTGGTGGTAGGGCTTGGCGCCCGCGAACGACGGCAGGAACGAGTGATGGATGTTGAGGATCTTGCCGGCGAAGTTGCGGCAGAGCTCTTCATCCAAGACCTGCATGTAGCGGGCCAAGACGATGAGGTCGGCCTTTTCGTCGCGGAAGATCTGCTCCATGCGCCGATAGGCGACCGCTTTGTTTTCCGGCGTGACGGGGACGTGATGGAAAGGGATGCCATGGGCTTCCACGACCTTGCGGTGCGCCTCGTGGTTGGAGATGACGCAAGGGACGATGAAGCGGAAGTCCTGCGAGACCTGACGGGCGAGCAGGTCGTAGAGGCAGTGTTCCTGCTTGGAGCAGAGCAGCACCACGCGACGCGGTTGGTCGGAGTCGGATACGGTCCATTCCAAGCCGAACTGCTTCGCCAGCGGGCTGAAGTGCCGGTCGAAGGCCTCGGGCGGGAAATCGAGGGAGGAGGCCTTGATTTCCATGCGCATGAAGAAGCGCGAGAGTTCGTGTTCCGTGTGCTGGCTGGCTTCGGTGATCCAGCCCTTGTGCTGGGCCACGAACGACGAGACCGCCGCCACGATGCCGGAGGCGTCGGGGCAGGAGAAGCTCAAGGTCAGCGTGCGATCCATGCCGGAGGATGGCCGTGGGGGCGGTCCCCCGTCAAGACCGCGTCCTTATTGGGCGTTCGTGGACTGGTTGTCCCCTTGGGCCTCGTCCTTGCCGGCCATGGCCTCGTTCTTGGAGCCGAAGAGGGTGGACTTCGCGGGCTTGGCGCCGGGCTTGGTCGGGGGGAAGTTCGCGGGCATCCACGGCTTGAGCGGCGTGAGCATCGTCTTCATCGAGTCGGTGTACGGCCAGCCGAACGTCGCGAAGTAGGGGCCGAGGTTCGCGCCCGCTTCCTTGGACCAAGTCCGCACGAAGATGTCCTTCTTCCGTTCGTCGGAGTCGTGTTTGGTGAGCGCCCCGAGCGCCTCCTTGATCTTCTTTTCTTCCTTGAAGATCTCGGCGAGGCGCGTCTCGGCGGCGACCTTGTCCGCTTCCTTCTTTTCGCGGACGGCGGCCTTGATCTTCAGGTCGAGCTGGTGCTTCTCCTTGTCGAGCGCTTCCTGCTGTTTCTCGACCTCGCGCCCGGCGATGCCGAGGTTCTTCTTCACCAAGCCATCGGCTTTCTTGATGTCCTTGCGGCCGTTGAGTTCGGCGAAGGTCTGCTGGAGGCTGATCCAGCCGAACTGCTTCACGGGGTGGTAGTATTGCGCCAGCAGGTGGAAGGCGGAGCCGGCGTGGGCCTTCGGGTCGAGGGCCATCTCGGCGGCCAGCGCAGCCATGTCCTCACCGTGACCATCGCCCAATTTCTTGCCGGCGATCTTCTCCATGCAGTATAGCGCAAAGGGGTTGCAGGTGACTTCGGTGTAGCCGGCGTAGGTCCACAGGCTGGATTGATGGTTGTGGCCGAGCTCGTGGAAGAACCCCCAGTTGCCCTCCTTGCGCAGTTTCTGGACGTCGACGGAGTCCTTGGCGCTGTCGAGGTAGCACTTGATCGGGTAACCGGAGTGCATCCAGCCGATGGAGATCTCGGCGTCGGAGACGATGCGCTCGGCGGAGCGACGGTCCTTCCAGGCGGCGAGCCAATCGCAGGCCTCGACGGTTTCCGTCCACGTCTTCATGAGTTCGGTGGCGTCGGCGTAGGAGAGCTCGCGGATGTGCTTGGACGGCACGGAGACCACCATCTTGTCGCAGATCATCTCGGCCCATGGGGCCGGGGCGAGGCGGCTGTTTTCCCATTCGGCCCGCGTGGTCTTGCCGAGGGTGAAGTTCGGAGCTTCGACGGCACCGACGATTTCGATGCGGATCTGGTCGCGTGATTTGGCGTTCTTGTCGTTCCCCGGCATCTCGATGTAGATCGGTCCTCCGAAGGGGTTGGCGAGTTCGACGACGCGCTTGTTCAAGGCGACCGTGTTCGTGATGACCGGGAAGCGATGCCAGTCCTCGCGCTTGATGGCGAAGTCGCTGGTGATGTCGTCGTTGTGGCAACCGATGCGGGCGACGAGGCCCAGGTCGGCGTCCCCGGCGGGGATGCGGAAGGTGATGCGTTCACCGGGTGCGGCATAAGTGCCGGTGGAATGCCAGCGGGAGCGGTTGACCGGGATGCTGACCGTGGTGATGACACGGTCGGCGGGCTCCAGGACCTTGCCCGGGAAGGCCTCGGCATCGGGGTGGGGGAGGCAGCGGTCCGGGTCGATCTTCGCCCAGTAGTCTTCGACGGTTTTGCGGAGGGCGGCGCGCTTGGTCGCATCGCCCGAAGCGACGTGCAGCGGAGCGTTGGGTGAGGCGCGGAGTTCGTGGCCGGCCTTGACTTCCTTCTTCAGCGGCGCCTTGGGGTCGCCGAGATGGGCCGTGACGAGGCGCGTGGAGACGGTCTTGTAGAAGCGGTTGAATTTGGGCAGCTCTTCGACGACGACGGGGATCGGCTTCACGGGCTCGGGCTTAGGCGGTTCGACGACGACGACCGGCGGCGTGACCACGACCACGGGGGGCGGTTCGACTTTGGGGGGCTCGACGACGACCGGAGGTTTGGCGATCGCAGGCGTTTTCTCGGCGACGACGGTGGGCCGTTGGTTCATTTCCGCCAAGCGCTGCTGGAGCAGGTAGGCGGCAAGCAGTCCGAGTAAGGCAAAGCAGACCCAGAAGAGTGGGTTCGACAGGAAAGTGCCCGCTTCGGGTTGTTCCGGGGTCGGTCGTCGTGCCCCTGGACGAGGGGGTTGGCGTTTGGGGGGCGGAACAGCCATGCTTGGCCCACTTTTTGGGCTTTCCCAGTCGGGTCAACCCATGGGTTAGCTCATAAGGGGTCTTCCTGTGGGATTGACCAAGGGGGCTGGCCTCCTACGTTGACCCCTTCTCCTCTCTACAGATGGCTAAGACCTTGTTCCAAAAAGTCTGGGAAGCGCACACGGTGCGTCAGCTGCCCAACGGGCAGACCCAACTCTTCATCGGTACCCACCTCATCCATGAGGTGACCAGTCCCCAGGCTTTCGGCATGCTCCGGGACCTCGGCCTGAAGGTGAAGTATCCCCAACGCACGTTCGCGACGGTCGACCACATCGTCCCGACCAACGAACTTAAGGAGCCGTATTCCGACCCGATCGCCCAAGAGATGATCGAGGCCCTGCGCAAGAACACGAAGGACTTCGGCATCCGTTTCTTCGATACCAATACGGGCACCCAGGGGATCGTCCACATGGTCGGTCCGGAGCAGGGCATCACCCAGCCCGGCACGACCATCGCCTGTGGCGACTCCCATACCGCCACGCACGGTGCCTTCGGCGCCATCGCCTTCGGCATCGGCACCACCCAGGTCCGTGACGTGCTCGCCACCCAGACCCTCGCCCTCAGCCCCCTCAAGGTCCGTCGCATCGAAGTCAACGGCCAGCTGGCCCCCGGCGTCTACGCCAAGGACGTCATCCTGCACATCATCCGCGTCCTCGGCGTCAACGGCGGCATCGGTTACGCCTACGAATACGCCGGCTCGACCTTCGACAACTTCTCCCTCGAGGAGCGC
>Ga0114982_1000587_pt1 | contig 19391 bp, 13 predicted proteins | sample Shrwel_input2_FT_FD_87183 | JGI IMG/M metagenome (GOLD analysis project Ga0114982, IMG submission 87183) | Subsurface microbial communities from deep shales in Ohio, USA - Utica-3 well 1 S input2 FT | ecosystem: Environmental > Aquatic > Deep subsurface > Shale gas/oil reservoir > Produced... | reverse complement strand
TCAAAATTAATCAACCGGCGCCAGAACTGCTCATCAAATAAAATCACCGGGACTTTAGCCGCTTTGCCGGTTTGCAGCAGTGTCAGGGTTTCGAATAGTTCGTCCAGCGTGCCAAAGCCGCCCGGAAAGGCCACCAGCGCCCGGGCGCGCTGCAGGAAATGCATTTTTCGAATGGCAAAATAATGAAACTGAAAGCAAAATTCCGGCGTGATATAAGGATTCGGTTGCTGTTCATGCGGCAGTACAATATTGAGGCCAATACTTTTACCACCGGCTTCATAGGCACCGCGATTGGCCGCTTCCATCACGCCAGGGCCACCACCACTGATAATAGTCACTGCAGTTTTCGGGCATTGCAGACTGTGACTGGTGACCAGATTGGCAAAACGCTGTGCTTCCAGATAATACCTGCTGTTACGGACTTGCCGCTTGGCAGTCGCCAGTGCTTGTTGGGCAGCAGCATCATCCGGCTGTCTGGTCAGTTGTTGCTGGGCCTGAGCAAGTAAATACGAAGCCTGCTCCGGCGAGACAAATCGGGCGCTGCCAAACACTACAATAGTGGCTTTAATCTGATGTTGTTCCAGAATGGTCTGGGCCTTGAGATATTCCAGTTGTAACCGGACATGACGCAGTTCGTCCTGCATTAAAAAATCTTTATCGTTAAAGGCCAACTGATAAGAAGGATGGGCCTGTAACTGGCTAGCCTGGCTACTGGCTTCACGGGCTGACGATAAATGGCGTTGATACAAAGAATGATTGGCTGACATAAAGACTCCTGCAGGTGCCACTGCCAAGGCTGCTATAGCCAGGCTAAGTGGCAGATTGGGCATTATTAATAGCAAAAAAACGCAATTGACCCCAGTGTTATGTCAAACAGATGTTTGATACAGCTTAAATTTTTTGACGATCATCTCTGCTAAGCTTTGGCATGAAACTGGACAGACTGAAGGGATAAACTGATGCCACTCAATGCCAAAGTTACTTTTTATGGGGCCGCCGGTCAGGTGACTGGTTCTTGTTATCTGCTGGATTGGAATAATCAAAAAGTGCTGCTGGATTGCGGCATGGTGCAAGGCGGCGACCAGGTCACGGATCTGAATAAATTCCGCTTTGCCTTCCGGCCAAAGGATATTGATGCTGTTATTTTATCGCATGCCCACATTGATCACAGTGGACTGTTGACCCTGCTGGTGGCACATGGTTTTCGTGGCAAGATTTTCTGTACTGAAGGCACCGCCAGCTTATTACCTGTTTTGCTCAAAGATGCCTGCATGTTGTATTTAAAAGATCTGGAATGGCAAAACCGGCAGCGGGCGCGGCTTGGCAAAGCTGAGCAGGAGCCGCGAATGAGTTTAAAAGATGTCGGGCAGGTGGTGAAAAGCCTGCAGCCTTTGCCATATCTGAGCCTGCAGGATGTGTTACCTGGATTGTCACTGCAGTTTCTCGATGCCGGCCATATTCTGGGATCGGCTATTGTTGAGCTGTGGATCAAAGGGGCGCAGGGCATGCGTCACCTGGTGTTTTCCGGCGATTTGGGCAATCCGGCCACTGTACTGATGCACGACCCAAGCCCGGTCGCCAGTGCCGATGTGGTGCTGATGGAGAGCACTTATGGTGACAGAGACCATCAACAACTGAATGATACGCTGGAAGAATTTGCCGCAGCATTGGAGGCGGCTGATCGCGCTGGTGGCAATGTATTTATTCCGGCTTTTGCGCTTGGGCGGTCGCAGGAAATCCTGTATTACCTGGGGATTTTGTATCATCAGGGTCGGCTGAAACAAAAAATGGTGGTGCTTGACAGTCCGATGGCGATTGAAATCACCAAAATTTACAATAAGTTAATCGACGAGTTTGATCGCAAAGATACCAAGGTGTTCGCCCGTTATGGCGCCCATGACCTGCAAAGCTTTTTACCTATTCTGCACCTGTGTGAAAAAGTCGAACAATCGATGGCGCTGAACCGGATCAACCAGGGCGCTATTATCATCGCCGGTTCCGGCATGTGTAACGGCGGTCGGATCACCCATCATCTGAAACACAATCTGTGGAAAAATGCCAACCACATTATCTTTGTTGGTTTTCAGGCCAAAGGCACCTTAGGCCGGCGGCTGGTCGATGGTGAGACCCGGGTCAAAGTGCTGGGACAACCGATAGTGGTGAAAGCCAGTATCCATACCATAGGTGGTTTTTCGGCTCATGCCGGTCAAAGCCAATTGATCGATTGGGCCAAAGCCATTGCCGGACAACCGCAGTTTTACCTGGTGCATGGTGAGCCGGCCGCACAACTGGTGTTGCAGGACAAGCTGCAACAACTGGGATTAAAAGTTGCCATTGCCGAGCCAAAACAGCAGGTGCTGTTGTAAGTCCGGGTTGCAGGGCTGGTGCTGGTTGCCAGCCCTGTTGCAGTAAGGATCAGGCTTGGCTTGGTGCCGGCGTGGCTGAGCTCTGCACTTGTGTTGGGCTGACATCCTCACTTGGATAACAGCCGAGTACTTTAACAAAACGGGTGATGCGATTGAGTTCATCCAGCGCCCGTTTCATCGCGTAATCTTCCAGATTGGCCAGCACGTCGACATAAAACATTTCTTCCCATGGATTGCCCGGAATTGGACGAGATTCGAGCTTACCCATGCTGATGCCATGCGTTTTCAGCACCATCAGCGCATCCACCAAGGCGCCGGGTTGCTGGCCGGTATACATGATAAAGGTGGTTTTTGCCGGAATGGCTTTGGCCACTGCAATAGCTTTACGCGCCACCACAATAAAGCGGCTGACATTGTCTTTCTGATTGGCCAGATCCCGGGCCAGCACCTGCAGACCGTACAACTGGCCACCTTCTTCCCCACCAATCGCCACCACTGACAGATCCTTGGCCTGGCGGACCCGCTCAAAGGCATCGCTGGAGGCTTCACAGTAGTCAATTTTGACTTGCGACAGACCTTGCAGGTAATTGCTGCACTGGGCAATGACTTGCGGGTGAGCGCAAATTTGCCGGATATTGGCCAGTTCAGTGCCGGGTAAACCCAATAAACAATGTTTAATTGGATGGGTCAGTTCCCCGACGATCGACAGCCTGGTGTGTTGCAGTAAATCAAACACTTCGTTGATACTGCCGCTGGAGGTATTTTCAATCGGCAGCACGGCATAATCGGCATGACCGGTTTCCACCGCCTGCACAATTTCGTTAAAGCTGTCACAGCCAATTTCTATTAGTTTTTCGGCGCGGCGGGTGAAGTATTTCTGCGTAGCCCAATAGCTGTAAGAGCCTTGGCGGCCAAGGAAAGCCACCCGGCAGACCGGACCATTGTCGCCATTGAGCTGGCCTTGCACTTTGGCCTGTTGCTGCAGCACTGAGTCTTCGATAATGACATGGTACAGCTTGGTGACATAACCGGCATCCAGCTCCAGCGCTTTGCCTTTTTCAATCAGCGATAGCAGCAGTTCCTGTTCCCGTTTCTGGTCTCGGATTGGCTTGTTCTGAGCCAGCTTGGCGGCCGCCACACACAGTGCCAGCGCCCGGCGTTTGGACAACAACCCCAACAATTGTTGATCAGTGTCACTGATTTGCTGGCGGATTTCATCAAGTTCAATTGGCAGTGGGGTCGACATTTTTCCGGTTCCTTAAATAAAAAAACCTCCCGTTCGGGAGGTTTTTGACTGGTGTTTAACGCGCGCAGCCAGCTACCTCCCAGGTTGGGTGGTAAAGCTAAAAAAGAAGCGGGCTGCGAGCTTAAATGTTTTCATGCCAGACACAATAATCAGTCTGGATGGCTAAAGTCAACCTTGTGGTTGCAATTCCAGCAGATATTTTTGTTCACCCGGTAATAAGCTCAATGCCTCTTCATCCCGCCAGGCGGCAAAATCGCCGCGATAAAACGGTGAAAGCGGATGGCCGGACTGACCAGTTGGCAGGCTCAGGATGGCGTTTTGTTCCTGCCCTGGTGTCACGACCAACCGCTGTGACTGGCCATGCGCCGGTCTTTGTACTCTGGGCATATGGCGATCGCCAGCCATTTCAGTCGCAGGCATATCCAGCAACCTGCTCAGCGCCGGGATGGCTTGACTCAATGGGTGCTGGATCTGCACCTGGTTGAGCCGGCCCCAGCGCGCCTGAGTCAGATCAGGGCCAAGTTTGGCGATGATTTGCTGCCGGCTTTGTAAAATTGCTTGTTGTAAAAGTTCAGGCCAGCTGGTGAAACCAGCCGGCAGGGTATCGCTGCGGCCGGCTTGTATTAAGGCCCAACCCGGCGTTTCCGGGCTCATTTTCAAATCGCTCAGCGCCAATTGTTGTTGTTCCAGCAAGGCCGCCAGCGGGGCAAACATCAGTTGTAAGGTGGTTTCACGAAATTCCCGTACCAGGCTATAACTGACGGAATCCGTACTGGCAGCAAGATTATCGCCACTGACCAGTTGTTGATATTGCTGCAACTGATGGCGGGCGACAAAATCAGCGTTCAGTTGGCTTAATAACAGCTGTTGCCAGCGCTGCAAAAACAAAGCGCGGTGATCCAGCTGGATCTGATGCAAACTGGCTTCATCGTGGCTGGGTTTGGCTAATAAGGCATCACGGATTTGCTGACCGCGTGCGCCAACATCGTAACCGCCATCACCAAGCCGGCGCAGCGCTTTGCCACCCACGGTGCGGGCATTGGCGCTCCAAAGCAGGCCGGAGGCCGGATTTTTCACCATAGGATAAGCGCCAGCACCGACATAATCACGCCAGGTATTTAAGCCCTGGCTCCAGTCTTGTGGTGTATCCATATCCCGCAAAGTCCGGCCGGGAATGGGGCCGATAATAGTCCAGCCGATATTGCCTTTGGCATCCGCCACCAGCAGATTTTGTGCCGGAATACCGACAGTGGGCGCAATTTTCAGTGCCTGATCCACCGAACTGGCTTGTTCTAATTGCAATAAATTCAGATTGACCGCCGCCAGGTCATGCGCCACCCAGCGCAGGGCGTACTGCTGGAATGGCGGCGCCAGCACCGGTCCCCATTGCGTTTCCTTGATCAGCATCACGTGATCCGGCTGACCTTTGACTTTGATCACTTCATTGTTGTAGCTGTATTCTTTTTCACCACCCGGTGTCTGGTAATACTGCGTCTGACTGCCTGGTTGCAGTTTAATCACATCCAGCCAATCGGCGGTGCTGTTGGTATAACCCCAGGCAATCTGGCCGTTGCTGCCAGCAATCAGCAGCGGCGTGCCCGGCAAGGTCACGCCAGTGATATCAAGCTTCGGTTGCTTCAGCTGTAATCTGGCTTTAAACCAAATGCCGGGCACCCGCATGCCCAGATGCATATCATCGGCTAAGATGGCCGCACCTGTGCTGCTGCGGCTACCAGCGACCGCAAAGTTATTGCTGCCAATATCACGGCTGTCGCGCCAGTTGCAGTGGATACAGGCTTGTTGCTGGCTTTGCAGCGCGGCGGGATAAGGGCTTTTTGGCACCGGCACTGCCTGCACTGCGGAATTGTCCAGCGCGGCTTGCCAGTCGGCACTATGCTGATGCAGAAACTGATACCAATCCGCAGGAATGGCATCTTTTAACACCCCCTGGGCTAATTCGTCTTTGCCGTCTGAACCTTGCAGATCCAGATACATGCTGAACACCACCAGCAACGAATCGGCCGGTTGCCAGCTGCGTGGTGTTTGCATGAGCAGCAGATATTCAAAAGGTGGCAAGGTCAGGGCTGCTAAACCTTGATTCACACCTTGACTGTACTGTGCCAACAGTTGTTGTTGTGCTTTGGGTAAGCTTTGCAATAAAGCGTCAGCCCGATCGCGAAAACGATGTAAACGGCGTTGTTGATCAAGCGGTAAGGCTTTTTCACCAAACAATTCTGCCAGCTCGCCGGCACTATTACGGCGCAATAAATCCATTTGGAAATAACGATCCTGGGCATGGGCAAAGCCAAGAGCCAGCGCTGCATCTTGCCGGTTGGCAGCATGAATCGTCAGATGACCACGCGTATCGCGCTGCAGTTGTACTTTGGCGCTAACGTCAGCGGTTAGCTCACCTTGATAATCCGGCAGGCTGGCGGACAATAAAGCATAACCGCCACCCGCTGCGACCAGCAGCAGACAGACTGCGGTGTAACTCAGGCTTTTGTACCATTTCATCGATAATTCAACCGTTTTTCCGTTAGAATCTGCAGGTTAGCATAGTTAATTTCGAGGAAGAAGGTATGGGAACCCGCAAAATCTGGGATGGGGCTGTCCGGTTGTTTCATTGGAGCCAGCTGCTGTTACTGGGCGCTTTATGGTGGAGTGCAGAACAGGAGCTGTATGGCGTGCATATGTCGCTGGCTTATGTACTGGCGGCGCTGTTGCTGAGCAGGTTGTGCTGGGGATTGATTGGCAGCGACAATGCCAGATTCAGCCATTTTATTAAATCACCACGACAGGTCTGGCGTTGGTGGCGGCAACGGCCGCAGCCCAAAGTCGCGGGTCACAATCCATTGTCAGGTTATATGATTGTGTTGCTGTTGACCTTAGTGTTATTGCAGTTTGGCAGCGGTTTGATGACCAGTGATCAGGTGCTGACCGATGGCCCTTTGGTGGCGCAGGTCTCAGCAGATTGGGTGGCGCTTGCCAGCAGTTTTCATCAACTGAATCTGGATATGCTGTTGATCCTGACCGCCATTCATGTCGCAGTGGCGCTCTGGCATCAATACCGCGGTGATCGGCTGGTGCAGGCCATGCTGAGCGGGCAGCAGCAAGCTGCGTTATTACCGGCACAGACTGTGCTGAAATTCCGGCCTTTCTGGCATTATTTATTGCTTTTTCTGCTGTTTATCAGCGGATTTTATTTGTGGCAGGGCGAGACTGTGCTGGCGTTATTGCTGGCGGATTTAGCCTAAACCAGGCTGCCGGCAGACCGAAAGCAGGCCAAGCTGCTTGCGGTCTGCCGGATGGTACTTAATCCGCTTTATACTGATCGTGACAAGCTTTGCAGTTTTTGGCAAAAGCGGCAAAAGCTGCTTTGACTTTCGCCTGATCACCGCTTTGCGCTGCCACATCTAATGCTTTGGCATCTTGCTGAAAACCTGTAGCTTTTTTCTGGAAATCCTGTAAATTTTGCCAGATTTCAGCTTTAGCATCGCCAGAGGCTTTATCAGCACCCGGCACACTAAAGGCTTCCCACGGCAGGGTGGTTAAGGCGGCCAGTGCGGCAGCCCGTTTTTGCGCCCGACTGGCATCAAAAGGAATATTGCCTCTGACCATATCACCAAGGTCCATCATATTGTGGCGGATCAACTGGAAACTGCCTTTGCGGTATTCGATTGCATCTTCTGCATCATTAAAAGCACTGCCAGCCAAAAGTGGGGTGCTGAACATGGCCAGTAAACTGGCGCTTAATAACAGTTTTTTCATTGGGTCATTCTCATTTGTTTGAATAGCATGCAATAATGTTAAGGCTTTTCAGCGCTTTGGTCTTCCACGTTTTGCCGCACAGGTATAACGCAATCAGGGACATCAAATCAATCGGATGACAGCAATTTTAACCATCAGGCGTAGCGAGTGAAGGAAGCAATCGACAAAACCAGTGGACTTAATTCGCTGAGTATTAAATTTTCGGCGCTGGTATTTTTGCTGACCGTGATCGCAAGTACGGTGATTGCGTTTGCGATGCTGGCCTTGCAACAGGATGTGTTGCTGGAGCAGGAAAGGCAAAAGCTGATCCAGACCACCAGCCGTTATGCCAAACAACTGGATACGGAATTTTGGCAAAAAGAAAAAAAAGCCATCAGTGCCAATCAGGTCGTCAGCCGTTTTTTAGCAAAGAATCAGCAATTTGCTGCAGCCAACATCGAAGCGCTGCCAGATGGCAGTTTGCGCAGTAAAGACGATCTGTCCGCGGCGTTTCAGGCCAGGCAAAAGTTTAAGCAGCAACCGCACCAGTTATTTGAAAAAACTGAACTGCTCTGGCAGCAACTGGCCCCGGTGATGCTGGATGATTTTTTTAATTTTTATTTTATCTCTCAAAGCGGTTTTATCCGCATTACCCCCGCCGATTGGGCGCTGGAAGTGGCGGTTGAACATGATTTTCGCCAGGACATTTTTTTTAAAATTGCCAGCCCAAAGCAAAACCCGGCCCGGTTGCCGCGTTGGACGCCTCTGTATTACGACGCCATTTGGCAAAAATGGATGACCAGCCTGGTGATCCCGGTCTATCTGGATGATGAGTTTGTCGGGGTCACCGGCACAGATGTCGTGCTGGACGATGTGTTTGCCAATTTCAGTCAAATGTCTCAGTGGGAGCCTGGCCGCGAAGCTATTTTGTTCGACGGTAAAGGTAATTTATTGCATGACAGCCATAATACCATGCAGCAGGTACTGAACCAGCCGGTGATGAATCAGTTGGCGGTTGGCGTCGAAACCGATAATAGCGAACTCAGTCGTTTTATTCGTCAGGTGATAGCGAAACCGGAACAACAGCAAGCCAACAGTAAACTGATGCCGGAATATGTGGCCTCAGCCGCCCGCATCGAACGGCTTGACTGGTATGTGGCGCTTTATCACAGCAAAGCAGATGTGATTAAAAGTCTGGATGACTACCGCAATAAAGTGGTGCTGTTATTTTTGCTGGTGGCATTGATTGTCGCGCTGGCGTTGCAGTTTTTTATCTACAAATTTGTCCTCAAGCGCCTGACCCGACTGGCGGCCGCAGTACAACGTTTGTCATATGGCGACAGTGGCAGTTTGCAACTGGATAACAGATCCGATGAAATTGGCTTATTAAACCGCGCCTTTGTCCGGATGTCGGCCGAAATTCATCAGCTTATTTCTGGCCTCAATACCCGTATTCAGGAAAAAGAAGATGCCGAGCGTGCCACCCGTAAACTCAGTAAAGCGGTGGCTTTTTCCAGCTCGGGTATTGTCATCACCGATCATCAGTTAGTGATTGAATACGTCAATCCGTTTTTACTGGAGATGATTGGCAACAATGCCACAGAGGTGGTGGGCAAACCCTTGAGTTTATTATTTGCCCAGGAAATGCGCTTTGTCGCCGAAGATATTTTGCAAAGTCTGCATGAACGCCATCACTGGCGCGGTGACATGCTGTTACAGCAAGGGGTGAAACAATTCTGGGCCAGTATGGCGATAGCGCCTATCCGCGATGATAAAGGCGAAGTCAGCAATTACGTCTGTGCCATGCAGGATATTTCGTTTATTAAAGAAAGCCAGCGCAAGATGGAGCAACTGGCTTATTACGATGTATTAACCGGACTTGCCAACCGCAGTTATTTCCGCGATCAGCTGCGTAAAGCCATCGCCATGTCGAGTCGTGGTTATTATCATTTTGCCCTGCTGTATTTTGATTTGGATGAATTTAAACGGATCAATGACACCCTCGGCCATGATTCCGGTGACGAGCTGCTCAAAGAAGTGGCGCGACGGCTGATCAGCAGATTACGGGAAGAAGACACCATAGCAAGGCTTGGTGGTGACGAGTTTGCGGTGATTTTAAGTGGGATTGCCGATCGCCGGCAGGCAGCGCTGATTGCCACCAATCTGCAACAGGCATTTGCGTTGCCGGTCAAACTGGCCGGTCATGATGTCTCGATCAGCGCCAGTATTGGGATCACCATAGCGCCGGAAGATGCCGATGAAGAAGAGCTATTACTCAAACATGCCGATTTGGCGATGTATGAAGCCAAGGCCCGTGGTAAAAATACCTTCCACTTTTTCAGTCAGGATCTGAACGACGCAGCCAAAGAGCGGCTGCAGATTGAAAACCAGTTACGCGAAGCCATCCGCGAGCATCAGTTTATGCTGTATTACCAGCCAAAAATTGATATCCGCACTGAACAGATCATTGGGTATGAAGCACTGCTGCGCTGGTTAAGACCGGACAATACCATGGTGCCGCCACTGCGTTTTATTCCGGTGGCGGAATCAACAGGTCTGATCGTGCAGATTGGTGAATGGATCATCTGGGAGGCTTGTCGTTTCCTGACCCGTCAGCATGCACGTGGCCATATGATCACAGTCTCCATCAACTTGTCGGCCCGGCAGTTTACTGATCAGGATCTGCCGGCCTTGGTCGAGATGATTATTAAACGCACCGGCGCTTCGCCGGCGCATCTAATCTTTGAAATCACCGAAAGTATGTTGATGGGCGATACCGATGCGGCTATTGTCCAGTTAAATGAGTTAAAACGACTCGGTTTAGCTTTATCTATTGACGACTTTGGTACAGGCTATTCATCGTTGAGTTACTTAAAGCGGTTCCCGGTTGACGAGCTGAAAATTGACCGCTCTTTTGTCAAAGATATTCCCGAAGATAAAAACGATATGGACATTACCGCCGCTATTATTGCGATGGCACAGAAAATGGACCTGCGTGTTGTCGCTGAAGGTGTTGAGACAGCTGAGCAGGTGAGCTTCTTAAAAAATAATGCTTGTTATCTGGTACAAGGTTACTTCTACAGTATGCCATTGGCTGAACAGGAATTACCGCGCTTAAGTTACCCCTCGATCAGTTAATTTTTGCTAACCAGGGACCAGATCATGAAGTTATTCCGCCTGTCGCAGCTGAGTATGGCTGTGCTGTTGGGCGCAGCGCCAGCTGTGGCCGATCAGACCAGTCCATTGCAAGGGATCCGTGACAATACGCCGCAGTTGCTTGCTTTTATCAATGCCACAGTTCACACCGAACCGGGTAAAACCCTCAGTAATGCCACAGTGTTAGTGGTAGACGGTAAAATTACTGCTGTTGGTAACCGCGGGATACCAGCCGGTTATCGTCGCATCGATGCTGCCGGCCATCATATTTACCCGGGTTTTATCGACCCGTACAGCAGTTACGGTCTGTCACAGACGGAAGCCAGCGCTGGTGGGGAAGGGGATGGTCCGCAATATCAAAACCAGCGGCAAGGTGGCAATGCCAGCAATGGTGCTATTCATGCAGAGCAAAGCTGGGTGCATCAGTTTATCCCGGCTCCAGAAGAAGCTAAAGACTATACCGAACAAGGTTTTACTGTGGTGCAATCGGCACGGCAGGATGGTATTTTTCAGGGCCAGGCTTTTGTCGCCTCGCTGGGCAAAGGGCTGCCGGGTGAACTGGTGTTAAAAGCCAATGCCAGTCATTTTCTGTCGTTTAGCAAAGGCAGTTCCGCCCAGAGCTATCCATCCTCTTTGATGGGCAGTATTGCGCTGATCCGGCAAACACTGGCTGATGCCAACTGGTATCAGCAAGCCTATGGTAAAACTGATGTCCGTTTTCAGGGCCAGCCTACCGAATTTAATGCTGCTTTAGCCGCACTGGGTCAGTTGCCGCAAACCGGTCTGGTGTTTGCGGCCAACAATGACCGTGCTTTGCTCAGAATTGATACGTTATTAAAAGAATTTAACCTGACCAATGTTGCTTTACTTGGCAATGGTTACGAATACGCCAGAGTACAGGAATTGGCGCAGACGGGCCGTACCCTGATTGTACCTCTGGCTTATCCGGCGGCACCTGCGGTGGCAAAACTGGATGACCAGCTTGATGTCAGTCTGGCTGATTTACGGCATTGGGAACGGGCGCCAGCCAATTTGGCGGCACTGGCCAAAGCCGGGGTGCCTTTTGCCCTGACCAGCCATCAGTTGGAGAAAAAATCCCAGTTCTGGCCCAATCTGCGTAAAGCCATCAAACATGGTTTACCCGTTGATACCGCCTTGGCTGCTCTGACCACAGTGCCGGCAAAAATTGTCGGATTGGAGCAGCAGTTGGGTAAAATTGCCGTCGGTTATCAGGCTGATTTAGTCATCAGTCAGGGCGATTTATTTGCCGATGGTGAAATTGTGGCGACCTGGACCCGCGGCCAGGAGCAACAATTTAAGCCGCTGCAGCCAGTTGTGGTCAATGGCCGTTACCAGTTACCGGTGAATGGTCAGAGTCTGACGCTGGAATTTTCTGGCAGCGGCGAAGATTTTGCCGGTAAATTGCACTCTGGGGATAAGTCAGTCAAGCTGGCCAATCTGCAGTTGCAGCAGCAACAACTGAGTTTTACCGCTGATTTGGCTGAAATTGACGCAGGTCAAGGCGTGTTGCAACTCAGCGCTGTGGTCGATGGCACTGCTTTACGCACTGAGCTGCTGTTACCCGCCGGTGAGCGGCTGAAAACCACGCTGGCGCGCCAGGGTGATGTCAACGCTGATAACAGCGCTGACAGTAGCGCAGACAAAGCAGCTGCCAAGATGCAGTTAATGTCCCAGCTGACTTATCCAAACCGTTCTTTTGGTTTTAGCACAGTGCCGGCGCGGCAACAGGTGCTGATTAAAAACGCCACCGTCTGGACTTCAGATAAAGCCGGTAAACTGGAAAATACCGATGTGCTGGTCAAAGACGGTAAATTCAGCAACATTGGCCGCAATTTATCGGCGCCAAGTGGTGTGCAGGTGATTGACGCCACAGGGTTACATCTGACCGCAGGTATTATCGACGAACATTCGCATATCGCCATTGAAATGGGCGTCAACGAGGGTTCAGATGCGGTCACTTCCGAAGTGCGGATTGGCGATGTGCTGAATCCGGATGATATCAATATTTACCGGGGTTTAGCCGGTGGGACCACCACAGCGCAACTGCTGCATGGTAGTGCCAATCCGATTGGCGGTCAGGCGCAAATTATCCAACTGCGTTGGGGCGTGACGCCAGAGCAACTGAAGTTTGATGGCGCGCCAGCCAGTATTAAATTTGCACTTGGTGAAAACGTTAAACAGGCCAACTGGGGTGAGGCTTTTACCAGCCGTTATCCACAAAGCCGGGTTGGGGTGGAAACCGTGATCCGCGATGCCTTCCAGGCGGCGAAAGAGTATAAAGCGGCCTGGGCTGCCTATCAGGATTTATCCCGCAGCGCCAAAGACAAAGTGGCACCACCACGGCGTGATTACCGGTTGCAGACGCTGGTCGAGATTCTGGATAAACAACGTTTTGTGCATACCCACTCTTATGTTGCTTCAGAAATTCTGATGCTGATCCACTTAGCCGATGAAGTGGGTTTTAAAGTCCATACCTTTACCCATATTCTGGAAGGCTACAAAGTGGCCGATGAGATGAAAAAGCATGGCGCCAGTGCCTCCACTTTTGCCGATTGGTGGGCCTATAAGATGGAAGTGCAGGATGCCATTCCGGCCAATACTTGTCTGATGGCCGAGCGTGGTGTGCTGGTATCGATTAACTCCGATAGCCCGGATCTGCAGCGCCGGTTGAATCAGGAAGCGGCTAAATCGGTGAAATACTGTGGCATGTCAGAAACCGATGCACTGAATATGGTGACGATTAATCCGGCCATTCAGTTGAATATTCAAGATAAAGTGGGATCAATCACCGAAGGCAAACAAGCGGACTTTGTGCTGTGGAGCGCTCATCCATTATCGGTTTATGCCAAAGCCCAGCAAACCTGGATTGATGGGGTGCCTTATTACGATCGACAACGTGATCAGCAGGCGCAACTGCAACTGGCACAGGAAAAACAACAACTGCTGCAAAAAGTACTGACTGCGGCCGATGATGACAAAGCCGGCAGTGGCGCCAGTTATAAAAAAGACGATCCGATCTGGCATTGTGAAGACAATGGCGACTGGTTGCATTTTAGCTTTGCCGGCGGCGTGCATGCCGGTCAACACCAGCATCAGCATGGCCAGTAGGAGTAAAGATGATGAAAACTAAACTGAATTTGACCAGCAGAACATGGCTCAGCCTGCTGTTGGTAAGCGCCACAATGCCAGTGCTGGCACACGATATAGTGCCGGGAGCCAAGCAACAGCAACCGATTTTACTGACTGATGCTACGATCCATACCGCCAGTCAGGGGGTGCTGCAACAGGCCGATCTGCTGATGGTCGATGGCAAAATTGCGGCGATTGGCACGGATTTAACGGCGCCACCAGGCGCCACCGTGCTGTCGATGCAAGGCAAACATTTATACCCTGGCCTGATTGCGCTGGCGAATCAGCTGGGTCTGATTGAAATTGAAGCCGTTCGTGCCACTGATGATACCAATGAAGTGACAGACACCAATCCGGATGTGCGGGCCAGAATTGCCTACAATGTTGATTCTGAAGTGATCCCAACCGTGCGTTCCAATGGTTTCAGTTACAGTCTGGTTTATCCTAAAGGCAGTGCGCTGATGGGGCAATCCAGCCTGATGCAGCTTGATGCCTGGAACTGGCAGGATGCGACAGTTGCTGATGGGGTCGGTTTACATATTCACTGGCCGTCGGCCAGCAGTGTGGCACCCTGGTGGAGCGAAGATAAGCCAGAAGATGTAGCGAAAAAGAATGCGGAGCGGTTACAGCAACTGCAGCAGTATTTTGTCCAGGCTAAAGCTTATGCTGAGGCCAAAAATGCCGGTCTGAACCGGGCGTTGGACTCACGTTGGGAAGCGATGCTGCCGGTATTTGCCGGTCAAAGGCCGTTGTTTGTGCATGCGGATGATCTGCGTCAGATCCGTCAAGCCATGCTACTGGCAAAAGAATATCAGCTCAAACTGGTGATTGTGGGTGGCCGTGACAGCTGGCGTATTGCCGATGAATTGGCGGCTGCTCAGGTGGCGGTGATCTTTACCGCGCCTTATGGCATTCCGGAGCGGGAAGATGAAGCCAATGACACGGCCTTTAAAACCCCGGCCTTGTTGCAACAAGCCGGCGTCAAGTTTGCCTTGTCGCTGGATGGTTACTGGGATACCCGCAATGTGGTGTTTGGGGCAGGTCAAGCCATTAGTTATGGTCTGAGCCAGGAACAGGCGCTGGCTGCGCTGACGTTGCATGCCGCTGAAATTGCCGGCGTCGCTGACCGCATCGGTTCGTTGCAGGTGGGTAAAGCTGCCACTGTGGTGGTGTCAGATGGTGATATTTTTGATTATCTGAGTCACCAGGTGCGGTATATGTGGATTGACGGCCGGGCTGTGGATTTAACCAACCGCAATACCCATCTACAGCAAAAATACCGTCAGCGCCCGGCGCAATAAGCTATTGGTTGGCTGCGCGTTTGCACAAGCATGCGCGCAGTTCTCGGTGAAGCCGTTATCGTCAGAGACGGCTTAACCGCCTGCCCATTTCAGGCCATAACCCAACCGGCTCAGCTCAGCACTAATCACCTCGCGTTGATCGCCCTGAATTTCGATGACACCGTCTTTGACAGAACCACCGCAACCACATTTTTTCTTCAGCAAGGCGGCAATTTCAGTGAGTTTTTCATGCGATTCGGCAATACCGGCGATGGTAATCACCGCTTTGCCATTGCGGCCTTTGGTTTCACGTTTGAGCCTTAGTTTACCGTCGGCAAAAGCAGAACCGGCGGTTTTTTCCGCTTTTTCGTGCGCCACTGTACCGGTTGCTGTACTGTACACTAAAGTGGACGACTGTTGCTGCCAGTCCGATAGCGAGATTTTTTTTGAGCTCATGCCAGATGTCCCTGTTGTCGCTTGGCGAATAATGGCAAGATAAAGCATCTTTCCCTGCGACAGCAAGTATTGGCGCTGCGTGGGGTTTTATTTGGCGAAATCTCAGGCAAAGGCGTTGGTTTTTTTCTGCCTTCTGCTAGACTATCGCGGTTTTTTAGATATCTGGACGGCTGATCTCAATGCTTGGTTATATCGAATTAAGTGCAATACTGCCTGCAACAACCCCAGCGGCTGTAAAGTCAGAGTTACAACAACAAGTTGCTGTGTTCCAACAACAACTGACGGATTTACTGGCCACTGCTGATTTAGCGGCGCCAGCATTACAACAGCGGCTGCAATGGCAGTATCAGGTACCGGAACTTGGTGAAGGTGGTGCTTGTTCTTTGTTTGGTCAGTTGGCAGCACAACCTTATGATTTAACGGCGATCCTCTCTGGCCAGACCCCGGCAAATCAGCACTTACTGGCGCAACTGGCGTTAGTGACGGAGTTTTACCAGCAACAGAGCCAAAGTGATTGGTTTGGGATTTATCAGCGCCGGGTCAATCCACAGGGGGATACTGTGCTGGTGAAACTGAGTTATTTTGGTGCCCCGTCCCGGGCTGAATTTCCATTGACCACAGAATTTGCCGCTATCAGCAATAACGTCACTGTAGGTTTATCCGGTAAAGCCCGTATTATCAACGATGTGCCCGCCTATCTGGCGACCGGCGGCGAATATTACACTTGTGATCCCAAGGTACTGGCTGAAGCTTGTATTCCGCTGTTTGATGCGGGCGGGCAAGTGACGGGTATCATTGATTCAGAAGCTTTTGCCAAAGATTTATTTAACGGCCAGGAGCTGGCGTTATTAATTGCCACCGCGCTGGTGGTACCAACTTTATGGACCCCGGCTCAGGATTGAGGCGGGTCGCCGGTGTCACTCCGGTCACAACAGTTCAGCAAAACTGGCAATGGCCGGTTTTGTCCATTTGCAGCAACAGAAGCAGGTAACCTGGTATGTTTTCTCAGTTAAAGCCAGTCGCAACAGATCCAATTTTAGGGTTAATGGCGGCTTATAAAGAAGATCCGAATCCACTGAAAGTCGACCTGGGGGTTGGCGTTTATAAAGATGAGCAAGGCCATACGGCGGTGCTGGAGTCTGTGAAAAAAGCGGAAAAACTGCGGCTGGATCTGGAAGACAGCAAAACTTATATCGGCATGGCAGGGGATTTAAGCTTTAATGCCCATATCGAAAAGCTGGCATTTGGTGTGCACAAAGTATTGCTCGAAGGCCGTACCACCACAGCCCACACCCCTGGTGGCACCGGTGCGCTGCGGGTCGCAGCTGAATTTATCAAAAAAGCCAATCCGGATGCCACCATTTGGGTGACCAATCCGACTTGGGCCAACCATATTTCGTTATTCCAGGCTGCCGGTCTGAAAGTAAAGGAATACGCTTATTACGACTACAGCACTAAGGGTCTGCAGGAAGAGCAGATGTTTGCTGAACTGGCGCAAGTTCCGGCCGGTGACGTGGTGCTGCTGCATGCCTGTTGCCATAACCCAAGCGGGATGGATTTAACCTTCGCGCAGTGGCAGCGTTTTGCCGCACTGGCCAAAGAAAAAGGCTTTACCCCACTGGTCGACATGGCCTATCAGGGTTTTGGCCTGGGCCTCGATGAAGATGCGGCCGGTCTGCGTCATCTGGCCAACGAAGTGCCTGAACTGATCCTCTGCACCTCTTGTTCCAAAAACTTTGGTTTATATCGCGAGCGGATTGGGGCAGTTTCAGTGGTCGTCGACAGCCATGCCATGCTGGAAACCGCCCGCACTAATTTATTGGCTGTGGTGCGCAGCATCTATTCGATGCCGCCGGCGCATGGCGCTATTATTGTCAGCCATATTCTGGACAGCACTGAGCTGACGGCAGAATGGCAACAGGAACTGGCCGTGATGCGCAATCGCATCAATGATTACCGGCAGTTGATCATTGATAAACTGAAAGCTGAAGGTGTGCAGCAGGATTTCAGTTTTATCACCAAACAACACGGCATGTTTAGTTTCCTTGGGCTTAACAAGGCGCAGATTGATAAGTTGCGTGCTGAATACAGCATCTACATGGTGGGCTCCAGCCGTGTCAGTATTGCCGGATTAAACCATAGCAATATCGATTATTTCGCCAAAGCTGTGGCCGCAGTGCTGAAATAAGCCATGATCGCTGTCATTGACGACAGAAACAGCACAAAGGCAACTTCGGGTTGCCTTTGTGCTTATTGGCGCTTATGTTATTTCAGTGGCTGGCCGGGTTTGGAGATGGTGTGAGATTTTTCTGGTTATGTTGTCTGCTTTGCTGCAGTCCGGTGGTAACAGCAAAGGCTGACCTGGCTTTGGCTGAATTGAAACCGCCATTACGGGTGGTGCTGGAAATCTCGCCGCCGCATCAGACCTTGCAACAAGGGGAGGTCGGAGGCTTGACCACCATTTTGGTGCGGCAGTTGCTGACTGAACTGCAACTGGCCCCGGCTTTTGAAGTCTATCCATGGGCCAGAGCGGTTAAAATTGCCGCCTCGACGCCGAATGTGCTGATTTACAATATAGCCCGTACCAAAGAGCGTGAAGCACAATTTGAATGGATAGGCCCCATTGCCGGTTACCGGCTTGGCTTTGTGCGGTTAAAGCAAAGAACTGACATTAAAATCAATACACTCGATGATGCAAGAGCCTTTAATATTGCAGTGCAGCGTGGCGACTTCGCCACTGAATGGCTGGTGCAGCAACAATTCCGGCCTGGTAGCCAGTTGCAAATTCAACCGGACATTGAAGCGAGCTGGCGGATGCTGCTGCTGGGTAAAGCTGATTTACTGGTGGATGATCCGATGGCAATCAATTCGATGTTACAAAAGCTCGGCATTTCGGCAACCGAAGTCGAATTTGCCTGGTTTATTCCGGAATTGGCGCAACCAACCTGGCTGGCGCTGAATAAAAACAGTGCGCCTGGTTTGCTGACAGCGCTTCGAAACAGCTACCAGCATTTATCGCAGCAATCGCAGTTTCAGCAAGGATTACAGGCGGCTGGCGTCGTTCCGGCTGGCCGGTAATGACAGATTTGACCATCGCAAAAATTGCGCAAAAAAATCCCCGCCTGAGCGGGGATTTTGAGCCAGCATCATTGCTGGCAGCACAGCTTAAATTTTCTTATAACGAATACGGTGCGGCTCTAACGCGGCAGCGCCATAAGTGGCTTTGACCCAGGCTTCATAATCTGAGTAGTTACCTTCGAAGAAGTTAATTTTGCCTTCGTCACGATAATCCAGAATATGGGTCGCGATCCGGTCCAGGAACCAGCGGTCGTGCGAGATCACCATAGCGCAACCCGGGAAATCCAGGATAGCGTTTTCCAGCGCCCGCAAGGTTTCAACGTCCAAATCGTTGGTGGGTTCATCGAGTAACAGCATGTTGCCGCCAGCTTTGAGCAGCGCAGCTAAATGCACCCGGTTGCGTTCACCGCCGGATAATTCACCGATAAACTTCTGCTGGTCATTGCCTTTGAAGTTAAAGCGACCGACATAAGCCCGGCTTGGGATGGTAAAGCTGCCAATTTGCAGCATATCCTGACCGTTGGAGATTTCCTGCCACACGGTATTTTTCGGATTCATATTGTCACGGAACTGATCAACGCTGGCCAACTGCACGGTTTCACCCAATGAAATGTTGCCGCTGTCCGGTTGTTCTGCGCCGGACAACATCCGGAACAAGGTTGATTTACCGGCACCGTTGGCACCGATAATACCGACGATAGCGCCTTTAGGAATGCTGAAGCTTAAATCGTCAATCAGCACCCGATCGCCATAAGATTTGCGCAGATTGGTCACTTCCAACACTTTATCGCCTAAACGTGGTCCAGGCGGAATAAACAATTCGTTGGTTTCATTGCGTTTTTGGAATTCCTGGCTTTGCAGTTCTTCAAACCGTGCCATCCGCGCTTTGGACTTGGCATGGCGGCCTTTTGG
>Ga0114982_1000585_pt1 | contig 19409 bp, 5 predicted proteins | sample Shrwel_input2_FT_FD_87183 | JGI IMG/M metagenome (GOLD analysis project Ga0114982, IMG submission 87183) | Subsurface microbial communities from deep shales in Ohio, USA - Utica-3 well 1 S input2 FT | ecosystem: Environmental > Aquatic > Deep subsurface > Shale gas/oil reservoir > Produced... | reverse complement strand
CTCTTTTTTTTGGTGTAAGAGACTTTAGATGAATTTTTATAATATGCGATTTACGGCGGAAAGAGCTGTTAAACTCCTTTTTAAATTATTCTTGGAAATACTTGACGAGCAAAAAGTTGAAAATGAAGAGAATCAAAAAAATTTAGAAAATACATTTTTAGAACTCGAAGAGTTTTTAAAAAAGGAACACGGAATTTCAATTAATTTAATATCGTATCTCAAATATTCTAATAATTTAGACGATAATAAAATAAAACAATTAAGAAAAAGAATTTTGGATTATGGAAACTCCCTTTTAAGGGAAATTGAAAACCAAAGGTAAAAGATTTTATGAAGACATTATATACATTTAAAGTAAAGAAACCCTCATTTGAGGAAATAACTAGCAAAAACGAGCAAGGTGTAGAAACGACTGTAAAAACAAAAGTAAATAAAGATACAGAAATCTACATAAAGAAGCCGTCTCATAGAGAAATAGATGAAATGGATCTGTTCTATAGTATTCAAATATCTGAACTTCAAGCTCAAGGTATTTCTACCAATACAATGATACTAAATAGTTATCATGACTCGGGAGGTCTTGACTCTAAGAAAGATGTAGAAGCAATGAAAAAACTGCTTCAAGAACTTAATATAAAGAGAAATAGATTTTTAAAAGAGAATGCCGAGAATATAGAAAATCCAGAGCTATTAAATGAAATAAAAGATATCTCATCTCAGGTTGAAGATTATCAGTCTAGATTAAATAGCATTTTTGAAAGATCTGCTGAATCTATTGCTGAAAGGAGAGTTGTTCAATGGTGTTCATTAAATTTTCTTTTCCAAAAGGATGAAGAGACATTTAAACCTATTTTCTCTGGTAAAAACTATAAAGATAAATTAGAAAATTATTATAATATTTTAGATGATGAGGAGGATGTCTACGAATATGAAAAGAATGTTTTTTCTAAAGGTTCTATCCTTATATCTACTTGGTTAAAGAAGCAGGCTGAAAATGAAGAAGACTTTAAATTGCTAGAATCTATTATAGATGAGTCGGATGATTAATTTTTATGGAATCTAAAGCCATAAATACAGGCGGCATTTATTTCGATATTTGCCGAGGGTATTCAGAGACTTTCTTAAAAAAAAAATATATTTAAAGCATTTCGGCTCAATAGAATATGCTCTTATAGACGACTATACATTTAAATGCATAGAAAGTTATAAAGCGAAAGGAGCCTTAAGCAAGAAAGAATTATTAGATAAAAAAATCAAAGAAGGTCTATGGTCTGAAGAGCAAGACAAAACTTTACAATCTCTAAGCAATAATATACAATTAATGTTATCCAAGAGATCTAAAGCAATGTTTGACGAGCAATTAGATGAAATAGATAATATAATAAAAGATTATAGGATATCTTATAATTCTTTGCTGTCAAAAAAAGAAAACTTATTGATTTTATCCGCAGAAACATTGTCTAATGGCCCTATTACTGAATTTATATTACATTTAAGTTTTTATAAAGATGAAAAATTAGAAAATAAACTTTTTAATATTGAAGATGTTATAGATTTTAATGATCAAGAACTTTTTGAAGCTATTGACTGCTATAGAGATTGTTTAGATTCTCTTTCGTCATCTAATATAAGAAAATTGTCAGCTCTTAAAAATGTTAGAGATTATATAAAGAATTCTTCAAATGCAGAGGCTTATTTTAATAGGAGCGGATATCTTTTAACTCAGAATCAGTTGACTTTATTCGAATATTCAAAGTATTTCATATCTTTGGTAGAGAAGATAGAAGATATAACAGATGAAGAAAGTAATAACGCAGATGAGATTGAAAGGATTTTTATAACAGAAATGAACAATAAAAATAATAATACTAAAAAAGCAGACGCTTCTACATTAAAGAATGCAGCGGAATCTTTTAAGAATTCGTAATTTATTTCTGAAATAAAATTATAATTTTTCGTACTTACCAAGCTGTAGTGTAATATACATTGTAGATTACAAAGGAATAAGGCTAACATATTAATATGGAAAGAGTACAAGTAGGTTTAGAAATTAAAAGGGAAAAAGCTGATGCAACAATGTTTGCATTTGCTAGGGATACTAGCGATCTCCTTGAGAAAAAAGGCTTTAAACTTAATATTAAAAAGCCAGATTTACCTCTCGGAAGAATTACAGGTGATTTTGAAAAATTTCAAGGAAGTTTGGATGCCGCTACAGCTAGAGTTCTAGCTTTCACAGCTACTACAACAGCTATCTATGGTTTATCAACAGCCTTTACTAGATTATTTACTGATTCTGTAAAGCTTGAAAAGCAATTAGCAGGAATACAAGCTATTTTAAATACATCTAGTTCTGGTTTACAACAATTTAGCGCAGAGCTTTTTCAGCTTGCTAATGCTACAGGTCTAAGTTTCGATACTGCTGCCACAGCAGCATCTGAATTCGCCAGACAAGGTTTATCATTAGAAGAAACTTTAAAGGCTACAAATGCCGCTCTTGTTTTTTCTAAGATTGCTGGCGTCGATGCCGCTATAGCTGTTGAGAATTTAACAGCTTCTATAAATACTTTCAGTAATGAAGCTTTGCTTTTAGATGATGTATCAGATATTATTCTTTCTCTTGATAATGCCTTTGCTATTAGTGCTGCTGGAATATCGGATGGCTTAAAGAGAATTGGTGGCGTTGCTAGTGAGTCGGGTTTACAACTCAAAGAGATCGCCTCTTTGATATCTGTTGTTCAGCAGGTTTCTGCTCGTGGAGCTCCAGTTATATCGAACGGATTAAAAACAATTTTTACAAGATTAGGTAGAACAAAAGTTCAAGAAACTTTAAATGATATAGGTGTAGCTACTCAGAATTCTAATGGAGAATTTAGATCTCAAATTGATGTACTTACAGACTTATCAAGTAAATTAGAAACCCTATCTGATTCTCAAAGAGCATTTGTTCTAGAGCAGGTAGCCGGGGTATATCAAATCAATACTCTTCAATCAACATTAAAAGCTTTAAGTGGAGAATATAGTTTATACGACAAAGCTGTTAAAATAGCTTCTGATTCTGCTGGAAATTCAGCTGAAAGGTTAAAAATCTTAACTGCTACTACTGATGCTAATATACAGAGATTAAAAAATAATATTACTCAATTTTTAGCTGAGACTGGCAAAGCAACTGTAAAACCTATTTTAGATAATTTTTTAGGGGTTGGTAATAAAATCTTAGAAAGTTTAAATTTAGGAGCAGCTGTTAAAGGAGGGGAAGAAGCGGGCTTCTCTATAGGCAATGTTCTTCTAAATGGTATATCAGCTGCTTTATCTGGTCCGGGAACTATTTTACTAGTTGTAACAGTCGCAAAACTTTTAAATAAAATCACTAAAGATGCTTTTTCAGCATTACAAACATTAGCCGGATTAAAAAAGGCATCTCTTTTAGATACTGAAACTCAAAATTCTATTAATCAAGCTATAGCTCAAGGAAATCAAGCTTTAGTACAAAGACTTGCTACAACTACTGATATAGTTGAGAAAACAGAGATACTTAATAGACTTCTTTCTAATCAATCTAGTAAACTAGGAATAGCTCAAATTAATCAAGCTGTATCGACAGGTTTAGCTGCTAATAGATCAAATATTCCTTTGAAAACAGGAACAAGATCTAAAGGTTATATGTCTAATTATGCATTAGGAAATATCCCTAGGTCTGTTCCTAAAGCGCGAAAACCTATTCCCCCTGAGATTATAAGAAAAGAAAAAATGGATGCTTTGGGGGGAAGATATAAATCCGGAAAAGTTAGACGAGTTCCTGAGGGGTACATGAATGACGCAGAGTTTCGTGGAGTAATTCCCGGTGGCGGGCCTAAACCTTGGATTCTCCCCCCTTTGACGCAGAACGGAAAACCTGTAAAAGCAGGAAAAGATTTTAGAGAAAAAGCTATTAGAACAAAAGGTATTGATCCTTATAAGGCAGCAGGTTTTATTCCAAATTTCGTAAGCAAATCTTCGGAAATGGGAAGAGGAATAGAAGGTTCTTTTCATAGACTCACTAAAGATTTGGGCGTAAAAAGATTTCACAAAAACCAAAGTAGAAAAGAAATACAAAATAAAGTCGAAAATGAATTTTCGTTATCTAAACTTTTATCGGAAGGTAACCTTTCTCCGGGGATTACAGGGCCTAAAATTGTAGATACATTAGATAGAGCTTTACAAGCGAAGAGTATTAGAAAAGAAATAATAAAAGAACCAATGGCTATCAAGTCATTGGGACGGGCTCAAGCTATTGGCTTTGGAAAAATATTAGAAGGTCAGATGTATGATTCTGGTGTATTTGTCCGTGATCTAATTGGCGAAAATTACAGTGTGAACGCCCAAGGCCAAGATTTCTTAAAACAACATTCACAATATTTATCTTCAAATAGCGCGGGATCGTCATATGACTTTGATAATCAACTTTATCAAGATTTTGTGAAGGCTGGAGGTAAAGCTTCTATTGTGGACGCTGGTATGGCAGAGGTAAGAGGTAAAGAAGCGAGAGAAAAAATTGCCCAATACAAACGTAGAAGTTTTAGCAAGGGCTTTATTCCTAATTTTGCAAAAACAAATAGAACAGTCGGAATAATAGATGGAGATGTTTTAGATAATCCTGAAAATGCAGCGATTGTTAAGCCAGCAATGGCAATGCTCGGTCACACAAAAATGCATGAGTATTGGGAACATTTAGGTAATTACGCTTTACAGAAAAGAAAGACAGGAGCTTTAAAAAGAACTACTGCAATTTATGGACCTCCGGGTTCAGGAAAAACTTCTCTTGCATTTAATGCAGATAAATACGGTAAAACAAAAAAGAGTGATGATAGCAAATTTAGAAAAACGAATCGAATACCAATTTTACAAGAGTCAGATATTGACAAAGTTGATGAAGTCATAGCTACAAAAGCTTCTCAGTCAAATGCTGAAAGGAGTTTAGAACAAGGATTTTTTGGAGGAGCAGATAAAATAGTTTCTCTAAAAATATCAGCTCAAGATCAAAAAAAATATACGCAAAGAAGAGCACGTAGTGATAATCCAATAACAAATCAAGGTAGGTCTTCAAGAGCCTTAGGAGAAACTATAGGGAAAAATCCTTCTGACCCTGACTATATAGCAGCATCAAGTCTAGCTAAAGGTAAAAAAGTTACAGAGTTAAATAGAGAAGGAGATAAAACATCTAGAATTAGAGAAGCAGTTAATATTGAAAAAAGAAAAATTGCATTCGCATTTGGAGCTTTTGCCCCATTTACGAAAGGGCATATGGAGATGTTTACACAAGCTCGTTCGTTAGGTTTCAACACAGAAGACATAGTATTTGGAGTTAGTTCTGGAGCTCAACTTAAGAAAGACGATAAACATTCTTATCGTACCTCAGTTTTTACCGCAGATTTTAGAAAGCAATTAATCAAAAAAGCGACTGGAGCTAAAACAACACTTATTAATTCTTCTGAATTCAGAGGTTCAATACCTTCTGTTCTTAAAGTTTCAGACGGGAGATATATAAGCCCTCTTCCCGGAAGTATTGCATTGGTAGGTGATGACAAGGGATTTAAAGAAGAGCAAAAATATCTAGAAAAAGGATTCAAAGTAGTTAAGGGAGCAAGAAGCGATATTAGTGGTACCAAATTAAGAGAAGCAATTGATAAAGGAGACGAAGAAGAGATTAGGAGATTAGCTCCAAAAGGATCAGCAGATGGTATAATAGAGAATTTAGCTAAAATAAAAAATAGAAACGCAATTGTTGATGAAGTCGTAGAAAGAGAAGAGCGAAAAAAAGAGAAACTATTGGAGCCTATAAATGAGAGATTAAGTCAACTTCCTCCAAAAATATATACAAGTGGGAAAAATATAACTCCTCCAGAACAAGCTGACGAAATACGAGCGCTTAGGAAACGAAGAGACAAAATAAAAGACTCTAAAGGAGGAAGTAAACTATTAGAAAGAGCTACTAGTAGGTATAAGGGTCTGCAAACAGATGTTACTTTTGATGATAAAGCTGATGAATTAATAAATAATCCTAAGTCAACGAACACAGATGGGTCAATAGATATAGTAAAATTTTTACCTAATAATCCGAATGCTCAACAGCAATTTACTTTGTCTCAAGCTAGAGGTAATAAAAATGTTGAATTCGATGATAAAATTAGCGAGGTTTCTTTTAAGCAAGTTGAAGTTAAGATCCCAGAGAAAGGGGGGTTAAGAAGAAATTTAATTTCTTCAATTTTAAAAACTGCTCCAGATTCTTATCGCTTTAAAAATAAAACTAGAAAAAGCGGTATAGAAACTCAAAATGATTATACTGGAGTTTTTGAAAGATATGCTATACAGCAGGCTAATAAAACAAAAATTGGCCCTAAATTTATTCCGACTAGAAATACTGGATTTAACAAAGGTAATAATGCAGTTGATGGATTTTCAATAGACTCTATACAAAATAAAGAAATCTCTTTACTTGAAGCTAAATCTGGAGATTGGAACCCTCTTGAAGTAGGCAACAAATACGGAAGATTTCTTCCTGAGAATTTAGTTGACTTAAGTTCAATGCTTTTACCTCTTTTCACGGAAGGGGTTCCCAATGAATATGATAGAATAAAATTAACTAATTATGTAGCTGTCCCAGATTTGAAAGGTATTGATCCAAAAGATCTTGTAGATGTTAGAGCGGGAGCCAAAACAGCTCGTACTGAAGGAAAAACTGGGCGACGCTATACGCCTGAGAGTATTTACCCAGATATAGACAATGTTCTTAAACAAAATTCTTTCAAAGGTAGAGGGGGATCTACTATGGGGCCTTCTACAGTATCTAATATTATACCTTCTATACCCACTGAAGCATCTAAAGATCAAATGTTAGAAATGGCCATTGCTCTAATGAGCAAAGGAAAAAATTACAGGGGAAGAGGAGCTAGCATGACAATGAATGCTAATCCTGAAAGGATAGAAGAGCCAGTTAGTAATATACCTTTTAAAGAAACAGCTCCGGTAGATCCCTCAACATTATCTGACGAAGATAAAATCCAAGCATATCTGGCTGGAGTAACTAAGAAAAAAAACACTGGAGGAAAAAAACCACGGACCAAAGAAGAAGTGCTAAGAAGCTATGGTATAAATCAATCTGAAGGTTTTATTCCTAATTTTGCAAGAGATGCTGCTATTTTTAGGGATATCATTAAATTCAACAAACAAGAATTCCCATCTGAAACAATTCCTTTATTCAGGGGTACGTCCAATAAAAGACCAGCGTTTGAACAATACGATTTCGAGTCTATCATTCGAGAATCTTCTGCTGAAGAAGTATTTAAGAAAACTCCATTAAAACAACTAATTGCGAATCATAGAAATTTCCCTCTTGGACGGGCTTTTAGAAAAATAAAACATTTAAATAAGATGGGCTGGAAGACTCAGAGAGCGAGTATTGAAGAAGATCATAAAGGTTCTTTACCTTTTGTCTCAACTTCTAAAGACAAGGATGTAGCTGAATCATTTACCGCTTACAAAGAGAAAGACAAACAACTTGTTGCCCAGAAAGATTTTAGAACTTCTAGAATTGTATCTGCTGAATCTTATAGAAAATTAGTTGAAAAATATGGCGAGAAAGAAGTTAAGAAGGCTTTGTTTAAATTCACTAAATTAAACGAGGGAAAAGGACTGGGTTTTGATTTCAATTCGTTTGAACCCTCTGCATACACGGAAGAAAAAGAAGTAGGTATTTTAGCTGAAGGTTTTATTCCTAATTTTAATAAAGAATTTTTTAGAGATGTTGTTGGAAATAAAGAATCTGGAAAGAATCTTGCCAGAAATATAGATAGAAAAACTTATGACTTCTTAATTGCAAAATACGGAAGAGAAGAAGTTGAATCCAATTTAGCTAAAATATCTAAAACTCCAGCTTTTGATTTTGTTTCAGAAGAAGATAAACAGTATAAAGAAGCTGTACAGAAAAATAATACAGATCTTTTGAAGAAGATGCTTGCAAAAAAAGCTGAAGATTCTGGATTCAATAGAAAAGGGGTTAGACTTGGTTTTTATAATAAAGGGGTTCCGTTACCTCCAGCAATTAAAGATAGAAATTTTGGTCCGGGATACTATACTGCTGAAGATGCTTCTTTATCTATTGGTGGGGGAGATGTTTCTGTAAATCAAAGACCAAATAAAGCCCGTCTTGATGAGTTAGGATTAAAAGCTAGCGATATTCAATATAGGAAAGACGAAGTATATGTAAAAGCTCAAAAACCTTTACAGGGAAATTTACCTGATGAGTTTGCGCCTTATTTAAATGCTAGAGTCAATCTAGAGTCAGCTATCAATGATGCTTACTCTAAACTCGGCAAATACGGTGGCATGTCTCCTGATGAAATAGCTAAACTTAGTGGTCGTTCAGAGATTCTTTCTACTTTAAGATCAAAAACTCAAGATCATGAAAAATACAAAATAGGTACAGCTATTTTAATGAAGGAGGGTAAAATACCCTACGACTCAATAAGGGGAATAGGAGGAAGAACTCTGCAAGACAAAAGGATGTCTTCTGAGCTAGTTGTTCAGAATGCGTCACAAATCAAATCAGCCGCTTTAGCAGAGTATGATGATGATGGAAATTTAATTCCCCTATCGAAAAGATTTGACCAAACAAGTGACGATATAAGGGGTTCTAAAAATCCAAAGAAAAAAAGAGGTAGAGGATACAGTATCGAGAGCTTGGGATTGAGAGGTAAACCAACTTCTTTTGCGAAAGGTTTTATTCCTAATTTCTCTCCACCTCTTTCCTATAAACAAGAAAGAAAAGCTGTTAATGAATCCGTAAATGCGGAAATGAGTGCGGGTTATAAAAGAAAAGATGTTAAGATTGGGAGAAGAGCTAGTTTAAAAACTCCTGTTAATCCGCGAGGTCTTGCAGTTTTTAATAAAGACGAAGGTACTTTATCTAAAGGAATGAGTTTCGCCAAAATGGCGAAAGTAGATCCTACAACAAAAAGAACTTATGGAGATAGTTCAAGCGGATCGGAAAGCATGACTGCTGCTCTTGGTTTCATTCCTAATTTCAGAAATCCTAATCTCGGATTCTCATTAATGAGCAGGGCAAAACAAGGAGCCGCAAAAGTAAGCGCTGCGGCTAATAGCCCATTAGCTTTAAAAATTAGAAGTATGTTAAATACTCCTACTTCTACAAATGCTCTATCCCTTCTTATATCTCAAATAGATGGAAATCCCGGTACTTCTCCTGAAGAAATAGAACTATTTAAAAGGACTTTTGATCAAGTTCGATTCAATACAGGAAATGCATTAACATCAGTTCAAAAAGCCAATCTGCCTTCTTTTAAAGCAGCTTTGAGCGCTATAGTACCAACTGTGAATGCTTATTTAGGATCTCGCGTTTCAAGCGGAAATCCTAATTCCTTTGCGGAAGGTTTCATTCCTAATTTTGCGACACCTAAAGAAATAAGAGCTGAGAAAAGAATACAAAAAAGAAAAAAAGCTAAAGAGGTAAATAAAAGGAAAGAGGATATAAAAATTCAGCAAACTATAGCTGCTCAACAAAAAGTAGCAGCTCAAAAACCTAGACCTGCTTTGCCTACTCCTCCTAGTCGTTTAGGATCAGGATTAGGTGGATCTTTTCAAGCTACAAGAGAAATTTTTGAAAAAAATCCAAAGAGAGGAAATACGAAATTTGACTACCTTAAAGCCAAAAAACAGATGGCTAAACTGCCGCAAACTCCGGGGAGATATCAGCCGACTCTTACAGCACAGAACCAGTTTGTAGATAGAAAAGAGATATTAAAAAATCTTACTCAAGATAGAATTAATAAAGGAAAAGTGGGTGGAGAAGGAGGCATAAAGGATAGGAAATCAGCGGTAAGAAATAGGAAATATGATTCTATTCTATCTGATAGACTTCAAAAGAGGTCAATGGCAGCTGGGATTATGACTCCCGGAGGTAAACTTGGATCTCCGATTTTACCTACGAAAGGTATACAAGGGACAGGAAAAGGGATGCAAGGTTTTCCAAGAACTCAAATAGAGAACAGATTTCAAGTAGAAAAAGATGCAAGAAAAGCTAAAGCGGATAAATACCGACGCTTAAATAATGAAGGACGTTCAATAAGAAACGAATACAAAGCTGATTTTGCTCAACAAAAACAACTAAACGCGAACCAGAAAGGGGGAATTTTACAAGGAGGAGGAGGTCAACAAGGAGGAGGTCAACAAGGAGGAGGTAGGCAAGGAGGAATGCCTATGGGAGGAGGAATGCCTATGGGAGCAGGTCTGCCCGATTCAGATACTCAAGCGGCAAAAACTCCAGCACAGCTCAAACAGGAAAAAAAAGAAATTAGAGCTACTAAGGCAGCAGCTATGTCAGGGAAAATGATGGGAGCAGCTTTCGTCGCTTCGTCTGTGACTGGGATGCTTTCGACTCCAGCAGAGGGGAAAGAACAAACGAAAACTCAAAAGAATATTGGGATAGCAGGAGAAGCTATTGCTGCTGGAGCATCGGCTGCAATGGTAACAGCTATGATTCCAATTTTAGCTCCTCTTGCTCCTGTTGTAGGTCTTGCTGTAGCGGGTTTTACTGCTTTTTCTAAAACAAGTAAATCATCTATTCCTTCTACAGCTGCATTAACCGATAGTAATAAAAAATTAACTCAATCAACTGAATCTCAAATTGCTTCTGTGCAGGAAGCTGTTAAAGCTCAAGGTGAAATTTCTCAATTAAAAGAATCTGGAGGAGATCCAAAAAAGATAGCTCAAGCTCAAGCTAAATTTATTAAATCATTAGGAGGAATTAAAGATCAAGAATTAGTTTCTACGATAGTAAATGAAAAAAGCGACACAAAGAAACAAGAAGCTATAATGGCTTTCCAAGAAAAGAAAACTAATGAATTAAATTTTAATACAGGTAATTTAGCGACTAATGAGATAATTAAAAAATCTAGAGAAGATAATACTAGCATTTTTGGAACTAAAACCAAAACTACAGATTTCAAATCTGAAGATTGGGGTACATTCTTAGATCCTATAATTGATAGTATAGATTTTACTAAGGCTACATCAAAAGAAGCTTCAGCAGCTATTGTAAAGTTGGGCGATGGCACAATGAATATGGGAGATTTTATTTCTCAATTTGGAGCTGAGTTAGGACTCACCGAGTCTCAAGTAAAAATGGCAAGTAAAACTTATGGAGATTTAAATACACAATTTACTAGTAGTTCTGTACAAGCGATGGGTAAATACGCAGCTTCTCTTTTAGATTTAAATAAAAGTATTAACGAGACTGCAACTCAAGGAATAAAAGGATTTAGCTTAGATTTCCAAAAAGTTTTTGATGAGGGATTAAAAGGACTAACTTTAGACACAGCGTTGATAAACTATCAAAAGTTTTCAAAAGCAGGAACTAATTTAGGGATAGATAAAAATAGATTAGAAATCGCTAAAAGTTCTGGAAGTATTACTGAAGCGGAAACCATAACAAAATCAGCAGAGATTGAAACAAGACAGTTAGGATTAGAGAATGAGAAAGCAGGAACAGCTATAGTCTCTGATGCCATAAGCAAGCTAACAGCATTAGTTCCGAAAGATGTTTCTATAGAAAAGAGATCTGCTATTCTTGATAAAGCCGCTTCTGTATTAAAAGGAGGAGGAGATCTTTCTTCTCTTGAGAATATCATAAAAGAAAGTTTAGGGGCAGGAGATGGCTCAAAAGAAATATTATCTCAAATAGCTGATATAAATCAAGAAGTTGTACTTGGTATAGAGAAATTAAGAATAGACCAAGCTGAAGGTGTAAGGTCTATAAATACAATAGCTCAAGATCAGCTAAAAGAATCTCAAAGAAAAAGTGTAGCTGAAATAGGTAGAGGAGCTTTAGCTGGACCTCCTAAGTATACTAATAAGCTTATGAATACTGGCGCAGTAATGGAAACTGACGCAAAAATACAAAAGTTAAGAGACAAAGCGGAAAAATCTGGTGGAGCAAAAAGTGCTGAAGGAAGAAAATTATTATTAGAAGCATCGAATTTAGAGATGCAAAATGATAGAGTTAAATATGAAGATGAACTAGCTCAAGCTGAAAGATATGGGAAAGATAATGTTGTAAAAAGAACTAGCGAAGGAAAATCTGGGGCAGCACAGATACAGAGAAATATGGCTGAGGATATAGGCAATAAATTGAGAAGCCTTAATGCAAGTAGAGAAAAGTCTGGTAAAGCTGGTATTTTTTCTAATGAAGATATAAAAAAGATTTCAGAAGGTATACAGATAGGAGGCGAAGGAGCCACTGAATCAAAAAGATTATTAGAGGAAAAATTAAATAATCCAAGTTATGCACAAGATGCTACTGTTCAAGGTTTTGCTAGAGAAATAAAAGATGTTGGAGGGAAAAATAGTATTTTCGCAGAGAATGCTATGGCTGCCGCTGTTTCAGGACCAGAAAAAAGTTTAGCTCAAGCTACTGGAACCCCTGCTATACCAACTGGACCTAGTGTATCCTCTGTTACAGCGGGCGCTACAGCTCCAGTAGTAGCTGGGACAGCAGCTGCTGGAGGAGGAGTTCCAACTCTTCCTAGCACTACAGCGGTAGCAGCAGGAGCAGGCGCTGTAGCAGCAGTACCCACTGCTATAGCTAGTACTGCAATGAATCCTAGCTCCGCTGCTTTGCCTAATTATGCAAGCTCAACAGCTAATATAACTGCAAAATCATTAACTGGTAGAGGATCAGAGCAAGCAGATAGATTAAGAAGAGCAGCGGCAGTAACTCAAACGCAAGATTATAAAAGCTTTGAAGAAGAAAGACTTAAAAATCAAACACTCAGGCAAGAAAGAGATGTTGCTAAAAATCTTGATTCACAAAGGATGGTAGGGAATTTTGATGCAACTGCTAAAATAACAGCTCCTTTAAATTACCAGAGAACAATAAATACTGGTACAGCTGCCTCACTTAAACAAGATTTTGTAATGGATGATTTGGTAACTTTTCAAGAAAAGATGAAAAAGGGAAATGCTACAGAAACTGATTTTGAAAATTTAAAAGCATCTACGCTAATGGATGAAGGAGGACTTGATAGATCAAGAGAAGAAGTCTCGGCTAGGAATGCTTATATTTCACAAGTAGAAAATTCTGGATATTCTTTCAAAGAAGATAGTGCATCAATACAGAAAAGAATTAAAGAGGCTCAAGCTAAAAAAGATGCGAAAGCTAAACAGGGTTTAGATACTACGCTAGAAGATAGTCAAATAAGTAATTTACAAAAAAGAGATTCAACTTTAAATCAAAATTTTGATAAAAAAATATCTGAATCTGATACTCGTTTAGCAGCGAAAAAAGAAAGAATAGATGCAGCTGTATCAGATGCTGAAGGTTACAATACTAATAGTTCCAAATTCTTAACTCAAGATGCTGTATTACCGACTAAAACAAAAAGTAAAACTCCTGAAGAAACAGATAGAAATGTAAGAATACTTCAAAGTTTAGAAGAGACAGCAAAAGCTTTAGGAGACGGTAAAAAAGAAGATGAAAGAGTTAAAAGAGTTGAGCAAGACTTGAAAGAAGGTAAAGAGGTAGTTAAAGATGGAAAAATTGAAAGAGTTAAAATGTCTCCAGAGCAAGTAAAAATAGCACAAGAACAATTAGCTGTTTTTGAAAAAGACAGAACGACGAATACTAACGCTAGAAAAGTAAATCAAAAAGAAAGAGCAAAAGTAAAAGCTGATTTAGCTCAAGATCCGGTTCAGTATTTAAAATCTTTACAGAAACAAAGAGGAACCGCGCCTTTAGAAGACACTACACAAATAGATGAAAATATAAAAAAGAGTCAAGATTACCTTAAAAATGGAGTGATGAGAAAAGGAAAAGATGGAAAAGATCAATTGACCCAATTATCTCCAGAGGACAAAGCTAAAGAAGAAGCTTCTTTGAAAGCAAATTTAGCTGCTAAAAAAGAAATGGAAGCTAGAAATCAATCTTCTGTTGATCTTGATAATAAGATTAAAGCAACTACTGCTCAAGCTCAAGTGGCAGATCCAAAAGGTTATCTTGAACTATTACAATCTAGAAGGGGAGCCGGACCACAAAGAGATCCAGAAGTATTAAAAAAAGGAATACAAGATAAAAAAGATAAAATTAAATCTCTTGAAAAAGTTAATCCGCTTTCTGCTGATGAAGCAAATGAATTTTCCAGTTTAGAAAAGGAAACTAAAGCTTACGATAAAGCTGTCAGTAATGTAAAAGAACTAGAAGCATTAAATAAGATACCAAATCTTTCTGAACAATCACAAAAAAGAAAGGCTGAACTAGAGGCTACATCTTCAGCTGATATGGAATTAACAAGTTATTCGGATTTCGAACCATGGAAAGGAACAAACCCTAAAGATATACAAGATAAAAAGAAAAAACTTGCGGGATTTAAAGAAAGAATAGACCCTAAAAGCAAAATAGCGGGCTTGAAAAAAGAAATAGAAACAGATGAAAAAACTTTATCAGAAGACCAATTGATAGCGGATTTTCAAAAGAAAGCTGATGCTAAAGATCCTGCTAAAGTAAGGGCTTCTTATGTTGCCAAATTAAAAGGAAGTAAAGATAAGAATTTACAGGGCGTAGCTGCTAAAATAGAAAAGTTAGATAAAAAGAAAGCTGAGCTAGACGGTCTTAAAGGTAAAACTCTTACAGGAGACGAGAAAACAGAACTTGCTGATCTTGAAGACCAAACTAGAAGTTATAATAAAGCTGAAAGTAATAAAAAAGAACTTGATATTTTAAGAGCCAAAGAGCCTTACGGAACTCTTACTAAAGAAGATCAGGAAAGAAAAAAAGTATTGGAAGGAACAGAAGCTACAGATGCAAAAACATTAGATAATAGAAAAGAAGCTAAAGATAATAAATTAGAACTTCAAAATTTAAGGACATTTACGGGTCCTCTTAGTGAAGAACAGCTTGGTAGAAAAAAAGAATTAGAATCAAGAGAAGCGACTGATACAAAAATATTATCAGATCCAGAAGGAGGCTTAGATATAGTAAAAAGAGAGAGAATGAAAGAGTTACAGGGTAAAGCCAAGAATACTGAAACAGAAACCAAATTAAAAGGTGAAATAAAAAAAGGAACTGAAGATGTAGCTCGGGCTACAGATCAGAACATGGGAGCTATAAACAATGAATTATTTAAAGGTCAAGTAGCTCCTGTTATAATGGATCAAATACAAAAACCAGAAGACAAGAAAAAAGTTGAAGCTTTTAATGCCAAAGTTGTAGAGAGACAAGATCAAGAAGCTCAGCTAGATCCTTTGAATAAAAATATAGCAGATATAGAGGCGAAAAGAAGAGACAGGAGCAAAGTAGGCTTTGAAGCAATGGCTGGAATGGGGGAAGATAAGGATGGAAAAAAATCAGATTTTATTCAAAAGTTTATACGAGGAGAGGTTACAGCACAGGAAGCTGATCAACAAACAGGCGGAGCTTTAAAAAATGCTTATAACAAAGTTATACCAAAAAAAGAAGGTCAAACTTTTGAAGATTTAAATAATGTTGGAAATATAAAAGATGAGAAGGGTAAAAAAGCACAAATAGAAAAACAAATAGCTCAAACGAAAGAAGAAGAAAATAAACTAGGAGCAGTTATAAAACCTCTTGTAGATGCTGTAACTGGACTTACTAATGCTCAAGGAGCTGCGACAGAAGGTGGAGCAGAAGCTCAAAATGCTCAAGGTGCTCAAGGAGCTGTAAATACAACGAATGTAAATACTACATCTCAGATAAGTGTAAATATAACAGGCGAAGGAATTACACCCGAAATGATAGAAAAATTAAGACCATCTATTATAGGTGTGGTTGAGCAGCATAATAGAGAAGTGGCTAGTGCGGCGGGGAAACCGCCTCCAGCTAGCCCTCCACCAAAATCTCCTCCAGTAACAACGCCTTAGAATAGGATGTATATATTAAGCAAATGAATACTTTGTATTTTGATAATATAGAATCCCTCTCGTTTAATAAGACTTTCAATTTTTTAGGAAATATATTTTGTTTCTCTTCTTTAGATAGTTATTCTATAAGATCTAGAGCAACTGGAGATATTAATTTAAATTCTATTTCTGTCGCATGGACAGGAATGGAGAATATTGTAGAATCAGGATTTGGATATTCTAATTTTATATTACATGGAGTTAATCTAGGGACAGGAAAAATAACATCTTTTAACTGGGATGAGGGCAATGATTTACAGTATAAAACTTTTTCATTGGATTTTGAAATTCCGTCTTCAGGAAATTTATATAATTTAACTGGCACTAACTATCTGGAAATAGATAAAACTATTTTTCAAAATGATTTTAAATATTTAAAGTCAATAGACGAATCGTTTTCTATTTCAATGAATTCGAATGGAGTTCAAGAAACTTCTCAGGAGATTTCTGTTTCTATTGATAGTCCATTAGATCTACGCTCTAGAATAAGTTTAAAAAATAAAATATTCTCAGGATTTTCTCAGTTTAGAATGGCTAATATTGGAATAGAAAGCATATTTCCTTCTATTATAACTGGGAATATTTATAGTGGATATATTACATATTCTAATGAAAGCTGCGATACTATTAATAACGAATACTCTTTTACTAAAAGAAGTTATTATGATAATAACAATTCGGCAACATGGGAATTTTCGCATTCAGTAGATTTTAATGGAAATAATATAGTAGCTTCAGAAAATGGAACTTTAAAATCTATTTTATTTAGCGGAGATGGTATAGAAAGGAATTTAGAAGGAGCGAGGCAAAGATGGAATATAATTAAAACAGGAATCTACCAAAGAGTATCAGGTTCTTTTAATTTAATTACAGGTTTTGCATATGTTTATACAGGAAGCTGTGGTTTAATTTATCCTGAAATTTCTAAAACTTTACAAGAAAACCCATTAGAAGGAACTATTCAATATAATTATTCTTATACTAATGATCCTGAATATTTAAACTCTGGTTATATATTTAACAATTCTAGATCGTCATCTAAAGATGAAGACGGCTATTTTAGTATACAAGAAGATGGATCTTATATAGGGAGATCAAAATCTAAAGAAAAAAGATTTGAATTAGCTTTATCGGGATTTACAGCAGGACTTCCAGAAATTTATTCTCGAATAAGTGGAACATTTTACTTAGCTAGTAATGTAAATAAATTTTTGTGTAGACCAACTGGCAATTTTTATTTAAATAATAAATCTACTTCTTATAAAGAGTTTGATGGAGAAGTTTCCTATACGAATACCTATTCAAATAATCCGTCATATTATCCTGAAAGTTCAAATTTTATTCTTTGCACTAATTCTATTTCCGATAATAAACCTGTTCATATTTACAATAAATTTCTTGTACCGAATTCACCTGAAATAATTCAATCAGCTGGTCAATCTTCAGAAGGTTCCTATTCAAATTCTATAAAAATTATAGGAAAGCCTAATTTAAAAATAGAAGATTATTTGACAGAATGTTTTACTAAAGTCGAAAAACCTACTGTAATATCAGGTGTTTATGCTGAAAATGTTTTTTTGAAAAATATGAATTACTCTTTCAATCCTTTCGAAAACACATTCAATGCTAATTTTGACTACTATTATACAAAGAAAATTGAAAGTGATAACATATTAATATAATGAGCGAAGTTAAACTTTTGTACGATTCGGAAGATATTTTTTCTAATATAGGCCCAACACCTTTTATATCAAGAGATGTTCAAAACATCTATTCTAATTCTGAAATAAATTTAGTAGATAATTTATCTTTAACGGGAAGAATAAAGAGAAATTACCCAATTTCAGTAACTGGCTCTACAGGGGCTACAGGGGCTACAGGAGCCACAGGCTCATCATATTCGCCTTGCGAATCTGGGTTTGGAGGGATTAAGAATGTAGCTGACTCGCTTGTTTCTAAATTCTCTAAAAATTTTAAAAAGCTACAATTAACTGAAAAAATAGGAAATGAGCAAACTAAAATTATAGAAGAGTGGGAGAATTGCATAGTTAAATCAATAAGTTTTGATGACAATAAATGGTATGATTGGGTTCCATATACTATAAGTATAGAATGTTTTAAAAAAGGATATTTTGAGAATTATGGAATAGTAGAGCCTAAAAGAAATTTAGAATTAGAAGTTTCTCCCGACAATACAATAAATATAAAGCTCAGCTGTTCTTGCAGAGGTTTAAATAAAACCCAAAGTGGATTTCAAAATGCTAAAAATTTTGTAGCTTCTAATTCAAATTTATTGAATTCTGATTTGCGTAATTTTTACTTATCTTACCCATCTTATTCTTATATCAATAATCTTTTCAGTTTTGAAAGCCAATTTGACAATTCTACTTATTGGCTTAAAACCAATAATATATTAATTGCACCAGATGATGCTATTGCTCCCGATGGAACTCAGACAGCTGATTCTCTAGTTTGTTCATCAAATGCTTTAAATACTATAAGAGGTCAATCTACCAATTCTTTTTTAACAGGTTTAAAAAAATATAAAGCTTCTATTTATGTTAAAGCTGGCACTGGAGAATGGGTCACTTTAACAGTTGGCGGAGCCTATACTGTTAAAACATGGTTTAATATTAGCACAGGAGAAAAAGGATTAAAAGAAGTTCAAAATTCTAAGGCAATTGATATAATTTATTATGACATCGAAAGCTTTGATAATGGTTGGTATAAAATTTCAATGGCATTTGAAAGTTTTGGAGATTATTCTCTTTTCTTCACATTATCTCAAGTAGATTCTAATGGTACATCTACTTATGCATCTAGATCTGGAAAAAGTATTTCTATTTGGAAAGCATCTATAGAATATTTTTTAGAAATCTATGATTTAAATTCTTATAATATATTTTTAGTTTCGCAAGACGAAAGCTTAAATAGATTAACGGGTGAAGTATCATTAAGTAAAAGTTTTATTTTACAATCGAGCTCTTACAAAAGTAATTACGGAATTTTAAAATATACTAGAGATATGTCCGTTTCTGAGACTGGAGAAACTTCTGTTAAAATAGATGGCAATCATCAAGGGCCATTATTAGCGAGAGGTTTAACGGGTATAAATTCTACAGATAGTACTTTAGAGGCAATTCAATACGATATATCTCCTAAAGATTGGTACTCAATAGCTAATGATATATATATTAAAAATTTAACAGAATATAGTTATCCAAATTTATCATCCAGAATATCTCAAAGGGTCGCTGGTAAAACAGGAACAATAGATGAGATAAGAATATGGAGCACTTTTAATACATCTACTCAGTCTTTTATAAAAAATCCATCATGTTGGATTTACGGAATTGATATTTCAGGATTTATTGTTGGCTGTAATGAGTCTGGATATGAATCTAAAAAAGTTGGAATGATGATTTCACCGAAACATTATGTATTCT
>Ga0114982_1000578_pt1 | contig 19444 bp, 24 predicted proteins | sample Shrwel_input2_FT_FD_87183 | JGI IMG/M metagenome (GOLD analysis project Ga0114982, IMG submission 87183) | Subsurface microbial communities from deep shales in Ohio, USA - Utica-3 well 1 S input2 FT | ecosystem: Environmental > Aquatic > Deep subsurface > Shale gas/oil reservoir > Produced... | reverse complement strand
GATTACTATTTTGAAAAATGTGAAGAATGAAATACGTTATATGAATACAAAGGGCAATTCTATTACCGCGACGGAAAAGGAGCGCATAGTGTATTTATTCAACATGAAGAAGGATTTGGTTAAAGGCATTCTCGCGTTGAAATCCGCATTTTCCGTCATAGACCAAATGTTTCAACAAGAAATTATAAATCAGGAATATATTCAAAAGAATTGGTTGCGTGCTTGGCTCGGATGTAGTAATAAATCGAAGCTTGTGAATCCGATGGCTTTAAATTCATTTATAGATACATTAATGGACCCATTTAAAGACGGACCCCGCTAATTGTGGGCTGTGGGGCCTCGCCGAGGCTATTATTACTTTGCACCTGTTTTCAAATAAAGATATTTACTTGAAAACTAATATATCCATACGCATGATGACAACATATAAAATAACTGGCAATCGGTGTGTATTGTCATTTCACGAACCTAATGAGATTTTTTGTAGAGCACTCGCTGATTCCAAGTTATTCGGCGGTATAACCATTACACAAACATTTACACAGGCCAGCTTTTATGCAAAAAATGTGTGCTCCTTGCGAGAACTTCTCTCTCAACGTAGAGAGAAACTTCAGTATTTTGAGGGCGTGAAAATGGCGCAATGTATTGGACAACAACTCTTTTATTTAGAAAAATATGCACACACATTCTCTTGGTTCAACCTCGATACTATCCTTGTTGTTGATGAGTCGTCCTTTCTTTGTATCGGTCTCGAACAACTCATGCCAGTGGACGCCTTTGGACGTATCTGGTTTACCACACCCTTCTCATTGAAACAACCGCATATTGCACCTGAAATACAACGATTGAAGACGCTTCCTTCTTGGGTTTCCTACAAAGCCGCATATTATAGTTTAGGCTCGCTTATTATTTTTTGCTTGGCCGAGGATGATGAGAAGAGTACAAAAATGCAACTCAGGCTTGAATTCATCGCAGATACCAAGCTATATTGGTTCCTTTTACGATGTATTGATCCCGTTGCTAGCGCACGATTATTATTGTTTGTTTGAAATAATATTTCGTTAATATCTATATTTAATAATATACTATTTATTTTATATTATGAAAGTAGCAATAGTAATATTTGTAATCGGCGATGCTTACATTGAAAAATTTAATAGTAAATTTAAATCTAATCTGAGGATTTATTGTAATACACATGGATATGACTTGATAATATTAGATAAATATATTAAACAAGAAGAACATATGGATAAAAAAAAATTCTTTTGGCAAAGAATGCTTATACCTGACAAATTTTCAGAGTATGATTTTGTGGTTTCAATGGATTCTGATATATATGTAAATCCAGCTTCACCACCAATACCATTTAATGATATACCTGAAGGAAAAGTTGCAGGTGTTAATGAAAGAAAATATTTTGGTAATTATGAATGGAGAGAAAGAATTCAAGTAAAAAATGGATGGGAAAAAACTGGTAAAGACTGGTATTTGCTATCTGGCGAAACCAAGTATTATAATGATCATCTTAATGGCGGATTTATAATTTATCAACCCAAACATCATGCCAAAATGTTTAAAGAATTATATGAAAATAATATTCATAAATATATGAAATATCATCAAGACGATCAAAGTATAATATCATCATTTGTTATGGATAATCACTTAATTTATTGGCTGGATGAAAGATTCAATAGAATATGGTATTTTTGGAAGGAAATTTTATATCCAGATTTTGAACATCTACCAGAAGATTTAAAGCGTAAATATATACATAATTTTAGAAATTTAAATTATTTTACACATTTTACCGGTCATATAGATGTTAATTTCATGTAAATATAAGATTTTAGACAATAGATTTAATGCCATTTGGAATTTAACTAAATAACGTGATGCAAACATTAATTTAGAGGATTATTTTACGCAAAATTATTTTATACATTTTGCACGACATCTTCATTATCATAAGGTGAATTTATTACACAACAAACATAAAAATTAAAACACAATGCACAGAAGTATTATATCTTTATATGTTATATAATGTCTATTGTTGCAATGAAAAGGAAATCTGTTATTCAGTATGGATCCAACCGAAGTGGTAAGCCGCCAGGTGGATATTGGCTCCCTCAGGGCCCATTTGGTCATAGCTCTCGTGGTCTTCAGCTTGCTATTGAAAATTATGGACCCGTCGGATTTTCTCTCAATGGACCGCACCGAAATATCGGTTATGTCGGACAAAGTATGCGCATGTCCAAACAGGGCACCCCTTTCCGCGGGGTTTATCCCATGGGAAATGGTGGATGCTGTGGAACATATGTTGAGAATGTTTCATTGAATGTTAATGAATCTGTCATGGTTCCTGGCGACCAATACATGTATGTGAAGCCATCTGTGCTCAGCACCAAGGGAATGTTGGAGAAGAAATACCGATATTTATATAATGGACAATATCCGAATTACTGGGTCAAACCTATTTATACTGGCAATCAAACTGATACTCCCTCACAGGGTGTTTATCTACAAGAAGTCTCGGCTGCAAATATTTGTGTCACCGATGTGAATGCCGATGCCAAATATGTTGGGCATATCGTAAGGTGCGGTCCTAACTTGTGTAGCACTTCTACTGCCAGATTCAAATATAACACCATGGCCGCTAGTGGACCTTATACCAAAATGATTAAACAACCTCAAACCGCCAGTCAACAAACGTTACGAATTCAACGTAGATGCGCCAATCCTCCTCCCGAATTGGCGCCCTATCCTCCTCGTGTAAACGGAAATGGCGCACCTTGCACAGGATTTCTTGGAACGTCTGAAACGGGTGCACCTTAAGCGTTAGATTATTATCAAAATATATATACTCATTCATCGTTTGATTATATATATCCAATTAAATTTTATTTGTTGCAAGCCGATTGTTCATCCATCAACAAGTCTAACAAGTCGCGCACATATTTTAGCACATTCTCGTGTCTGTATATTGTTTGAAAAAGCTCCTTTGCTTTGCGTATCATCTCCTCGCACTTTTCTGGATTCGCTTCACACCACCGATATCTCTCTTGTATGTCGCTGAAATCATCCGCTACTGGCACGTAATGCACCCAAGGCTTGTATTCCTCGTAAAACCACTGCTCCCAATTGGAGTCCGTCTTGAATATTACTGATCCTGAATTCAATTTCCACGCAGTTGCATCCCAGGTACTTGCATTGCCGTCAATATCCAATATATACTTGTAATTTATCATATCATATCGCTCTATGTGCGATGGCGCATGGATATTCTCTTTTGGCACTGAATTGCTGCTAAAATACGCACGCTGAGAGACTTCAATATCACGTCGCTTTGTGAAATTGTATTTACTACCTCTGTCATTACCCGCATATACTATTTTTGAAATCTTATTTTTAAAGGGGATTCCTCTGTGAATTGAACGATACAAATTATATTGATTCAATTCATAATAATACCTATCGGGCACAGGAATCGTATATGCCGTGTCGGGATGAGTTGATTGTCCCAATATGTATTTTTGCTTATGAAACACTGGATATAAATTTGAATTACCTTGTGGAACATGTATTAATGCTTGTCCGTGGTATTCATCATTTCCAATTCTTTTGGGAACATTACGCTCCGATGGATAACATGCTTCTATATAACCATCCAAGGCACAAATTATGCAATAAAAATCTCGTGGTTTTTTGCCAGGAGTTTTATCAAATGCTGCATTTATTATATAATCAATCGTGCGATTTATCTCATAAGACCACGGATATCCGCCATAGCTATCATGATACTGACATGCACCTCCGTCTTTCATTCCTATGGCAAACATACTTGATGGCAAATGCACTATATCTGTATTAAAAAGCTCATTGAAACGATCGCGACTTATATCATGAATATAATGATGATTCACTTGAAATCGATTATAACTTTTATACCAAACTTCGTCCAATTTTTTATTTGATTTCACTAGACGGAATGGTGGTGGGAACTCTACGTTTAATAGTCTCCTTAGTTGTTTTGTCGATTTACCTATTCTTATTTGTTGATTATTTCCATTATGATCATGTGCAAAAATATGGAGATTGTCGTCCCAACCACTATTGACATCTGTTGTATCAATTCGCTTTACTAATATATTGCACATCGTTTCGTTAATATATTCAGCGAGTACTTGAAAGCATTTTTCGCCCTTGTAATCTATTATGTCAACCTCTAAATTTTCTACTAAACTCATTTCACAATATATAATAAAATATAAATCATTTTGTGTTTATATACGTATAATTTTTTATATTGGGGTATTAAGCAATGATTCAGCGATTTGCGCTTTTTATTGGAACTGCCTTGGTTGGTGGATTAGGATATCTTGCACTAAACAAAAATGATGCGGACCACGATGCGGATGATTCCGACGACGACGAATCTATCGAAGAAAGTGAAAAGAAGGGCGGTGGTAGCGGCAGCGGCATTGGTAGTTGGTGGGACAATTTCACCTCATCGGATGACGCTGATAGCGCGGAAAAACCCGCGCGCAGAAGAATGGGTGGGGGCGCAAACAAGTCCAAAAAACAACGACCTGTCGGTGTGCGAAAAACCCGCGTCTCTAGAAAGTAATAGTTGCTACTACACTTTTTTATACATTTATTATATATAGCTATGACAATACTTCAAAATATACAGGCCAAACATAGTTTATTTGTAGGGATATTAACCTTATTGATTGGTATATGGATTATATTCTATGCTGTCCCTGAATTATTTGCATCGTTATTCAACACTTTGATTGGGAATCTCATTTTATTATTTATCATTATTTTGACCGCCATGAAAAATGTTGCGGTTTCATTGGGTCTAGCCATATTATTTATTTGGTTATACAATTTCTCTCATTATGTCGTTGATGTCTCGGCACCGCCATCCAAATCCAAATGAATAAAATATTCTTATTTATTATAGTGCATATAATGTTCTCTAATAAATTGATATGGTCGATAGTAATCATATGTTTTTTGTTGATTTTTAGTAAGTATTTAGGATTGTTTGGTCAAAAAGAACCATTTACAAATAATGAAAAGATTCCAAACGTGGGATTTAATATTGTCTATAGCAGTAATGGCGGGTATCCAACTGATGGTATCGGGCATGAAATTTATGTTAATAATCGTGTCAAAAATAAATGGAGCGAGGAGATTATAAAGGAATTTATTCGCACTCAGGCCGCTCAAAATCAAGATGTTATTTTTGATATGGACATGATTCAGCTACAGGCTACGGAAAAGGAAGCTGAAGAGTTGATTAAAACGGGTATGTGGCCGTGGAGCCAAAGAACAAAAGACATCTACACTGACGCTATCTCTCGTAGCATCATGTCAAAAAAGGGGCCGTTGAAATCTATGAATAATGATCGAACCATTTATAATGAAAACGCCATATTGCAAATGATTGCACTTAACGACAAGGAAGGTGAGTTTTTAATAGAAGGTAAACGTATTCCGCGTACGTCTCCCTCATATGACCCGTATAGTGGGCGCGGCACGTATGGAATCAACAGTGGATTAATTAGCGATACCAATGACGTGATTCAATGTAGTAAAGGGAAATTGGTACGCGTGCATAGTGTTGGTAATGACGGGATTACTGGTGCTCATGTAAGCAAGATATCCGATGTGGATTACAAAGAACTTCCAAAACTTATAAAGGGATTCAAGTTTATAAAAGACCCATGCGATCCTTGTGTCGCGTTGAATTCGCCCGCGATTATACTTGCCCGTTCTCTATTAAGAAAAAAGGGCACCCATTTATATCATTTGCATGGGAAAAATTATGGGGTCTTCCTGCGTCGCCGATTCCCGTGCTGCCTGACGGGTTCCCGTATTGGATTAACTAAGAGCTGTTTGTGTCGTTGTCATAGTCTGGGTCGTCGTATATATAGTCTTCAATATACTCATATGCTTGCATCTCTGTTGCGAACCTTGTTCGGTATTGAATAGTTGAATTCTTTAATGGAATGGATACTTCTATTTGACGTTCACTCTTCTTTACTACTTCAATATAACTTGTTTCGTCTGTCGGCTGAACATATCGTAAATGGTCTTCGTGGTTGATTACCAATCCCCAGTTTGTTTTTGCTAATAAATGCTCCTAGTAATTTGCCATCATCATATTAACACACCTATTATATAAAACGGAATACGCTTTATGTTTTTATAATAATCATTTATTTTTACTTATGTTTTACTAGGCCGCGCAAAATAGTTATATAAATAAAGACTTAGAATCAAGTTATTATTTGCTCTATAATGGATTCACCTGCTCCTACTTCTTCTGCTGCTTCTGCACCCGTCGCCGAAAAAAGACCCGAGACCCGTCTATCTGACGTTGAAGTTAAAAATGAAATCGCCGCGTTGAACTTAATGGTTCAGTTTTTGGGCTTGGCACAAAAGCGCGGTGCTTTCACGATTGATGAGGCTGCCAAAATTTGGGAGTGCGTCAAGATGTTTCAAAAGCCTGTTGCTTAAATAAATAAATAATATAAACATAATAACTTATACTATTTATTAAGAATGAATAGAGTCGAACAGATGAAAAAAATTCAAGCTGAAGCCTTGGAATTGTTTACCAAAAAAAATGCAGACTATGGTGATGCATTCGCAAAATATGGAGTTATCGGTGTTTTAATGCGAATTGAAGATAAGCTACAACGATCAGTCTCTATAACAAAAAATGGAGTAAATTTGATAAAGGATGAGGGCATTCGCGATACCCTAATAGATTTACATAACTACGCAGCGATGGCGCTAATGTTGATAGACGAATAACGAGCGTATTTAACGAAGTTACCCTTTTATTTTTTATCATGTAATAATAGATTATGAAAGTCTTAACATGGAATATATTGGCTGCCGAATGGGTAAAGAAATCATATTACCCAGGCGTAGATACCTCTGTTATATTTGATAACAAGGCCAGGTTTGCGCGAATCGGTAAAATTTTGAAGGAGATTGATGCAGATATTATAATGTTGCAAGAGGTCATGCCACAAGAATACTTGAATCTCGTATTGTTATTTGGAGAGAAATACTTCATTTCAGAGCTAAAAACTATGGTGTGGGGATATAATAAAAACTCTGAAAGCGGAAATGTAACCTTTTTGAAGCGCTCTCTATTTCCAAAAAATACCATCTCACATTATCCGCTAGAATACGGCGTATATACGCGATGTTTATATAAAAATAAGCCGTGCGATATTTTTAATATTCACCTCGACGACCAGTCTCCTCAAAAACGATATAAACAATGGGATAATTTGCACGCCATTTCGCGAAAAAAAGATTGTAGTATTATTATTGGTGGCGACTTTAATCATGAGTACAAGAAAAAATGCAAGTTGTATAATACACCTGGATTTGAAACGCACAACTTGTGTCCGACCTATTATATTGAGCGCAAAATGAATATTGATAATATTCTTACCAAGGGATTTCAAAAGGCGCCCTTGTCTAAGTGCAACTGGTATCCAACGCGTATTGAAGACGGGTTCAAAGAATATGGATCGGATCATTTGCCCGTTTTGGTTGAGATTGAGTGATTGATATTCGTAATTAGTATTCGTCGTCTTCAGTGGGGTCATTGTTTTGGTCTTGGTCATTGTTTTGGTCTTGGTCATTGTTTTGGTATTCAGTGGGATCTTCATACGCATTTGGGTCGTCGTATGCGTAATTGTATTCGTCTTGGTATTCTTCTTCAACGGATTCTATAATGGGGATATTCTCCAATATAAGTTCCACTCTGTTTGCGAGTTCTTCTACGCCATATGTGTTTGCGTAATCAAAATCGGGATTAAATACTGGCGCATTTGCCATTTGCAAATATTTTGTATCATCATAGTCCAACTCTTTAATCCTTTCTAACAAGGCATTATAACTTCTCTCTGATTCATCTTCCAAATATAAGAAGGCGTCCTTGTTGAAAATATGTGTGCAATAATTTGTACCAAAATATATGGGGATCGTTCTAGCTAAAAATGGGTTCACAATTTTTTCTGTTATGTACGTTCCTTCGATTGTGTTTTCAAAGCATATCATGAATTTATATTGCGCAATAAACTTGATGAACTCTTCCGATGTATAAGCGCAATCTAATACCACGTCAGTCTCTGCCATATTGTTCATGTATTTTCCAGCCGAATCTACGCGTTTGTATTTATTTACCAACTGGAAAATTTTCGTTCGCGTTGCAACATTCCCATTAGAAACTATCATGCAGCAAAACTTTTCTGGTATCAACCAGTATGCCTTTATATGCCTATAAATGGGTTGCAATCTCTCTAGACGCGTTGACCCATGACAATAATATACAAAAAAGGGGCAATCAATTATATTGTCTCTAATTGCTCCATGTGAGCATAGAACCACATCATATGTTTCGTAATATGTCTTGTTTGGAAAATAAAGGTCTGTTCTGGCCAAACTTTCTCCCGAATAGTGCAACTTATATTTCCATTTTTTTAAAGAGACCATAGATGGCGCAAATACGGATTCAAATAAGACATTCGCATCTTCGACGTGGTGCACAAACATAAAGCTTTTTAGTCTTGTTCTGCTTAATATGTCTGCAAAAAAATCTACATTTAGCTCGTCTGTAGTTTTTGCGCGATTCGTGAACCCGTACCAAAATCCATTGCAGTATATCTTAAATTCTGCGTCCAATGGTTCCTCATCTTCATCGGACATGTTAATTATATTAAAACAAGATTAAGTTATTTGGATATTGTTGGAATTATTTCTTACTATGTCTAGACTTTTATCAAAACATATGTTATATGTATACCATTAAAAAGTACACTTATAAAAAAGCAAAACATTTAGGATTGCGTGTAAAACCATCTACCGATAAGACCAAAAAAATCGACGTTTATAAACAAAATAAAAAAATAGCCAGTGTTGGTGCATACGGAATGAATGACTATCCAACATATATTCAAAAACGCGGAATAAAATATGCCAAAACAAGAAGACGATTGTATAAACAACGACATGAAAGGGACCGACATGTTAAATGGACTCGAGGCTGGCTTGCCGACCAATTGTTGTGGTAAATGCTTTTGAATTATTTTTTATTTCGTATTTCGTATTTCGTATTTCGTAAAAAACAATTTAATAATAAATCATCAAATGTGTATATACATGACTGCTGACAACATGAACAACAAACTCTTTGATGTTGTCATTTCAGTCGGTCCTAATGATAAAGACATTGTTTCAAAACAGGTGAAATATACACAAGAAAATGTCAGGGGGTATAGAAATATTTATATTATTCCGTACGATGCGGGCTTCACCTTGGACGGATGCATTACGATTCCTGAAAGCGCCTTTCCATTCTCAAAGGATACTTTTAACACATTTCATCCTGACGCAGGCAAACGTGCCGGCTGGTATTTACAGCAATTGTTTAAGTTGTATGCTGGCCTTATCATTCCTGGCATTTTAGATACATATCTCATTGTTGACGCAGACACGTTTTTTTTCCAACCAACCACATTTATTGACCCGAAAACCGGCGCTGGATTTTTTAATTATAGCACCGAATGCCACTTGCCATATCTTGAACACTTGAATAAAATGCATCCCACCTTATTTCGTATGGATGTGCACAAGTCTGGCATTTGTCATCATATGTTGTTTCGTAGTGCGTTTATTAAAGAGCTGTTCAAGTTAGTTGAGACACATCATCGTTGCCCATTTTACGAAGCGTTTTTTAAATGTGTTCGCGATGCGCCCAAAAGCGGAGCGTCTGAGTATGAAATCTATTTCAATTTCATGTTAAAATACCACCCACAAGATGTCATTCTTCGTAAATTACTTTGGAAAAATGAAACGAGCTTGGACGCGGTTGATCCGTCCTATGACTATTTTTCTTATCACACGTATTTACGCGAACCACCTACCAATGAATGTTGGATTGAATTTTATTACACCATACCCGAATCAGAGCTTTAAATTTGAATCGTTCGCACATTTGTTGTTGTTACGCGACCTAGTATCTCGGTCTTTTCTACATTTGCGCGTTCCGTATAAATAATCGCGCATTTTGTTGATAGTTTTGCACTTGCCTTGCAAATACATGCACATCTTTTTATTACTTGTCGAGGGATCTTGTTTATGGCTAGGTTGGTTGGATTGCTCAAAATAATATGCGCAGATGGCGCGTCTGCTACATGAAACCAAATATCATTCGGCGAAGAGTCATCTAATAGCTTGTCATTCCCTTTGGCCGATTTCCCCGAATGAATCGTATATGTGGACGCATCATGAATAAATGCGTGTGTCTCGGTTGTTGCTGACATTGCTTTCTGGTTATGTTATGTTATGTTGTGTGTGTGGTTGTTTAGCGGGAAATTTGTTCATTTTTTTAATCAATCGGGTGTAAAAATATGAACATGTTATTAAAAAAATATGGAGTTTTAAATATGCAAAAGGATAATTATTATTTTTTGTTGTTATAATAATATATGTCTGAAATTTCTGTCACTAGGGATAAAGTTTTAATTAATGGTTATAAACATATTGATTTACCTATAGGCACTATAATAATGAATGCGGGAAATAATGGTATTACTAGTTTTGGTTCCGCCTTTAAATTATGTGATGGTAGTTCACTTTCGACAACAGCATACAACGAATTATTTCTAATTATAAATTATAAATATGGAGGATCAGGCGGGTCCTTTAACTTACCCAACTTTCTTGACAGATTTCCAATGGGACTAGTAAGTGTTGGCGCATCAACACTTCCTACTGACAGCTATCCAACTTCTAGTACACGTCAAGGTGGAAACTCGGTAATACAATCGAGTCAATTCACACACGGGCATTCAAGAGTAAATCCTACTGTTACCGGCGTAAATGGTATGGATATAAGAAGTGATTGTGAGTTTAACAATACGCCGAGGGAAGGTACACTCACAATACAAACGAATTATTCAAACACAACAATTTCAGATCCTTATACTCAACCTCATATACCACTTTATTATACATTAAATTATTTTATTTATACAGGAAAGGATGTCATTGGTTAAGTATAGATTATAAAATTAACAGCCAAATATTGTGGATAATAATCAATTTGAGTACCTGGGTTAATACCGCCTGTATTTGCCTGACTCACTACAGGTTCATTTTGCGGCCCGGTAAATGGTGTTATATAGATCTGGGGGGAACTATTTCCTATTTCAATGATACGAGGGTCTTGGGGATTAACGAACCTGCTTTGGTTTACATTATGATCATGTCCTATCTTGGTTATTTTTGCTTGGCCGCCAGTTGCTCTAGGCATTACTACATTGTTGGTACCACGGGGTAGTCTCCCGTTAAGATTAGGAACCTGAAAAGTCAACTGCCCAGGTGCTATTCCTAAAGAATCTGCTAATAGTGGGTAGTCTGATCTATTGTATGTTCCGCCATTACAAAATAGAGCTCCGGGAGGCGGAGGTTGTCCAACCCACATACCAATTGATCCGGTAATCCCCATTTTTTTTTGTTGTGTCAATGGAGGTGTTAATGTATTATTAAGTATTAAATTACTAGATGTAACTTTAACCATAATATAATAATAATAATATAATAATATAATAATAATATTATATTATTATATTATGGTCATAATTACGGATTCAGCTATACAATTTTCAGCAACTAATCAACAAACAGCAGTTTATCCAGCCATAGGTACTATATTATTGTGGGGTGGATATCAAAGCAGTGATTTGATTAATACTGACTATTTAATATGTGATGGTAGTGAACTTTTGCAGGCGGGACAATATAACCCTTTATATTTAATTGTAGGCGATAAGTATGGACCAGCTACTGCTGGCTACTTTAAATTACCCGACCTTAGAGAACGTATTCCGGTTGGCGCAGACGTGTCAGGAAATGTCACGTATGGTGGTGTTCGTTATGGAGGTGTTAATAAACTTGTGGATGCACATTATCCTCATACTCATAATTTGAATGTTACATTTTGGACAACCCGTACTAGACGTGGCGCCGAGGCATACGGAGGGACTCGCGATACATGCAATGCGGTTAGTTTTACAAATACTGATTCCGGATTTATTGACAACAATAATACCAATCCGTCTGAATATTATTATCCAGAATATACCCTTGTAAATTATATTATAAAAGCTAAAACTACACTATATACGAGCTAAAACTACACTTTGAATATTTATTATGATATAAAATTGAAATTGATTATGGTCTCGGCAGAGAATCGCATCATTATATTGGGCCATTGCACGTCATGAACATTCCCAGCTTCCTTTTGGAGGAGTCCATCCATATTGTGTATAAACATTTGTCGTCCATGTTGTATAATAAAGTTCAAGTAATTAAGTACATCGAGGAGGCCGTGAGTGCTGGCACCGATGTACCAAACCATATAGTTGATGATAATCTTTATTTTGAGAATTTTCATCAAATCGTACAGCAACTTGTGCCTTATCCGCCCAATACGCGCCTGCTTTTGTTAAACGAAGCGTTCAACCAACTACATTCTAACCGATCACAATTTACCGATCAAATTGACCAATTATATTATGAGCATTTTAACCCGAACATGCAGACCATGTCGCCGGAATTGCAAAAAAAACGCGCGTGGCCCGATTGGAATGTCAAGTTTTTGAATATTTCAGAAATTGTCCAAAATATTCAAACAGATGTCGAGGCGCGTCGCCTGTTTTACAAAAGCGATCCGTTGCTCTCTTACAATAGATGCCCTTGCCAAAAATGCAATGTGGATTGGAAGACAAATCGCAAAAAATTAATTTATAGATCAAATAGCACAGAAAAATTGGCGAATTATTAGAACCTTTGCACATTTCAAATGCCGATTTTATAAAGAAATCAAACATTTGCCCCTTAAACTATTGTTAATGTTATATTTTTTTGATAATTCGTCGTTTTTATTTATGAAACAATCAAAACATAAATTTATTGCTTTTCGTGAATAACGGATAGTATTATTTTCATCATATTGTTTACCACAACCACCAATACAATGTTCATACATACCTCCTACTAATTGTTTTAACCAGTATGATTTATTAACTAAATCGCTTATCATTTTTTTCTTTTGTTCACAGTATATTTTATATTCAATATCTTTTGTATATTTCATAAAATATTTACAAGGTTCATCTTGTATATCAAAGTCTTTTTTCATATCAGACCACATATTTTTTTTAGCACATCTAAAATATAAATAATTATGTTCGTCATTCTTTTTTATATCACAAGGAAATCCGCAATTACATAAGGGTAAGTTTTTTATATACTCATTTATAGGCAAAGTGTATTCAATATTAAGGCGAGTATATTTGCCTCCTCTTATTTTTTTCCAATTGTCTTTGTTATTTAACATTAAACATTCGGTTATGTTGTTTTCAACAAATAAATTATCATATTCATCATCATCATATTGATAATTAAACTCTTCCAATAATGTATTGCTCCGATTAAAATAGATATTACAATTTTTATTCATCACAATATTATCGTACTCAAAAAATTTACCTAATATAGATACTCTATAAATTGCTACAACACCTTCTGGAATATAAGTAGAGGTATTTATTCCACCAATACCTTCTTGATGTTCCCAAAATCGTCTATATAAACGCTTTGTTTCACCAATATAATAATAATCATCGCTGCATTTTAAAATATATACCCATCGCATTTAATAAATAATATAAAAATAACTCTATATCATTTATTTAATCGGCTTTTTGAATGTCCAAAGATCGGTTGCTGGGTGCCCTTTTTTTAGTGCCCTTTTCTCGCAGCAGGGTTAGTAAACATAATCCTTCTCGTGCAACGATTGAGTATCCGTTGTTTCATTAACATACTCTCCGTTTGATGCCAATCCATTCGCCTGTGCGCGCTTCAATAGAGTTTGCTGTGCGGCGTCTTTATTTTCGGGGAGGCCTTTCCAAACATCCAAGACACTCGCTTGTAGCGCTCTTCCGTATGAAAAGGTCAAGCGCCACGGCTTTGCTGCTGCGTATTTATTTATCTCGTTCAATGCAACGCTCGCCTCTACTTCAGACATGCCTCCAGATAAAAAGACGACACCTGGCATAATGGTAGGGATAGTTTGTTGGAATGCGCGAATCGTATGCTCTGCGAGTAGTGCGCAATCCAACTTTTCAGCAGAAGAGACGCCTGGACGAACCATGTTGGGCTTCAAGAGTGTGCATTCTACGTCCACGTGATGACGTTGCAATTCTCGGTATACCACACTAAGCACTTCGATCGCGATATCGCGTGCTTGGGCCGACGTATGCGTGCCATCCATGAGAATCTCCGGCTCTACGATGGGCACCAATCCATTGTTCTGACAAATGGACGCATAACGTGCAAGGGTTACTGCGTTCTCGTGCACCGCCAAATCTGATGGCAAATGCTTGTTTGTATCTACCTTCAATACCGCGCGCCACTTTGCAAAACGAGCGCCTGCATTGTAATATTTTTTGCAACGAACATCCAAATCGTCCAAGCCTTGGGTTACTGATTCGCCATCGGTTCCGTATAGCGGTTTTACGCCTTGGTCCACCTTGATTCCCACTACGATGTCCGCGTCCAACAAGGGTTGGATTAATCGCGTACCGACACAATCACTGTAGCAACCGCTACCACAGCAATTCATCTTGTCAAGCAAGGTTTCTTCATAGGTAATGACGCCACTGATATGCTTGTTCAAATTGGGTGCGGTAAACAACAAATTGCGATACGCTATACGATTATCGTGCGTATTTTCCAACTTGATACTATCAAAACGTTTTCCGATGGTTCCGGTGCTTTCATCTGCCGCCAAAATTCCCTTTCCCGGTGCGCAGATTTTACGAATAGTATCCAACAACTCTGCCTTGTTCATTTCTATATGTTGTATTTAGATTCATGTCTTTATATTTCTTTATTTTGCATTTTCTTGTGCATATTTAGATACATCTGTCTCATATCTTCGTTATAATCATTTGTTTCTTTGTTTTTGTAGGCGATCAGGCATTTTCTAACGGCTACTTTGATATTATCTATATCTGGAACCAACGCCTCTAGTTTGCTGGTATCCAAATAATTGTTTGACCTGTCTGCCGCAAGAATCGCGCGTTGCTCTTCCATGCTGAAATTTTTCCATTGAAATGACGGGTCTACTATTTCCTTGTACATTTCAAGAATCTCATTGTGGCTTATTAGTCCTGGGTTGGTTAGGTTAAGGGTTCCTGTTATATTTCGTTTCATCATATCCAAAACGTAAGGCAGTAACTCGGGCAATACCGACATGGAGTTGGGCACAGAACAGACCTTGGGGTATGTCGCGATCTTCGTTATGAAATTGCGGCCGTTCTTCTCTCCCGTAATTGGCATTCGTATCCTCAGATTCAAGACGTTGGGTTCAAACAAGTGCATTAGTTTGTCTGTGAATCCCTTTACTATGGAATATGACGAGCCGAAAAAGTTGGGGAGAGAGCCCTCATCAAACCCATTCTCCTCTTTGCCAAACGGATGTTCTTCGTCAAATTTAAATATGCAACCGGTTCCTAAATACGTGTAGTGGATGTTTTTCTCTCTGCATATCATCGACATCAATAAGGGCGAATATAAATTGTCGCGGACATTTTCCACCAATTTCCCTTCTTGTTCAAGATAATCAATCGTCGTGTAGACCTTTTCGCCTATTGAGCCATGAGTTCTCCCAATAAATGAAACTACGTGGGTTGGGCTTACCGAGGCGATTTCTGCCAACAAGGTCTCATAATTGTCTGCTCTAGAAGCGCCTACAACAAACTTGGTGTTGTTCTCTTTCAGTACATTGATGAATTGTTGACCGATCCAACCTTTTGCTCCATATACCAAGACATTCATTGGATTCATTGAATTCTCTATATATTCATGCATATAAAATTATCTACAAACGTTCTTTTTATACCTTTATTATTCAAATCGGTATAATCTACTAGATTCAAATAGGGGTTTTTATATTTCAATTCTGGGAACTTGTTGTTTAATCTCTCGCCGAATTCTTTACGTGGTTGGTGGATTCCAAAATAATCTTCTTTGTAAATGGAATGTAGTGCGAAATGCGCGGAGTCTTCGTCATCGCCAATTTTAAGGCCTAGCTTTATGCAACCTATCGTGAAATAAACATCTTCCGAATCTTCTGGCAGTCCCTTTGAAAGTAGGTTCGACCAAGCGGATGGTGTTGGCGGATATGCTTCTATTACTTTTAACATGTCTGCCCGTTTACGCAAAGATAATCCACCATTCAAGTTTTTGTGGGGGAGGTTAATATTATCGCGCTCTAGTTCGTACCAGTCATAAGACATGTTTCCTGCAATATAACTTACATTCTTTTTTATGAAATAATCAATCGTGTATTTTCCCTCGTTTATTAACCAGCAATCTGCTTGGGTTGTTAATACAAACTCACCTTCCAACGATTCCCATAGTTTTTTCGACTTCAGGAAATCACTATACTCGCAATGATTTGGAAAATTGTTTACGTCCAAAGCACGGACTTCTACATCCCTGTGTAAATCTGTTGTCGCCCAATAATTCTTTGCGTCCTTGCCACAATAAAATACATAGTTCCAGTTTTTGCCCAACGTCTCTCTGAATTTATTTATTATAGATGCTAAACCTGGCAACTTTCTCGGTTCTACTATCAACATGGTGTTTTTCGCCATTGATATAGTTTTATTATTATTGGATATATTCTATTTTAAATTTTTACGATGTTGTGGTGTGTGTGGGCTGTGGGATGTGGGATGTGGGATGTGGGAGCTTTTTAATGGATAGTTTTTTCAATAAAAAATTCAATAAAAAAAATGATTTCAATTTGTTATATTTCCATAGGGAGCATCAATTATTTATCAATTATGAAACTTATTCGGTTCCCACTTATGTTGGAGAGGTCCCAGTTGGACCACAAGGAATACCAGGAGGAAGGCGTCTCCTGGTGTTGCGACAATGAGCTTGCCGGCCACGCTGGAGGCATCATTGCCGATGAAATGGGTTTGGGCAAAACCATTACCATGATTGGCGTGTTGCTTGAGAACTTTCGCACACGTACTCTCGTCGTCTTGCCTGTCGCGCTTATTGAGCAGTGGGCCGCACAAGTATACAGGCTTGTTGGACACAAGCCCCTTATCTACCACGGACGTGGCAAAAATGTGGACATGGAGACCATTCTCAAGGCGCCCCTCGTGCTTACCACATACGGAATGATTAACATCAACCCCAAAAAGGCGGAGGTTGAGCGCGCCGATTCGCTCTTGCACAAAATCCGTTGGGATCGTGTCATCTTTGACGAGGCGCACCATATGCGCAATTCTCGCGCTGGGCGCCATGTCGGTGCAAGCATGTTGCAAACCGAAATTCGCTGGCTTGTAACCGGCACTCCCGTTCAAAATAAAAAGCGAGACTTTTATAGCTTGTGCATGCTATTGAAAAAGACACCCGATGAAGTCGTTGAGCGTTTCATGTTGCGACGCACCAAGGCACAAGTCGGCATTTGCATTCCTGACTTGAATGCACATAGCTCTTCTGTCGCTTGGTCGCACCCAGGGGAGAAGGAGTTGGCGGAGGAAATTCACTCGGCGCTCCAATTCAGCAACGTCTCCATGGAGAAATCTAGCTGTATAGGGCAAATGATTTGCGACACGGAGGATGACAACAAACGTCGCCTTGTTATGCTCATGCGTGCCAAACAATCTTGCACGTTGCCGCTTCTCATTGCCCCGCAAATTCAACGTCTTGTGGATACTGGGATTATTGACCGCGAACATCCGTTTTCACAGGCGATGCACAGCAGTAGCAAGATGGATGCGCTTGTGGATTGCGTCGTTGCGCGTAAAAATAATGGCAATGGAAAGCTCATCTTCTGCACCTATAGGCAAGAGATTGAAATAGTTGCAAAGCTGTTGCGCGAAGAAGGCATGGTCGTTGCAACACTGGATGGACGCACCAAAAAGAAGGAGCGCAGTGAAATTTGCAGTGGCAATAGCAAGTATCAGGCAGTCGTCTTGCAAATCCAGACGTGTTGCGAAGGCCTCAATCTTCAAGCACAATTCAGCGAGGTCTACTTCATGACGCCGCACTGGAATCCGTCCATTGAAGACCAAGCCGTTGCAAGATGCCACCGAATCGGGCAAACCAAGCCGGTTGAGGTATTCCGCTTCACCATGTCTGCGCACGAGTTTACGCCCATCAAGGATTCTGTGTTGCGCCCCATTACGTTTGATAATCATGTTGTGCGCGTTCAAGATAGCAAACGTGTCTTGTCTTCTGAGGTTTTGCCTGATGCTGTTGCGGAAGCGTAGTTAGTTAGTAGTTAGTTTATAGTTTGTAATTCATATTTAAATAATTCCACCATATTTAAATAACTCTTTTCTCTTATTTGTTTTCTTTTCCTAAAATGTTAACAAAATTGAAAAAAAATTGAAATTAATTTCCGGTTTATTCAAGTATAACATCTATTATTGCGCGTTTATATCAATTTAATTAAAATGTCCGCCACACCCGCTACCGCACCCGCCCGTCAGCCATCCTCTTGCCAAGTCTGTTTTCAGCCTGGCCATTGCTATCGTAATTGCAGCGACCCAACTATTGAGGCAGCGCATCTTCAAGGCGTTGAAATGTACAAGCAGTTGTTGATGTCTCATAACGACATTAGACGCCAAGAGAATGTGCAAATTTGGTGCACGAATCTGTCGCGTGGCATGATGCGCGTTTTGTTGGCTCGCTATACCATTCCTCAGGTTCTATCTGAGTTTGAATCTATCCAAGCCTGGCGCACATGGAGAGCTCAGACCAGCTTGACTGACCAGATATATATTCCTGCGCGCCTATCCATTCAAGGACTTGCAAACCTAGATGAACTTCGTTGCATGATTGATATTGCCTACACCAATTTGGCGCAGGAAATTATCCTTACTGATATTGATTCTATTGAAATCATGGCTGCGAATGACCATATTGCGCAAATGCGTAGCGCGTTTATCTTGATTGGCAGAAATCTGAGACATGCAAACCTTACTGGTGATGGCGTGCAAAATTATGCACAAGATATTATTCATTATTTGGAGACCATTATTCAGCAGCAAGAAGCGCGCTCTATGTTTCCAGCCGTTCCTGTGCCACTTATGCGTCAAGAATATCTTAACGACCCGTTGCCACCTATGGTACACATTCCCATGCCGCGCCCTGCGAGGGTTCTTGATGAACCTCCTGGCTTTATGCCATTGCGCGTTCGTGGTGCTCAAAATCAAAGGCAACCCACCTTCACGATTGATTTGCGTCTTTCTGCGCCTGTTGCGGATGCTACTGCCGCGGACCCTGTCCAGTGTGGCATTTG
>Ga0114982_1000576_pt1 | contig 19477 bp, 9 predicted proteins | sample Shrwel_input2_FT_FD_87183 | JGI IMG/M metagenome (GOLD analysis project Ga0114982, IMG submission 87183) | Subsurface microbial communities from deep shales in Ohio, USA - Utica-3 well 1 S input2 FT | ecosystem: Environmental > Aquatic > Deep subsurface > Shale gas/oil reservoir > Produced... | reverse complement strand
TATCTGGACGGTGGGCGGTAATTTTTATCCGGACTCATTTACTACCTTATCATATCATAGTAATCAGATAGAAGTTAAACATTCAAATGACATTTATCCTACTATTGTATATACAATGGAAAATAATAAACCTAAAAAAGCAGAATTGTACGATCAATTTAATCAAGTAATTACTGTTAAAAATTATACCTACGAACCGGGGAAAATAAAAATATATTCTAAAACCTATACTTTTGAAACATATTATAGTTATTATTTTGACTCAAATAATAATTTGATCAAAAGCGAAAAGTTGGAAAAATCCTCTGGCTTAGATAAAACTTTAACCACGACTACATATTCAAATTTTGATAATTCTAAGAATCCGTTTAAAAAATTGTATTTATTGAATGATAAATTCTATGAGAAGAGCCTGTCAAATAATAATTATAGAAAGATAAATTATATAGTTCAGAACTTACAAGACCCTCAATCATTACCCGGAAATGGAAATGCAGAATGGACTTATCAATATGATTCCAACGGTCAGATAATACTTTACCATCCATTATAAAGATAAAATCCGCAGAAAATTTCTGCGGATTTTTTATAATTAATTTAAATAACAGGAGAGATAGTATCATTAAAAACTCAATCCTACACCACCAGAAATCCTTCCTCCATCTTCGCCTATAAAATAATCTACTCTCGCGGAAAACGTTTCCAGAATATTCATCCAAAATCCTGCGCCGATACCTTGATGCCATTTGTCAGACTGTTCACCATCTTTCCAGACTCTTCCCAAATCGTAGCCCACTAGAATTCCTAAATTGGTAGGGACAATATTGTTTTTTACTCTCCCGAAGTCCCAACGAATTTCTGAGTTGTTCACAAAATAAGATTTTCCTGCAAATCTTTCGTTTCTGTAAGCGCGCATTCTGTTGTTTCCTCCAATCGCTGCAGCCTGATAAAATTCAAAATTATTGTTGTTGATGATCATTGCATTGCTGGAGTTGGCAAATACAAATTTTCCTCGCTTATCAATTCTGTGGAAGAGATTTAAAGTTCCGTTGAAGTTGGCGAAATTTTGTCTGAATTCAGAAATATTGGTTTTCCATCCTGCGTTTAAAATTAATTCCATTCCTAATGTAGGGAATGCTTTTTTATCTAAATTTTTGAAGCTTAAGGTATAATTGGCTCCTGCGAATTGCTGTCCGTTAAAAACTTCAGGATTTACTTCCGGAGAAACTGCTATAATTCTGTCTTCATTAAACTGCACTTTAGAATACTCAAAATTCAGTTGAAACTGATGCTTGAAATTCAGCCAGCTTGTTTTAGAAATTGAAGGAGAAAATTTAAACTGAGAAATTCTTACTCTGTTATAATCTCTATTGTCTTCATCGGCGTCATTTAAACTTTCATTTCCCAAACCGAAAAAGGTTCTTGCAAAAAACGGAGTAGTGTAAGCAGCATCAATTCCTGCATCCCAACCTGCAATTGCTTTTTTGAAAATTCCTTTGTATCCCAAATTAAATCCGCTGGTTGCAGTGTAAAAATTGGCACTTAAACTGTGTTTTTGCGTAAAAGGATCTCGAATAAAATTATTCACTGTATAATTTGCTACAAATCCTAAGATTACCCCGTCATCCGGATTGAAATTAGCCATCGGATAACCCGCAAAGAAATTATATTTCGGATGTTTCCAGTTGTATGTATTTACATCGTAATCATCGGAGATATGCTTAGTTGCAGATTTTGCATTGTAGGTATTTTTTTGAGATTTAAAATCATAAATTTTCACTTTTCTTCCGTTTTCTACGGTATAAGTGTCGTGATTGTTTCCTCCGATTAATCTGATGTTGATTTTCGATTTTCCTTCTCCGGAAACGTCATAAATATCATCTTCTTCCAAACCGTAAATCCATAGTTCTTTGGTTTTTTCATCATCATATTTCTTTTCAAAAACCAGTTCTTCCCCTTTGTTTTTATGTAGCTGATATTGTTTTACATTAACAGAATTCCCGTTTTTAGTGATCACAAATTTATCTTTGTTTACAGTTCCTATTAAAGGAATTTTCTCCTGCAGAACATCAAAATATCTGGTTGCATAATCTTCAAGTTTGCCTTTTCGCAGTTTCAGTTTTCTTTGAATATCTGAAATCGTTTCGTCCTGCACTTCTTTCGGTAAATTATCAAAGGCTGTTTCGATATCTTTATCGGTTAAATGTTCCTGAATGTATTTCGCCTGAACAATCCAATCTTCCTGAGTTGCATTTTTTAATAAGATTAAATCTAAAGGATAAGGCTCCATATTGATCCATCGCACACTTTTAATGTCGTCTTTAAAGGTTTTCATGTGACGAATCGCAGGAATATTCATCAAAACTTTAAAGGCTGCTCCATCATAGTTGCTGAAAGCCTGATCTCTGTCACGGGGAATCGGTTTATACACTACTTTGTCGTCTTTCTTATATTCTGCCCATTTCCATTGATCTTCGTGTCTGTCCCAGTCTCCAACAAGCATATCAAAAATTCTTGCTCGGATGTAAAGATCCTGATCAACAGAGTATTTACCGTCTTTTCGCATATTTTTTAAAATATCTGCAGTCGAAAGAATGTCTGTAGCATCATCAAGCGATTTTAAGGTTTTGGGATCTGATGAAAAACGTTCCTCGATCATATACAATTCGTCACCGTAATTCTGATTGTATCGTCCCAGAGATTTTTGTTTCGGAATATAAAAAAGTTCGGGATTGCTGTGGAAAATACCCAGTTTATCGATCATATTATTAACGGCAAATCCTGTGAAAGGGTGATTCGTCGTGTAAAAGTCGAGCAAAAATCTTTCAGGAAAAGTATTGTTGAGTTCGCTTCCAAAACTGTTTTTCTTAAAAGCCTGCGCATTCAGAAAACGGACTGCACTTTTCTTGATGCCGCGCATTACAAATTCCTGTCCGTCATTTGTTCTTAATCGGAGACTGTTCGACTGATTTCCGCCGCCTTCTCTGAAAGGAGAATAACCGGGATCTAAATCTGCAAGATTCTTAGTTTTGGCATCAATCGGCAGTGCATAATATCTTCGGTAATGATTTCCCCAAAGCCAAGTATAGAATTTTCCTGCTTTAGTTTGTCTTTCGGGATAAATAGTTGTAGTTACTTTTTCAGGTAATGTCTCAGGGTAATTATTTTTAAATTCTTCAGGCTTTTCAATGACAGCAATCTGTGTCAGTTTTTCAAGTTTATTATTTTTAGTCGAGAAATATTCTACATCCGAACTTAAATCTTTTCTGATGTTTAAAACTGCAAAACCGCTTCCACCGTAAGAAAAATCTGTTTTCTCAATAATCGTGGAAGGATCTGTTTTTGAAGCCGCACCGCTTATAATTTGTTTAATGTTTCTGTCGGCATGATATTGCAGATTGTGATCGTGACCGGAAACAAGAATCACATTTTCTTTATCCTGAATAATGCTTTTTATTCTGTTGGCAAATTCTGTATAATGATTGTTGCTGAAGTCTTCCATACTCACTCCGGAAGTGCTTCTCAGAATGTTGACAAAACTTGCAATACCGGGAAGTGGAAATTTACCTCCAAAAAGAAAAAGATGAGATTTGGCAGAAGTAAAACCTGCATGCGTTCCTGAACTGATTGCAGGATGATGCATCGCCACAATAATTCTTTTGTCTTGGTTTTTTGTAATTAAATCTTTAAACTCTGCATAGAAATCTTCTTTTGTTTTAATATCGCAATCTTTGTTGATTCCGGGATATTTATCCCAGTCTACCAATGCCCATTCAGAATCTACGATGATAAGTTTGATGTCTTTTGTTAAATTAATATCATCAATCGGGCAAGAATTTTTAGGTAGAAAAGCTTTTTTATCATTCAGATAAGATTTTACAAATTCTTCCTGCGCTTTCAGACCTTCCAAGCCGTGATACCAATCGTGGTTTCCGGGGATGACCAATGTTTTCCCTTTGAAGTTTTTGGTAATAGCTAATTGATTTTCCAGCTTTTGTTTGGCTAAAGGATAGTCTTTGTCGCTTTCTTTTGGCATTCCCAGAGGATAAATATTATCTCCCAAAAACAAAAGCATGGAGTTTTTATCTGCAGAATCTATTTTGTTTTTAATAAAATCTAAAGTCTGCTTTGCTTGTGGCTCGTCTGCATTTCCGGCATCACCAACGAGGAAAATCTTAAAATCGTTTTCAGCTTTTGCATCAGAATTTTGTATTTCACGCACGTTTTTTCCTTTTTGTACGTTATAGGTTGCACACGAAAGAAGAAATCCGGAGAGCAAGACAGTTTTCGCAGTTACAGAGAATATTTTTCGATCAAATTTAAAGGATAAATTCATACATTTACATTAAGAAAAATTCAGAAATGAGCGTTTTAAACAAAGCCAAAAATTATGTAGAAAACTTATTCAAAGATAAGTTATCTTCTGTATATTTTTATCATAATTTTATCCATACTGCGCAAGCTGTAACTAAGGCTGAAGAAATTATGAACCATTCTGAAATTTCTGAAGCAGACAGAGAAAAAGTTTTATTGGCGCTCTGGTTTCATGATGTGGGATTTACAGGATGCAATGCTGAAGGACATGAGCAGAAAGGGGTGGAAATTATGACAGAATTTCTTCTTCACGAGAATGCATCACGAGAATACATTGAGGAAATTGCTAAACTGATTCTTGCTACAGAAAAATACCATCAGCCAGAAAATTTTCTTGAGGAAATCATGAAAGATGCAGACTTCAGTCATTTTGCAAGTCCGTTTTACAACGATTCTGCCGAAGCTTTGCGCAAAGAGTGGGAACTTACCGGCGGAATGTGTTTTTCAAATGACGAATGGAATGTGATGAATGTAGATTTTCTTAAAAACAAGCACAAGTATTTTACAGATTATGCCAAAGAAAACTGGGAACCTCTCAAAATGAAAAACGTAAAAAAATTGGAAAAAAAACTGGATAAAGAAGAAAAGCCAAAGAAAGAAAATTCTGATTCTAAGAAAGACAAAGAACAAAAATCTGACAGAAGTGTAGATACTCTTTTCCGAGTGACCTTAAACAATCATACAAGACTGAGTGATATTGCAGACAGCAAAGCCAATATTTTGCTTTCGGTGAATGCGATCATTATTTCGGTTTGCCTTTCTGTTCTGGTTCCGAAACTGGATACTCCCAAGAATGCGCATTTAATTATCCCGACCTTTTTTCTTTTGATTTCAAGTGTTTTAACGATTATTTTCGCTATTCTTTCTACAAAACCGAATGTTACCAAAACTACATTTACCAATCAGGATATTGCAGACCGCAAAGTAAATCTTCTGTTTTTCGGGAATTTTCATCAAATGAAATTTGATGATTATCTAAGCTCAATGCATGATTTGATCAAAGACAGAGATTATATTTACGATTCTATGGTGAAAGATTTGTATTTCTTAGGTAAAGTTTTAGACCGAAAATATAAACTGCTTTCTATTACGTACAAAATTTTTATGGCAGGAATTATTTCTTCTGTTTTGGCTTTTGCGTATGCATTTATTAGTCTTTAGTTTTAAACCAAAGAAACCCTTAAAGCCAACAATCCGGTAATTCCCTGCAAATCTTCAACTCTCAAAAATTCAATATCAGTTTTCAAAACATTTAATTTTTGAAGTCGGTTGATGTATTGCAGATATTCCCGTTGATTTTCCATCCCGAAATAAACGATGGTAATTTTTCCGGGACTTGTAATTCTTTCTGTGGAATCTTTGATGTGAGCTTTTTCAAGCCTTTTTTTAATGATCTCAAAATTAGAATTGAATGCTCCGTCTACATCAAAACGTTTTTCATCCATTCTGAAACGAATGTCTATTTTTTCATTATAAACAAAAATAAGAGAAGCAATATCCAAAGAAACAGGCAGATCTTTTTTGAACAAATGGAATTCCTGTTCCATTGTACAAATGGTTTCCAGTTGCCAATATCTCAGCTCGTGAACAACTTTCGAAGAATAAAGTAATTCAGGAGCGATGTTGGAACCAATGTAGAGATTATGCTCAACCCCGTCAGATTTAAACCTTTCAAAATAATGAGGGAAAATTTCCTGAGCAATGACTTGTTTCTGGTCTAAAATATCAGCTAACTTTCGGTTGAGAAGCGTAATAGAATCGTCAAGATTTTTTCGGTTGGCATAGAAAAGATCATTCTGACTGAAAACCTGACTGAAATAGTTTTTAATTTTATCTTTAATATTTTCGTTGGTTTTTACCTCAAGTTTTGCCTGAAAAAAAGGATGGATCTCTTCACGCAAAAACCTCTGAAAACGCTGTTCTGTATCAGCTTTGATTTCGTTATTCAGTTCATTTTCAAAAACATCTATTGCTAACGTATATTTTTCAGTTTCTACAGAATTTAACATCATGAGAACCTCACAAATTCCGTCTACTTGCTGATTAAGATCTTCAAGCATCAAGTTAAAACGTTTTTCTGATGAAGAACGGATGTCTGAAAAACTGAATAAAGGGGTGAGATTTTTAAATGAAATCTCTTTTAAACTATATATTTTTTTTGACAGATATGCATTGAAATATTTTTCTGCCTCATTTCTGAATTTCCAAATTACACTGTCATGAATAGTGGTATATTCTCGCTGAATGATCGCCTCAATCTGATTATTTCTTTCATAAGAAAACCTGTTGATGGAGAAAATAATCATGTCTGCAACAAACTCTAGTTTTTTCAGTTTCAATCCATTCAGGCTATTCGTGATCGGAGAAGTAAATTCCATGATGGCCAGAAGTTCATTGTCTTTCATAATCGGAATCACCATGAAACTGTTGATCTCGTTATCTTTCAGAATGCTGAATGACGGTAGTTTTTTAATTTCGTCATCCAATTTATCTACGTTGGAAACTACAATGGGTTTTGAATTGTACGTAATGTTTTCAAAAGCGGTTTTTCGTACTTCTTCATCAAAAGTATTGAACCAGAAATCTAATAAATAATTGGTGAAAACGTTTTCATAAATCGGAATATTTTCCAGCTTTTTGTTTTTATTATTAAAAAGCATCAAACCAAAATTCAGCTCTGCAACATCAAAATAAGATTTGAAAATTTCTTTCAGATTTTCATCCGGAGCAGGATTTTCGGGATCAATTTTAATGAGTGTAGATTTCAGATCAGACAAAGCAACTTCAGATGTGCAGTCTACCAGTGAAATAATACTGAAGCCATTCAGAACCCAAGATTCCGGAGGAAAATGTTTTTTCCAGAGATGAATGTCGTCTAAATTTTCTAATAAAAAGTCTAAAATCTCATCTGAAGGAATTTCAGTACCTTCAGCAGGATAAACATCACTGAAATCTGAATTTACGGTTATTTTATAGTGTTTTATAATCCCGTCTTTTGTGGGAATGTCATAATAGAATGGTAGCGTAACTCTGATTTCTTTCTTTAAATAGGTTTGCAGAATAAGACAGCAACAGAATACATAATATTCGTCATCACTTATGTCCCGAAATTCTATCTCAAAATCTTTTCCGGCGTCGTTCAGAATATTTTGAAATCTTTCGGTATAATTGAAAGTAATATTGGTCAGAGGAATTCCTGCCGCTTTAATTTCGTTTCGGGTCAAACCGGTAGGGAAGAGGTCAGCAAGTAGAAGTCTGATGAGGTCTTTATGTTTTTCAAACAGAGAAAGATCCTGAAAACCGTCTCGCAATTCCTGAAAGTTTCTGGTTTTTTCGATGAGCGATTCTGCATAATTAGCGCGATATTCTAAAGGATCGTTGTAGCGAATGTGTTCCAACACATCCAAATATTTTTTGAACGATATAAAAACCTGAAACGGACTTTCTTTCTTGTAAAGATTTGCCAAAATGTAAAAAAAATTGTGAGGGTAAAGGTATAAAAAGCTCGTTTAAAAAATGGACTGTGTAAGAAGTATTTTGAAATTTATCCTCTATTGTTTTAATTGTTTTATCAGGGAACTATATTGTTTAAAAATATAAATGTTAAAAGGTTTTTATGACCAGAAGTATATTTTTAAGATAGAAATTAAAGCAGGAATGCTTTTACTAAAACAAATTGTTTTCCTGTTAAATCTTTTCAGATGAGTTCTTATACTTAAATTTTTTCTTTCAATAAAATTAGTCCCAAATTTTTTGGTGTGATGGATTTCTCTTGGAATTAAATATTGATAATTTCTGAGTTTATCGGTGTGAATTTTCTCAGGGTTTGAATTAATAATAGTTTTAATAACTGAATGTAAAGTTTTATTTGTTCTTTTTCCGATACAAAAACTGATAACTTTTTTGTATTTTTTGTCGATAGCATAAACCAACCAGTGCGGATTTGATTTCTTTTTGATGAAGAATCTCATCTCGTCAACTTCGTAAGATTGGTGATTGTAAATTTTGGGTTGAGAAATATTCTCTGCGATTTTTTTGATTCTTTTAAGTAAAGTTGTTGTAGAGATTTTTAAAATTCTGGCAGAGCTTCTTATTCCCAAACCTTCTTTAGTGAATTGAATTATTTGTGAGTTAATGTTTTTATGATAAGCTTGATAGCTGTAAAATTCTACAAATCTTTTATTGCAGTTTTTACATATATACTGTCGTTTACGTGTTTTTGTAGTGCCATTTTTAATGATGTTTTTTGAATAACAATGCTTACAAATTGCTGTATCACTAACTCTGATACACGAGGAATGATCTTCAGTCATTTAGATATGTTTTTATAACCAAAAATAAACAAGAGTAGGGAATGCCTACTCTTGTTTTGATTGTTTTGATTTTTAATTAGTTTTGAAATTCAATGAGTTAAGTTTTTTAAAATTGTCATCACTAACTTTGATACATTACCGTAATTTCTTTACTTTTTATCTTCTCCATATATTTTTTTTAATTTTTCTATTTGCTGAGCTTTTTGTAAAGAATCTTCTCTTTTTTCTTTTGCTACAATTTCCGGAGCATAAGGCCCTGTTTGATCTTTTTTGGCTTGTGCAAATAATAAATAAAAAGAAAATAACATATTTCCAATTATTAAAATTATTATACCCCAAACAATGATTCCATATTTCTTATCTTTTTCCTTTGGAAGTTTATCAAATTCTTTAACGACAAACTTCCATTGATCATTATAATGAAAAATGAAATAATTGGGAATTACTATAAGTACACAATAAATTGTAATACCAAGTACTTTGTTTACTTCTTGATTAGTATTAGTAAAAAGACTGTAATAATTAAATATAGAAAACAAAAAAAATATCCATAATGCATATAAAAATACTGTTGCTGCATAATCGTTGGGAAATATGGAACTTTGTGAATGTTTGTATAATCTATAATAAAGATAGTAGTAAGATTGCTTAATCTTTTTCATTATTAAAATTTAATTGCTGAATTGCTAAAAAATGGATGCCCTGTCATTTGTTGTTCATGTGCTTCAGTTCTTGCTGCCGTTTCAGAAGCACCTACCCAGCCTCCTGGATAAAATGCGTCTATCCCAAAATATAAAGTACTAATAATAGCCCCATAAGCTCCTCCTTTCAACCCTACATATCCCATTACGGTATTAAGCCCTGCTTTTGTAGGATGAACGGCATTAGGCGAATTAGGATTGTTTCTGTAATTGAGAACTCCAATTCCATCCATTACCAAGCCTGCGCCAAAAGATACTCTACTTAATCGTCCTCCCCATTTTGCCAAACCGGAAATTGGTTTAGTTGCATTAGTCATTGACATACTTCCAAATTGGCTAAGATTTCTGCCTGTTAATTGATAATTACCCGCCAATCCTCTTCTAATTCCTTGTGCATACATATTTTCTGATTGTGCAATTCCCACGAAACCACTTATTGTTGCTCCTGTTCCAAAAGCCCAGTTTCCTCTGCCTCCCCAAGTATACCAATCCTTCATAAAAGAATTAAACGCGCCTTGCGCTTGGCTTCCCCAACCCGAGCTACTACCAGTCAAAACAATTTCCGGAATATTAATATATTTATCTAAAAGCGTATTAAGACTTTGATAACTTCCATTATATCCTAGTGAGATATGATCTGCGCTTTCAAAACCATATCCAGTATTCGTCCAAGTGCCGCCTAAACTAAACATTTTATTAAATAAATCTGGACTCATACCACCTTCGGTACTTCCCCCACCGCCGCTATTACTATTGTTTGCTCCCAAGAAACTGTTAAGATATTGGTGTCCGCTCACAAAGCCCGGTGTATGTCCCGAAGTATCAATTGTACCATCTTCATTAAACCATCTTCCGTCAACATCAAATCTTAGAACAGGATTGTTCGCAACATAAGCATAGGTACTTGTAGGCATATAGCTTTCTGCCAATTGGTCTATACCGTTCCATCTTCCGATGTCGGGCATATATTGTCTCCAGCCATAATCATAAAGTCCTGTCTCCTGAATTTCTTTGCCATTATATTTTTGCTGATAGGCATTATTAAAACTATGAAACTGGCTGTTATGCATCAGTCCGAAAGGATAATAGTTGGTCACTCCCTCTATTTCTCCCGTTATAATATAATTGTTGCAATAACCTCCGGAACATTCATTTACTACAATATCTCCTGTAACCACACCATTTCCGTCTGCATCACTGTAGCTTAATCTTACATTTCCCAAAGGGTTTCGGGTAATATTTTTCGGTAAATTTAGATAATTTGATTAAAAATAAAAACAAAAATTAAATAATATTATCTCATCACTAGCTTTGATACAAGGAGAATGATCTTCAGTCATTTAGATATGTTTTTATGACCAAAAATAAACAAGAGTAGGAAATGCCTACTCTTGTTTTGATTGATTTGTTTTTAATTAGCGTTGAAATTCAGTAATTTACGTTTTGGAAAATGGTCATCACTAACTTTGATACATTACCCATTGCCAATCAATTTTTACTTCAATATGTTTATTATAGAGAGATTTATAAATAATAAAGACCACGCAAAAATGATAGTAAGAATAATTATAAATCCATTCAGCCTTTTTTTATCTAAATTTTCATTAATCCATTTATTTCTGAATTCTAAATATTTGTTGTTGTATCTCTTATAGTTGTAAAAAAGTGTTATTACCATAATAAAAACAAAAAAGATCCAGCTATATTTAAATTTTTCAGAACTAAATAATAAGTTTTTAGTGAAAATAAAAACATTTATAAGTAGCCATGCTTGTATAGATGAAACACTGATTATTGCAGTAGTTGCATCAGAGCCATCTCTTTTATAATAAAATTTTGCAACTCTATAATAATGATAATCAAAAAAATTTTTAAACATATTAATATTTTACTTATTTAAATTACTAAAGACATTATAATCTGTTCCTAGACGACTATTATCTATACCCGAAGCAATTCTATCTGTTATAGTTGTCCCTGTTACAATCCCTACTGCTAAATCAGTTACTCCATAAGCTAAACCAATCGGTCCTGCATAAATTAGAGCGATACCTAAACCAACCTTAGCGACTGTTCCCCATCCAACTTTATTTTCTGAATAATCCTCAACAATGCTGGCTGCTACTCCGACGTATCCTAAATATTTTCCGGCTTTTCCAATTGTTTTCAAATTTTTAGATAAATTTCTCAAATTGCTTATAGAACTTCCTTTAGCACCCAGTTTTAAGAGTCCCTCATATTTATTTAAATGAAGTCCTCCATATCCTATGAAAGCTGAGGTTGATAAAAAATTGCTTTTGTCAGCATATCTCGCTCCCTCATAAAATTCTCTCAAGAAACTAGGGTCATAATCATTCATTCTCACTTTCGCTCTATGCAATGTCACTCCACCTGTCGTACCTGTTAATTCTCCATTTTCATCATAAAACATCCTATTTTCAGCGTCATCTACTGTACCCCAAAGCATATACCCTTTGTTAATGGAAATACCATCCATGTTTCCTCCATTCTTAAAATAATTGAATAAAGAAATTGCATTATTTCCAGTAACTGTGTAACCGCCGCTTCCACCTCCGCTATAACTATTGTTTGCTCCCAAGAAGCTGTTAAGATATTGGTGTCCGCTCACAAAACCCGGTGTATGTCCCGAAGTATCAATTGTACCATCTTCATTAAACCATCTGCCGTCTACATCAAATCTTAAAACAGGATTGTTCGCAACATAAGCATAGGTACTTGTAGAAAGATACGCTTCTGCCAATTGGTCTATACCGTTCCATCTTCCGATGTCAGGCATATATTGTCTCCAGCCATAATCATAAAGTCCTGTTTCCTGAAGCTCCTTGCCGTTGTACTTATACTTATAGGCATTTGAATTGGTTGCCTGATAATTATGATTTTCCAGCAACATACCGAAAGGATAATAGTTGGTCACTCCCTCTATTTCTCCCGTTATAATATAATTGTTGCAATAACCTCCGGAACATTCATTTACTACAATATCTCCTGTAACCACACCGTTTCCGTCTGCGTCACTGTAACTTAACCTTACATTTCCCAAATGATCGGTGTAATTATAAAAATACATATTCCTCAAAGCATCATAATATCCTTCAGAAGTCGGGATAATCCTTAGTTTCATCTGTGCACTGGTCATTGTTCCAGACTCATCTTCCGAAGGCTGTGTATATTGATACTGAAAACCATCCAGATAATCCGTTTGCACAGTTCCAAAGAGCCTCTTTAATTTTACCCCGTCTGCTCGGTAAGTATAGTTGGTTACGTTTGCATTCTGAGTAATCTGCTTGGGTAAATTTAAATAATTATATTGAATTGATGAAATCCCTTTATCCTGATAAGAAGTCATGTTACCATTGTCATCATATCCTATATCGGTAGGGCTGGCTTTGTAAGGATAACCCTGAGAAGTGGTAACGGTTTCAGAGATTTTTTGCAACCTGTTGCTTACATTGGTATTCTCGTACTGGTAAGAAAGATTATCAATCAGCATTGCAGTAGGTCCCATTCTTTGGGCAGTTCTCTTCATGGTTTTTACATTCCCGTTCAGATCGTAGGTTGCTTTTTCATAATATTCTCTCAAAGAAGGATTGGTATCGTTCTGATAAAATCCTGCCGATAAACGGTTCATACTGTCATATACATAGCCGTATCTTTTCAGAGATTCATTGGATGTTGCTGCTGTCTTCCAGTCTACTTCTGCAATATTGCCGTTATATTTTGGGACTACCTGCAAAGAAGTATCTGAAGCATCCGGAGTCTGCAGACCTTCTACCTGATTGTATTTAATCTTATACCCGAATAAATCATTTCCAAGATTCTGAGGATCATTGATCTGTGTCATCCATCCGCGGATGTTATATTGGTAATCAATGCTTTGTAAAGGTGTTGTTGCATTAGAACCTCCAACTTTTTTGTTCTTGAGTTGTGAGAGTTCATTGTACTCATTCTGAGCCAGGATCTCTTCCGTATTGTTGTCTATTTTATGCTTGTGCACCAACAGTCTGTTTTGCTGATCATATTCATACGTTTGGGTAATTATTTTTTCACTATCCGTAGTTAGCCTTTTGTGATAGGCTTTGGTCATTTTAGCTACACCCACAAAGTCAAGATCAGATTCCGTTTTGGTGTATCCGCCTAAATGATTGATCGAGTAAGTGCCGATCATTCTTCCTTTGGTATCATAGTAAGAATAACTTTTCGTCCAGTTGTCGTCTTCAATATTTTTCACAAAGCTCATTACAGGAAGTCCTTTTGTGCTTACTGCATTGGCGGTAGAATTATCCGAAATGATGCTTTTTCCCATGACCGTAGAAGGAAACGCAGGGTTGAAGCTGTATGAAGGGTAAGTATCATAATAATTGACACTCAGAACCTTCATGCTTCCCGTAGGAAAAGCATTTTTGGTGTAATAAACATCCATCCCGTTCAGGGCAAAAGATGTCGTGCTTCTTGTTTCGTTGTTTCCAGGGTTTGCGTTCATGCTGTTAAGAGCTGTTTGCATTGCTGCTCTGGATGCGGTGTTAGAAAAGAACCCCGTATAGACAACTCTTCCGAACGAATCGTATTTGGTAAACATCCAGCCTTTGGCTGCAAAATTGTTGGTAGTTGTTCTCAGATTCGCATCCTGAGCGAGAACAAGCCTATCTTGTTTGTCATACACCATATATTCCCAGCCTTTTCCCGGTATTTTCTTTTCTACCAGACGGTTCCATCCGTCATATCGGTACTGATAACAGAGATTATCCAGAAGAGTGGTAGAAAGTGAAGGAGCATTTGATGCTAACGGAGGAAGAGTATAAGCCAATTGGTTGTATTCATTGTATACATAATAGGTATCAACATTTTGGGTGCCGTCATTTTTTCTGGTAAGAATGGTTTGTCCTTTTTTATTTTTGAACGCAGTAGTTACATTCCCGTCTTCATCTGTAACAGTAGATTTATACAATATTCCCGCAGCATAAGTCCCCGAAACACTCAATTCGCTATTGGTTCTTCCTTCAAGCCAGGTGGTAGATACTGTATATTTTTTTACCGCATCTGCAGAGCTGTTTGCTGAATGAGAAAACTGAACAGGATGCGCAGCCCAAGCATTTCCTATCTGTTTTTGCTGTTCTATTCTTCCCAGTGGAGATGCTTCCAATACTTTTTCGGTATAGATTTTCTCATTTCCATAAACGGTCGTTGCATTAGCAAGCGGATCAGTATACAACCCTCCGTTCTGCGTTCCTGATTGTGGAACGGGAAGATAGCTTTTTACCTGTCTTCCGTATGCATCATACTCCAGCTGTAACGCAATATCTTTACCCGTAGGAGTCGCTTTTATAGAAATACTTTGTTTCACTCTTCCCAGTCCGTCAAAGTATTGTACAGATTCTGTTTTTTTTGAGCAGTCTTCTGTGAGACAGTTTTTTTCGTAAATATAATTTTCTGTTGCCGGTAAAGTGGTTTGTGCATATGCAAAACCAGAAAGCAGCAACGGTAATATGAATAGTAGTTTTTTCATCGTGTTTTAGTTTTTATAGTTATACTCATACTCTTTTAATGTTACCCCGTTCATATCGACCACTTTTTCCAATCGGTTATTCGCATCATATTTATAAATTGCGCGAATTCCGTTCGGTGGTGTAGAAGTAGTAACTCCTATAAGAGGATCATAAGTGTAGGTAGTAATCTGCATATTCTGTAGTACAGACAATTGTCTGAAATTATCGAGTGCTGTAAGAAGCGTCTGCTCATTGGCAGGATTTGCCGCATCTGCATTAGAAGCATCTACAATAGCCTGAATATAAGGGGCTACCTGTGCATATGTTGCTCCCTGTATTCTTGCAATAGGCTGTGTTTTGTCATAGCCGTAAACGATAGCATTGGGAATACCTACCGCAGAAGTTGACTGAAGCAGATTTCCCTGCTCATCATAGAGATCAAATGTACCGGCAGTTTTTGTACTTCCGTCACTCACATTGGTTGCCAGCATAGAGGTAGGGAATGTAGAAGAAGGATTGTCAAACTTTGTTTCAGATTTACTGATCAGTATACCATTGTCTTTGGTTTCGGTTATCACAGGAATTCCTATTATATTTTTCAAACCAAGTGCTATATAATTGCCACTCTTTGGAGAAGGATATGTAAGTTTAGTTTCTGTAACGGTGTCGTCATACGTTTTTTTAATAACAGAAGCTTCCATATTAGATTCATTAAATTCAGTCTCTTCTTTTTGCTCTACTACTTGATTATCAAGATAACTTTTTGAGATTTCTGTTATTTTTTTATAGTAAGCGGTTTTAGAGTAAGTATTTGTTCCCATCAGCAGATAATCCTGTGCAGCCGGTATATTATCCATAATATATTCTGTTTCTGCAGAAGCTAAGAGCTGGTTTTGAGCATTATATATTTCCTGTTTTTCTGCCATTCCGTTTTTGGTCAAGTTATAATAGGGCCAAAATTGATTAGAACCTGTAAAATAGTAAGGATAATCATTGGGTGTTTTGTAATAGTATTTTGTATACCCAATATTGTCATCCGCATTGGTTACTTTTACATTTTTGTACAAGGTAAAATTGGAGACAATCATGGTTCCATAATCATCTTCAGGGCTGAAACTAAAACCACTGGAGCTGTTACTGTCTGTAAAGCTATCATAAGCGTATCTGGATATTTTTATAGGAGCTGAAGCTGTTTTATTTTCATAATATTTTATATCTGCTATTCTGAGCCCTGTTGTAACATCTTTATTTTTGAAAGGTAATGGGATGTGCCCAATATCATACATGATCACATTTCCGTTCCCTCCGGAACCAGCCAGTTTAAATTCATAAGAACCCGGCAGAAGATCAAAGACTTCAACTTTGTTTGTACCGCTGTAAATTGGGTTGGGACATACCCCATTGCTTAAAACAGCCTGATTTCCTTGTTTGATACTGAAATCCACATACGTAGGGCTGTTAGCATCCCAGAAAATAGGGGTGTAGACATCAAATACCGTATAGTGTACATATATTCTTTTCTTTACTCCGGCTGTCCCAACTATTGAGAACAGATGCGTCGTGTTATGATTGGTATCAAAAGAAAATTGTTTAAATTCCTTTAAATACTGTAACTGTGGATTTATAAAGCTCTCTCCGTTAATGATAGGGTTCAGATAATCAGGAGTGCTTTTATCAACATACATTTCCTGTGGCTCAAAGTTGTATTCTACAACGCCACCCGTAGGATTGATAATTCTTTTCAGGACTCCGAGTCCTGCTTTTCTGGGATCTTTTGTGAGATCGGCCTCAGGACAGAAATAAGACAGATTATATCCATACGGGAAATGGGTATCCCCAACAAACTGCTCATATTCATTGCTGTTGTACTGAAACTCTGTATTTTCAGAAACGGCATTGTTTCTGTTGAGCTTTTTGAGTTTGGTAAGAATCCTTTTGTTAGTATTTACAGTATATGTTCCGTTAAAATAATCATACCCCCGCTCAGAATATTCAAAAGCGTACTGAGAGATGATGTGGTTGTAATGATCTTTCAATTTTACTTTATCTATACTGTAGGGGTCATTCATGGTTTTTTCCTTGGTACTGTCGTACAGATAATCCAGTTCTATTTTCCCGTAAAAAGGAGAATTAATGGTTTTTAGTTTACATGATTTATAATCTATAAAACCCGGATAATTCATCTTGTATCTTGTGTCTTTCTGGTAAGAGAAGTTGGCTACTTCTGTGTTGTTGGCATCTTTGATCTGACTTAAAAAGAAAGCCGATTTATACACTTTTCCGCCAGGAAAAAAGGAGTTCTGGTCAGAATTGCTCAGGCTGTAATCATTAAAGATATATTGGATGCCTTTTGTATCCGTAATCGTAAATGAATTTAAAATAAGAGTTGCGGTATTGCTTTCTCTTGTGTATTCTATCTTTACGAGATTAGAAGAAAGGTTATTTATACTAAATGTATCGGAGCCAATACCACGTTCTATTTTAAATTTTCCTGAAATTCCCGGAAGATTATAGTAATAAATGTCATTAAAAGCATTTTTATGATAGTTTCCATTGCTCGTGTCATCATACTTTTCGTCAAGTTCATCCACAATCTTCCTGGAAATAACTCCTCCCATAAATAATGACCAGCCGGTACCCACATCACTTGCCGCTTCTCCGGGTGCAACATTCAGAGGGTTGTATGAAAGGTTTAAATTCAGATTGATATTCTTATTATTGGTCGGAAGATTCAGTAAAGGTATAGAGATGTCGGGAATTCCTGTAGCATAAGATACGGCTGTATTGGTATAAGCAGCCAAAGAAGAGACTGAAGGAACGGGTTTCGAAAAGTCTCCAAAATTGATATCCTGAGCATTGTACGATGCAGAAAAGCAACTCAGTAAAATCAAGCTTAGTATTGTTTTTTTTATATTCATCATGTGTTTTATTTTTTAATAATTTTAGCATTTGCAGTTTTGTTATCACTGGTTTTCACCGTCACCAAATAAGCTCCCTGAATCAGATTCTGCGTATTGATCTTGGTCACTTTATTTTTTGTTTTCAGGCTTTGAAGCTGTCTTCCGCCCATGTCATAAAGCGTAATCTCTGCCTCAGACTTCCCATCACCCAGCTTCCAGCTTCCTGTTTCCATTCCAATCTCCACATAACAGTAATCAGACACAGGATTCGGGTAAATCTTAATGTCTTGTTTTTCAATCACCTGATCCAACTGCTTATCTCCCAACTTCACGATTTTCCAGTTTTCTTTCCCCAATTCTTCAGCACTTGTTCCTGCCAGAATAATCGAGCCGTCACGATTCAGTCTGACATCTGAAAGTCTTTCCTCTCTTTTTCTGCTTTCTCCTTTCACGTGCTTTCTCCACTGCTCATTGCCGTTTTGATCTAAATACAACATCCAAAAAGTCTCATCATCTGCTTCTATTCTGCCTTCCGCCTGCGTGTAACCTCCGAGTAAAATGCCTTTTGTTGATGGTTGTTGGTTGTCGGTTGATGGTTTTCCGCTTATCACGTTCAATCCCATTAAAACATCTCTGTTTTTGAAGCTGTAAGATTTTTGCCAAAGCTCTTCACCTCGGTCATTTAAAGAAATCAACCAGACATCCGTTCCTTCTTCTATTCCCACCGTTTTATTGCCTGATCTTTCCGATCTCGATTCTCCGCCAACAACATATCCGGTAGAAGTCATCGCTAAAGTTCTCAAATGGTCATCACCTTTCCCTCCGAAATTCTTTTCCCATTCTACTTTTCCTTCTTTATTTAACTTGACAACCCAGAAATCTCCTTCCCCGAAGTTCTCCGTTTGTTTTGGGTTTCGGGATGAACGTGTTTCGGGATTCGAACTCTCACTCGCACCTCGTATCTCGGAACTCCTATCAGACTTCGCATCCCGCACCTCGGAACTTCTCGAATAAATTCCAAGCAATGCACCGCCGTCAACTGTCGGAATCATCTTTTCCACTTCATCTAAGCCTTTTCCGCCCAAAATAACTTGGGATAATTCTTTTCCGTTTTTATCCAGTTTTGAAACAATCACATCTTTAGATCCAAAACCTTTCGGTGCATTCTGAACATTTCCGGCAACGAAAAATCCAAAATCTGTCGTCTGAATCACCGCTTTCGCTTCTTCATCCTGAGCAGTTCCCAAAGTTTTCTGCCACAGTTCGTCACCAAATTCGTTAATTCTTATCAGCCAAATGTCAGATCCGCCTTTGGAATCGTCTTTTTTATCTAAACCTTTCGAAGAATACGAAGTTCCAACTACCGCAAAACCACCTTCCTGTGTAGCCACGGTGGCTGAAAGAAAATCATGGTTTTGCCCTGAGAAATATTTTTCCCAAACTTCTTCACCCTGTTGATTCAGTTTCACCAGGTGAAAATCGTAACCGTTGTTTTGCTGTGTCTTTGCAGTTGAACTTCCTGCACCCAGCTTCCCGCTTCCTGCTTGGATACTGCTTCCCGTAATAAGATACTGCTGATCGATGGTGGTGGTAACCTGCGAAAGAAAATCCTGCGTGGAAGATTTAATGTCTTTCTGCCACACTACTTCCTGAGCAGAAAATACCGCCGCCGTGCAAAGTAGAAT
>Ga0114982_1000572_pt1 | contig 19597 bp, 34 predicted proteins | sample Shrwel_input2_FT_FD_87183 | JGI IMG/M metagenome (GOLD analysis project Ga0114982, IMG submission 87183) | Subsurface microbial communities from deep shales in Ohio, USA - Utica-3 well 1 S input2 FT | ecosystem: Environmental > Aquatic > Deep subsurface > Shale gas/oil reservoir > Produced... | reverse complement strand
GTCCAAGTCGCCCGGCGGTACCCATGCGATCTTTTCCGGGGTTCAATGACTTCCGGGTAGACGGCAGACAACACCCGACGGGTCGCGCCTTTGGTTCTCATCCCGTCACCTTATCGTTTCCGAAATAGTCGATGCCCAACTTATCTTCCAATCCCGCCGGAAGGTAGGGATTGTAGACGCGCGGGTTGACGCCGCGTTTCCAGCACATCTTCAGCCACTCCCGGAGAGTTGGTCCCGGCTTCAGCTTGACCATTTCCCATCCAATTTCAGTGGTGTTGACGAAGACCCCGTAGGTGTTCATCGCCATTCCATCGTGACCCTTCCAAGTCCCAATTATCATCACTTCCGCCTGTAGGCCATGGAACCGGGCCGTATCCGCCGCCGATTCCGCGCCCATTTCAGCGTATCGATTCGCGCCCCATCCCTGTGAGTTATAGGTGCTGGCCGAATACGATGTGACTTGACCCATGATCGGCGTCGCCGGAACCGATTCTTCCAAGGCCAGCCGATTCAACTCTTCTTCAAACTTCGTTTCCGCTTCTTTGTGGACAGCGGTGATCGCATCCGCCTTCTCTTTCCACGGAGCAAACATCGCCGCCGTTTCCGGTAGATCCGCGATCAGTTTGTAGTCGAAGTTTTTCCGCCGGGGGAACTTCTTTTTGAAGAAAGCTATGCGTTCCGCTTGCATAGCCAACTGCATTTCGCCAGCAGTCTTCCAGAACGCGTCTTTTTCGTTGCGGGCGGCGATGAAGGTTTCGGCGAAGGTCATGGTGGTTACCGGGAGAGCGTGTCGTACATGCGTTTCGTTTCGGAACGGTCGTGAATCGGGAGAGCGCCGAAGGTCCAACGGCTATCGCTGGTGACAGCGTAGTTCCCGCCCGCCATGAAGCCGACATGACCTTCCGGGCAACCATTGATCGGGACCAATGATTTGTACCCCTTCACCCGTTCCTGTATGATGAACGCCGGGGCGTTGGGGCCGGGTTCAAAAATCTGCATTGAGGGATCGTCAGTGATGACCACGATCTTATCGACACGACTGGAGATCCCGCCATTGGTACAATCGGTGGCGGGCCGGAGAACTGTCAGAAGCATACCACGCAATCTTACTCCGCTGATGGCATCGTCTTTACTGAGTTTTATGTTTTCCATACATTCCCATCATAGCGAACCCTGACCTATATGTCAAGTTTTTGTTTGCGGAGTTCCGTGGACGAAATGTCCATGCGGAAATCTTCGATCACGGTGCAGAGTCCGGCGAATTCCGGCGGGAGACTGGAGAGATCGTTTTCAAAGCCGTCTTCCGTGACCCGGCCAAAGACCAGTAAAGTCATATCTCTGTTTTGAAATTCGGCGACTACATCCCTCACCGTGCGCCCGTACTTGGGATCGACCAGCCGTTTCACCGTGTCAAAACCCGCCACTAACTTTCGGAACTGAAAGAGTTCGGCTTTTTGGACGAACAACGGCGCGTTCGTCACCCACACATAATACGTTTTCCCCGGTTGCTGGAACGTTTTCAGCCGTTCGTAGAGCGAAATGAAATCCACCGCCGGTTTGTCCGCATTCAAAATGCTCAGTTCAAATGCGCATTTCCGGCCCGTGATTGCTTCCGCCCGCTCATGCATATTCATGTGCGCCGGGGAGAGTGGGTTGAAAGATCCGGGGAAGATCGTCCCGTCATAGAGAAAAGGCGGGGCCGGATAAGCAAAGATGTAATCTTCGGTGCATTCAAACAACACCTTATGAAGAGGAGCGCCTTCGCTCAACATTTCCACCATCGACAGCGTGTCGGGTTTCATGGTCCGCGTTTGCATCGACGGGGCGGTAGTCACCCACGGAAGATCGATCCGGTCTTCGATGCCGCACCCCGCCGCCAGCGCGTTCAGCATCATGTACGCAACCAAAGTCTCTTCTTTGTCGCGAATCATTTCCGGGGTGTCGTCGGAATTCATGTAGACAATCAGATCCCATGTGGTGGTGGACAAATCGGTCTGGAGTGCGACGCAAATCAGATGCACACGCCCAAGACGCTCATCGGGAAGGCGTTGCAACACTGAGGTCGCCCCGATGCCAACGACGGGCGTATCCTTCTCAGGACGCAAACGAAGGGCATCCTGAAAGGCACGCATGGCCAGCGCCCGCGCCGCCGGGAGACTGACGAACTTATCCGGCTTCCCTCCCATCGCTTCCACGCATGCTTTTGTCGCATACGGAATGCCGCCGAAAAGCACCGTCGCTGAACCGCCACCGGGTTTGAGCAACATCGGAAAAACTTCCGTGCCGCCGCCAGTGGTCAGCATGACCGCCATCGTAGGCGTTGCATGAATTTGGTGAACGAGTGGTTTGGTGTTGTAGATGTTCATGGTGTCATTATCCCTGTGCGACCATCGCGGGCGCGGGGGTAGGGGCGTTCACACGCTCACGGGACCGGGTGTATGCGCGTTCCCGCGCCTCTTCCCGGACCTTCATGTCATCGATCAACGGGCGGGAGTGGATGAACCAACCCTGACCGTTCTTATCGATCACCGTCGCCGGATAGGTGGCGTTCGCTTTGCGCACAACGCGCTGATGAGGAAGACGAACTTTGCGGGCTTCATAGAAAGTCCCGACACATTTGGTCGTCTGCCAGAAATACTCCAGGGCGGCGACCGGCACTTCGGCCAGCGTGGTGGTGCGGGGATCAAACCCACGGTCGCGGATGTAATCCTGACTCACGCGAATCATCATGGTCTGAATTTCAGTTTTCGGCATGGTTTCCTCTCACCGGAGTGTATTCCCGGCACTGGTACTGTTCGTTGTAGGTGACTGTAGCTTCGCCGTTGCGCACGTGAACTTTCATATGCGCCGAATATCCAAATCCATTCGCCGGGATCGGTTTCTTACAGATCAGACACGGGCGGGGTTGCATTTTGGTGTGACGTTGGGGCATACAGTGTTCATCCAACTTCCGTGAATTCCGCGACATCCGCGAAGCCATTCACTTTGGTCAATTTGACCGGATTGATCTTCAGTTGCCAGCGCTTCCCGCACCGGCATTTGCGCTTCACAACCTGAACAGCAACATCCATTCCCGGCACCGGGGCCAACTTGCGGTCACACGCGGGACACTTGAATGTCAGTTGCCGTTCCATTACGCCGTCGCTTTCACCAGGAATTCAATCGCCGCCGTCTTGCCGCCATCGGCTTTGTAGAAGCACTTGAACAGCCCGGCGGTGTCGTACTGGTAGTTGTCGCCAACCTTTTTCGCGCCGAAGGCCTTCCAGGGATGGGTTTCGCTCTTCGTGTTATTGTACTTGTCCAGGAACCCGATCACCTTACCGCCCAACTTCACCATGTACCCGGCGGGCGTGTTGCGATCAGCTTTGCGAATCGAAATCAGTTCAATGTTTTTCATCAGAATCACTCTCCATTAGTAGGATAGCGCAACCGTGACATACATGTCAAGAGAGAACGGCGCTTTTCTCAAAAACAATTTTCACATCCCGGATGATGTCCAGAATGGTATTGACCACCGTGTAGGACACGAATTCCAGATCCTCATCCTCACCGCGTTCGACGGCGACCACCACCGAATTTCCCACCATTTTGGTGACCGTGACTACATCGCCGTTCGCCAGCGCCGGGAATATCTGAATTTCCATTTCGCTGGACTGTTGGGATTCGATCCCATTCTGTTTCAGCGCTTCCAGAATACTGGCCAGTGTGATTTTCATGATTGTGCCTTAGAGAGCCTTGACCATCTTGACCAACTCACGCATCGACCGGGCGGTCCCGTGGAGTGTCATGCTGTCTTCATTCGCGGGATTGTTCGTCCAGACCATCAGGGCGTTCGCCGCCGCGACCTGAACGGTGATCGTGTCGCCATTCGCCAGCGGGTGGGTCACGGTGATTTCGGCATCGGTGTCCATCGAATCTTCAGCCGTCACAGTGGCCGGGAAACCGGCGTTCGTCAGAAGACTGGCAACAAAGATCAGTTCATTGATTCCCATAAGATTCACTCTCCATTAGTAGAATACCGCAACAGCGACATACATGTCAAGAGCTAGTCGCTCTTTTTACGCGGCGACCGGCAACCCGGTCCGTTCGTTGTAGCGAACCGCGTAGTAGGTGCGGGTGGCGCGGTTCTTACCGTTGAACCCGTCCCGCGCCGTGACCAGCTTCTCAATCTGGCGGGGGCTGAAAGGCGTGCGGTAGGCGCGTTTGTCTTCGGGGGTTACCAACCACTCAACCAACTGATTTCGGAGCGACAGGCGGAACCCGGAGCGGAAATTCTTGGTCGCCAGCAAAGTGACGCATGCTTCGCGCAACCCGTCGCCGGACATCTTCATCAAACCGCGCTGGAATTCTTCAGGGAGTTCGATGATGCGGGCGTCATTCCAGAGGAACGCCCACGAAATGTTCGTCCGCAACCACTCTTCAAGGGACAACCATTCGGGCAACGTCACGGTGCGAACTTCGTAGCGTTTGTTCGACACCAGCATATCGTTGTCGCTGGACGCGCACTGGTAGACAATCTCTTCAAGGTCAACCGTTCCCGGCACATAGGCACCAACGGCGACACGGGCGGAAGTGGCGTTTTCGTTGCACTTCCCGTCAAAAAGAACGTCGTAAGTTTTTGTTGTCATCAGAATCACTCTCCATTAGTAGGATAGCGCAACAGCGACATATATGTCAAGAGTTCGGCGACGATTTTTGAAACTTATTTTGTGAGGAACTTCCCTCCATTTTGCAGGGCATTCAAGCCGTCGATCATGACCGTGAACGCGTCCGCATACTTACCGGGGACATGGACTTCGACGAAGACGATGTTCGGGTCGAACTGATCCTGATGATCGCTGGCGCGGAGTTCAAACGGGATCTGGCACTCTTCCAACAGCACCGCCAACAGATGAGCAAACTTTCTGGTGAATCGCATGGGTGTTCCTTACTGGTGTTTTTTCAAATCGGCCATCACTTCACGTTTGGAGTTGAAATATTTTTCGACGCTTCCGTTCGGGATTTCGCGCCAGTACCACAGATATGAGTCCGACGGTTTTTCGGCGAAAGCGCGAATTTCAAATCTACCATCCAAAGTGACAAACCGAAGAACGGGAGGTAGTTTTTTCAGTTTCATGTGGTTTCCAGTGGCGGACGCTTACTTCGTGCCGCCACCCTTGATGCTCAGCGTCGCCCCGGTCGCGATGCCGTTGATGAGGACCAGAAGGGCAAGAGCGCTGTAGCTCAACATCGGCAAGCCGCTCAGCGTCATGACACCTTCGATCAGAACCACGAAACCAAGAGCCTTGAGGCCGTTGTTGAAGGCCAACTTCGCCCAACCGAACACCGTCAAAGCGCTGTAGATCAGACCGCCGATGACCAGCGCCCACATCACGTATTCGTTCAGCGTCTTGTCCAGGTGGCTGATGGAGAAGGTGGCGACCGGAACAAACCCACCCAAAACGAACCCGGCGAAAGCGGCCAGCGGGTTCTTCAGCGCAACCCGGATCTGTTCGATCACACCCAACTCAACTTCTTCGGGAGTGGCGTCGTAGCCGCCGAAGTTCATCGGGATGGCGACAGGCGCTTCAGGGAGAGCAACAACTTCGACTTTCTTCGCGGGCTTCTTCTTCTTCGCGACAGTCTTCTTCTTCGCCGGAGCGGGAGCGGCGGGGGCGACGTTGGGGGCGGTTTCGCCCGTCGTGAGAGTGGTAATCATTTCTTCGTTCCCTTCGTTGGTAACAGCGTTATTCAGATTCATAAGTTCGGTGGGGATGGTGTCGGTGGCTTCGATCACAGCGGCAAGTAATTCGTTCATGTCGTTCATATCTCCCTTACACTGTTAGGATAGCGTACTCGTTCACCGAGTGTCAAGACATATATGTCAGTTTGTCGAAAATATTTTGGGGGACCGGCGCGGTAGACTAGAGCTATGATTGATTCAAATTTTAAGAGTATGGTCGAAACCGCCGGGAAGCTGGCGTATGAGGCTTTGCAGTTGAAAGACGATGACCCCCAAAAACAAGAAAAGACGAAGGAGGCCTTGGAAGCCGCGCAACGTCTTTGGTTTTGGGATTGTCGTTAAACCGCTGGTTTGGGATCTAGCCAACCGCCAGCATCTTCGACCGGTTCCACGAAGTACCGCCAGCCCTGAAACCCCTTCATAGGGATGGGCTTGATCCATGTCCACGAATCGGCGGGCATAATGGCATGGTAGCCTTCACCCCAATCCCGCCCGGTCGTACCGCACACCATCCTTCGCCCGGCGACAATTTCTTGCACGACCGCATACCCGCGCACGTAGCCGTCTTCCACATAGAAGATGCGCGTACCCACGACCAACCCCGCCGGGCGTGAACGGAACGTCCTGAAATAAAAACCGCCGCCAGCCGTGATGCATTGGTTTGCTTCATCGGCGGCGACGGTCATTTGGTTCTTCGGTGTTGTGACGATGATGTCGCCCATGCTAGTCGTCCGAATCACCTAACAGACGCAACAGCGACATGACGATGTTGATGATATCCACGAAGACTTCGACACTCCTATCAACGGCAGCGTCGCTGGTTTGCGGCCCGTTTTCCAGCATCGCCATATCGTAGCCGATGTAGATGCTGAACAGCACCACCGCAAAACAGTCCCGGAACGACATCACAATCGGGCTGTGAAATCCGAACGCGCTCAAAATGATCCTGACCAGATCGCCGAAGATCAGGAACATAAGACCGGTGAAGAGCATGCCGCCCAACCCCGCGAACACATTGCGGAAGATCACCGATGCCGCCGTCATGCCGACGACGATGAAGGCGGTATAGATCGACACGTTGACGATGCTGGCAAGTTTGTAGTGCGCCAAGGTCGGGCCGCTGATCGCCCCCAAACCAGCCGCGCACAAGCACCCGCCAATCAAGGAGACAACCGGGCTATCGGTCTTGGTCAAGAACACACCACCGAAGGCCGGGATGAGGCACAACAGCGCCCACATGCCGGGTTGAAGGCCGGACGTGAGATAGCCGGAGAAGCCGAAAATGGCAATTTCGATGAGGAGAGAGACGCCGAAGATCCCGTACAACATGGACTTCGGAATGGTCCCGTAGTAGTCTAACGGGGATTGATAGCGGGAATCGTAATTGTGTCCAAACATGTGTTCTTTAGCGCGGCTCACCGCGCCAGTCCTTTCCGTCGTAGTAAACTCTTACTTTCATTCCTACGGTACCACCGGAAATCCGGTAGATACCGCGCATAACAATGATGGCGCGGGGATTTTCGGTCCGCACCGTCTGAGAAAAATCATCGCTGATCCGAATGATTTCGCCGTGTCGGATTTCTTGGTATTCCATCATCAAGATTTATACGGAAGCCCGCCAACACATTCCGTCCGCAGAATTTCATCTGGTATCAAGTGGTTGGGGAAAAGCTCCAGCAAATGAAACCAACAGACATGGCCTTTACCACCCACGTAGTACAACAGGGTGTTATTGCATTCCGGCATTATGCATACCGAAACATCAGTCTTCGGTGTTGCGCTGGTGTCTTTTGGCATTGGTTTTCGCCTGTCGGATCGCGACGCCCGCGCGGAGAATTTCATAGTTGATCCACATCGGGGCGAAGATGGGAACCGGTTGCCGGTTGGCTTCCCGGTGAGCGGCCCATTGAATGACCTTACGATTCTTTCGGACCAGCCGTCGATTGCTTCGCATTCAATTCCTCCAGTGTCGGTACACGTTGATTGAGCGATTCCTCAAAATCTTTGCACTCCAGATCATCGGAGCGATTCACCCCGATCTTCGCCTGTAGATGGAATCGCATCCCGATAAACGGCTTGTTCTGGAAACTATCGAAACTTGCGTGGGGGATCGGAACTGGTGCATGTCCATCCCACGCCGGAATCAAGCACCACACAGCACCGTTGTCGATATCGACCACACGGCCTAATGCCCGCCAGTGTCGATGTTCAGCGTTGAGAGATTTCATAATCGATGTGCTTGCGAAAAAGATCCAACAACGTTTCGTCGCCATCCCCATCCAAGGCATCATCGACCATCCCCAACAGTTCCAACAACCGATGGGCCTTTCCGGTGGATGCGACTTTTTCAAGTATCCAACCCAAACGGTCGGTATCGGTAATCGTTACTTCTGTGTTTTCGTCAGCCATTACATTACCAGAATAGCCAACTTCGACATACAAGTCAACCACTATTTTTGGTTGACGATATGTTCGCCCGGATACGGTTCAAACCGCGCCGCCATAGCAGCGACCGCATCGACCGGCACCTGATGTACGTTCCGCGCCGCCGCAACAGCCGGATCGCATACCAATCGCACTACATCCACATCGTAGCCAGCCGCCTTCGCCGCTTCGACGTAGCGTTCCATTTCCCATTTCCGGGTATTGGTGTTGTCCACCACCACCAACGGCTTCCCTACCTTCAACGCAGACTCAAAGTTCTTGAAACACCACGCATGCGCCGCCGGGAGTTTCGTCTGATCGAACTTGTACTTCCCACCCTGCTCAAAGTAGTGATCGGCACTGACAATGACAGCACCGGGGAAGTGCTTCTTCGTGTAGGTGCTTTTTCCGCACCCGGAAATGCCCCGCATAATGACTACTCGTTTCGCCGCGTGTTCTTGGAAAGAAAGCATATGCGAATTATATACCACTTCGTCTAAAAGCGGAATTTGTCTGTGTAGTGACCCATGACGGCCTTCAAAAAGCCTTCTTCGATGGATCGATCAACCACACCAGAAAAACCGATTTCCGGTTCACTGTGCGAAATGGCAAACAGTTCTTCCAGCTTGCTAGCCATCGACTCTCCCCATTCCGCCGCTGTCCGGCCTGAAATGTGGTACGTGTCGTATTCATCCACACCATCATCAAACACACGCAAATCGATGATCCACGATTTCGGCTTGGTGTAGTGCAACTTCAGCTTCGTCATTTCCTGCAACAACCGAAGCAAATAGTCATTGGTGTCCCGCTCTTTTTTGGCCAGCGGGCCGGACATGCGATATTTTTCCCCGAACATCACATCGGAAAACACCACTTCAATATCGTTTGCTTTGCCACTATCCCCGTCGGAAAGTTCTTCCAGTTTTTTGGCGATCTGAATCATAACCGCGAACAGATCGTACCCGCGAAATGTAAACGACTTCGTTTCACGATCCCCATCTTCATCAGTGCTAGGGATGATGAATCCGGCCCGAATTTGGGTTTTGACTGTCGTTTTGGATTCAGTCAAGTAGGAACTAAAAGAAGCAAGCATACGAATATTTAGCTGCTACCATCATAGCATGCGACCACCCATCACCCCATTCAAATTCAAACAAATGATGCCTGAAGACATCGACCGTATTGGCTACCGAGTTGTGTTGGCGTCGAAGCTGATGATCGGCCTCTCAGGTGTGATTTTGCTGTTTGTCGATGCAACCTTTATGGGCATCGCACTCATCGCCCTTGCTCTATTGGTCAAATGGACGAACGATGGGAAATGGTTCGTCTGGTCGGAAGATGCGACTATCCCGTGCCGAAGATGCGGTGGATATGGCTTCTCCGGCTACGGGACAGGGTATGACGATGTGTGCGACTGGTGTGGCGGGTATTGCGCGGAACGGTACGAACCAAAAGCCTAGACGTTATCGATCTGGAACAACTGAATCCGATCCTTCAAATAAAAGGTGGTGGATGCCGCTTGGTCCAAAATTGTTTTGGGTGTGGGTGAATCCGGGGCCATATCCGCATCTGTCCGATACTTCACCTTCCCATTTTCGCGGCGCTCCATGGCAAACTGCCAGCCGCCATTGGACCACGAAGATGGGTGGTCCGGGCGCAAAATGTATGTCGGGATGCCGTTGAAGTACCCAACCGGCGTGTTATCGACACTTTGGTTTATGCCCGCAAGTTCGCTCAAATTTGAGCCACCTTGCAACGTCTGAATTTCGGTTCCGCGCCCACTATTACGCCGGGGTAACGTATAGTCTTCCATCATCGACAGAGAAAATGAACCGTTCATCGCCAACAAAGCTATCGTTTCGACTTCCAAATACAACCGGAGTTCATATTTCGGTTTCGCCTCTTCGCGTTGCGCCGCCGCGATAACCGTACCGCATAGCGGCAAGGCGGAAATGATTGCGGAAAACTGTCGTCTGGTCATGAATAGTCCTTTTGATTATTTGGCGACGCCGATCAACGTGCGTCGGGTTTTCAGAATGGATTCGCCCAACATCTTCGGTGTGAAATCGAACGCCATGATGTAGGTGTGAGTCATGGTGTAGACCGGGCAATCATATTGACTCACGCAAAACTTGACACCGATTTCCATGGGCGTGGATAGCAAAGTGTCATCAATGAAAACAGGAAGCCCGACTTCTTCATCCAACCGAAGATGACCGGCGAACGCGCCGTGGATATGCCAAATTGGATCTTCGCTGAAGATGCTCACATCCGACCCCTCCAACAACTTCTCATCCCACATCAATCGGCACAGGTGTTTGGGTAGGCGCACCGTGACATGGCACGGCACAGCGTCATCGATATTCAACTTGTTGAAATGATAGCTAGGCGTCGTCGCCATCATCAGCGGTGTGAGCGCAACGGGCGCGGCAATCATTGTGTTGAGAAGTTGGCGGCGGTTCATATGTCCAGTATATACCCATCAATTCACATGTTTGATGGTCGGAGCTATCTTATCCACATACGACCATAGCGCTTTGTCCGCTTCGATCATCGCGGAAATCTTCGACAACATGTCATCAGTCGGGCGTCCTTTAGCCAACAGCGATTTCATTTTCGGCAACATCCATTCCCGGCTTGGATAGGATGCGGTTCGCTCCAACATATCCAAATAGGCGACCGCATACTCATACTGTTCGTCTGTAGACTGTGACATATGAATAGTGTACGATGAGGCATGAACCTTTTCACTGTACATTTCGACAACGACCACGACGCCATTGGCGACAGCTATCAAGTCGTGTTGATCGCAGACAGTAAAGAAGAGGCGTTGGGGTTGGCCAAGGCCGCGATGAAGGCCGAAGGCTATGGCGCGTACGAAACCGAACTGAAGAATGTCGAAGAACACGACATGACCAAGCCTTTGGTCCAATTCACCGGCTGGTGAAAAAAGTCGAAAATATTTTCCAATTTTCTTGACTTACCCACTAATCCTCTGTATAAATAGAGGTGAGGCAACGATTCCAATGCGCAACGTCAACATCACGATGACCACCACCAGCGCCCCCCTGTTGCCAGTCCTATCCCCGCTATCCCTTAGCGGGTTATGCTTGCCGCCATCGCGGTAATCATAACTTTTCTCAAAATCCCCTTACATTATTGTGTGTTTTCCCTTTTTCGGGATATTGGCTAACGGTAAGCCGCTTGCCTTGGGCGCAAGAGTATCAGAGTTCAAATCTCTGTGTCCCGACTAAGTATTCATCAGCGTATTCGTGTATGAATTTGCTGGTAAATGCCCTTGTTATTTGACAACTGAAGAGAGAAACGAGTAAATCGTCGCGTAGGAAAGCCCGGCTCAATCCGCCTGTTTCGGGAACAGGAGAACGTCAGTTCAAATCTGACCGCGACGACTAAGACCTTGCTGTATAATCGGGTAGTGGGCTACGGGTCAGCCGCCTGTTTCGGGAACAGGACATTCAAGTGGGTTCGATCCCCACCTACCCGACCAAATTTTCGCAAGCCGAACTGGTCACGGTTATCTTCAATTGGTGAAAACAAACATCGTGGTCTAATCAACTTGCTTGCGATATTAACGGGGTTTGGCGGTAAGTGCCGCGCCGGTCGAATCAGGTGACCGGAGGAGAGATTAACGACCTTGAACCCCGACCAACATGGGCATATGGCGAAATTGGCAGACGCGCCAGATTTAGGTTCTGGTGAGAAATCGTGGGAGTTCGACCCTCCCTATGCCCACCAATTTTCAACATGGCGGAATGGCGAAACTGGTAAACGCAACAGATTCAAAATCTGCACCTCTGAGGGTTCGACTCCCTCTTCCGCTACCAAGTACAATAGAAGAATGAGAGAACAAAAACTCATCGACATGATGTTTCAGATGGTGATGTTGACCACGGATGCTGGTCACCGGGATCACTTCGCAAAACTCACAAATGAGGAGAAAGCGGAGTGGGTTCGGAAACAACTCAAGGATTGTGGTTTCCCCACTACACCTTGTGGCAGTTCGTGGGGTGTGTTGTAGTAACAATCGTCGATTAGGAAAGCCCGGCTCAATCCGCCTGTCTGGGGGACAGGAGAACGTCAGTTCAAATCTGACATCGGCGACTAAGTTTTTCCCTATGGCCGAGTGGTGAAATGGCAGACGCGCTGGACTCAAAATCCAGTGATCGGAAGATCGTGAGGGTTCAAGTCCCTCCTTGGCCACCAAAGTTTGAGGCTCAGTGATGGTAATCATCACCACAGGTATATCGCTGAATCGGCAGAGTGAGTAAGGCCGGTTTGCAGTGTGCGGCATCCACACGGGATGTCGGATGCACGGGCGGACGCGCCCCGGCGACCCAATAGAGGTAACCCTGTGATCTGGTCGGAAACGTAATTCCAGTGGAAGCACCTCATGGTATCTTGAAAGTGTCTAGTCACCCCGGCGCGGAAACGCGATTTGGCTGAAGGGCGACAAACCGGGGACGTGTCATCGTTCTGAAGCGGGGACCACCGTCGCTACGGCCCGTACAAAGAATCGACTCCCGGCGGGTGACTGGACTGATTTTCGTGGGCTGGCGTAATTTGGTAGCCGCGCATGGTTGAGAGCCATGTGGCCGCAAGGCCGTAAGGGTTCGACCCCCTTGCCCACGACCACAATTTGGGGCGGTACGCGTTTCGGTAATGCACCGGTAAAATGAGGCATCGGGTTCGTGGTAGAGGTTCCAGAAGCACCAAACGGGTCTGAGTAAGGTTCGCTAGGGAAGCGCGTTATCCAAAGCCACTGTCCTTCACAGGATAAAACGGGTTCGACTCCCGTCCGCTCCACCAAAGTATGCAACTCCCATCCGATCCACAACACGCAGTCTTTCTCTTCGGCGGCGCTAGCGCCATAGCTTTTCATGCGCAAATCGACTATTTCAGTATTCCTGAATCGGTCGCCGCCTACGATGAAATGGGAAAGAAGACGACGATCTCTACCGTCGATGCTGAAATCATTAACCGAGCAACGGCAAAGATTATTGAACTGTGTGATGCGAAATTGGGCGAAGGACATTGCGAATCAATCCTGACCCGTACCGAATCATAAAACTTGGCGGAATGGCGTAATTTTGGTAGCCGCGCATGACTCAGAATCATGTGACCGCAAGGTCGTGAGGGTTCGACCCCCTCTTCCGCCACCAAGTCTGGTAAGATACCACAATGGATATCAAATGGTTCTCCGAAGACGAAGCACCCACCGTCGAAACGAAACCTAGTGAGTTGCCGAAAACGAAAATACCATTCATCATGACCGGAGAACGTCCTCCAGTCAAGTTCCTTCCGGTAGAAGATAAGAAACGGTTCAACTACTTGGCCGGTGAGAACCAAATCGAAAACTCCCAAACCGGAGAAAAGATCAAAGATGCCATCAAAGCCGCCCGGTGTTTGGGTAAGAATATCGTCGGGCAAGACGACAAGGTTTATGTCCCCGTCACCGATTGTAAAGACGGTAAAGACAAGATGTGGATCGTACCCCGCAAAACGTATGAACGACTGCTAAGAGCGCTGGATGCGCCCGTGACGACATACGCCACCTTCACTGTTGAACCAGACCGAACCATCAAAGAAAAGATGTCCGCTCTTTTGGCTGAAGGTCAGTTGGAAATGCGACTGATCGATCTGTTCAACAAAATGCCGGTCGAACATCAGGCGGGTGCGAATTTGCTGGATAGCGGAGTGGTCAAGATCACATACCCCTACGCCGAAGACCCAAAGAACTACCACGGACTGACGATGAGTCTCAAAATGTTCGGGCTGGTCGAATCGGCTTGCCGCCCGTTCACTTTTGAACGAGTTGGTGAAAATTGGTCAAAATGGGCATCAGAATGAATCGCCGTCATCTTTTCACAATCTTCGCTGGTCTATTCTCAGGCCTTGGGTCAATCTTCGACCGGTTCCGCCCTGCACCGAAACTGGTGATAGAGCGGATGAAAATCGTTCCCCGTGACCGGAAACTCACCGGCACCTGGACATGGGAATGTGAACCAACTGAGGCTTACATTTCACCGGAAGCAGAAGCCTACTTCGCCAAATACATCAGGAATCGCCGGAATGAAACTTAATCGCCGTTCTCTCTTCAAAACCATATTTGGTGGATTCGTTGCCGCGATCACGGCGCAAACTGCACCACGATCCATCTTCGACAAACCAACCCGGCGCGTTCGATACATTCAACTGAACTACATCAAAACGCGGACGGGTCTGAAGTTCGACGACATCATCGGGAAGATTTAACCCATGCTCAACAGAAACCAACGTCACGATTTCATCATGGCCCATTTTGATGGTCGTTGCTATTGGGATGGTCTAGGAATCACCGCCAAAACCTATTTGGCATGCCGACACAATATGGAAAAATCGACTATTGAAAAGAAATGGCATGAACTGCCGTTAGCCGATCAGTGTGCTATTCGTAAAGCGGTAGCGTGGGAACTTGGCGTAATGTGTTGAAAACTTTCTCATGGCCCTGTAGCAGAATTGGCAAATGCGGGTGACTTAAAATCACCGTCTAAAGTGCGGGTTCGACTCCCGCTAGGGCTACCAAAAATGCACACTTATCTCCACCACTTCCGAATAGCCGTTTTGTTGGTTGTGATCTTGATATTACTTCGCCGCCCGAAAGTGTGATATACTGATTTGCATGTCAGAACCAAAAATCGGTCCCACAGGCGAATATGGACAAGGCGGGCCGCTACACTCCGGTGATCGCGGTGGATTGAATGTTCGACTATCCGCCATCAACAACATGATCGTGATGGATTTCGGCACCGCATTGAATTGGTTGGGATTGACGCCGGAAACGGCGATGCCGGTCTGTAAACGACTAGGCAAAATGGCGATAGAAGTCAGCGGTGGAAACATCGACTACAACCAATTGGGCATAGGCACCTTTACCGATATGGGATTCGACACCCAAATCGCCAACGGCGTACGTGTCGAAACGAACATCGAACAGCAGTTGATCGAAGTGATAATCCCGTGTGATGTCACACAACTGGTCTTCGACGCCCAAGGTGCATTCAACTTCGCGGTTATGCTGATGAAGGCGACACAGACTCTTCGGCCCGACCTGAAACTGATCTAAATATCGATGCTCGGTGGGAGGATGGTTTCTCAAGCCCATTTATAAAGGGTTTCTCCAGATTAGAGACTAGTACAGTGTTCGATTCACTGACCGAGTACCAAGAAAGGCTTTGTCCCGTGCGTTATCTCTACGTGATGTTCATGTGTTTGATTGCGACAGTCTTCTGTTTGATTGTCATTCTGGATAATTGGCCAGCGCCGCCGCCAGCACAAGCCGCAGACAGCATATTCACCCCGCCCCATAAGGTGTGGGAAGTTCTCCATCTGAACGGACAAGCGGAAGGCCTTCACCACAACACAACCATTCGGCGGGCCAAAATCTACGGGAAGGATTGTTTGCTGTTCATCAGCCAATACCCCGGACAGGTGACGATCCGTTGCGAAGGGGACTAAAGATTCCAATGATCTAAATGGTGTTCATGAACGCAGAACATCAGATCAAAGAAATCATGACTCTCCTGGACGATCTTGGGGTACCGAAAGATCACGATCCGGTAAACCGGGTGAAGTATCTAACGGGCGCGTACACCGCCGTGAAGTTCTACATCAAACGGACGAAGAAGGCTGTCAAAGACCTCAATCGAATCGCCAAATTGAATAGGAAATAACCCATGTGTACACAGTGCTTGACAGATGCGGTACTTGTCGCGGAAGACATCATCCCCGGCTGGCACATCTATCGCGCACAAAAGAATTCCGGCCAGATTGACAACGACGACATCGACATCTGGCCGCAATCGTGGTTAGGCGTTCTCACAGAAAACGACCCCCTGTTCACTTTCCCGGAACCACCCAAACCGGAAGACAGTATAAAGAGCGAATTCGCAATCATGTGCAACATGATCTCCGAAACGACATCCTTTACCCTGAACGAAGGATATCGATTTGTGAGCGCTTGTGTCTTGGCTGGATACAACCCGGCGGATGACGGCAATGTCATGTATTGGTTCATGGAACGGGTGTACAATCGACTACATGAAACCGAACAGCGAATACCGTGAGAGTGTCATTAAGGCCATTGGGATGCCGCCTAGCGCGGTCATTTTCCCCCGGCTACGTGCTGAAGTGGGTGGCACCGTCGAAGAGCTAGAAGCCGTCCTGGACGACCTATACGCCGAAGGAAAGATCGACCTTACCAACGGCTGGATTCATGGTGTCAAACGCATCGATACATCCAACTGGACGAAGGATGATTGGGACTACATTCGCGGTACCGGGCGGTTTGCGCAGTAACTACGAAGCCAACCAATCGTTAAAATCAGAGGCCGGGAACGGTGATCCACTCAGCGTCCACAATCCGCCGGTCGCGATGAACACTTTTCCGTTCGTGAGGTTCAACACGATGAAATCGTCAGGCGCGGATGTAGCCGCTCCAACTTCCCGATCTGAAGTTCCGATACGGTATCCAGTTCCATGAACGATATCGACAGGCATGATATTATTTAGCTCATATGCCCTCAACACCTGAATCGACTGTCGTTCCAGCACCGACTTTCAAAACCACCGTGGCCATCGTAGTGTGCGCCAGTTGCGGGAAGATTATCACCAACACGCTTTGCGATTATGGGTGTGAACACGACGCATCTTTGCGCCGCCCCAAAGGAACGCGCATCCGCCGGGTGTATGAGCGAACGGACGTTCTGGTCGCAGAAAAAAGATTTTGACATAAATGTCAGAGTGCGATAGACTTGGATTTCCGATGTCGATTGAGAACTGGACACTTCAAGAATCCCGCCAATATGACCGAGCAATGTCGATGCACCGCCGGGCCTACGACTGCGATACATTTGACATCTGGTTGGAACTGGCGCGAAAACTGGAAGTGCCTCATGATGCGGTGTACGGTGTTTGGGACACTGCACACTTAGCAAAAGACGCCGGAATGACCAAAACCCTAGCGTTTCCATTGAAAGGGGAACTGTTGCGACATGCCCAAAGCCAAAGCTGCTAAGGCTACGAAAGCCCGTGTGTTTCATCCCGGCGCGACCGCCGCTGTCGAAATCACGCCGCACAACGGCACAAATTTCGGCCTCAAAGAACTGTACGGCATCATCGGTTGCCAACTGATTCAAGTCATCAACCTGAACGATGACGAAATCATGATTATGGACGAAGAAGGCAAGCTGTCCGGCCAACCCGTCAACCTGTTGGCGACGGCGCACGCCGATCACGTTATTTCCCCGAACGACTGCATCGTCGGGATCGCTGTTATCTGCCCGTCGTCGATGCTCCAATAGCCATGCCCATCCGACCCTACTCCCTCCACTCTTTATCGGTCACCGAAGAGTACACTCCCGGACAAGAGTTGATCTATCGGTGTGAAAAGAACATGCGGGAAGAACTACCCGAAGTTCTCACCTTTGAAGAGTGGGCGGGGTTGGTCGAATCCGTCTGGTACGAAATTCGTGAGCGGATTGAATTCCACGATTTAGCGTTCATGAGGGGAAAGTGGGAACAGAAAGAAGTGGATGGTGCTGTCCAATGGGTGAAACGACAACCACCCCAACGACCACCCACCCCCGTATGGATCGAAAAATGCCCGGAGTCTGAAGTCATCACATGGTCCGCGTTATGGGCAAGCCCGAACATCATCGCCGCCGGACATAAACCCCTACACCCCACATGGGCTATCCACGAACTAGCTCACATGGTGGTCTACTATGAGCATGGATATACGGCTGCGATAAACGAGACAGACAATGGTCACGGGACGCTATGGAAGAAATGCTACCTGGATTTGCTGGCCGAATTCCTCCCCCGGCACGCCGAAATCCTCACCAAAACTTTTCGTGAACAGAAAGTTGACATATAAGTCTCTAGCGATATATACTAGGGACATATGAAGACGTTTGGTCAGTTCGTCGAAACCACCACCCCGCTGCTAAACATCAGCCAATTCCCCATCATCGCCGCCACCCGCGATGGTTCGACCCGCCTTCCGAAAATGATCGCCACCATGAACGCCGCCTTCAACGACGGTATGATTCAGAACGCCCGGTTCGTCGATCTGAAAAGTCATTTCTCCAATCTTCTCAGCAACATCCGGCAGGAAAGCTATCACGATATGAGCGGCGACCTTCGCCAAATGATGTTGTGGGCATACAATCAGAATGTTTCTTTCGACCAAGCCAACCACGCGCCGGGGAAACTCAAGCTGGTCCAGAAGTTTCTTGCCAAAGATCCGAAACATGGTCTGGCACTGAAGTTCGCCGCATTCACCACCGAAGTCGCCACACTCCACGACGCCATGGAGAAGCTGAAGGGTATGTCGGTCAAACGCGTTCCCGATCCGAACAAAGAGACGGCGGCAAACTACATCGCACCGATGGCATCCCGCGCCGCCGGGCAACTGGTCATCAAAACCTTGACGGAATTGACCGAACAGATCAAAGACGACTACATCATCGCGGTCGCCAAAGGGACTACGGCGATGATCGAAAATATGTTCTCCTTACGGAACGACGAAAAAATGTTGCGGAAGTTCATGATGTCCAACCCGCAAACGTACACGTTCCTGCACCGGGTGTTTGTGACCGACCGACAGGGCGTCCCGGTGGAAATGGAGAAGGATTGGAAAGACTACGTTCAGAAAGAAGCTGAACGCGCCGGGGATTTCATGCAACAGGAATTCCTCTACAAGAATTCCAAGAAACTCTCCAAGATCGTCGAACTGAAAGACAATCTCACCAAGTGCTACCTGATCGGGCGGGCGACGGTGATGGCTCAAGGGATCGGCGGCGAAATGGCTTTTGAGTTCGCCGATGGTTCCAACTTCAAAGTCCGCAATTCGGTGAAATGGAACGTATCCAGCGCCGGGACACGGTTCAATCAGTTCCCGACCACTTTCCACGATGTCATCATGCCGAACGGCAAACCGATGCCGACGCCCTCCGAACAGCGCATGATCGAAGTGTTCGCGGTCGCTAAAGCCTAAACACTCTCTCCAACAAACTGGCGCGGGCCTTCGGGTTCGCGCCGTTTGCTTTTTATGGCGGCTTCTGCTACAATTGACTTGTATGTCAAAGACCTATGTCCCGTTTCCGAAACGTCTGGCGATCTCCAAAAAAGATTTCACTGAGTTTCTGACCAAAACCCGCCGGGCGGTTTTTGAAGGGGCATCCTTTAACCGATGTCCGATTGCGCAGTATGTGCGCGATAAGCATCCGGGGTATCGTGTCGAAGTCGATGCCGATGTCATCCGGCTGATCCGTAACAATCGCGACTCCCAAGAATACGACCCCCCGAAGTGGGTCACCAGCTTCATCGAAAAAGTTGACGCGCCGATTCACAACGCTATCGAAAAACCCCGCAAACGTTTTGGCGGTATCG
>Ga0114982_1000566_pt1 | contig 19726 bp, 27 predicted proteins | sample Shrwel_input2_FT_FD_87183 | JGI IMG/M metagenome (GOLD analysis project Ga0114982, IMG submission 87183) | Subsurface microbial communities from deep shales in Ohio, USA - Utica-3 well 1 S input2 FT | ecosystem: Environmental > Aquatic > Deep subsurface > Shale gas/oil reservoir > Produced... | reverse complement strand
CCACCTCCCCCACGCTGAACGATGGCCTGGTTCGCCATCGTCATCCCCTCTCGGTGGGGCTGGTCCAGTCGTGGGATCGGAGGAGACACCCCACCGCCTACGGGTACGTTGTACCCCCCTTGGCCGGGTACGTACTTACCCGCAGCGGGGTGCGCGTTGCCAGAGGGAGGCGCCGAGGGGGCAGCGTACGGACTTGGGCGGCGAGATCGTTCCATGTCCGCTGTATGTACATCGTATGTACAACAGGCGGAACAACTATTTTCAGGTCTGCAAGACGGACGCGAGCATCCGACCTGCTGCACCCTCCGGGTCATCCGTCTCCACCAGAACACCGAGTACCACGTTCTCCACGCTGCGTTCCGGGTGCCAGACGGGTGCGGACCGGCCCCGAGCCAGGAGCAGGAAAGGCCCCTTGACCGCACCCACGTCCGTCTCGATGCGGTCGATCGAGGAGACTACTTCGACCAGCCCGATGCCCTGGAGGAGGCGGAACTCCGTTTCGGGGGCTAGAAAAAGCTGCGAAATGTCAAGACGGAGCCACTTGGTGGCTCCGTCTTGGAGGGTCTGCATGCACATCTCCGCAGCCCACAGGGCGACCTCTGTGCCGGAGATGGAGGGGATCACCCCTTTGGGATGGCAGAGAATCCGACGGAATTGTTCGCCGGGGCTGCCTGGAACGGCACCTTCGAGACCACCATGGAGGATCGTTTGCATTTCAGACAGGGTACGTAGCTCACCGCGACGCCCTCCGTCCAGCCAGCCGAGCCAGCTTGCTCCACGAGCCGCTCTGCCCCGCAACTGGGATGAGAGCAGCGAAGTCCGTACGTGTTAAACAGAGGGTTCCCCGGCACTGTCATACTCCTTGTGGCACCGCGCGATGACCGCACGGATCTGCCGCAAATAGTAGTCCTTGCTGCCGGGGTTGTACGCACGCACCCACCCGTTGTCCTTGCAGTCCTTCGTGCAGGACTTCTGCATCCCGGCCAGGTACTCCCCGATCTTGTGCAGGTTGGTGCGTGGGTCCTGGTACTTCGCGAGCTGCTCCTTCGAACACCCCGTGTTGATCTGGCCCAGACCCACAGAGCAGGTGCCGTTCTTTTCGTGGTTCACCGCACCGGCCGTCCAGGCGGACTCGACGGAAACAAGCCCGTGGAGCAGCCAGGGATCAAGCCCCCGGTCCGTCGCCTCCTCGACGACCCACCCCGCGTACCGTTGAGAGGTCTCGACGGTCAGCTTCGGGTTGGTGTTTCGAATCTCCAGAGCCAAGGCCACTTCGATGAGCATCACGCGTCTCCTGCAGTTTCAAGATGGCGGCCATAACGTCTTGTCGGGGCGCCTTACTTAGATCCGCCGTTTCTGGGAAGTAGAGTCTTCCTTCAATCAGAGCCAACCGGATACTTTCGTGGAGTAGGTCTTGAAGAGTCCGCAGTTCCTGCGTGCATCTTTCGTAGACCCGTTGCGCCATCGTGTAGCACGTGACGCAGCAGAATACGGAAGCGAACACCCTACTTTCTGAAGGGGGCACCCGTTTCTTGCAGTGTAAGCACTCGATTTCGTTGGGCATGACGCGAAAAAGGCCGCCTCTCTCGAAGCGGCCCTCCTGTGGGTGTGGGCTGCGGTTACTGCTGGAAAAACTCGTCGAGCTTGGTCCAGCCCAAAACCCCGCCCGGGTCTGTGGTGACGAGGACATTCGTGGGCTGGCGTGCGCGCTCCTTGAGGAGGGAAAGTACGTCTGATTTGGCTACGGGTCGCGAGAGAAACTCGATTGATGCCCGTAACTCTGGTGGCCAGACGTGGGGGAAGCGCACCCCCGGGGGGAGTGGGGAGTCGATCTCCTGCCACTGCACCAGAAGGTAGTACCGCGTGATCCCGTTTTTCGTCTCGATCGTCCGGATGAAGGCGTCCGTATCACGCGCCTGGTCTTCGGTGGTTGACCCCTTTCGGGCCAGGGCCACCAGGGTCTCGTACTGCTCTTGCGTTAAGGTGAAGTCCATTTGCTCATGATCTGGTCCACCGCATGGGCCAGGTCCTCCAGGCTGCCAGTGTTTTGGATCACCGCGTCCACCGCGGAGTCCGGGATGTCCTTCTGCTCTGACTCGGAGAGGTGGGTGCTGTCCAACCCCTCTTTCCGAACAGGGCGGTGGACGCGGATTACCTTGCCGCCTGCCTTCTGGATCGCTTCGAGCTCATTCCGGAAGCGGACATCCGTGATCGCAACGTGCCCTCCCCGCTCTGCCGCGGCTCGAAGGGCGTAACGGACCCACACATCCTTGTGCAGACCTCTGCCCCATTCAGTGCCCAGTGTCTGCAGGGCACGCCGCGGAGTGAGCCCGTCCCACTCGGGGCTGGGCACTTCTCGGTACTCGCTGTCCCCGAACACGTGCTGAACCGGGAAGGCGAACACCTGCACCACGAAGAGCTTCATGGGCAGTGCCAGGGAGGTGAGGGAGAACCCCCACTTCTCTTGGAGCATCCGCCCGACCGTGTCTTTGCCTACCCCGGCTTCTCCCATTAGCCCGATGATCATTTTTCTTCTCCTTCGGGCAGAACAAGAATCCCCGCCTTCTGCAGAAACTCCTTCCCCCGTGTTACGCGGTAGTCGTTGCGGTAGACGACCGTGCGCACTCCGCCCAGATTGATGAGCATCTTGGCGCACATCGGACAGGGCAGGTGCGTGCAGAACAGAATCTTGTCCTCCGCGCGGGAGACGGTGCAGTTAATGATGGCGTTGGCCTCGGCGTGCAGGCAGCCACACTGCCCAGGCTCGTGACTCTCACACCCGTTCGGAAGTCCGGAGGCGTTCCCGTTGTACCCCACGGAGAAGACGCGGCGGAAGTCAGAGCTGGTTAGGACCGCGCCGACCTGTGCACGGGCACAGGTGGATCGCCGGGCAATACCCGCGGCGAAGTCCATGTAGATGTTCTCGAATGTCGGCCTCATAGGACCCCTCTGTGCTCAAGGATTTCTCGAAGCGCCTCTTTCGCGTAGTCGCAGGGCCGCTGCTCTACCTCGTGCGCCTCGACGGACAGGGTGAAAGTTCGACCGAAGAGGCGCTCCTTGGAGAACGTCTTCTCGTACGTACGCGTGGGTTTCTCCCAGAGGACGTTGATCACGACCCCTTCGGGGTGACGGGTGCAGGCAACAGCAGCAGCGCCTACCCCTCGTTGAATCACCCCCAGCCACGGCCCCAACTGGTGCACCAGCCGTTGCAGTAGCGTGTCATCTCTGTTCATGTTGCGGCATGCCTCCGAAACGGGACCGTGAGCAGTTCATCCACGATGACCTGCTAAAGATCGCCAAGGAACTCGTACGCGCCCTTCGCCAGACCTGGAAGAAGGAGGGTACGCTCGCGTCTATCGCAATCGCCTGGCCGGGAGAACGCCTGCGTCTGGACGACGGGTACTCAACGGAAGGGTGCATCTTCACGTCGCTGGAAAAGATCCCAGAAGAGGGGCGAAAGGCGGTCCTTACGGACTTCACCAAGAAGACCCACGCGTTCGGCCTGTTCGTCGTGGAGTATCGGCCTTCGGAGGGCGTGCTCGCCCGGTTTGAGACCAGCCGGCACTCCCGCGCCTGGCGCCTACAGATCGAGAAGCACGGAGATGTGCGCCGGCTAGGCGCTATCCAGGAGGAAACGTCGTACCTGGGGATTCTCCGGAAGCTCCCCGATTGAGCGGGTAGATCGCCCGCCACTTCACGTACTCGACCCACAGCCCCTTGTCCGTTTCTGCGAGAACACCGAGGGTGTGCAGGCAGGCGTACAAGGTGTCCCGTACGGCCTGTAGCTCCGCACGGGACATCGGGGGCAAACTCTCCGCGGGGGCGGCCTTTGGGACCACTGGCTTCCGCCAGTCGACCTGGAAGTGCGCGTGGGCGCTTTGCCTCGCTTCCATCCGCTCCTCGGACGACCAGGAGGCTTTCCCGATCGCTCGACGAGCGGCTGTCAGGCTCTTGTACTTGCCTCCCTGCATGAGGGTGCGGAAGCGCGCGAGAGTCAGCTTTTCGTACATCCTCTTCTGTATCTACGCCGAAGGCGTCGCGGGAACCAGGATGTCGTTCCACATCTGCTGGAGGATGTTCTGCAGGAGCGGCGGCTCCATCTGACGTGCCCCGAACGTGGAGACACGTAGCGGGGCTTGGGGGAGAACGCGCGCACGCGCGTCGTACCACAGCTCCAGGGAGCTCATCCCGTCGAGGGTGCGGAGCAGGGGCACCGCGCCTTCGACCGTGAACGTGTCCCCCGTCTCACGGACGAACCACAGGGTGTCCCCCTCTTCCCACTCCGTGGGTGCGGCGGTGATCAGTACCTGTTCCTGCAGAGGAACAAACACAAGTTCTAGGCCGTCTCCCCACTTGTAGAAGTGGAACCAGCTCAGAGGATCGCCGCCTCCAGGGGGCGTAAACGCATCGATGAGGAGCATGTGGTGGGTGTGCATCACGGGTCTTTCCGGGGATAAGGCTGTTGGAGCAACCAACAGCTCCAGGAGGTCTGTGTGGACTACGAACGCGCATTGAGGTACTTCACGAAAAGGCGTCCGGACGAGCGTAAGCTCGCCAAAGCTCTTTATCTCCACAAGCTGTCCGAAGTTGTCGTACTTCGGCACTACACCACCGACCTGATCGAGTGGCATGCAAATGGGGAGGTACTCGTGCGTGTGCACGATTCCAAGACCTCCCTGAAACACCTTCAGGCGTATCTCCCGCCCGGATACCGCATCGTCGGCGATACCCACGTACGCATTCTAGCGACGCCCGCGGGCTCCTTCGCAGCAGCGGACGGCACGCTGCTATTCGACGCGCAGGGCCTACCCAAAGACCACCAACCCTGGCGCCCCACGGATGCAGGCACGCTGTACCGGGAAGGGTACGCGTACACTTCCGAGCTCGTGGCTGCCTTCTATGCGAGACGGCTCCTGGGGCCGTCCTGTGAGTCCTGCGTTGCCGTCGGGGCAGGCCGGTGGATGAGTACAAGGGGCCTGCTTCTGCACATCCGGGAGCGCCGGAAGTGCCTGACGATTATCGAACAGGCCCTGCACACGATCGGCGGCGTGCAGCGCTACCGGATTGAGCCCTTCTTCTCCCCCAAGCCCCCGCCCCCAAAGCGCACACGCGCGGAGAAGGACGAGGCCATCATCCAGCGTGCGCAGAACGCCCTCATGGGGGTAGAACCCGAGCGCAAGGTGGCTCACCCCTGTCGTAAGAGCCTGCGGGGCTGTGTGCTGGGGTACCTCCTCAACCAGTTCGGCTTCCCCAAGTACTTCCACAACGCCCCCTCGAGGATCTGGTGCCCCTAAAACGCGTCGTTATTCAGGTCGACCAAGACACCCTCAAGGTGCTGGAGGGTCTGTTTCGAACGGTGAAGAGGAAGATGCCAAAGGACGACCAGTTCTGGGCCACAATGCCCGTGTTCCTTGGCACCCTTCTCACGGACTACGCCCTCGCGCACCGCGCCGAGATCAACAGGGAAATCCATGACAGCATCGAACGGAAAGCCGCCGTCGCCATCTCGCGGAAGTTCAAGACCGCCGACCGAACCCTCTTCGACGTCGATCTTGCCCCTCTCCTTCCCAACGTTCCCAACGATCGAGGAGCTCGCGCAAGCCGAAAGGGACGGTAACCCCGCCATGAGCCTGAGTGGGCTGGACCCCCTCGTATTCCCGACCGTGGGAGAGCTCGCGACGGCCGAACAAGAGCAGGAGAGGACGCAAACTCCGCAGGGCCTGTTCTGGCTCCTGTTTCGGGACCAGCCCCAAGCACTCCTCCAGGTTGCCCTGGAGAACGAGGAGGCGTTCGCAGATGTCCTCCCCCTTCTGCACGCGCTGCACAATGACCCACGTCGGTCGATCTCTGAGGCAGAGCGAGGACTGCTGAACAAGATGGCCGTACGTGCAGTGCAGACCCCAGACCCGAAACGCCCTCCGCCCACCACCCCGGAAGTCGCTCCGCCCCGGCCCGTCAAGGCACCGGAAGCTGCGAAGGCACCGATCCCCGAGGGCATCGAGGTGCGGCCGTTCTTCTGGCTAGAGTAAGGGGGCTTCGGCCCCCCTCTTTTTTAGCCCCCAAAACAGGAAACCCCCTCCGGGAAGGGAGAGGGTTCCTACACGACGTCGAGAGGAGAGAAGCGATCAGGCCGCGTCGGACTTCTTGGCGGTCTTCTTGGCTGGCGCCTTCTTCGGGGCGTCGGTCTTGGTGGCCTTCTTGGCCGGGGTCTTCGTGGCGGGTGCTGCGGCAGTCTTCTTTGCGGCCATGGGATACTCCGATGTGCGGGTTACGTAGCGAGAACCCAGGTAAACCGCACAGCAAGAAGTAAGTCAAGACGAAGAAGCGCTTTTTCCGAAAAAGACCCGGCTCAGAGAACCGTGGTCGCGTCGTACTCGTAGAAGATCGCGTAATCGTTGGTACCGTTGGGTGCCGTGGCGGGGGTGTACGCCCCGTACGGACCCGCAGCGGCGGGGGCCGCCATGGTGCCGGTGGTGACCTTGGCCCCGGCGACGACTTCGGCGATCAACGCGACGAGACCTGCGCGGCTCTTCGCGGGAAGCGAGAGGCCGAGCGCGGTGCCCGTACCGAACGCGAGGGTGGCGTTGACACCGTCCGCAGCCGGAAGGGTGATGCTGGTGACCTTCGCGAAACACTTCGTCGAAGTGGCCGCGGCAGCCGTCTGTGCGACGTTCACCGTTTCGGAGATGGTCTTGCCCAGGACGTCGACGCCCGTGATGGTGGCGTTGGCCGGCGCATCCGCCGGGGTAACACCTGCCGTCGTGATGACGATCTGACGCGGAGGGCTCATGAGGCCGGCACCGACGCTGCCGTTGAGAGCGGCCCCGGAGTACGTGGTCGCAGCAGCCACCGTGGCAGCCGCCGTTTTGATGGCCGTCGTGGAGGCCGCGACGACATCGGTGAACTCCTCGACCGTCATCGCGGCGAGGGGCGCAAGGGCGCGCATGACGTCGTTGCGGAGGTCCGTGACCTCGGCGGCAATGCCACCGGTGACTTGGGCGAGATGGGCCTTGGCGGCCTTGGACTTCGAGAGAATACCGGAACCGGGCATGAGATGCTCCTCACTGGAAGGGGGTACCTACTTGAGGCACCCCGTACTGGTTGACACCGTTGGCAAGGCGAGGACCGCCGTACTGGGCCGTCCCGTAGTTTACAGGGTGGGAGTCCTCGTGGCCCAGCGCACCGAACCCTTTGTTGACCGCTTTCGTGCCGAGGTAGGCAGCGCCCAACCCCGCGGCGCCCAGACCCAGCTGCCCTTTCCAGCCCAGCCCCGTTTTGCCCTTGAGCATCCCGGGGAGGGCCTTGGCCTTGTCGACGAGCCCGCCGACGCTGCTGGCGATCCCCGACAAGGCGCCCGACATACTGGGGACGGGAGGCACGTTCATGGCCTGCTTTGCCATCAGCCTACCGGTCTCCCGGGCGACGGAGGCAAGGCGCACCATCCCGTCGTCGTACCCGACGGGGACCCCTTCGGCTGAGAGCATTCCCATGGTCGGCTGGCCGTACGGGGAGATCATCGGGCGGACGCGACCGCGGAACCCGTCGTTCATCGGGGAGATGCGCTGGAGCTCCTGCCCGTTGAACGCTCGGTTGTCGTCGTGCTGCACCTCGTGCCGCTGCTCCATCTTCCCGATGGCAGAAGCAGCGAGGGCAAGCCCGAGCACACCCAACGCGACACGCCCCCCGATGGGGATCTCCGCGTTTTTCTCGGTGCCGTACAAGCGACACAGCAGTTCGTTCGGACCGCTCATCGGGCCACCTTTTTTTGTCGTAGGGGCAAGTCTTGCACGGCGCGGAGGATGTGCTCAGCGGAAGCCATGGCATCCTGCTGGGTTTGTCGTAGGCGAACGTGACTGTCGTACTTGGGCGTGTGCTCGTCCCCTACTTCAGTCTCGCCAGTTGCCCCTCGATCTGACCCAGCAGTCGCTGCATTTCGTTCCATTTTCGGTTCTCCTCCGTGATGTAGCGGGACAGTTCGGCGTCCTTTGCGAAGTCCGCGGAGCTGTCCTTGAGGTTCTCCGTGTTCCGCCGCAGCCCTTCCAGGTCCTTCTCCACACGCGCGATTTCCGCCTTGAGACCTTCCATCTCAAGGCGGAACCCCTGCTTCAAGGACTCGAGCCGCTTCTCCGTATCCTGGAGGTAGCGCACCTGCTCTTTCTCAAGAGCGTCCATGCGGTGGCGATAGCTCGCGAAGGCCGCCGCCACGCTGCCCATTACGGACAGCGCGGGAATCACCAAGTCTTTCGCAACGGCCAATGCGTCCAAAGCGCTACCTCATACGAGAGCCCACACGTACACGAATACGTCGTCCGTATGCGTGATCGTCAAGGAGGATACCCCCGCGGTGGGCGTCGGGGAGGCCAAGACAAGGAACCCGTCGACGGAGACCTCGACACCCGCGCCGACTTGTCCGTTGACGGACACGCCGATGGGGGGAACCGAAGTACCCAGAAGTGACGGGGCTGCGACACGGATCACTAGGACCTTTACCCCATCGGGGGCGATGGTGGACAAGTCAATGTCCCACGATCCCGCTCCGATGAGCTTGCGTCCCGTCCCCTCGAACTGGTCGAAGGACCCAGTAAGGAGGAAGGGAACAGACCGAAGGTCTGCCCCCTCCTCCACCGGGAACTCCAGCTTACCCGAGATGGAGAACGCCTTCATCAGGAACCCGCGATGCCCGGGAACGTGACGTTGGCGCCGCTGGCGTTGTCCGTCCGATCCTGGCTGACGAGGGTCAGAGCGGCGACGGCCACGGGCACCGCGCGCTCGAACTGAACCGCGACCGACTCCTGGACAAGCACGCCCTGGGAGTCCGTGGCCCAGGAGTGGTTGGGCAGGTAGCACGCCTCAAAGTAGACCGCCGAGAGCGTGTCCTGGTTGATGTCCCGGACGTACATCAGCAACCCGATGGGCTGCGCGAAGAGGTCCGAGGCCAGGTTCAGGTAGATGTTCTCGTACCCCGGGGGAATGATGACGTCGTGGGGGTTGGACATCGCCGCTGCTCCCGCATTCGGGAACACCGCAGGGACCAGCGTCGGCGGCACCAGGTCCTGGTAGTACGCGTAGAGCGTACGGAGCATCGAGGGGCCGTGGTAGTAGATGCGGCCGAGGCCGATCTGTCCCACCGTACGGCCCGCGATGAAGTACGACCGTTCCGACCCGATTTCGAAGATGCGGGAGAACTGCCGGCTGTGGGACAGGTTGAAGTTCTGGATCAACCCAACGGGGAACACGATCTGGTTGGCGGCTTGACCGCCTCCGGATACCGCCCCTGCGAGGGCGGCCGCGCCACCGATGTTGGCCAGTCGCGGGGGACCCGCGGCAAGCAGCGTATGCCCAGCGTTGGCATACTGCCCGTCCTTCATGCCCGCCTGGACGTAGTTTGAGTACGGGCTCCAATCGCTAACGTTTCCAGCCATGATGTTCTCCTCAGACCGTCAGGGTCAAACGGATGTAGTTGCAGGGGTAGGGGACCTTGAGGAGGCAGTCGATGAGGAGCCCGTCCGGTCGATCCACGTCTTGGATCAGACGGTCCAGGGTGAACCCCTCAAGAACACCCGTGCCGATCAGGAAGTCCGCCAGCCCTTGGATGACGTGGGAAAGCGAGTCGAGGAACCCCGACGTGATGTTGTAGCGGCCGATGTAGATCTTGACGCCGGTGCGGAAGAACTTCTCCGCGTAGTCGACCACCGTGTTGATGCTGTCGGTACGGGTCTCGATGGACGTGACGTCCGTCGTGAGCGCCATACGGCTGAAGAGCGGGGTGCCTGCAGCCCCCTGCGCCACGATGAAGTTACCTCCGCCCGCGATGACATTCATCTGCGCGTTCGAGAAGTAGTCGTTCGTCCCGAAGACCCGGGTGAAGCCCTGGAGCGGGTAGTTGGTGTGTGACTGCTGGGCAGGCAGGCTGCCGCACAGACCCGCGTAGGCCGCAGCGAGGTAGAAGCCGGGGAGCTTCTGCTCAAGGTTGTCGATCGACGCCGCGACCGTATCCGCCACGATGTGGCGAACACGCCGGTTGCTGTACGCCGTACCCATCGCATTGTACGTCGCCGCGATCTTGTCCTTGTCCGGGAGACCGTCCGTGAGGACGAGGGCCGCCCCGCGTACGCGCACCGCGAACTCCGACGAGATGAGGCCGTCCGGGAGGGCGACCGTCGCGTAGAAACTGTCGTCGTTCTCTCCCGCCGTGAAGCTGGAGCGCGTCGTCACGACCGACCCGGCAACCGACGAGATGCTGTAGAACTTGCCGTCCCCGACATCCAGGAAGAGGCCGTCCGTGGCGGCGATCGCACCCGAGGGGGAGAGCCCCTGAGCAAGAAGGAGCGCGCCGAGGTTGGCAACCTTCGTGTCGAAAGTGCTCGAGCCCAGGCTGTCCCCGTCTGTACCCGACGTCACAAGGGTGTCGAGCTGGTGGGTCGGCTGCGGGCTGTTCAGGAAAACCATTCGGTTTCCCTTCTGCTCCGGCTGCGACATGAAGGACACGTGCGTGGAGAAGATCTGCCCCACCGTGGGATCGTTCGTCATCGGGGCAAGCGCGTAGACCTCCCGGCTTTCCAGGAACGACGCCGCGCGTGCGTAGGCGTCCACCGTCCCGTAGGGGGAGGCGTCCGACACCGAGTCAATCCCGAGCGCCGTGACCTGACGCCCCGGGCTGTTGAGGAGCGCGAAGTAGGTACCGAGAGCGAGGGGATTCTCCGCGCTCACGGGGGAGAGCTGGCTCGCGAGCTCCGAGGTGTCCGAGAAGGCGAGGAGCGATGCGTTCTTCGCGACCGCCGTGACGTCGCGTCGAATGCCCTTGTAGGCGAGGTAGACCTGCGCGCGGCTGGACGTCATGGGGCTGCCCGTGACGTCGCGGAGCAAATCCGCCTTGATGACGATGCTCCCATCCGAGCCCACCTGGAGGTCGGGCGTCGGACGGCCAACCGCAGGGAGGCTCTTCGCGACGATGTAGAAGCTTGAACCGAGGTTGGCGTTGATGCCGACCTGCTTGTCGATCTTCAACTGCGCCGAGTTGCCGCCGGGGGCGACCTGCGTGATCTTCGCGAAGTAGCTCCCGTTGACGTAGAGCTCGTCGCCCGCCACGGCGGGGGCCACGCCGCCGGAGGCCGAGGACACGGTGAGGCCGAGCGCGGCCAAACCCGTACCGCCCAACACCTTGATGGTCGACTCTGCGCCCAAACGGGAGCTCGTCAACACCAAGTAGGTGGAGCCGTTCACGGATGCGGTGAGGTAGCCGCCAGCGGCCGTCCCGTAGAGCGCGTTGATCGCCGCGAGGACGAGCACGGACGAGACCGCCCCCGAGAAGGTAAGGGTCTGCGGACCCGTACCGTCGTCGAGGGTCAGGGTCTGGCCGTCAGGGACACCGCCCGCGATGGACGTCGTGCCCGTGAGCACCGCCGCCGTCGACGCGCCCGTAAAGTTCTGCCCCGGAGCCTCCAGGAACGGAGTCACCGCCGAGCCGGAGCCGCTGGCAATCGAGCGGATCGCTGCCGTGCCGGTCGTGAGACCCGCCGAGAGACCAAGATTGCCGTTCGCAGTACCCGCCCCGATCAAGATCTTCGCGTTCACACCCGTGGACAGGGACGTGATCACGAGGTGGTTGGCCGGGGTGAGCGTCGCGATGCCGACGGAGCCGATCACAGCGTTGATGGCCGCAATGGCTGCCGCAACGCTTGCGACGGCAACGGCGAACGTCACCGTCATCAAGCTGCCATCGTCGAACGTGACGATGAGCGTCTTGCCGCCAAGGGTCGCACCCGCGCCGTACGTGAGAGCGCTGAGGTCTGCCGAGCCAGTCACGACGGCAGCACCGGACACCCCACGACGGAGGAAGGCACGATCGCGGTGGACCTCCTGGAGGCGGCCGTTGGTACCGCCCAGGTAGAGGAACGCGCGAACCGAGCTCGGCTCAACCGTGACTTCCGCGAGGTTGCGTCGCGGGTCCGGGTAGCTGGCAATGCTGACGGGCACTTCGTACTGAGAGTACGACCCCGCACCCGAGTAGGTGCGACCTGCCCCGATCCCAAACGCGGACAAGACCGCCGGGCTGGTACCTGCAGCGACGTGAATGCTCTGGAACTCGTTCGCGGCCACCGACCGGACGCGGAACTGCGAAGTGCCGACCACTTCCGCCGTCGCCTCCGTCACACCCGCTGCAGCGAACGCAGCGAGGATCTGCGCCACGACCGCCTTCGGACTCAACGAGGTGCCCGCGAACGTCACCGTCACCGGCGCGCCGTTGTTGACCTCGAGGACGAGGAGAAGTCCCGACAAGCCTGTGTACGCCGGGGGGTTTCCCGTGGCGGCCTTGGCGAGGAAGTTTGCGGGGAACGGGAGAAGCGCGTCGCTGTTAAGCTCGGTGCCCCCTGCGGACGTCTTTCGTTGGACATCCACGACCTGTCGACACACGCCCACCACGCAAGGGACGAGCGTCGGCAAGATGGCCGTCGGGGAGACCGTCTTGAACTCTTGTTTTACCTCAACGCCGGGCTCCGAGATCGATGCCACCATGGTGGTCTCCTTTTAAAGTAATCGGGACCTATTGGCCCCCAGACCCCACAGCGGGCGGAGTCGGGGGAGCAGGTGTGGGGGATTCTGGCACACACACAGGCGCTTGGGGAATCGGCACCACCCCAATAGGAGGAGTGGCGAGCGTGGGTGCGTTGCCGTAGATCGGGGTGACTGCGGTGGACCCCGCGGGATTTCCTGCGGGTCGCAGCCGGGGGAGATGGTCTTCCTGGCAACCTACGGCGCTGGGGGTTCTGCCACCAGCGTCGGAAGTAGACGCGAACGGAGGAGGACCTGACTGCTGCAGGGACACCCCCGTGGGCACACCCTGCTTGCGTAGTAGGGCCAAGCGGTTCTCCAGGGAAAACGCCAGGCTCTTGACGATCTTCTCCCCCAAGGGGGTGATGTACGTCCGACGTGTGATCTGAAAAGGCACGGTAATGACCGTGGCGTATGCCTCGTGGCCATCGTCCCCCGCCACGAGAGCCCCCGCGGGGGATGGTGAGCTGATCGAGATGTTGCGGCCGATGTCGAAGAACCCCGCCTTCATCACGAGGTCGCGGTTCGCCCAAAGCTGCTCCGCGATAATCCACGCCAGTCGGTCGCACTCCAGGGACACCCGAGAGACGCAGTTGATGCTGATCGTCCCCGGAAGCATGACCTCTTTGATCTGCAGGCCCGTCCGAGCATCCCAGTAGGCGATGTCCCCTTGCCCAACAGGGGCCATCTGTACGGGGCCGCGCGTACACAGGATGCAAGGACGCTTGTCCATCGGACCGGATATGACCGTGTCGTCAATGACCGATAGCTCCGTTACGTTGGGGTCCTCCGACCAGTGGTAGAAGCCAGCGGGGGCCTCCGCAAAAAGCCCCTGGATGAAAAGCACCGTCAACGTACGCACAAACTCGAGAGGGCTCTCCCGAAGATCCTCAGCGTAGCCGCCCGTGGGGTTTGTCAGCGTCGTTAAGGACACGGTTCACATCCTCTGCTTCTCGGGCCTTATACATACTGTACGCCAGCCCCATCCCGGCCCCCAGTAGAGGAGCCACTTTTGCGAGATGCCCCACGGGGATTTTCTTACCCGTAGCTCTCTCGTGCATCTGATCGGCGGCACGCCCGAGACCGTACCCGGCGACCGTTCCCGCACCCATACCCAATAGGGGTATCCCCACAGAACGGGCAATACCCCCGATGCGGGAGGGCTTTTCTCCCTCTGCCCCTGCGAGTTTGCAGAGAGCGACTGCTTGTTCGAGAGGCAAGTAGGAGAAGAGGTTCATCAGGATTGTCCGATGTCAAAGGCGCGTTGCATGGCGGTGAACGTACAACTTGCCACGTAGACGAACGGCACTTCTGCCGCCCCGTCTACGTAGGGCACCACGTGGGCACGGTCTCCCTCAACGACCGTCGAGTTGGGGTTGTACACCTGGACAGACCAGGGACGCATTTCCCAATCGGCGACGTCAAAGACGAACCATCGCCCCGTACTTTCCTTCGTAATGTAGATGAGTCCGTCCCGGTCTGTGGCTCCCGTCCCTACGGTGAAGGTCTCCCCCGATCCCCCGAACACAAGACCCGACCGCCAGACGTTCCCGGCGATGTCGTAGACGTCCAAGAGGGCAGAGCCACCCCCGCGGAAGCTGAAGATGAAGCGTCCATTTTGCTTGAAGATGTTCTGCCCAAGCGCCTCGGGCTGCCCCGTGGGGGTGTCCCACACGGGACAGCCTGCAACCCACGAAGCGGTCATACCGCCGCCCGGGGCAGCTGCGCGTGCACCAGACGGGGCCACATTCGCCCAGGTGTTCGCCGAGATGCTGTACCGGTAGAGGGTGACCGCGCCGCCCCCCATAAGGTAGAGGGCGTCATTGTTCCCCTCGATGACGTACGTCGACGTAACATCGGGGTTCGTGGTCCAAGCAACGGACACGGTGAGGACGTTAGCGGTGTGGGACGCGATGACGCGACTTTGACCGGCCCCGGTGCCACCGGTGATTCGCACGCGGTAGTTCGCCCACACGTTGAAAGGCGCAGTCTGCCAGTTGGCGGAACCCTGGGTGAGGGTCGTGGCGCCCCCTGCGGTTGCAGTACCCAAGAAGAACGTCCCGTCATCCGCAGGGGTGGCGATCAGCTTACCACTGGTAGCAAAGGGCACGGTGATACCCGTGACGCTCTTCGCTGCCCATGTGTTCGTCGCCACGTCGTAAACGCTGAGTCCCGCAGTAGTGCCTCCATTGAAGTACCAGAGCGCCCCGCTGTAGATCTCCAGCGTGGAGGCACTCGTCCAGGAGGAGGCAGCTGCGGGGGCTACTGTAATCGAAGACGACGCCCCCGTTTGGTTGGAGACGATCGTCCCTTCGTACCCCGCATTGACGCCGGATACGCAGCGGACCTTCACGCCCGCCAAGTTTCGCGCCAAGGTCAGGCCCGTAGACATGAGTGTCGTGGTCGAGCCTGCCGTCACAGCGGCAAAGGTGCTCGATCCGGCGGGCATGCCCATGGGGTGGAAGGTCCCGCAGGACCCCGCGCCGCCAGTCCCCGCAACACCCGATGCAGGCAGGATTGCGTAGGCATCCTCCGAGGGGTTGTACGTATAGACCACCGCAGCGGACACCGCGAGGAACGCCAAGACGTGGGAGTGGGGGAATTTGCCGGACTTGTCGCCGGTCAGGTAGCTGCCTGCCACAAAGTTGGCGGGATACGGGTTGAGCGTCTCCCAGACCTTCAGGTGGAGCAACTTCTTGGTCGTGTTCGTAAGCGCCATGTCAGGTCACCTTGAGGTTGTCGTAGAGAGGGCCGATGCGCAGTGGCTGGCCGGTGGCCATGTATTGCGCGGGAACCCCGCCCACATTTGTCTGATTGGCCACGTTTGTGACCGTGGCGAGGGTCGTCACCGTAGTGACGGTCGTCACCGTCCCGATGTTGCCGGTCTCGATAGCAACACGAAGTCGCCCGGCCACGTCGAGCGCCTGCACCAGCCGCAGTACCCCGCGCAGGGCGAGCTGGGACATCTGGGCAGTTGCGTCGAGCGCAATGTCACCGAATGCGTTTTTAAGGCTCATCAGGTACCGTCCTCCACGAAAAACTGAATGTCTGTGCCGTCAACCGTCACCAGCAGGTACGGCCCGTTGGCCGCGGAAGGCACGGGATCGGCAGCGGGCTGAACGTACACGGCCTGGCCCCGGGCTGCGGGGGGGTTCGTCACCAGGGTAAGCTGGGGAGCGGTATTGAGGGTGATGCCCGCCCAGGTCTTCGCCGCCGTGTCCGTCGAATCGGTATACCCGTAATCTCCGGTAGTAGCTGCCAAAGTAGGTCTCTGGGAGAGCGTGAGCGCGGAGCCCGCGCCCATGAGCACACCCTTGCCCCCGCTTCCGCTTCCGTAGAGAGCGCCGATGGCACGTAACGTAGCGTTCGCAGAGACGACGATGCCGTTGCTCACCCCATCGAAAAACCCGCAGTTTTGCACGTGGGCAAACGCACCAGGCATGACCTTGAGCGCTTCGTTGTATCGGGTGCCACCTGCGCTGGCAGGGAAGGTGCAGTCACGGAAGGACCCACTTGCAGCAGCCCCCGCGTAAACCTCCGCCTGACGGAAGGTGCTCCACAAGCAGTCAAGGGTACCGGGGGCAGTGCTAAAGAGTTGCTCGACGTAGCTCTTGATCAAGAGGCCACCCGCGCACCCGTTCATCCCGACGAAGAAACCCCGGAAGCGGCAACGTGTCACGGCGGCAAGCCCCATCGTGGGGACATAGGGCTCGAAGGCATCGTAGATGCCCTGGAAGTCGATGGCGTCGACGAGGAGGTAGCAGTTGGAGTTCTGGTACTGACGGATGTGGATCGACCCGTAGCTCGCCTTGGGGAGGCGAACCTCCTGGTAGGAGAGGGTCGGCGGGTCTGTCGTAGTGGGGTACCCTGCGAAAGCCGGGTAGATGTCCTCGACGATACAGGGGGCGTCCAGGTACGCGACACCCCCTGCCACCTTTGTGACCCACGCGTACGCCCCGTTCGAGAACCGGAGCAGCATCCCGACCGTCGGCGCCACGTTGTATGTGATCGACGCTTGCGTGTTCGTAGCCGGGTTGAGGGGCGTAAAAGAGATGGCGGTGCGGTTGGTGTACTGGATCCCATCCGCACCCGTGATGCGGAACCACCCCCCAGAGGGGGCGTCCGGCACGGAGTCCAGGAAGATCGGATCCGTGGTTGGGGTATCCGACAGGAGATGGATGACCACCTCCTGCGGATAGCGCCGGCCGTTGATGCGGCGACCGAGCTCCGCCCACGTGGCGAGGGCAGTCCCTGTGGTCAGCCCGTCGTTTGCGTCACTGCCCGAGATGGCGTGGATGTACCAGTGCGCCTGGGTGTTTATCGCCACGGGTAACGGGTCGGGGGCACTGCCCCCTGCGGCGCCCGTATCAATCCAAGCCGCCCCGTCGTAGACGTACAGATGCCCGTCTGACTGCTTTACCAGGGCGTCGCCTTTTACGGCGCCCCCCGGAAGCGTCACAACCGTTGCGAACTTCAGCTTGGATACGAGCTCCATGGTTCAACCCAGTACCAGGACTTCGAACTCGTTCAAACTGGGCGCCGTCGCAAACGTGAGGGTCAGCGTGTTGGCGGTGGGGTTGGCGACGTCCGCTTCGACGAACGCTCCCGTGGAGACGCGCCGCAAGCGGGCGGTCACGCTCGTGCTGTTGAGGTTGTGGTTGACTGTGTACGTCACGGCCGCCCCGTCCCCCACCTGCGCGACGTAGCTCTTCTTGGCGTTCGACCACGCGGCCAACGTCTCCGGGGTGACCACCAGGTTGCTCGGGGAGTTAGCCCCCGAGTTGACCTGCGACTGGTTGGCGAGCACGACCTTACCGGGGATCGACGTCGTGGCGTCAGGGGTCCCGGACTGGACGTTCGTGAACGTGAGGGGGCCACCGATCGTCGGAGCAGGGGTCGTCAGAGCCCACGTCGTCCCCGCGTTAGAGGACCCTTCCACGATCGGGATGCGCGCGCCTGCGATCTCCTGCGTGGTATCGAAGTCCGCGGCACGTGTCATCGGGGACGAAGCCCCGTTGAAGATGTAGATGCCCCGCTTGGTGGCGTCGACCTGGTCCTTCTCCAGAACTCGGTCCCCGTTGACCGGGTCACCCCGTCAATGCTGCTCCCCGGGGAAGCGATGTTGATGGAGACAGTGGAGGCCACGCGGCACGCGCTCTTCCAAGCCTGCCCGGTGTAGGACGCGTCGACGTACGCTTTGGTAGCGGGCTCGTCGGCACTCGCGGGGGCCGGGAGGTTGAGGATGCGGGCTACGCCCTTGTGGTCCTTGTGGGAAAGTACGTCGGTCATAAGGGGGCCTCAGTAGAATCGAGCGATTCCCGAAAACGGGACGAGGGGGGTGATGTGCACCTGATTCGGAGAAACGTAGGTTACCGCAACGTCCAGCACTTCCCCAGCCAGGTTGGTCACAACGACCACGGGGTACCGGCCCAGTTGGTGGTTCACGACCCAGTTGGTGGAGGCCACCTCCTGCCGATGGCTGAACACCGCAGGAACGGGGGGTGCCCCTGCCCCCGAGCTCGGCACCGCCTGCCCCAAAGGGGGTAGCGCGTCGAAGCCCAGGACGGGTGTGTCGCCCTTGACCGACTCCAGGTTCTGCGGATTCGTGTAGTTCCGGGACGGGGTGGACCGCAGCTCTTGGATACCGTCTCGGATGAGGGGGATCGAGAACTCGATGTCCGACGACGGGATCTCGTGAAGCTCGAGCTCCTGGTGGATCACCGCGCGGGAGTGCTCCGTACCTGCGACCTTGTTGACGCGCCACCGACGGTTCTCCCCTTCGACGATGATGTCTCGGGGCTTGAGCGGCGGGTAGTAGGTGACCCGCGCCGTGGTGTTGACGGGTGCGATGCGACCCGCGTTCGTTACCTGGTCGATCTTCGGGGAGGGGTCAAACTGGATGTAGCTCTCGATGGGGTGGTGGTACCCGCGAAGAAACCCCGTGTCGTAGCAGGAGACACAGTTGCTCCGCTTCCGTGCTCTGGTGACGGGGTTTACGCAGGAGCAGAGGGTCCCGAACGTACGGACCGGGAGCACCCAACAGCGCCGCCCCGCGTGCTCCGTGAACAGGAGCGTCATGTGGCTGCGGATCTCTACCGCAACCAGGTCGGGCTCGACCTCCTGACGCACAGGCCCGAAGTCCACCCCGTCCCCGGAGACGTCATGCACCACACGAAGCAGGTAGTGGAGCTGTCGCCACCGATGGTGGGCGGGGATGCCCTTGTCCACGAACGCGTAGCGGTCCTTGAAGCCGGCCGTGATGGGCTCAAACGGCCCCTCGACCGACTCCCCCCGCAGCACCGTGAACGTGTAGTCAAGTACGTCCTGACCGGTATCCGCAATAGCCCAGCGCAACTCCATGGACGTGGCGTCCAGGGAGTTGGCACGGAACTGGGTCACGATCAGATCGACGCTCATAGTGGGAGATTCTCAGGTCGCGGATACCAACGTGCCCGTGCCCGGGGTCTTCCCTAACATGCCCTGAAGCTTGCCCTGGACGGAACCAAAGGCGCCCTTCGCTTTGTCGACCATGCCGGGGATCTGGGCCTGCGCCTTTCCAAGCATGCTCGAACCGTAGCCCTTGGCAGCCGCGCCGAGAGACGCCCCGCCCTGAACGGCAGACCCGATGTTCTGCGCAGCGTGGCCCGCGAGCCCGCCCGCCGCCGCACCGGCTGCGCCCTGAACGAGCCCGCTCATGATGTGGCGTTGGCCGTTCTGGTCCTTCTGTAGGCCATTGGCGAGACCGCCGGCGGCGCCGAGACCCGCCCCGATAAGCGCGCCGGGGTTGGCCTTGGCAAGGCCGCCGATCATCCCGCCAATACCTGCGGTCTTTGCCTCCCGGCGAGCAAGCTCCCGACCCCAGGTATCCGCAAGAGCGCTGGCGGTTTTCTGCTTTTTCTCCAGGGCTTTGTACGCGTTTGCACGGGTGATGCTTTCCGGGGTGGTGGCCCCTTCGCCTGCCAGATTCCCCATCAACGCACCGATACCTGCGCCGAGGGGGCCAGCGAGCATTCCTCCTGCGACAGCCCCCCGAAGGGTCAGCTCTTCCGGGCCGCTGACGTAGGCGTGCGCTCCGTCAACCCGCCCGTCCGCGGTACCCCGATGAAGTTGCTCCCCTCGGGTGTGGCCGAGCACCCCCCCGAGCACCGCCCCGCCGACACGAAGAGGCATGCGT
>Ga0114982_1000562_pt1 | contig 19750 bp, 22 predicted proteins | sample Shrwel_input2_FT_FD_87183 | JGI IMG/M metagenome (GOLD analysis project Ga0114982, IMG submission 87183) | Subsurface microbial communities from deep shales in Ohio, USA - Utica-3 well 1 S input2 FT | ecosystem: Environmental > Aquatic > Deep subsurface > Shale gas/oil reservoir > Produced... | reverse complement strand
TATGAATTTGAAACACGAGCTTTGCAATATCGAGCCCACACCGTATAGACTGTTCCATGCGACTTCCCCTCACTTGTGACTGTTTGTTTCAACACCATCAGTGTGGCACTTTGATGCCGGATAGTGAGGGGGAGTCCATGTTATTGCGTCATTCGCGGTGTTCGACCCCTACAACGCTCACAAGTTCACGCACGCGTACGCGCTGCGCGTTATGGTTTTCTCAGTTGGAGGTATCAGTGCAAGACAATGAGATCGTGATCGGTATTGCCTGGTTTCAACCTGAAAGCTGGAAACGATTAAAGCAGGATCACTCAGGGTCAGGTGGTGCCTTTTGCTATCTGGCTAAAAAGGCAAGAAGCAAGACCTGACCCTAACCTACATTTATCGCCCTTAGGTCTGACTCGACCCGGTGCGAAGCGGCGGGGCAGTCGGACATTGTGGTCGTGAACACGACTGGTTTTATTCGCTTGCTGCTGGCTTTGTTTTAAAAGCTTTCGCCTTTGGCGAGTCTCTTTCTTTTGCTTCGCCAAAAGAAAGAGACCAAAGAAAAGGCGACCCCGGATCGCTCGACAGCGCTTGCGCTGAACAGCTTTAGCTGGTCCGAAGGACAGGGCGCTGCCCGTGTAAAGCCCGCAATAAAATCAGCAGTTTGAAGCGCTGGCGCAACTCGCTGCCTGGGCGTCACACGACTAGCGTCGGCGACCTCAAACACTCCCGCTGGTCGCCACGCGATTAAAACCTCAAACCACTGATTTTAAAGCGACTCGCTGAACGGTGCCAAAAGCGTTGGATAGGTTTGTGCCAATTGCTGATGGTGGTTCTGATCTTATTCGAATCGTTGCTTTTCACTGAAAGCGGACCTTTCTGGGAATATAAGAATGGCTGCACTCGAAAATTTTGAGACTTCAGCGTGTTGCCTAAAAGTTGAAGAGGCCTGCGTTTCTCAACGATTTTTAGCCAACTAACAATACCAACCAGTTGCGCTAACGCACAAGGTGTCATGCTTAACGCACAATAAAAAAGGGACAAGCATAAGGCTTGTCCCTATAAATCTACATTCTGGACTGAATTAATTTCAATCCTTACGCATCAGGATCCATAAATAACCACTGCGGTTTTTCAGGAATAACAACTTTTCCTTGCTGTAAACGCTCCAAACTCACAGGACCTCTTTTGGCATATTTACCTGCTTTGAAGTTGATTAACACCGTTTTGGGCACTAGCTCTCCGCCACCAACTTGAATCACTGAAAGATCTTGCCATTGCTGTTCTTTTGAAGCCAGAATGTGAATAGGCGTATTTACTGTAGGTATTTTTGATATAACCTTCCACTTGCCGCTCTCTTGTTTCAAAATCAGCAATGTACAGCCTCCAGAGCCACACCAGTGAGGGCCGACTAAATATACAATAGCCTCGGGTATGTCATCTCCATTTAAGTCGACATACTCTTTGGTGTAGGGTGTTGACTTTACGACTTTAAAATCAAGCAGGACACGGGTTAAATTCTGGTCATTTATTTTATCGATTTGCACTTTTGACTCAGCGACAGCTGCACCATGTGATGAAAGTAGCATGAAGCCGCATAATGGGCCTATCCAGTTAAACTTATTTGGTATACTTAAAGATAATTTCATTAGTTAAAACAATCCATTAGAGATAAGGCTTTAGTGCCATAATTGTTATGGGAGCTTCCCTGAACAATCGTATTTGGGTTCCCTGAAATGTTACCAGTACCGAAGTTATAGGAAGGGGCGGCTGCCTGAACTAACTGTTCTTGGGTAAGATTAGGAAGTTTGTTCCCTAAAGTTCGGTAATTGTCAGCCAACATTTTCGCAGCAAAAAAAATATCATTGGCTTGAGCTTCTGCGTTGTCACGGAAATCAAGGCGCTACGACAAGTTAGCCGCTAATTTCCTATAGTCCCTCGCGGTCAGCAAATCCACAGTTTCTTCTTGTTCGGAGTAACAAATCACCACTTCACCTTGCTGGAGTTGGCGCAGCACTAGGGCTACTTTATCAGCCAGACTCAGTTCAGTATCGCCATAATCAGTACCTTCCCGCAGCACAAAAGCTTCAATCAGTGCTTCCAGTGTGGTTGGTGCCAGTTGTTGGTAGGGGATTAGCATCAAAGGACTCCTAAATGTTGTTGCAGGAAGGCGGGGATCACCTGATCCAGCCAGTAATGTGGCCGCCATGGGGTACCGCCACTGATAAAACCGACGTGGCCACCGTATTCAGATAATAATAGTTGCACCTGTGGATTCAACTCCGTTGCAGTGGGGATCACGTTACTGGCCAAAAAAGGGTCATCTTTGGCGTGGATCAGCAGGCTAGGGCGGCAGATCTTGGCTAAATAAGGCTTGGCGCTGGCTTGTTGGTAATAATCATCGGCATCGCGAAAACCATGCAGTGGCGCGGTCAACTGCTGATCAAACTGGCGGATACTGCGGATTTGCTGTAAATCAGCTGGACTGAGTGCAATTGGAAAATCGGCATGGCGAGCCAACTTGCGCAGCATGGTTTGTTTTAAACGGCGCAGTAAATATTGCTGGTACACCCGGCTAAAGCCTTGATTGATCCGCTCTGCACTAGCAGCCAACTGCAGCGGTGCTGATACCGCAACTGCCGCTTGCAGCGGATTGGCGGCGCCTTGTTCCCCACAAAATTTCATCAGCACATTGCCGCCCAGTGAAAACCCTACCGCCGCAAGCGGGGTGTTGGGGTAACGCCATTGCAATTGTTGCAGTACATAAGCCAAATCGGCGGTATCGCCGGAATGATAAGCGCGTGCTAATTTATTGGCCTCACCATGACAGCCGCGAAAATGCATCAGTACGGCGGCAAAACCTTGTTGTTGCAGACTGTCGATCAAGCCCCGCACGTAATGGCTGCGAAAATTACCTTCCAAACCATGCAGGATCAACACTAAAGGTTGCTGGGGTTGCGGCTTCGTCTGGGCAAAGTGCAGCATCAATTCGTCGCCATCTGGCAGCGCCAGCAGTTCAGGCTGCAATGTTAACTCACGTTTGGGGGCTAAATATTTGGCGAATATCGTCTGTAAATGGTTGTTTCGCAGCCACCATGCCGGCGTAAATTCTGATAAATCAGTAGCTTGTGTTTTAGTGTTCACTGCTTGCAATATCACCAATCCTCATCAACAATGCTCTGTACTGGTCTAATCAGATAAAAGGCTTGCTGCGGCAAGCACAGAGCGGAGTCTGCGATGCAAAGACGACAGTTTATCATGCTCGGGCTGGCGACAGGGGCTGCATTTACCACTGGGCTCAGTGTTTATCCAACATTAAATCCCAGCGCCGGGTCCGCGCAGCAGCAAGCTGTGTTGGTATTGGATGCGCTGCTACCGGCTTTGTTACTGGGCGCTTTATCCACCGATGCCGTGCTGCAACAACAGCAAATTCAGCAAACCCGCACTGCTGTGCTGGAGTTTTTGCCGTTTTTACCCAAACGCACCCAAGCCGAATTGCAGCAATTGTTTGGCTTGTTATGTCATCGCATCACGCGATTGGCCTTGACCGGTCATCTGCTGGCACTGCCGGAGCTGAGCATTGACTTGCAATTACAGTTGCTGGAGCGTTGGCGCACCAGCTACTTACAGCTGTTACAACAAGCCTTTCATGGCTTGCGGGCCCTGTTGCTGGCGGCATTTTATGGTCAGCCGGAACAATGGCCGGCGTTAAACTATCAAGCGCTGGAGTTCCGGCCTTATGCATGATCCGATCAAACAAGGACTGTCCGCCGGCTGGAAACATCTGGATGCCGCCACCTTCAGCAGCGATCAGCAGTTTGAAGCTGATGTAGTGATTATTGGCACTGGTGCTGGCGGCGGTATAGCGGCTGAAATTTTGACTCAGGCCGGTTTAACGGTGATTTTGCTCGAGCATGGTGCGCTGCACAGCAGCAGCGATTTTCGCCAGCAAGAGCGCTGGGCTTATCCGCATTTATATCAGGATGGTGCTGCCCGCAAAACTAAAGATCAGGCTATTGCGATTTTACAGGGCCGGACCGTCGGTGGGTCGACCACCGTGAACTGGACCACGTCAATCCGCACACCACAGCCAACGCTGGATTATTGGCGTGCTGCCTTTGGACTGGATTTTAGGGGTGAGCATAGTCTAACGCCTTATTTTGCCAAAGCTGAAGCCAGATTACAGATTGCCCGGTGGCAACTACCGCCCAATGCCAATAATGAGGCGCTGCGGCGTGGCTGCCAAAAATTGGGCTGGCAGCATACCGTGATCTATCGCAATGTGCATGGCTGCGCCAATCTTGGTTATTGTGGCATGGGTTGCCCGCTCAATGCCAAACAGTCGATGCTGGTGACCACGATTCCGGCAGCTCTGGCAGCCGGAGCCACCCTGATTAGCCGGGTCTCAGCCCGGCAGTTGCTGTGGCAGGGCGATCAGGTCACAGGGTTGCTGGCGGTGCCGGTCGATGCCTGGTATCAGCCGGATCCGCGGCTACAGATCCGGCTCAAGGCCAGGCATTATGTGGTGGCTGGCGGTGCCATCAATTCACCGGCATTGTTATTACGCTCCAAAGTGCCGGATCCGGCCGCCCGTCTTGGCAAAGGCACCTTTTTGCATCCAAGTGTGATTTCCGGTGCTTTGTTTTCTGAAGATATTGCTGGCCATCAGGGCGCACCCCAATCGATTTATTCTGACCACTTTGTCTGGCCAACCGGTTCCGGGATGGGTTTTAAACTGGAAGTACCGCCGATCCATCCGGTGCTGATGGCGTCGACACTGACCGGTATGGCGCAATTGCATGCTGATTTAATGAAAAATTTTAATCAGATGCAGGTGATGATCGCATTATTGCGCGACGGCTTTTCGCCGCAAGCACCGGGCGGTCAGGTGGTTTTAGATGATGGCGGTGAACCTGTGCTGGATTACCCGCTCACCCCTTATCTGTGGCAAGGCGTGCAACAAGCGTATCTGGCGATGGCCGAATTGCAGTTTGCCGCCGGTGCCAAAACTGTGATGCCGGTGCATCAGAGCGGCCGTTTATATCGCAGTTATACCGAAGCAAAAGCGGCCATTTTGCAGTTACAGCTCGCGCCCTATCAGGTTGCATTGGCATCGGCGCATGTGATGGGCGGCTGCAATATGGCGGCAACTGCGGCGCAAGGCGTCGTGAGCCGGGAAGGCCGGCATTTTCAACTGCAGAATTTGTCGGTGCTGGATGGATCTGTCCTGCCGACGAGTCTGGGCGCGAATCCACAATTAACCATTTTTGGTTTGATTTGGCGTAATGCCAGTTTGCTGGCGGCGGAGTTAACCGGGCGGACTGAGCCGCAGGCATAAAAAAACGCCGGGACGTTGGGCCATTCCCGGCGTAGCATAATGATGCTCAGTGTTGTCGCAGGTAAAAAAAGTGTCGAAAGCAAAGGTATTCAGGGTCAAGCAGCGGCGCACTTACTGCGCCTTGTCGTGACCAATTTTGTACATAAAGTAAATTGCATAAAACAGGCATAAACCGATCACAATGGCCAAGCCTGTAAAAGAGATAAAAATTACCGGATCATTTAAAAACTCTTGCCAGATGTTCATGGCTTATCCTCCATTGTGTTGATGGAGGCAGTTTAGGCTGAAGCGGCGTGGTAAAACCTGACCTGGATCAAGCTTTAGCGGCTGGGCCAGCCGACTTGGCCGGCGCTTTGATCCAGATCAAGTATCTGCTGCTGCAATGCGCTGGTAAGGGGGATCTGTAAGTGTTGCAAATAAAGCGGCAGCAACAGCAGGGTGGCGGTTTCTGTCATTGGACCGGGATTGCTCAGCTGTGGCAGCGCCTGCACTAACAGTTGCTGTTCCAGTCGTTCTGAGCAGAGCTCAGCCTGTAACAGGCTGTGTTTCAGCGGATTAGCTGCAGTTTCGGTCAGGTGCGGCGGCAATTGACGGCGTAATTGTCTGAGCTGGCGGGTAAACTGCTGTTGTGGCAGCAAGGCGTCACAGAGTTGTTGTAACTGCGATGCGGTCAGTGGCTGTTGTTGGCGCTGTAAATACAGAAGCAACAACAGCAGATTGACGTTGACTTGATACTGATCCTGCCATTGCAGACACCATGGCTTGATCAGCGGATACAGCGCCAGGCTCCATTGCCACAGCTGCGCTTCATCCGGCCATTCAATGCCTTGCGGGCTGTCAGCCGGCATTTTTCTGCCAGAAATCCGTGGTCAGTTGTTCCAGCTCTTCTTGCGCGGCAAACCATTGCTCTTCCACTGTCGCCAGCAGCGCTTTGGCTTGGGTTTGCTCGTTCAGCACCTGGGTGAGTTCCGCTTTGCGGTTTTGCTCGTAGATGCCGACATCCGCCAGTTTCGTTTCTAACAGCGCCAGTTGATCTTCAACTTTTTGTTGTTGCTGTTCCAGCTTGTCGATGTTTTGTTTCAGTTTCCGTGTCAGGTTACGTAAATCGGCTTCTAACCTTTTTTGATCCTTACGTTGCATCGCACCTGAGCTGGCGGTGTCACTGACCGGCTGCTGTGCTTTCGTATCATCCTGTAACCACTGGTAATAATCGCTCAGATCACCGGCAAAAGGTGCCACTTTGCCATGGGCCACCAAATAAAATTCGTCGGTGGTGCTCGCCAGCAAGTGACGGTCGTGCGAAACCACCACAATAGCGCCTTGGAAACCTTGCAGTGCCATCACGATGGCTTCCCGCATATCCAAATCCAAGTGGTTGGTCGGTTCGTCCAGCAGCAATAAGTTAGGCCGCTGATATACCAGTAGCGCCAAGACTAAGCGCGCTTTTTCGCCACCGGAAAATGGCGCGCAGGCGGCCAGCGCTTTATCGCCATGAAAGCCAAAACCACCGAGGAAATCGCGCAGGCTTTGTTCGGTCGCTTGCGGCGCTAATCTCACCATATGTTGCAACGGCGAGTCTTCTGGCCGCAGCGTTTCCAGTTGATGCTGGGCAAAATAACCAATGGCAACACCGGCGGCATACCAAATATCGCCACTTTGTGGTTGCAAACTGCCTGACAGCAGTTTAATTAAGGTCGATTTACCGGCGCCATTGCGACCGAGCAAGCCAATCCGGCTGCCTGGCAACAGCTGAAAATTAATTTGTTGCAGGATACTGTGATCGCCATAACCCGCGCGGACGTTTTCCATCTTGAGCAGCGGGTTGGGCAGGGCTCTGGGGTCAAGAAACTCAAACTGGAATGGCGAATCCACATGCGCTGGCGCCAATAAAGTCATCCGCTCCAAGGCTTTAATCCGGCTTTGTGCTTGTTTGGCTTTGGTCGCTTGGGCGCGGAAGCGGTCGATAAATTTTTGCAGGTGAGCCACTTGGCGCTGTTGTTTTTCGAAGGTCGATTGTTGCTGTGCCATATGTTCAGCGCGTTGACGTTCAAACTGGCTGTAGTTGCCGCGGTATAACGTCAGTTGCTGGTTGTCGATATGCACGATGTTATCCACCACAGCGTCGAGGAAGTCGCGGTCGTGGCTGATCAGCAGCATGGTGCCTTCGAAGTTGCTCAAATACTTTTCCAGCCACAACACCGCATCTAAATCTAAGTGGTTGGTCGGTTCGTCGAGCAGCAGTAATTCGGCGCGTTGCATCAGGGCGCGAGCGAGGTTGAGCCGCATCCGCCATCCGCCTGAGAAGGATTTCACCGGGCGGTGCTGCATATCGCCACTAAAACCGAGGCCATCAAGTAAAGTGCCGGCCTTGGCTTCGGCGCGATAACCGTCCAATGCTTCGATTTGATGATGCACCGCAATCAGATCGGTGTCTTCGTGGGCTTGGCGGACTTGGAGGAGCAGCGGGTATAAAGCTTCGTCGCCTTGTAGCACGTAATCCATGGCGCTGACTTCAACGGCAGGGGTTTCTTGGGCAACAGTGGCGATAGTCCAGCTGTTCGGAATACTGACACTGCCAGCATCTGCTTGCAGTTTACCTTGCAGTAAGGCGAATAAAGTCGACTTGCCGCAGCCGTTTGCGCCAATGATCCCGACTTTTTGGCCGGGAAATACGGTAAGATCGGCCTGTTGCAGCAAACATAAAATGCCGCGGCGTAATTCGACTTGTTGCAGTTGGATCATTTGTTCTACCACTGGGACTGATTTGGGCTGCTAATGTAATAGGTTAGCCGCCACAAACCAAGAGTTTCACGGTTTTTTAGCGTTACAGAGGACATTTTTCAGTGATGACGACCCGAAAGAAAAAACGTTTTATCGCCGGTGCCAGCTGCCCCAAATGTAAGGCTGTCGATACCATGATGTTGTTTTTAGAGCACAATGTGGAAAAAGTGGAATGTGTGCAATGTCACTATCAGATGGCACAGCCTGAATCTCAGGTTGAACGGATGGCGCGGGAAGCTGAAACCGTGATTGGGGTGTTTAAGCCGGATTAAGCTCCGGCTCCATGCCAATGGCAGATGTTCAATAATGCGGTGGTGGTGGTTCTTCGTGACTACGCAAAATGCCACTGTCACCCTGCTGACCACCTTGCAGTTTTTCCGCCAGGACTAAAATCTGCCGTTGTAATTTATCGATGCGACGCTGATGCTCCAGCAACTCATTGTTGAGCTGCAGCAAGGCGTCATCCTGAAACGCCAGCCGGCTTTCCAGTTCAAACAGCTGATTTTGCAATTGCAATTCCTGTGGTGTTAATTCTGTCATGGGGTAAAGGTCCAAACTTCAGCCTGGCCGGTCGAACTTTCGGTCAGCAACTGTTGGGGGGAGATAAAGGCGACATCATACACCACGGCACTGGTGCTTTTGTAGTGTTGTGCCAGACCGACCTGGAAATCCTGCACCAGTAAACCCGTCTGTAAATCCCAGATACTGACCCGGCGTGAAGCCGCACCAGTCAGTAGATAACGACCATCGTCACTAAAACGCACTGCAGTGAAGACACGGCCCCGTCCCATATCTAACTGTAATTTAGCCCGGCCGCTGCTCAAATCCCACACCGTCGCCTGTTGCTGACTATCAGCGGTAAAGGCCAGTTTTCCTTGCTGATCCAACGCCACTTTGGTCACCCGGGTCGGATGGACAAAGGTTTGCAGGATCTGGCCGGTTTTGCTGTCCCACAAATATGCTTTTAAATCATTGCCACCACTGAGGGCATAACGGCCATTGGGTGAAAGCGCCACTGCATTCACCTGTTCGCTATGGCCGAGAAATTCCAACCGGCGGCCGGTTTTCAGCGTGATATGCTGGATTTTGCCATTGTCCTGCGCAATCAACAGGTGTTTCCCCTGCTGCGAGACTGCGATATCCCGCACACTGGCATCCGGTAAAGACCAATAACCTTGATTTTGGCCATCAGTCATCTGCCACAACGACAAGCTGGTACCATCAGCGGACAATAAAAATTGCCCGTCCGGGCTGAACGTCAGGTGGCTGACAATATTGTCGACCACAGCTTGTTGGCTTAAGCGAAACTTGGGCTGCTGGGTTTGCAGATCCCACACCACAATACCCGAAGTCAGGCTGGAGACTGCTGCCAGCTTATTTTGCGGCGAAATTGCCGCAGCAACAGTGCCTTGGGCGGCATGTTCTGTGGTAGAAATTGCTTTGTTTTGAACTTCTGAGCAAGCAGCCAGCCAAAGGCTGAGAAAAATGCCCAGATATTTCATTCTATGTGTTAACGTCATCAGCACAAATCTGTAGTATAGGCATGGTTAAAGGTTAGTCCTTTATGACTATAACAACACAATTTTGCAGTTAAGTCTGCAGTTTAATGGAGAAACAAATGCGCTTATTGACCAAGGTGTCGCTGATTGCAGCCGCCATGATTTCACTGTCTGCCTGCCAGAAAGAAGCCGCTGCCCCAGCAGCACCTGTGCTGGATACAGATGCCGCCAAGCAATCTTATGCCATGGGCGTATCTGTTGGTAAATACTTAAACGGTGCCTTAGAAGAGCACAAAAAATTAGGTTTACCTTTAGCTTCAGAAACTATTGTTCGTGGTGTACAAGACTCATTAGCGGGTAAAGCTGCGCTGACTGACGAAGAAGTGCAGAAAATCATCACTGCGCTGGATGAACAATTCCGTACCAAACAAGCTGAAGCCGCCAAAGTAAAAGCTGAAGAAACTATTACCAAAGGCAAAGCTTACCTGGAAGAAAATGCCAAGAAAGCCGGCGTAAAAGTCACTGAGTCTGGTCTGCAGTACGAAGTGGTCACTGCGGCTGAAGGTCCAAAACCAAAAGCGGAAGACAAAGTACGGGTTAAATACAAAGGTACTTTCATTGACGGTACTGAATTTGACAGCACTGACAAGTCAAATGGCGGTGAGCCGGTTGAGTTCCAGTTGAATCAAGTGATTCCGGGTTGGACTGAAGGCGTACAGTTAATGGGTGTTGGTTCTAAATTCAAATTCACTATCCCATCAGCCTTAGGCTATGGCGAGCGTGAGCTGGGCCCAATCCCAGCCAATAGCGTACTGCTGTTCGAAGTTGAGCTGGTTGGTATTGTGGCTGAAGAAGCTGCACCAAAAGGCGAAGCGGCAAAAAAGTAGTGATTGCTACGCCTTACAAGGTGAAGTAACCAGCTCGGTATGGGTTGGTTACTTAGCATAAAAAAACCGCCGGCTGGCGGTTTTTTTATGCTTTGCCAAGCTTTCAGGCTGAGACAGATTTAGTGGCGATTTTGTGATGTAACGTTTGAATCAGTTCATCTTCCAAGCCAAAACGTTCTTCCAGCGCCTGACCTAGGCGCGACAGGTCACGGTCAAAACTGTCGTGACTGGTATCAACATCTTCGGCATAAGCATCGTTAAATTCCAGCGCCAAATCGGTTGAAACGGCAATCTTTGGATAAAGCGCTTCGGCCAATGCTTTGCCATTCTGCCCATCGCTTTCACATTGCGACACGATTTGATCATAAACTTCGAAGTGACCCGCAGACAGATAGTCCATCAGCAGTTGGCAAAAATTTTCGATATCTTCCTGACCCGGTAACTGCCGATCATGCTGCTGCTTATCAAAAGGCGGTAATGCTGCCAGCTTGCAGTAAGTGACAATCAATTGCTGACGCTCTTCCAGCCAGTTATCGATGGCAGTCATAGAGCCGCCCCATTGTTGTTGCGCAGTTTGCAGGCGGGTATACATAACCGTTTCCTTGAATGATTAAATGCGAGTTATACAGCTAATTAAAAGAATTCTCTGACAAAGATCAACTACTTTTTGATTGGTCAGCGCAGTATTTCCCTTTATGATGACAGCCACCTGAGTCACAGTAAAACAGTTCATTTGATGAAAAGTATTCACCTTAGCCTGCAACCGGCAGACAGCGGACACTGGTTTGTCGTCAATCAGGGATCTTTGTTCCTGACAGACACCATACAGGTGCCGCAGGGGCAGTGGCAAGCGTTGCAAATCGATGAGCCTGAAATGATTTGCCAGATCGGCCAATGGCAAGGGCAGCCTTGTTATCTGGTGGTCAGTAATGATCAGAAAACAGATGCTGAGCGCTGGCATAGTCCGCGGACTTTATTGCAGCAAACAGAACCTTTTTGGTTTGAAATGGCGGCCAGAGCCAGCCAGCTTGCACTATTTTTACAAACGCACCGTTATTGCGGCCAGTGCGGCAATAAAATGCACCTGGTGAACTGGGAACTGGCGATGTTATGCCACAAATGTGGTCATCGTTGTTATCCGCGTATTTCTCCTTGTGTATTGGTGGCTATCGTCAAAGAGCAGCAGATTTTACTGGCGCGCTCCAATCGGCATAAACCGGGCTTTTTTTCTATTCTGGCCGGTTTTGTTGAGTCCGGTGAAACCCTGGAGCAAGCAGCGGCACGGGAAGTGCAAGAAGAAGTTGGTTTGCAGATTACCAATTTACGTTATGCCGGTAGTCAGCCGTGGCCTTTTCCCCATTCATTGATGGTGGGCTTTATTGCTGATTACGCTGGTGGTGAAATTCGTTGCCAACCGGATGAGATTGAAGAGGCGCATTGGTTTCCATTACAACAATTACCGCAGGTGCCAGCGGCAGAATCTTTATCAGGCGCTATGATTGCTGCTGTGGTCGCCGCGCAATGTAGTGCGGACAATCGGAACTAAAACGGTAAAAAATAAAAAAGCCACAACCGTGGCTTAACTGTAAACTGTTGGGGCCCTGAAGAGCCTCTTTATTTTTGCATTTCTTCACTAGCGCGGTTAATTTTATAACAGATGCTTTTTTCGACCGCAATAGCAAAATAAAAGAAATTTGCCTAAATATTCATTGAACAGCAAAGATAGTGTCATAACAGCTATGCTGTTAAAATAATTCAACACAGCCTGATGGTAGAGCCAAGATGCAATTAAAAAATGATCGTTACCTGCGTGCCCTGTTAAAACAACCTGTTGATCGCACTCCAATCTGGATGATGCGCCAAGCGGGGCGTTATTTGCCGGAATATCGTGCAGTCCGAGCCCAGGCAGGTGACTTTATGTCCTTGTGTAAAAACCCGGAATTAGCCTGTGAAGTGACCTTACAACCATTACGCCGGTATCCGCTGGACGCTGCCATTCTGTTCAGTGATATCCTCACCATCCCTGATGCCATGGGCATGGGGCTGTACTTTGGTGAAGGTGAAGGTCCAAAATTCACCAAGCAACTGAATGATTTTATGGATGTGGTGCAGTTACCAGTGCCGGATCCGGAAGTTGAACTAAAATACGTGATGGATGCGGTGCGCACCATTCGGCGCGAATTAAACGGCGAAGTGCCTTTAATCGGCTTTTCCGGTAGTCCATGGACGCTGGCCACTTACATGTTGGAAGGTGGCAGTAGCAAAACCTTCTCCAAAATTAAAAAGCTGATGTACAGTGAGCCGGAAGTGGTGCATATCCTGCTCGATAAACTGACGCAGAGCGTGATCCTGTATCTGAATGCCCAAATTGCTGCCGGTGCCCAGTCCGTGATGATTTTTGATACCTGGGGCGGGGTGTTAACACCAAACGCTTATCGTGAATATTCGCTCAGTTATATGCAGCAAATCATTGAAGGTCTGACCCGCCATGCTGACGGCCGGCCAGTGCCAGTCACTTTGTTCACCAAAAATGGTGGTCTGTGGTTGGAAGAAATGGCCGCTACAGGTTGTGATGCACTGGGTCTGGATTGGACTATGGATATCCGCCATGCCCGCGCCCGTGTCGGTGATAAAGTGGCACTGCAGGGCAATATGGACCCGGCGGTGTTGTTAGGTTCACCAGAGCGGATCCGGTTAGAAGTACAAGCTATCCTGGACGGTTATGGCCAGGGTTCAGGCCATGTCTTTAACCTGGGCCACGGTATCACGCCAGATGTTGATCCGGAAAAAGCCGGCGTGTTCATTGATGCGGTGCAGTCGTTCAGCCGCACTTATCATATGAACACTGATTTTAGTTAAGTGGTTTTGCAGTAACAAAATAGCCAGGCAATGCCTGGCTATTTTGTTTATGGCATAGGAACGATCAAAACAAACGGTTTAAACCATTCATTGCTGCAACCCGATAGGCTTCCGCCATCGTCGGATAGTTAAAAGTGGTGTGGACAAAATACTCGACGTTATTGCCGCCATTCTTCTGCATCATAATCGCCTGACCGATATGGACGATCTCGGCCGCTCTTTCACCAAAACAGTGAATGCCAAGGATTTCTTTGGTTTCACGGTGGAATAATAATTTCAGGCTGCCGACATTGGTGTTGGCAATTTGCGCTCGAGCCAGATGTTTAAACTGGGCTCTGCCTACTTCGTAGGGGATACGGGCCGCGGTTAACTGCTGTTCAGTTTTACCGACAGAACTCATCTCCGGGATGGTATAAATCCCAACCGGGATATCTTCAATCAGTTGCATCGGACAAGCACCATATAAAATGGCATTCCCGGCGATGCGGCCCTGATCATAAGCCGCGCTGGCCAGACTCGGATAACCGATGACATCACCGACCGCATAAATATTGGGTACTTCGGTTTGATACTTATCATTGACCTTGAGCTGACCACGGCTATCGGCTTTTAAACCCACGGCGGCCAGATTCAGCGTGTCGGTATTGCCGGTGCGGCCATTGGCGAACAGAATACAGTCGGCTTTCATTTTTTTGCCGGACTGCAGATGCAGGATCACACCGTCGGCTAAACCTTCAATAGATTCGAACTCTTCACCATGGCGGATGGTGACCCCTGAATTCCAGAAATGATAACTGAGCGCATCAGAAATTTCGGCATCCATAAAAGACAATAACCGGTCTCTGGTATTGACCAAATCAACCCGTACCCCTAAACCACGGAAAATGGAGGCGTATTCGCAGCCAATGACGCCAGCACCAAAAATGATGATGTGCCGCGGATCATCTTTGAGCGATAAAATGGTATCGCTGTCAAAAATATGCGGATGATTAAAATCAACATTGGCTGGCCGGTAGGGCCGTGAGCCGGTGGCGAGAATAATGGTTTCGGCGCTGATTTCCCGCTCCGGACCTGCCGCTGGGGTAATTTTAATGGTATGGCAATCGACAAAAGAGGCTTCGCCGGCGAAGACTTCCACCCGGTTACGGTCATAGAAACTGCTGCGCAGCCGGACTTGTTTGCGGATCACGCCGGCAGCATGCTTCAGGATTTGCGGGAAGGTCAGATTCGACGATTGATTTTCCATCTGAAATAATGGGTTTTCGTTGTATTCAATATAACGGCTGACCGAATGGCGTAAGGCTTTGGACGGGATAGTCCCCCAGTGGGTGCAACCGCCGCCGACCTGATCATGGCGCTCAACCACGGCCACTTTTTTGCCACTTTTCGCCAGATTCATCGCCGCGCCTTCGCCGCCAGGGCCGGTACCGATGATAATAGCGTCATATTGATATGTTGGTTTTGCAGATGTCGATTTGGCAGGCACAGCAGATCCCTATTCAGGTGATGTCAGGTCAGCGTTGATAATAGCAGTTTAATTTCATCAGGTTGAAGCAGAAAAGGCAACTTGCGTTGCCTTTTTTGAGTGAGATGCTGCAGCACTCAAGCTGCAGACTATCAGAGGTCTTGCTTCGCAAGTCGCATTAAGCGTACTGCGTAATAAACTGCTGCCAGTGGCGTTGTTGCAACTGGAAGTTCAGCTTCATCTGTTGATAATGCTGGCGGGCATCATAGTCATTGTATTGCTGCATCAATTGTTCTTTCTTTTGCTGCAGTTGTTGTTTTTTCTGTTGTAACAGTTGTTTCTGAATTTCGTAATAGGCCTGCATTTTATCCAGCAGCAGATTATATTCCTGTTCCATTTTTTGCATCAGTAACTCGGCATCTGGCAAGGCTGAGACCTTGGCTTGGGCGCGTTTGAGTTGCATCAGCGCTTTGGCTTTCACAATCCGATCTTCCGGGCACACTTTCAGATTCTGCGTCAGACCTATCCAGGAGCAACTTTTAATCAGCCACTTGGTTGGATCAAATTGCCACCAGCGAATGCCATTGCGATAGTCGTATTCAAAGATATGGTGAAAATTATGGTAGCCTTCGCCGTAAGTCAGGAAAGCCAGAATACCGTTGTCACGGGCACTATTCTGATCTGTATAAGGCTGGCTGCCCCAGATATGCGCCAACGAATTGATAAAAAAAGTAAAGTGATGACTAAGCACAAGACGCAACACGCCAACGCTGAGTAGCATCCCCAGGTAGCTGTCGGTCAGAAAACCAAGAAATAGCGGGATCCCGACGTTGGTTGCCACTGTCAGAGCTAAATAATGTTTGTGCTGCCACATCACTATTGGATTCTTCTGCAGATCCCGCACATTACTGTAATCGTCATACTGCTGTTTCTGATATTCCCGCAGCATCCAGCCGATATGACTAAACCAGAAACCACGTTTGGCAGAGTAGGGGTCTTTATCGTTTTCATCGACAAATTTATGATGTATCCGGTGATCAGAAGACCAGTGCAGTGCGCTGTTCTGTAGTGCAAAAGCACCACCAATGGCAAAAAACCATTGTAATAACGGATGAGCATCATAAGTTTTATGCGCCCACAGGCGGTGGTAACCGGCTGTGATCGACATGCCACAATACCCCAGCGCTAAAATAGTGAGGGTGATTTCCAGCCAGCTGAAACCGACAGTGATGGCGTAATAAGGCACTGCTAGTGCCGCAATCAGAAAGGTCAGGCTGAACAACACGACATTGGTCCAGATTATTGGAGGTTTAGTCATTTTAGGTACACTTGGCTTACATCTGTTAGCTAATTTTACTGTGCATTTTACGATGGTCAAGGTATAAAATAGCTCTGACAGCAGACAGGATGTAAATGTGACCAGAGCCCAACAAAAAGAACGCACTCGTCGTGCCATTATCGATGCCGCTTTTGCCCAGTTAAGCCCGGATAAAGGTTTTTCCAGCCTGAGTCTGCGTGAAGTCGCGCGCGAAGCTGGTATTGCACCTACTTCGTTTTATCGCCATTTTACCGATATGGATGAATTGGGGCTGACGTTGGTGGATGAAGCTGGCTTAATGTTGCGGCAACTGCTACGTCAGGCCAGACATCGGATTGAAAAAAACGGCAGCGTGATCCGAACCTCCATTGAAACTTTTATGGAGTTTGTGGTCGGAAACAGCAATGTGTTCCGGTTGTTATTACGGGAGCGTTCAGGCACCTCAGCCTCTTTTAGGCGGGCAGTCGCACGGGAAATTCAGCATTTTTGTGTCGAGCTGGCTGATTATCTGCGCAAAGAAACCGCTTGCCCTGACGAATTTGCCCAGGTGCAAGCAGAAGCGATGGTGACCTTGGTATTTCATGCCGGCGCTGACGCGCTGGATGCCAGCCCGGAGATGCGGCTGTTAATTACCCATAAAACCATTACCCAACTGCGCTGGTTGGCCCATGGCGCAGCTGGTTATGGCCGTCGGGCTAAAGAGTAATTTTTTTCAGCCAGACCCCACATTCAATGTGATGGGTATAAGGGAACTGATCAAATAAAGCAAAACGTTGCACCTGGTGAGTTTTGCACAAAGTCGTCAGATTGGCAGCCAGTGTTTCCGGGTTGCAGGAAATATACAGAATATCGTCAAAACGGCTGACCAGTTGTTCGGTCGCTGGATCTAAACCGGCCCGCGGCGGATCAACCAGGATGGTGTTTAATGTCAAACCCGCCAGTTCGATATCCTTCAGTTTAGAACCTTCCGCCAGTGCGGCACTGACATCCTCTGCCGACATCTGCAAAACCTGCACATTATTGATCTGGTTCAGCGCAATATTATGCTGCGCACAGCGGATGGACGAGCGGGCTATTTCTGTGGCGACCACTTGTTGAAAATACGGTGCCAGCGCCAATGAAAAATTACCGTTGCCACAATAGAGTTCCAGTAAATCGCCCTGTAACTGACTGGTGATATCACAAGCCCAACTCAACATATGCTGATTTACTTCACCGTTCGGTTGGGTAAAGCTGTTTTCAATTTGCTGATAACGTAAAGTTCGGCCACCGACCTGCAATTGTTCAATCAGATAATCTTTATCCAGCAAGATTTTTTGTTTGCGGGCCCGACCGATAAAATCGACCTGCTGGATAACAGCCAGTTCGGCTTTTAACGCCGCAGCCTCGGCTTGCCATTCGGCTGGGATCGGCTTTTTATAGATCAGGCTGACCAGCAGCTCGCCACTGAGACTGGCCAGGTAATCAATCTGATATAACCGGTTTCTCAGCAGGGGCCGCTTTTTGATGGCGTCGAGCAACACCGGCATAAAGTCGGCGATGGTTTTACAGGCGATCGGGAAATAATCAATCCGTTGTTTCTGTTTGGTCGCTGGATCAAACATGATATGGAATAGATCATCACCTTCATGCCAGATGCGAAATTCAGCTCTGAGCCGGTAATGTTCAGGCCGCGACGCAAAGACTTCAGCACTGGTTACGCCAAAAGGCTGAAATAAACTTTGCATTGCCGTGACTTTATCAGCCAGCAAAGCTTGATATTGTGCCGGAAAAACCTGGCCTAATTGCATCACATCACCTCATCCGGAAAAAGGCGGCTATTCTATGTGGTTTTACGTGAAAGTCCAAATCAGCAACTGACTGCATTAATAGTGGCATTATGGCAAAATAGTCAGCTTGCAGCGAAGGGGCAGATATGCGGATTGGTTTTATTGATAGTGGTGTGGGTGGGCTGACAGTGTTTGCGCATGTCCGGCAAAAGGTCGAAGCTGATTACATTTACCTGATGGATAACAAATATCTGCCTTATGGCGAAAAAACCGAAAGTTTTATCCAACAAAGATTAAGTCAATTGTCGGCGCATTTGATTGCACTGGGTGCCGAGTTGATTGTGATTGCCTGTAACACCGCGACCACTCAGGCGGTGGATTATTTACGGCAACAATTCAGCGTGCCTTTTGTTGGTGTGGTGCCGGCGATCAAACCTGCCGCCGCATTAAGCCAAGGTCAAGGTTTTGCAGTACTGGCAACCCCGGGTACGGTCAATAGTGACTATCTGCAAGATCTGATTCGACAATTCGCGCCAACCGAGGTGGTGACTAAGGTGGGGAGCAGTGAACTCGTCCGCTTGGCAGAAGAAAAGATCTGGTCTGGCGTGGACGTCAGTCAACAAGTGGCTGATATTTTATCTGTCAGTCCGTTACTGGAGGCTAAACCTAAAGTGGTTGTGCTAGGGTGTACCCATTTTCCATTTCTGGCGACAGAAATTCATGCCCTGCTGCCACTGGATTGCCAGTTGCTGGATACGGGTGATGCGATTGCCCGCCGAGTGGCCCAATTGGTCCGCAACATGCCGCAGTCTGGGATTGAGGGCCATCATAGTTTTATTAGTACCAGAAAGTTGACTGAACAACAGCAAAGCAGATTGGTGGAGCTGGGCTTTGACCAGCACGAATGCTGGCCAGAGCCCTTACAAGGATAAGGCTTATTCTTCGTTGTCTTCGTTATCCTGACGTTCTTTTGCTTCTCTGACTTTTAACGTGCGGCCTTCGAATTCAAAATCATTCAGTTTTTGGATCATCTTCGCTGCATCTTTGGCGGCAACTTCAACAAAACCAAAACCACGACGACGCCCGGTCTGGCGATCTTTCATCAGTCGGACGTTGACGACCGCACCTGATTGTTGAAATAACTCCCTGACCGCTTCTTCGTTCGCTTTATAAGGCAGGTTTCCTACATATAAGGTGGCGGTGTCGCCAGACACAGCCGCAACAGCGGCTGCCTTTGCCGGTTTTGGTTCAGCGCCAGCCGGTAACGGCTTATACTCAACCAGGATTGGCACCAGGACACCTGCAAGTAAAACACCAATCGCTAAGGAGATAGGTGCTGATGGCAATAGATCTGCCGGAAGAAAAATTGAAACAACATAAACGACGATGGCAAGCGCCAGTGTAAAGGGTAATGAAGTTCGTAGACTCGATGACATAATTAAATTCCTAAAGCTGATAGATGAGAGTGAATACCACAGAGAAAAATTCGATTGCCTACTACTATATAAAGCAGTCAAAACTATATTAACCACTGAATAGCACTTCGCCAACAGCTAACTGCGATTAAAATCCACTGTTTTTGTAGCTAATTTATGCATTTAGTGGCTTTAATGACCACTTGAACTGAAAGCCGCAAAAAACTATATTTTCGCGCTTGCGCCCGGCGAAAAACTCCCTATAATGCGCCCCATGCCGACGGGGTCCAGCGATAAGCAGGCTTCGAAAGCGGCATGGTTGGTGAGTTTGAAAAAAGTTGAAAATGTCGATAAAAAGACGCTTGACACGAAATGAAAACTGACTAAAATAGCCGCCTCGCAGCGACGACAGGTTGAAAGGTCTGAAAGTTGAT
>Ga0114982_1000560_pt1 | contig 19793 bp, 18 predicted proteins | sample Shrwel_input2_FT_FD_87183 | JGI IMG/M metagenome (GOLD analysis project Ga0114982, IMG submission 87183) | Subsurface microbial communities from deep shales in Ohio, USA - Utica-3 well 1 S input2 FT | ecosystem: Environmental > Aquatic > Deep subsurface > Shale gas/oil reservoir > Produced... | reverse complement strand
GACAAGGAATTGAGTGACACTACGATTACCACAGCCTATATTAAAAACCATTATCAAAACTTATCGGCCGCATTGCAATACCCTTTGCTTCCGGCACAAAGCACCGTTAATCTATTGGGATATGCTTTTCTGGCCCACAAAAATTATGATAAAGCGTACTCTTTTTTTAAGATGAATATGGAGAACTACCCAACCAGTTCGAACGTTTATGATTCTATGGGGGATTTTTATGTAGCCCAAGAGGATCGGAAAAAAGCCATGGAACATTTTGAAAAAGCATTGTCTTTGAAAGAAGTGACGGAAACCAGAAAGAAATTAGAGCGACTCAAATTGGAAAATTGACCGGCTTGCGGTGATTGTACTTCATGAAAGCCGCAAAAATGCGGGGATAAACAAAATAATCACCGCATATCGGTTAATTTGCGGTTTGTTACGATTCATCCCTTTGAAGAGGGCAATGGACAGATCCCTAGGGCTATAGCCGATAGGTAACTGGCTCGTGCCGATCAAAGTAAACAGCGGTTTTATTCCATGTCCGCTCAAATTCAAGCGGGGGCTAAAGTGTTAGAATTCGTCACTTGGCTTTGTGCCGTTTGGCTTCGCCTCGGGGCGGGTGTTTTTTACGGCGTAAAAAATGTATCGAGAAGTCTTTTTAACCAGGGTTCTCGTTACCATTTTAAGCCGGCACTTTTGTTTCGCTTCAAGGCTGTTGTAGGCTTTAAAAACCACTCGAACTGACGGAGTCAAGCGTAATCGATTCACGATTCACGATTCACCAAAAGAGACCTCAAACCAAATACCTCTCCATTTTATACTTGTTTGTCCGATTTTTTATTGTTAAGTTGCGGAGGTATTAAGAGGATAAAAAATGAAGCAGGACGCTTTGGAGGAAGAGGCTTGGGATTCGGTGATACAATCACAACACTCCCTATTTGATTTGCGATTAAAAGAGTTGTGGCATTACCGCGATTTACTGGTGTTGTTTGTGCGTCGTGATTTTGTCACGGTGTACAAACAAACGATTTTGGGACCACTATGGTTTTTTATTCAGCCGTTGCTGACGACCATTACTTTTACCATTATTTTTGGGAATGTTGCGCAATTGTCTACCGATGGCGCACCAAAAGTCGTGTTTTATATGGCGGGTATTACCTTGTGGAATTATTTTTCGACTTGTCTGACTTCGGTGGCCAGCGTGTTTAATGCCAATGCAAATATTTTTGGGAAAGTATATTTTCCAAGACTCATCATGCCCTTGACGATTGTAGTCTCCAATCTGATGAAATTTGGAGTACAGTTTTTACTATTCCTTTGTTTTGTAGGCTATTTTGTATTGCAAGATCAAATACATCCAAACCTTTGGATAGTCCTTACACCTGTTATCATTCTGTTAATGGCCGTTATTTCGATGGGTGTCGGACTTATTTTGTCTTCAATGATGACCAAGTATAAAGATTTAAATCAATTAATCAGTTTCGGAGTGCAATTGGCCATGTATGCCACACCGGTGATTTATCCGAGTTCTTCTATCCCTGAAAAATTTAAATGGATTTTGCAGTTAAATCCTTTAAATGGGCTATTCGATTATATGCGCTATGCGTATTTAGGAGTAGGACAATTCTCTACTGCCTCTTTGGTTTATCCAAGTGTATTCGCCGTAGCAATTTTAGCAATAGGAGTAGTGGTGTTTAATAAGACACAAAAGACGTTTATGGATACGGTGTGATTTAGTTGTTGGTTATGAGTTAACTGTAACAGATAACCAATAACCGAATACGCAAAATAAAAAAAATGAAAGACTCTCGCTCATACAAAGATTTAGACATATACAAAAAAGGATTGGAATTGTTTTTTGTAATTCATCCACTTACCTTACAGTTGCCCAAACATGAAACATATGAATTGGGAAGTCAATTGAGAAGATCGGCAGATAGTGTGGTTTCAAACATAGTAGAAGGATACGGACGCAGGAGATACAAAGCCGATTTTATCCGGTTTTTGGTATTTTCCCATGCCAGTTGTCTCGAAACAGGCAATCATATTCATAAGATAAGTCATTTGTATAAAGATACAGAAAATAAATTCCAACCTTACGTACAAGAATACGATGTTTTAGGAGCGAAAATTTATAAATTTATACAATATGTAGAAAAAAGTTGGGAGACATAAAAAGGTTATCAGTTAAGCGTTATCTGTTATGAGTACTATTAACTGACAACAGATAACCGAACACTGAGAACAGACAACCGATAACAAAATGAAAACAGTAATAAAAGCCGAAAATATTTCCAAACAATACCGCCTCGGATTAGTAGGTACCGGCACCGTACGTGACGATTTAAAACGTTGGTGGTACAATGTGCGAGGAAAAGAAAACCCTTTTTTAAAAATTGGAGAGTCTAACGATAGGAGTACAAAAGGCGAAAGCGATTATGTTTGGTCATTACGAGATATCAATTTTGAAATCAATCAAGGGGATTCGGTTGGAATTATTGGCCGCAATGGTGCCGGAAAAAGCACCTTGCTTAAAATATTGAGTCAAGTGACCCAACCCACTACCGGTAAAATATACACCAAAGGACGTATTGCCTCTTTATTGGAAGTAGGAACGGGATTTCATCCTGAAATGACCGGTCGTGAAAATATTTATTTAAACGGCGCCATACTGGGTATGCGCAAACACGAAATTACACGAAAACTGGATGAAATTATTGCCTTTTCAGGCGTGGAACGGTATATTGATACCCCGGTGAAACGGTATTCTTCCGGAATGTATGTACGATTGGCCTTTGCGGTGGCGGCGCATTTGGAATCGGAGATTTTAATTGTGGATGAAGTATTAGCGGTGGGAGATGCCGAGTTTCAGAAGAAATGCTTGGGCAAAATGAATGATGTTTCAAAAGGAGAAGGAAGAACGGTGCTATTTGTGAGTCATAATATGGCGGCGGTGAAGAGTTTGTGTAATCAGGGAATGCTTCTTGAAAACGGAAAAATAGCTGATTTTGACTCTACAGATTATATAGTCTCTAAATATCTTGAAAAAAATAATCAAGAACAAATTGAGTTGAATAAGGAAGAACTATCGTTTTTATACAAATCAGATGTTTTAGAGATTAATCACGTTGGATTAGATTCTAAAAATAACTTCTCAATTAATGATGTTACAATCTTTAAAGTAAATTTTGAGTCATTTGAAGATTTGCCAAAGTTCAACTTGAGTTTGGTTTTATATGATGTAAATGATGTTGCCATTTTTAATACAATATCACAAGTTACGGGGATTAGAAAAGGAAAATATGAAGCTAATTTAAAAATCCCACAAGACTTTTTAAATGATTCTTATTATTCGATTAGATTATTATTTGTTAATAATTCAATATCTTTTATTGATATACCTAATTTGGTTAGTTGGTCAGCAATTGAAACCAAAGAGAGAAAAGTAAATTGGTATGGAAAATATACAGGAGTAATAAGACCAAATTTAGAATGGGATTTAAATGAAAGGATATGAGGAATAACGTTGACTTTTTGACGATTGATAATATGGACATCTTTTATCCTATTAATCAAAAAAAGGATTTGATAAAAAGAATATCTAAAGAATATTTGCGTGGTAATTTAGTTGACCTTGGATGTGGTCGAATGCCATATAAATCAATTATAAAAGAGTATTCAAATGTAAATAATTATGTAGGAATTGATATTGAAAATGAAATTTATCAAAAAGAATCAAAACCTGATTTATTTTGGGATGGTAACAAAATACCTGTTGAAGATAATTTATATGATTCTGCCATTTTAATTGAGGTGCTTGAACATACTCCTGAGCCAAATGATGTTATAAAGGAACTTAATAGAGTTCTAAAAGTTGATGGCTATCTATTGATTACAGTTCCTTTTTTATGGACACTTCATGATATACCATATGATGAATATAGATATACTCCTTTTGGATTAGAAAGGATTTTAATTCAAAATGGATTTGAAGTCGAAAAAATGGAATGCTTTGGAGGATGGAACGCAAGTATGGCTAGTATGATTTCTTTGTATGTCAAAAGAGGTGTAAATAAAAAATACAGAAAGATTTTTTCTAGAATTATGTTGCCTTTAGTTAAGTATTTAATGAAGAAGGATCAGAAATCTGATAAATCTAAATTTTATGAGGGTCAAATGATTACTGGAATATGGTGTTTAGCAAAAAAAAAAGATAAATGATTAATGTAACAAAAACTTTTCTTCCTCCAATAGAGGAGTACCAACAACAAGTACAACGTGCTTGGGATAATCAATGGATAACTAATCGTGGAGAATTGGTTTTGGAATTGGAAGAAAAAATAAGAAAATATTTATCAGTTTCTAATATTATTATAACTAATAACGGAACCATTCCTTTGCAGATTGCTTTGAAGTTGTTGGGAAAGGGAGGAGAAATCATCACCACCCCCTTTAGTTATGTAGCCACTTCGGCGGCTATCGTTTGGGAAAATTGCACACCTGTTTTTGTAGACATACATCCCGAATATTTAACCATAGACGAAACCAAAATAGAAGCGGCAATTACCGATAAAACGACCGCTATTTTAGCGACCCACGTTTTTGGAAACCCCTGTCATTTGGAAGCCATTGAAGGTATTGCAAAAAAGCACCACCTAAAAGTAATTTACGACGCCGCCCATGCTTTTGGGGTAACCTATAAAGAGAAATCTATTTTTGACTATGGCGATGTCTCTACCTGTAGTTTTCATGCTACCAAGTTGTTTCACACTGGAGAAGGAGGGGCTTTATTTGCTAAAGATATTGATTTACAACACCAACTGTTTTACAGCCACAATTTTGGACATAACGGACCGTTAGCGTTTCATGGTTTGGGGATTAACGCTAAAATTTCGGAACTACAGGCAGCCATGGGATTGGCTGTTTTTCCGTATATGAGTACAATTTTGGCTGAACGAAAAAGAGTTGTCGAATATTATGAGCAGCACCTTAATTTTTCTAAACTTAAAAAGCTGAAAATTAGAGAAAACACCTCTTGGAATTATAGCTATTACCCTGTGATTTTTGAAACAGAACAGCAGCTTTTACAGGTGCAAAAGACACTTAATGAGCAACAAATTTTCCCAAGACGCTATTTTTATCCGTCTTTAAATACCATTCCGTATACATTGGGTATCACTATGCCGGTTTCAGAAGCTATAGCTTCACGAGTACTTTGTTTACCTTTGTATTTGGGATTAGAAAAGGAAAATTTATCAAGGATTGTAGGAATAATTAATCAATCAATATGAAAAAAAATATTGTAATCTTTGGAGGTGGTAGTCATTGTCTTTGTATTCTTGATTTGATTGAGACATCTGTAGATTTTGAAATAATTGGGATTATTGATTCTATAGCAGAAATCGATGCTCAAATTAAAGACTATAAAGTGATTGGACGACAAAATGAATTGTCAAAGTTAGTTAAACAGTATAACATTGAAGGAGGAATAATTGCAATTGGAGATAATTATTCTAGAAGTCTTTTGTCTCAAGAAATTCTACTGCAAGTCCCTGATTTCAATTTTGTCAATATTATCCATCCAAGTACAATAATCAGTAAAAATGCCAGTATAGGATCTGGTAATGTTTTTATGGCTGGTGTGATTATAAATATTGGAGCTATTGTGAAAGATCATTGTATCATAAATACAGGTTCACAATTAGAGCATTTTTCAATTATGGAAAATTATTCAAGTCTGTCAGCCGGTGTCATCACGGGAGGGTATGCTGTTTTTAAAAAATTCTCCGCAATTGCCCTTGGGGTTACGGTGTTTGACAGAGTAACTATTGGAGAGAACACTGTAGTTGGCTCGGGCTCGTTAGTGACTAAAGATTTGCCAGATAACGTGTTAGCTTATGGAGTCCCTGCTAAAGTTATTAAAAACAGAGCGTTAAACGAACGATTTTTAAAATAGCCTATGAAAGTAAGTGTGTGTATGATTACCTATGGTCATGAAAAGTATCTTCAGGAAGCTATAGAAGGAGTCTTAATACAAGAGTGTGACTTTGAAGTGGAATTAATTGTAGCTAATGATGGTTCACCAGACGGGACGGATGAAATTGTAAAAGATATTATTGCCAATCATCCCAAAGGGAGTTGGATTAGTTATTTTAAGCAGCAAACCAATGTAGGGATGATGCCTAATTTTATCTTTGCTTTGCAACAGACTAAAGGCAAGTATATTGCGCTATGCGAAGGTGACGACTACTGGACAGACCCTTTAAAGTTGCAAAAACAAGTTGATTTTTTAGAAGCAAATCCTGATTATGTGTTGTGCTTTCATAAAATTAAAATTTTAAAGCCCAACGGAGAATTAGTAAATGATTTTATTACCAAAGTTCCAGAGAATTATGAGACTCAAGTAGATTTGGCTACTAGAGGGAATTACATTCACACCCCTTCAGTGGTTTTTAGAAATGTAATCAAGGAATTTCCTTTTGAGTTTGCTTTAACTCCTGTAGGGGATTATTTTTTATATATGTTAGTAACAGAACATGGTAAAATAAAATATATAGACCAAGAAATGGCGGTATATCGTTATGGAGTAGGGATACATTCCTCATTAGGGGTCGCAAAAAGCGTTAAAAATTTTCATCAGGCATTTGTTTGTTTGATAGGTTGCACAACAAACGAAGAAATTAAAAAAATATTTTACAGTAGACAACAACGACTTATGGATAAGTTTGAGATGGCTATTCACAATAACTACCAAAAGAATTATTTTTTATCGAATCATGTTTTTTTTAGAAGTATAAAATTTTTAAAAAATAATTTAAAAAATCCAGCCGTTATTAAAAAGAAGTTGGTTTCTAAATTTTGAAAAATGGATGAAATAATAAAATATAAAACCTTGTCGTTTGAAATTGACTTATAAAAAAAATATGATTCATGTTTTTGATGATGACAAGTTTATAGATGTGGCTATTAGGCTCATTGAATATGTAAAGCCAAATGAGTCAAGATATTTTGTGGTTAAAAATAATGAGTCACCATTTCAATATGTAAAATCAGACAAAGTTGAAAAAATATCTTTGAAAAATGAAGACGAACTCATTAGATTTGCTGATTTTATTTCTAGCAATTGTGAAGTTTTATTTTTGCACGCTTTAAATGAATATAAGCAAAAATTAGCACTTTTAGTCTCAAAAAAAATAATAAAAGTTTGGTTTGTATGGGGATATGATTTGTATAACAAGTGGCCATTACTTAGAAGAAAAATTTATGAAGCGGAGACTCAGAATGGATTAAATGTTGCTGAAGATACTTTAAAAAAGAAATTGACTGTAAATGATTTTAGCTTTTATCTTTTCAAAAAACTAAATATTTTTCAAAAAATTCTTCCTAAAAGAGTGATTCATGGTTTAAAAAATAAATATGAAACCGAATTTTGGAAAGCAATTCAAAGTATAGATATTGTCGTGCCAGTAATTCCTAACGAAGTTAACTATGTCAAAAAAATAAATCCAAACGTTCTTTATGCTCCTTTTACGTATGGTTCTATAGAAGATTTATTGGGAGACAAAATAGGGTTAAATGTTCTTAACGGTAAAAATGTTTTAATAGGTAACTCGGCAGATCCTTCAAACAATCATTTGGATATATTTTCTAAATTGTCAAAAATCCATTTAGGAAATAGGAAAGTTTTTGTTCCATTAAGTTATGGAGGTAATGAATTTTATAAGTCATTGGTTATTAAGAAAGGACAAGAGTTATTTGGAGATAACTTTGTTCCTCTAATCAATTTTATGGCTTTGGAAAAGTATAACGAAATTTTATTAAGTTGCGGAACACTTATTTTTAACCATGTTCGTCAACAAGGAGTAGGCAATATTATAATTATGGGATATTTAGGTGCTAAAATTTATTTGAATCCTAAAAGTCCGGTTTATGGATATTATAAAGATTTAGGAATGCATATAAACAGTTTGAAAAAACTTGATTCGGAAAAAAATTTATACCCTTTAACTAAAAAAGAGGTTTTAAATAATAAAAAAATATTTTTTGATTTGTATTCTAAGGAATCTGTTTTGAAAAAAGTTCAAAAAATGTTTGAAGTAATAGAAAAAAATAAAAAATAAAATGAGCTCACCTTTAGTCTCCATCATAATCCCAACCTACAATCGCTCACATCTGATCAGTGAAACGCTCGATAGCGTTTTTGTGCAAACTTATGCCAATTGGGAATGTATAATTGTAGATGACGGAAGTACTGATAATACAGAAGAGATTGTCATACAATACCTTAAAAAAGATCCTAGATTTCAGTATCATAAAAGACCAGATACTCATAAACCAGGAGGAAATGGTGCTAGAAATTATGGGTTCGAAGTAAGTAAAGGAGAATTTGTGAATTATTTAGATTCAGATGATTTTCTGTACAAAGAAACTTTAAAGACAAAAGTAAAATATGCAGTAGAGAACAATGCAGATGTTGTAATTTCGAAACATACTAGACAATTTGACGAATTAACGGATAATGTGGGTGATTTTAAAGTTTTTGAGTCAAACACTTTTTACGAAGATTTTATATTGGCAAGAAATTCAATTTTGATTGGAGATCCGTTTATTAAAAGGAAAAGTGCTCTGAATTTACGTTTTGATCAATCGTTGAAGAGAGGGCAGGATCACGATTATTTCATAAGACTTTTTGAGAATAAGCTTGTTTATTGTTTAATAGATGCAAAGCTTTATTTTTATGATTATACAGAAGGTAGTATTACTGTAAAAGCAGGTAAAGGAAGCTCAGAAATGATTGATACTCAAATTTCTATTCATAAGGCAATGATGAAAAAGTACTCTGATAATTCTAAAATCATTGAAGAGTATAAGAGAAAAACTAAAAAAATGTATATAAGATTAATGCAAAAAGGAAAATATAGATTAGTACTTAAGCATTTTAGGTTTTATAGTTATTGTTTCAATAAAAATAGGTTTGTTTTTTTTCTGTTTTTCATTTACAATTTAATTACTAAAAGAGGTTTCGATGTGTTAAAGATAGAATGAAGGAACAGATGATGAAAAAAATATTGCAAATTAATTTTAATCCCAATAGGATTTATGGTCTTGATATTTTAAGAGCTTTAGCTATTTTATTTGTTGTGGCAGGTCATGGAGAAATATTATTGCCAGAAAAACGTAGTAATTTCATCAATGCTTTTATCTTTGATGGGGTAAGTATTTTTTTTGTTCTGAGTGGGTTTTTGATAGGAGGTATTTTTATTAAGATTCTGGAAAGTCAAAAACTAAGTTGCAGTGTCTTATTGAGTTTTTGGTTGAGAAGATGGTTTAGAACTCTTCCAAACTATTTTTTAATATTAATTTTCTTATTAATAGTAAATGCTGTTTTTACTTCTGGTTTTAATATTTATGAATATAAAAATTATTTTATTTTTTCACAAAATTTAGTATCTAACCATCCTTATTTTTTTAACGAAGCTTGGAGTTTAAGCGTTGAAGAATGGTTTTATTTTTTAATTCCAATATTAGTATTTATTGTAGCAAAATTTTCAAATCTTTCGACAAAAAAAGCACTGTTAATAATAGCTGTTGGAATTCTTATTTTAGTAACCTTTTTCAGATATTATAGATTTCATGAACTAACAACGTATTCTGAAAGTGATCTTGATCCAATTTTCAGAAGACAGGTTTTTACAAGATTAGATAGTTTGATGTATGGAGTAATAGGAGCCTATCTAAGTTTTTATCATCAAAAATTTTGGCAACAACATAAAAAAGTATGGTTGGCTATAGGAATTTTTATTTTTATTATAATCAAATTGTCCGAATTAAATTTTTTAGAGTTTAGTCAATTTTATAAATGTGTCTTTTCATACTCTGTTATTTGTTTTGCAACACTATTACTATTGCCATATTTGAGCGCATTTAAAGATGGTAAAGGGTTTGTATACAAGTGTATTACATATATAAGTTTAATTTCATATTCTATGTACCTCATAAATTTATCAATTGTAAGAGTATGGATATTAGGAAATATTGATTGGTCTTATGTTTCAAGTATAAATGGGTATTTATTTGTCGGATTTAGATATTTATTATTTTGGTTTTTAACAATATTTTTTTCGATTTTGTTATACAAAAATTTTGAAGTACCTATGATGAGTGTTAGAGATAAAATAAAAAGTAAATATTGATAGTGAATTCGAACCTAACCTAATGAACAAATTAATGAAATCAGTAATCTTAGTATTACCCTATTTCGGTAAATGGCCCATTTGGTTTGAGGCTCATTTGTTGTCTATAGAGAAAAACCCAACCATCAACTGGCTCATTGTAACCGATTGTACACTTCCGAAAAAATATCCCAAAAACATACAATTTGTAACTACTTCATTGCACGCATTAAAAGAAAAGGTAGATAGAATTGTTGAGGCTAATGTACCTTTAACTCCTAGAAAATTTTGCGATTTAAAACCGGCTTATGGAGCTATTTTTAGCGAACACATTAAAGACTATGATTTTTGGGGGTTTTGTGATATGGACATTATTTGGGGCGACATTCGAAAGTTTATAACAAACGATATTCTATCACAGTACGATGTCATATCCAGTAGAAAAGAAGCTATTTCAGGCCATTTTAATTTATTCAGAAATACTGATGAGTTAAATAATTTATTTAAACGAGTTCCTAATTGCCAAACATTATTCGAGCAACCTAAATTTATGTGGTTTGATGAAGGGAAATTGACCAATTATATTAAAAACGAAATAGAGCAAAAAAAAGCCAAATATGAAGTATATTGGCCTGATACTTTACTCAATCAGGAAAAGGGGAGGGATTCACATCAAGAGTATTATTTGGACAGATGGCTATGGACAGATGGCAAATTGGTAAATACCAAAAACAAAGAGGAAGTAATGTATCTTCATTTTATCAATTGGAAAAAAACAATGAAAATTTGTGAAGTTGATTTTAAAAAGGAGTTAAATTGGTTTTATATTTCGTACAATTCCATTCATATAAAGCCCCATACAAACTCTGAAATCAAATGGAATGATTTTAAAAATATTTTTGACGGATATTATATGAGAGAAAAAAGAAGGATAGAAAAAACACGTTTATTAAGTTGTTTTAAACGTATTAATAATAAAATTAAAATAAAGTAAATTATTTGTTGTGAACAAAATTTCCATTTTACATCCATTTACTCCAAAAGCAGCAGGAGTTGTAGAGAAGAGTGTGGCTACTTATCACAGTCAGCCACATGTCAAAGCAATGGCGAACTTGGCCATGAAAAAAAATTACACTTGTGTAATGGAATATTTTACCCCAAAATGGTTTCGGTATTCCTCTTCAGATGCGGTCTTACAATGGAACTTTTATCCTGTCGATTTTACTCTTAACGGAGATCATAAAAAATGGAAGAAGCAACGTTCGTCTGCTTGTTTAAAATACTATAAAAAGGAAACCCCTGATGTAACAATCATTAATATGTCCGGACATTCTAGTCCGTTCTCTTACGAATTATCCAAAATAATACTGGAAAAAGGGAAAAAGTACATAGCCATGTTAGGTGGTCAGCATTATACAGAAGCTGATTGGACTAGAGATTATTACAAAAAGGCAAACCATATTTTAGTGCACACGCACCTACAAAAAAGAGAGATGAAAACCATGGATATGTTTAAAGGTTTAGACATTAGAGTATTTCCGTTGGGTGTCGATTGTAATGTGTTTGCTCCAGGAAATGATAACAATACTGCGCCTGAACTATTATATGTGGGAAGAATTGTAGCGTGGAAAAGAGTTCATCTGGCGATTGAAGCAGTTTATAAATTAACTCAAAATGGTTTTCCTGATGCTAGACTAAATATTATTGGGCCTACCTCTTCTGAAGAATATTTGAAAGAATTAAAGGCATTAGTACAAAAGTATAATTTATCAGAAAATGTGTTTTTCTTAGGACATAAAGAGCATCATGAATTATCTAAGTATTTTCAAAAAGCCGACTTGTTTTTGTTACCTAGTGATAAGGAAACCTTTGGTATGGTTATGATTGAGAGTATGGCAAGTGGGACTCCAGTAGCAGGGATGGACTGTCCTGGTGGTCCAGCCGATGTGATTACCAATGGAGTAGATGGAATCTTGTCAACACCAGAAGATTATCCAAACTCAGTATTGCAATTTTTTCAAAACAAAGAGCTGGCAAAACAAATGACAACAAATGCCAGAAAGACAGCGGTTGCTAAATATAGCATTCAAGAGACCACAAGAGTGTTGTTTGAATCTGTTCAATCTGCTTTGCGTTCGTAATGAGTCAAATTCTAATCAATATATTTACACCACAGGAACTCAATCATTCGTCCTACATTCAAACGGGTCTGTTTGAATTAGAAAAGGAGTCTTTTTTAAAAACGAAAGTCAAATTATCCTTTTCCAAAAGATTAGGAACGATAAGAATTGAAGAGAAAAAGATTACAGAAACACAACAACCACACCCTAAAACATCGTTCTATCAATTGATAGATACGAAGTCAGGAAAAACAATTAATTTTGCCACCGATTTGTATGATGCCTCTACTTCTTTTTCGAAGTATGCTTTAGAACATTGTGATTATGTATTTAAAAGAAATTTTGAGGCAAAGCATATTGAAGTTCTCCCAATTGAATATCAAAAAAAAATAGTTTCTTTAGGACTCACTTTTGGTTGTCATTCGGCATCAAAAAAAGCATGGCATAAATTTTTTATTGGTTTTGTACTTACCAATATTAGATTGAATTTAAAATTTGATTCTTATTTTGTTACTCGTTTAAAAAAGAAATTAAAGCTTGTAGATAGCCATTGGAAGTTTATTAACACTTCTAGACTTATTGAGAGTTTTGAAGTAAAATCAGCAATTGAAAATAATCAAGATATTTTATTTCAAACTCGTTGTTTCGCATCAGAAGAGCAAAAAGATGTACAGGAAATACACCTGCAGCGCTATAGGATTATACAGAGTTTAAGAGAAAGATTTGGGAACCAATTTAAGGGAGGTTTTATACCTTCTGAGGTAGCCCAATCCAAATATCCCAAAGCATTGACCAATTTACCCACAGATCCAGAGTCGTATTTAACTTTGGTTAAAAACAGTAAAGTAGTCATATACACCCGAGGATTAATTTATTCACCGGCATGGAAAATGGCCGAATATTTATCGCAAGGAAAAGTAATCATAGCCGAAAAATTAACGACAGAGCTACCAGTTCCGTTAGAAAATGGAAGAGAGGTTTTATTTTTTCAAGAGGAAAACGAGTTAATCCCATTAATTGAAAAGGTGTTAGAGGATTCGCAACTTTCAAAAACCTTATCCCAAAATGCTAAAAAGTATTTTGAGACCCACGTGCACCCCAAAGCGAATATGAGAAGAATCATTACTTTTATGCTCGATCAAAATACCTAATGAAAAAAGTCGTTATACACCATCGGTCTTCGCATCATTCGGGTTATTCCGGATATGCTACACTTGTTGAATACCTGCAGGATGTAGAAGTTGTTTCGGGCAAAAACTCTATTTTGTCCGAAAGAATGGCTCGTTTCATTAAAGCGTATTCTCCCCAAAGCTTTGGAGGATATGATAGTATTAGTGCCAGAAAAAATGAAGAATTGTTACGGAAATTCTTTTTTTCAAAAGAAAGAGAGATTTTAATTCATTATTTAAATGGCGAGAGAGACATAAGACAGGCGGTTCGCTTTTTACCTTCAAAAGTCACCAACATTGCCACTTTTCATAAAACCCCTTTTGTGCTAGAAACAGAATTCCCGAATCTTAAATACTTGCAAAAACTCAATGGTGCCATAGCAGTAGGGATAAATCAGGTAGATTTTTTAAAAAACTGGCTCAACATAGAAAAAGTGGCATACATTCCACATGGGGTAGATACTCATTTTTTTGTCCCAGATGATTCCAAGCGAAAAGAAAATACGCTCTTGTTTGTAGGACAGCATTTGCGGGACTTTGAAGCGTTTAATTATGCGATCCCTCGACTAGCAGATAAAATCCAGGGCCTTGAAGTCAATGTGGTATTAAGACAAGAATTTAAAGATAAAATTGTATCACATAAAAAAGTAACAATCTTTTCAGGGTTAGATGATGATAAGTTGCGTGAGATGTACCAAAAAGCTTCGCTTTTATTTTTACCCTTAATTGACGTAACGGCTTGCAATTCTATATTGGAAGCAATGGCTTGCGGATTACCTATTGTAACTTCTGATTTGCAGGGAAATAGAGGGTATGGGCTAAACGAACAAAATAGTTTTTTGGTTCCTGAACGTGATTATTCAGGGCTTGTAGACAGTACGTTACAGGCAATGAATCAGGATAATAGCCAGATGGCAAATGCGATGAGAGAAAATGCCTTACATTACAGTTGGGATAAAATAGGGCAGCAAGTACAGCAATTTTATAATACCTTTAAAAAATAAGGCAAGAACTTAGGTTTTGAGATAAAAATAAATCATAAATGGAAAAACAAGCAAAAATAATCCTGATTCTCCCTTATTTTGGCAAATGGCCCATTTGGTTGGATGCTTTTATGATTTCGGTAGAAAAAAACCCAACCATTCAATGGCTTATCCCTACCGATTGTGATATTCCAACACAATACCCCAATAACATTAAGTTTGTAAGTACAACCTTGAAAGAATTGAATAATTTCATTGATAGTAAATTAGGCTTTGGAATAACCTTATCACCCAAAAAACTTTGTGATTTAAAACCAGCCTATGGTCATCTGTTTGAAGTCGATATCAAGGAATTTGATTTTTGGGGATTTACCGATTTGGATATCATTTATGGGAATATTAGAAAATTCATCACGGCGGAAATGTTGGATAATTACGATATGATTTCGAGTAGGAAGAATGCGCTTTCCGGACATTTTACATTGGTAAAAAACAATTCCAAAATGAATTTTTTATATAAAAGCACCCCCAATTATAAAGAATTATACCAAAAAATGGAGATGGTTTGTTTTGATGAGGCTCATTTTTATGCCTATTGCAAAGAAATAAAAGATAGCTTCAGGTTGTACAATTCTGAATTTTTATTGAACCACGAACGCGGTAAAGATTCGTATCAGGAATATGTGTTGAATAAATGTTTTTGGAGAAATGGGGAAGTGTTTTGTCAAAATAAAGAAATCATGTATTTGCATTTCATGAATTGGAAAAATCTAATGACATTTTCGGAAGTAAACTACACTAATAAAGTAGATAGTTTCTACATTTCATACACAGGAATTCATTTGAATCTATTTCCATTCCTAGTTGAATCGTATCATAATTTCAAAAACTATTTTTTCGGATTTTATTTTTCAAGAAAAGTGAAAAAAGTAAAAAAATTTATTAAAAAACGCCTCAAAATACAAGCATAGGAATGAAAAAAACAGCAATAGTAATCACTTTAGGGAAGCATCATGTCCATTACTGTAAAGCATTAATAGCCAGTATTGAATTTTTTAATCCGGAGATTTCCATTATTATCATCAAGGACGGTGTTTTTGATACACAAGTACTAGAAGAAAGAAGTATGGTGTCTGTAATTGATTCTAAAGAAATTAATAAAATACATCAACTGGATTTATACATCCTTCTGAATAAATTGAACATCTTATTTTTACCCCAAATAGGATTTGATTTTGATTGCTATATTCATTTAGATGCCGATTCTGTTTTGACCAATCCAGTTGATTACGATTTTTTTAATAAAGAATCCGACTTTTTTATTTTACAAGGAAATGTTGTAGAAAGAAGGGATGAGAAAAGGATGAGTAATTTGGCTCATTATGCTTTTAATCCGTTAAATTTTCCAGAATATAGTTTTGATGAGAAAGAACTATATTTTTTTTCCGCAAGTCATATAGCAATCAATAAAACCATCATTTCAAAGTTGATTGCACTTTTAAAAATACACCGACACGAATTGAACAAGGAATTCATAAATGATAAGAGAATTCGTTTTAACGATCAGGGTTTCTTGAATTTAATGGTTAACTATTTAAGTCATACCAAAGAAATAGTAGTTAAAATTAAGGACATGGGGATTTATGGAAAACAAAAGCCACAAGATTTTCCAAAGCTCATCTTAGCTAATATTAAAAATAAAATAGATACGGAAGTCATGTTTATTCATTATACGGCTCCCTCGAGAAAAGTAACCATGAAGGCGCATAACTTTGGAGATATTTTAGATTATTTTTTAAGAATGTTTTACCACAACCGTTTGATGTTTCATTTGGATGAAACTATCAGATACATCAAACACTATAAAGACTGGTTCTGGAAAAGGGCTACTAATAAGCTTAGATATATTTTTCAAAAAAAATAATTAAATCAATTTATAAAATATAGAGTGTTATGAAGCTATCAGTTATTCTTCCAATTTACAATGGTGAAAAAACGCTAGAAACAACTTTGCAGAGTCTTCTGGAACAAACTTTTCAAGATTTTGAATTAATTGCCTGTATAGATGGAAGTGATGACAATTCCCAACAAATTTTAGAATCATATTCTGATAAATTTTATTCGTTACAGGTATTAAAAAATTCCAAAAACATTGGATTGGGTCCTACTATGAATAAGTTAGTCGCTCATGCAACTGGCCAATACATTGCTGTGGCAGAACAAGACGATTTTTATTATCCGGAACGATTGGCACTACAAGTTGAAGTGTTGGATAACAATCCAGGTATTGGTTTAGTATCAGGAATTGCTGATTTTTGGGATGGAGAGAAAATAACAATGCGTTTTCCGGGATTGTTGGTCAACGGGAGTCAATATCCCAAAGGGAAGGAAATGTTTCTACTCAATTACCGAAACCAAATAAAAGTAGCGAACAGCTGCATGATGTTTAGAAAAGCGGTGCATATAAACAACGGTTTGTATTTTACAAAACATTATCCTAGTATTAGTGTAGATTGGGCATATGTTTTGAGATTTTGTTTGATTTCAAATATTTATGGCATTAACAGTTCTTTGGTGAAATTGGATAGAAGAAATTCTAGAAATTCAGTAACCTCAAATAAAATAAAGCAATATATGGCTGCGCGAGAACTTATCAGATCATTTTATTATGAATATCCAGAAATTATTTTAAAAAAAGAATTTAAGTTTGCTATGACCACTCAAGATATGTTAGAATTGTCAGGATATAGTAAGTACCAATTCCTTTTAAAATTTGTATTGGCTTTCTCCAGAAATCCTTTTGATAAAAGATGGAAAAATTACTTGATTCAAAAAATGAAAAAACATTTTTTTAAGAAAAGTGAGGAAATATAGACTTAGTAATGTAGCTGAAATTAGTAAATAAAAATGTGTGGATTTCTAGTAGAATACAGTCCAAAAAAGTTAGTATTCAAGGAAGATTTTCTTGACTTACTGGCGCTTTCCCAAAAGCGCGGTCCTGATTTTCAAGGGTATTGGACCAACGACAAAGTAGCGCAAATGGGGTTTAACCGTTTGGCGATTCTGGATTTGTCGGAAGCCGGACAGCAACCCATGACTAGTTTTGGGCAACGCTACAGTATCGTTTTTAACGGGGAGATTTACAACCACCTGGAGTTGCGAAAAAGAATGGCTTTTACCAACTTTAGAGGGACCAGCGATACCGAAACCATTACCGCATGTCTGGAAGAATGGGGAATTACCAAAACCATCACCGAATTAGACGGGATGTTTTCGTTGGCTATTTTTGACCATCTTAGTCATGAAATGACACTGGTACGAGATTTTGCAGGAATCAAACCTCTGTTTTATGGTTGGGATGGGATGACTTTGGTGGCGTCAAGTCAATACGATCAAATTTTGAAACATCCTCAATATAAAAACCAGCCTATTGATTCTAGTGTTTTAAAACTATACTTGCAACAACACTTTATGCCGGCACCTTTGGGCTTGTATCAAAATACTTTTCAGGTATTGCCTGGAGAAATGATTACGTTTACTCTTGAAGGTCATAAAAAACACCACAGGTACTGGGAATTGCCCGATACCAATTTGGCTTCCATTTTCGATAGAGCAGAAGCGGAAAAGTACATTTCAGAGACTTTGGAAGCCTGTGTTCAGGAGCAATTAATAGCAGATGTTCCCCTAGGGGCTTTCTTATCCGGAGGGGTAGATTCACCTTTGGTATGTGCATTGGCAAAAATACACCAACCCAATTTGCAGGTTTTTTCGATTGGTTCCGATAGTAAAGTCCACGATGAATCGGAACGTGCCACGCAATTTGCCAATGCCCTAGGGGTAAAACAGAAATTATGGCAATTAAATGCCCAAGAGATGAAAACCTATTGGGAAGAGGTCACAGAGGCATTACACGAACCGTTAGCCGATTTTAGTATACTGCCAACCTATTTGGTGTCTAAATTGGCGAAGAAAAAGGTGACCGTAGCCTTGAGTGGAGATGGTGGAGACGAATTGTTTTTGGGGTACGAACGCTTTTGGAGTGTGGGGAAAAATTTACCCTTTCAACATTATCCTAAGCTATTGCGTCAGGCCATTTATGGTTTTGATAAATATACCACGGGCAATAAAAAAGTAAATAGCGTCCTGTTGGCTTCTGAGCAAGGACAAGCGCACGAGCATTTGCATTCCCGGTTCCGAAAAAACTGGCTCGATCAGGTAGCGCCCGATTTACAAGAGGTATCTTTGCCTGAAGAATGGAAGGTGTATGACTATGACAATGCAAAAGACGAACGAGATTTAATGGCTAAAATGCGCAAAGCTGAATTTTACGGGATGATGCAAAAAACACTCCGAAAAGTCGATTTGGCCAGTATGGAAAATAGTTTGGAAGTCCGTGTGCCGTTTTTGCAAAAAAAAATGATCGAAGCCAGTTTGCATATTGACCCAATGTTAAGTTACGGGAATGGGCAGCAAAAGCAGTTGTTGAAAGATATGTTGGCTCAACAAATTCCCAATGTAGCCAGGGAAGAAGTTAAAAAAGGCTTTTCGGTACCGCTGACGAAATGGATCAAGGAAGATTTAAAGGATACTTTCGCAACTGTCTTGTTAGAAAAGGATATAACAGCGTATGGTTTTGATAAAAAAGCGGTAGAAAAAATGTGGAATATACACTTAAAGGGAGAAGCCGACTTAAAATGGCCTTTGTTTACGTTATATGCTTTGTTGAAATGAAAAAAATAAAAATCCTTTATACCATCCCCAATTTCGATACCGCTGGAAGTGGGAAAGCCCTTTTGAATGTAGCTTTAGGACTAGATAAAGAGCAATTCGAACCTCATATTTTGTGTCTTCATGATAAGGGTGTTTTCTTTGAAACGGTTAAAGAGTCAGGAATTCCCATCCATATTTTTAATTATTTGCCCAAAGAACGTCCCATACTGAAAATGTTGCGGGATTGTTGGAAGGTCTCTCGAAAATTAAAAGCCATCAATCCAGACGTTATACACAGTTTTCATTACAGTTCCAATTATACTGAAGCGTTATCGGCAAAAATGGCGGGAATCCGTTGGACCTTTACCAAAAAGAATATGAGTTGGGGTGGAAGTTCGGCCAACAGTTGGAAATTGCGCTCTTTTTTGGCTCAAAAAATCATTGTGCAAAATACCGATATGGAGCAGCAGTTTTATTCAAAATCGAATAAAACGACTTTAATTCCGAGAGGGGTAGTAGTAGATAAATTCAAAGCGGAAGCACCACGATTAGAAATTAAAACAAAAATGAATACGTTGCCAGAGCAAAGGGTATTGATTTGTGTAGCCAATTTTGTGCCGGTCAAAGGAATAGAAACGCTAATTG
>Ga0114982_1000559_pt1 | contig 19827 bp, 17 predicted proteins | sample Shrwel_input2_FT_FD_87183 | JGI IMG/M metagenome (GOLD analysis project Ga0114982, IMG submission 87183) | Subsurface microbial communities from deep shales in Ohio, USA - Utica-3 well 1 S input2 FT | ecosystem: Environmental > Aquatic > Deep subsurface > Shale gas/oil reservoir > Produced... | reverse complement strand
TTTTTATACAGAATTAGATACTAATTATTCATTTTCATCCTTAAAGAAAACTTATTTGTGAATTATTAATAAAAACTATTGCTGCTGAAAATACCATATAACTTATAGGCTTATGCATTGAGAAAAATTGATCAAACTGCCATACTATATAACTGATATAAAGTTAGAGGCAGAACACGTGATTTCTATTGGAATTGTTGGTGGAACGGGTTACACAGGCGTTGAATTGTTGCGTCTTTTATTGAAGCATCCACAAGTCCAAGTACGTGTTTTGACATCTCGAACTGAAGCAGGAAAACCTGTGGCAGATATGTTCCCTAGTTTACGTGGGCATACTGAACTTAAATTTTCTGATCTTGATCTGGATCAACTTAAACAGTGTGATGTGGTATTTTTTGCAACGCCACATGGTGTTGCAATGCAACATGCAGAAGAGTTGGTTGCTGCTGGGACTAAGGTTATTGATCTTGCTGCTGATTTCCGATTACAAAATCTGTCTCAATTCGAGAAATGGTACGGTATGCAACATAACTGTCCAAATATCTTGATTGATTCAGTTTATGGTTTAACTGAGTTGAACCGCGAAAAAATTAAGCAAGCTCAAGTAATTGGTAATCCAGGTTGTTATCCGACAACGGTTCAACTGGGTTTGGCTCCATTACTTAAAAGTCAAAACGGTTTGATTAATCCGCAGAGTATTATTGTCGATGCGAAATCTGGAGTATCAGGGGCAGGTCGTAAAGCAAGTTTGGGCATGATTTATAGCGAGAATGCAGATAACTTTAAAGCATATAGTGTTGCAGGACATCGCCATCATCCTGAAATTATTGAAGCATTAGAGAATATTTCTGGACAAAAAGGACAATTTGATCATTTGATTTTTGTTCCACATTTAGTACCAATGATTCGCGGTATGCTAAGTACAATCTATGTTGATTTGACTGAGCAAGGTCAACAAGTAGATTTACAAGCGCTATATGAAGACTTTTATAAAAATGAACGTTTTGTTGATGTCATGCCGGCAAATAGTTCACCAGAAACTAGAAGTGTGCGTGGTGCAAATGAATTACGTATTGCTTTATATAAACCGCAACCAAATAAATTAATTGTCTTGGTTGCCCAAGATAACTTGGTTAAAGGCGCAGCGGGGCAAGCTGTTCAAAATATGAACTTGATGTTTGGTTTTGATGAGTCTGCTGGTCTGAATGGAATTGGTTTATTACCATAAAAAACGCTTTTTTACTTCACACACATTTAAATTTGGATTTAAATGTGTGCTTTGATGTAGACCATAACGATAGAGATGATGATGGAAAACGCTGAACCGACTATTTCTCCAGAAAGTTCCGTTAAAAAAAATAAATTCCTAAAAACGAATTTACCCTTATTGATTGCCGCTGCTTTATTAATAGGTAGTAGTTTCTTAATTGGATATACTGTTGGGCATCGTCAAGGTTTGACAGTTGTTGGTTACGATGCAGATGCGGAACAACTTGTCGATGTGGTCCAAAAGCAAAAAACTGCTCTGGATTCTGTCAGTAAAAGTCTAAATGCCGCTGTACAAGAGCGAGATATGGCAGTTGATAATGCTGATGAGCTGTTTAAAGGTATTAATCAGGCAAATGCAGACAAACTACAATTTGAAAATATGAATGCAATTTATCGCGAAACACTTAGACAGCGTGGTGGTGTGAGTTTAACAATTCAAAATTTAGCGATTAAATCTTTACCTGAAAACGCATTTGAATACCAAATTGATTTAGTACAGGTGAGTCCAAATAAGCGCAGAGCAGTGGGTAGTGTTGAATTGCGTTTAATTAAAGGCACTGAAATTTTAGATATCCCATTAGAAGACAAAAACTTTAATTTTGATGATTTTGAGCGTTTAACTGGACGTTGGACGATGCCTAAAGGCTTTGTTCCTCAATTTATCGAAGTTAGATTATCTGGTGCAGGTACTCCAGTGATCAAGCGATTTAGTTGGCAGCGTGGTGCACCTGTAGATCTAAATTCAGCTTTTGTGTCTGAAATTCCTCAAGCCGAAGCAAATGCTCAATAAACTCAAAGATTAAGAATTGAATATGCGAAGATATAAACGTCAAATGAATTTAAGTGAAGTGAAAAATTCATTTCATCAATCTGGTTATATTGATTGGCACTTAAATCCACGTTTAAGTGATTCGCAAGAGGAACATGAGGGTGAGGTTGTTGTACAAACGGCACCACCTGAATTGAAGCTACCTCCTTTATATGCTGTTGTATTATTAAATGATGATTACACGCCAATGGATTTTGTGATTGAAATTTTACAAGAGTACTTTTCAATGAACTTAGATCAGGCAAGTCAAGTGATGCTTACAGTTCATTATGAAGGTAAAGGAACGGCAGGTGTTTATCCACGTGATATAGCGGAAACAAAAGCCAATCAAGTAAATAATTATGCACGTTCTCAAGGGCATCCTTTATTGTGTCAAATTGAGCCGAAAGCGTAATTTTTAATATCTATTTTCTATAAATAATGAGCTTGCTTTATTTTTAAACGATCAGGCTCTTATTGTTTCTTTGTAATTGAATTTTTACAACAATACTTTGTTTTGAATCTTGACCAAGATACTCAACTAATGCTAACACTAGATTATGAAGCGAAGAATCTTGAAGATGTGCATTAAATCACCTTTACAAGAACTCTGCTGAATGAGCCAATAATTAGCTTTTTCATAAATTAAATGTGTTTTTGATCAAGCATCAGATAATAAGGGGGTTACATGCTCAGTCGTCAATTAGAAGTATCGTTACGTTTGGCTGTTAGCATGGCTCGTCAAAAGAGACATGAGTTTCTGACTGTTGAACATTTGTTGCTTGCATTGCTGGATAATGATTCAGCCGTAAATGCTTTGAAAGCATGCGGAGCTGATATCGTTACTTTACGTAAAGAGTTAGAGGAATACGTAGAGCAACATACCCCGAAACTTGGTGATAATAGCGAACAAGCTCCTCATCCAACTGAAAGTTTTGATCGCATTTTGCAGCGTGCAATTTTTCATGTTCAATCGAGTGGTGGAGATCGTACCGTTGAAGGAGCAGATGTTTTAGTTGCAATGTACTCTGAACGAGATTCTTTTGCAGTTTATTTACTTAAACGTCATCAAATTAATCGTTTAACACTGACTCAATATTTATCTCATGGTACCCGCAAAGACGAGATACAAGTTGAAGAAGAAGTTGAAGACATTGAAGGCGAGAATTCAGCTTCGGCAAATGCTGGGCCACTTGAGCAATATACACTTAATTTAAATATTGAAGCGCAAAAGGGTAAAACAGACCCTTTAATTGGACGTGAAAAAGAAATTGAGCGAGCAGCTCAGATTTTATGTCGTCGTCGTAAAAACAATCCACTTTTAGTGGGTGATCCCGGTGTAGGCAAAACCTCGATTGCAGAGGGTTTAGCTTGGTTGATTGTCAACGGTAAAGCACCTAAGCCACTTGCGAATGCTGAAGTTTACAGTCTAGATATTGGTGCGCTTGTTGCTGGAACAAAATACCGTGGTGATTTTGAGAAGCGTTTGAAACAACTATTAAATGCTTTGAAAAAGAATCCTAATGCGATTTTATTTATTGATGAAATTCACATGATCATTGGTGCAGGCTCAAGTATGGGTAGCACGATGGATGCATCGAATTTGATTAAACCTGCTTTGGCAAATGGTAGTTTACGTTGCATTGGTTCAACCACTTTTCAAGAATATCGTCAAGTTTTTGAAAAAGATCATGCTTTATCGCGTCGATTCCAAAAAATTGATGTCAATGAACCAAGTATTAGCGAAACGATTGAGATTCTACGTGGTTTGAAATCTAAGTTTGAAGATTTCCATCATGTTGAATATGACGACAAAGCACTCGTTGCTGCGGTTGAGTTGTCAGCGAAATTTATTAATGATCGCTTTTTACCTGATAAAGCAATTGATGTTATTGATGAAGCAGGCGCACAACGTCGATTAAAAGCTGAAGTAGATGGTACAACGATCTCAGTTGAAAATATTGAAGATATTGTTTCTAAGATTGCGCGTATTCCACCGAAAACAGTGTCTAAAGATGACAAGTCTGTACTTGAGAATTTAGAGCGTGATCTTAAACGTGTTGTATTTGGTCAAGATGAAGCAATTACAGCACTTGCATCAGCAATTAAATTATCTCGTGCTGGCTTGAAAGCACCTGATAAACCTGTGGGTAGTTTTGTTTTTGCTGGTCCTACAGGTGTGGGTAAAACTGAAGTTACGAAACAACTGGCAAAATTGCTCGGTGTAGAGTTAGTTCGTTTTGATATGTCTGAATATATGGAGCGCCATGCAGTTTCTCGTTTGATTGGCGCGCCTCCAGGCTATGTTGGCTATGATCAAGGTGGTTTACTGACTGATGCGATCCATAAAAATCCGCATTGTGTGCTCTTGCTTGATGAGATTGAAAAGGCACATCCAGATGTATTTAACTTGTTATTGCAAGTCATGGATCATGGTGCTTTGACCGATAACAATGGTCGTAAATCTGATTTTAGAAATGTGATTATTGTGCTCACCACCAATATTGGTGCAGAGAGTATTGTCCGTGCAAGTATTGGTTTTACCGAACAAGATCATAGTGCTGACAATCAGGATGCAATGAAGCGTGCGTTCTCACCTGAATTTCGTAACCGTTTAGATGGTGTGATTCAATTTAAATCACTTCCAACCACAATTATCGATTCAGTGGTGGACAAGTTCTTAACCGAGTTGCAAGCGCAACTCGATGAGAAACAAGTAGTACTTGATGTTGATCAAAGTGCGCGTGATTGGTTGTCTACCAATGGTTATGACCGTCTCATGGGTGCTCGTCCAATGCAACGTCTGATTCAAGAGCATTTGAAAAAACCGCTTGCAGAGATGATTTTATTTGGTGAGCTTGCTGAGCATGGTGGTAACGTTGCGGTTTCTGTGAAAACAGAGAATGGCAAAGACGTTGGCTTAAAATTGGAAGTATTTGAAGATCATATTAACCCGAGTGCTGAACCTGCTTAATGTTTGAACTTTCTTTCTCGATAACCCAAGTACTTAAAGTATTTGGGTTATTTTTCATCACAGCAATTGCTGAAATCTTAGGTTGTTATTTTCCATATTTGATTTTGAATCAAGGAAAATCATATTGGTTGTGGATTCCAACGGTTTTAAGTTTGGCTATGTTTGTTTGGTTGCTGACTTTGCATCCAGCAGCATCAGGTCGTATTTATGCAGCCTATGGCGGGATCTATATTTTTACCGCCTTGTTGTGGCTGCGCTACGTTGATCAAGTGATGCTGACACGTTGGGATATTCTAGGTGGTCTTGTGGTGCTGTGTGGTGCAGGCTTAATCATTTTACAGCCACAAGGTTTAGTTCGTTAAAAGTAATCAGCATGATGCGCATTGTTTCCATGATGATCTATGTCATTTAAAGATTAACTCAGTAAATAGCTTTCATTGATTCCGCATTCTTGAACAAAATTTTTATCATGCGATACCAATACCACAGCACCATTATAGGAACAAATTGCTTGTACTAGTAATTCACGCGATTCGATATCCAGATGGTTTTCTGGTTCATCCAAAAGTAATAACTCGACAGTCTGTTGTTTTAAAGCGAGTAATGCCACTTTTAAGCGTTCTCCACCGCTCAATTTTGTTAAAGGACTAAGCGCCTTATCTCTACGGATTTGTAAATTTCCTAAGAGTGTACGTGCTTGTTGCTCAGTCAAATTTGAATTAATACTACATAAGTATTCAACGGCAGATATATTTTCATCAAGTAATGAAAGATTCTGATCTAGATAAATAGAACTTACTTTGCAATAAATGTCTCCTGCAAGTGGATGAATTAAGTTTTGTATAGTTTTAAGAAATGTCGATTTTCCAGTGCCATTTGCGCCACTTAAATGTAATTTTTCTCCTGCATTCATCGCAAGGCTTATTGGCTTTGACTTCGTGTAAACCAGTTGCAATTGATTACAGCGTAAGATTTCTCCTGATTTTCCAGTAATTTGAGTAAACTCGAAAGATTGTGGTTTGAAATGTTCAAGCTCGGTTTGCTTCTGTTGCAACTCATCTTTTACATCTGCAAGTTGCTTGCTTTGTTGTTTACGTAGATGAGAAAGCGATTGCTCGGATTGTTCTTTCTTGGCATCCAATAAAATTGGTGCTTGTGAACCAGAAGCCCTTAGCTTTTCACCAGATTTTTGCCGTTTCTGAGCTTTCATAAGGCTTTGATGTTGCTGTTCTTTCAGTTGTTTTAACTCACGCTTTTCTTGTTGCACTGCGTGTGATAATGCTTCAACTTTTAAATGGTGCTGCTGCTGATATAGCGCATAGTTGCCACCGTAATAATGTAGTCCGAGTTGATTTAAGAAGAAAATACCTTGTACGTGAGACAGTAGCTGCCGATCGTGGCTGATTATTAACCCGCCTGTAGGGTGTTGAGCTATTTGTTGAATTAACCATTCACGTCCTAGTGTGTCTAAGTGATTACTGGGTTCATCTAGTAATAGATAATGATCTTTGAGTAAAAATAAGCGGCACAATGCTAATTTAGTTTTTTGACCTTCACTCAAATTTTGAGTAGGGGTATCCAGCGCTGTAGGTAGGTTTGCACTTTCTAAAAGTTGCTGCCATTCTGTTGGTAAATGCCAGAGATTTTCAACCTGATCGTAATCTGCAAATGATGCGATACCTTGCTGAATGCGTTCGAAGCATAAATATAAATCTTCAATGTCTAAGGTCTGAGCAATTGTAGAAGTTTGTACACGTTCAATCTGAGCGAGATATTCATGTGGATTTTGCCATAAGATTTGACCTGAATAGGGCAGCTCTGTTGTCATTTGCTTTTGTAAAATAGACATGAGTAATGACTTGCCTTGACCATTACGTCCGATCAGACCTGTAAACTGATACAAAGGTAGCTGGAAAGTAAGATGGTCAAACAGTTTTTGCTGAGCAAGTTCGAGTGATAAGTTTGAAACTATACATGCCTGTTGAGTCATAAGAAACCTCATAAACAGGATATGCAAAATAGGTGAAATAGATATTTTTGAAAAATAAAAAATCGCTAAACGATAGATAAGTCTATTTTGCACATCAAAAAGAAAAAGGAAATTTGATGATAGAAATAGGACTTACTTCATTGGCGTGATCTCAAATTGGTTTATTTTTCAACTATTCTATGGGGGAATCCAATAAAGGTCAAATTTTACTATTTTGAAGTTTTAATTAAAAAAGATAAAAAATGCTTGTCAAATGATGAAATAGTGCGTAATTTAAGGGTTAGGAACAGTTTTTAGATATTTGAAATAAACATGTTAAAGCATACTGTAAACACAAACGCATACTTTTATTTTTGGCAATATATTTAGTTGCCTGATGCGTTTCGGGCAGCAAAAAGGTTGCCCAACCAGTTAATACCTGATCGGCAACACCGATCAGGTTTTTTTATGCTTTGATAATCATGACTTTAGGAGAAATACCATGCATACATTCAATTATTCATATTTTAGCAAGATTTCTTGGTTTTACTTTGCAAAAAAATCAACGTCACATAGATCACACTTGCTCAAATAAATGATAGGACTGCGAAGAAGATCAGTCCAAAGGAATTGAAAAATGAATGCTTTAAATACTGCTTTGACACAACCACAAACACATACAAAAGAATCAATGCTTAGCTTACCATCACAACTCAAAGCACAGTTTCCCTTGTCTGCAAATTTAGTGCAGCAAATTTCCAAACATCGTCAAACGATTCAGAATATTTTATCTGGGCACGATCATCGCTTAATGGTGATCACAGGTCCTTGCTCGATTCATGATCCTATTGCAGTACTCGAATATGCTGATCGTTTACAACAACTACAAGAACAAGTAAAAGATCAAATATTCTTGGTGATGCGTGCCTATATTGAGAAACCGCGTACCACTGTCGGTTGGAAAGGTTTTTTATATGATCCAAATTTAGATGGATCATCAGATTTACAACTTGGTTTAGAACAGTCTCGTGCACTTTATTTGCAGCTTATCGAAAAAGGTTTGCCAATTGCGAGTGAAATTTTAAGTCCGATGGCAACAGGCTATTTTGATGATTTATTGGCTTGGGGTGCAATTGGTGCACGTACCAGTGAATCACAAATTCATCGTGAAATTTCTAGTCATATGCCGTACAGCATTGGTTTCAAAAACGGAACGGATGGTTCAATTCAGATTGCTTTGGATGCGATTCAATCAGCACTGCATGATCATCAATTCTTGGGGATGACTCAACAGGGTTTACCTGCGATTCTGCATAGTGAAGGTAACCCTTTACCACATTTGATTTTACGTGGTTCAAATCATGGCACTAATTATGATTTGGCTTCTATTCAAGCAATGCATTTCAAACATAAACATTTACCTGCATTGGTGATTGATTGTAGTCATGGAAATAGTGGTAAAGAGCCTTTACAACAGCCGAATGTTTTAAAGCAAATCATTGCAGAACGTACTGAGTCGAAAGTCCGTGGTGTGATGATTGAAAGTCATTTAGTTGATGGCAATCAAAAGATTTCTTGTGATATGACATATGGACAATCAGTGACTGATGGTTGTTTAGGTTGGGATAAAACGGCTCAAGTTTTGTTAGATGCCGCTGAACAAATGAGATTATAAAACGTATAAAAAGCCAATCATCTAGATTGGCTTTTTTGTTTATCAATTATTGATTAGGCCGCTTGAGTGGTTTGTTCCGCAAGAAAGCGTCCTATTTCTTTGCTAAATTTCATTGGTTCTGTAATTAATGGCGTATGACCAGAACGTTCAAAATAAACGGCTTTGGCATCCGATAGACTTTGGGCAACGAGCGTTTGTCCAGCTTCTGGATAAAGACTTGATGCACGTCCAATAAAGAATGTGGTTGGGCAATTCAATTGACTAAGCGCTTGTCTATAATCTTCATCATGATTTAAATAATTTTCTACATACCAAAGCAAATAATCTAAACGTTGGATGGGTAATAAATATTTTTGTAGCACAGGACGATTTAATGCAAGTCTAACCACTTTAGGACTAAAATTATTACTACCTTGAAACTCAATAAAATCGCTCCATAAACTTACAAGTTTATAACGGGTATCATTTGGTAAATCTTCGAGTTTTGCCGCAAATTTATTTTCTAATAATAGGGTTTGAATATCGAGAAGTAAATTTTTAAAACGTGATTGCTTTTGTCCAAACAAACCATACTGCCAAGAGTCATCTACAGAAATTTTAGGCGTTTGATCAATATGTAAGTAAGCTTTCAGTTTTTCAGCTAATTTGCCATGTTTCATGCCATGCATGGCTGTGGTTGCACCCATGGAATAACCCATAAGAATAAATTGATCCAATTTCAACTGATGAATTAGAGAATCTATGTCGTTCCAATGACTTGAAATGGCATCTAGATCAGGAATGGCACAGTTCTTGGAACCACCAAAACCCCGCCAATCTGGAATGATAAATTCATATTGTTTACGATTAGCAAATAAGAAGGGTAGCCATTGCCAACTTTGCATACCCAGTCCAGATAATACGAGTACAGGTTCTCCTTCACCGACACGTCGTACAAATAATTTTTCTTGGTCAGGCATGCTATAAAAAGGCATTATTTTTCTCCAATATTGTTTGCTTCTTCAAACTTCTTCAGTTGAGGAATCATTTGTTCCAGCCATTTTATCCATTCATTTTCTTTAATGATACCGAGTTCTAGAATCATTTTATGAATAAACAAAACACGGTTCGTGGGTTCATTGTCTTTAAAGTCTTTATCATGGATTGCTTGATAAAGGCTTAATTTTTCTTTGTGTAAAATTAAGTGACGTTCTAACTCAGGTAATATTTTGTTACCACCAAGTTGAGCTTCAGCTCTTAATCGAACCATTAAGTCATCACGAAGTTGAGCAGGTTCGCTTTGTTGTTCAATCCATGAAGCAAGTTGTATTCTTCCCAGTTGTTCAATTTGATAGGTTTTCTTTCTACTATTTGCTGTCTGTTCTTCTATCGTTGAAATCCATCCTTTTTTTTGCATCCCATTGAGTTCACGATAGATTTGTTGATGAGTCGCATTCCAAAAGAAGCCCATAGAGCGATCAAAACGACGAGCCAATTCAAAGCCAGTACTTGGCTTTTCTAATAAGCTTGTCAATAAAACATGGGCGAGTGACATAATGATCCGTTATAAAAATGACTCATCAGAATTATGCAATATGTTGCATAAAAATCAAATCTTGTTTATAAGTTTATGCAACAAGTTGCATTAGCAAGCAGATTGCTAGCCAAAGGAGAAAACATGTCAGCTTATCCACATTTATTAAAGCCACTTGACTTAGGTTTTACGACTTTAAAAAACCGTGTGCTTATGGGGTCTATGCATATTGGTTTAGAAGAAGCACCACAGGGTTATGAGCGTATGGCAGCATTTTACGCTGAAAGAGCTAAAGGTGATGTCGGGCTGATTGTAACTGGAGGTGTTTCTCCAAATGATGATGGTGTTGTATTCGCGCATGGTACAAAGTTAGATACAGTCGAAGAAGCTGAAAAACATAAAGTCATTACTCAAGCTGTGCATGAAGCTGGTGGTAAAATTGCGATGCAAATTTTGCATACAGGACGTTATTCTTATCAAGCAAATAACGTTGCTCCATCTGCGATTCAAGCGCCAATTAATCCAATCAAACCTAAAGCTTTAAGTTCGGCAGAAGTTCAACAAACGATTGATGACTTTGCAAATTGCGCGAAGCTTGCACAATATGCAGGTTACGATGGTGTTGAAATCATGGGTTCAGAAGGCTACTTGATCAATGAGTTTATTGCTGCACGTACCAATCACCGTGATGACGAATGGGGCGGAAGTTATGAAAATCGTATCCGTTTTCCAATTGAAATTGTTAAGCGTACTCGACATTTAGTCGGGGAGAATTTTATTATTATTTATCGCTTATCGATGCTTGATTTAGTCGAAGGTGGTTCAAGTTTAGAAGAAGTTATTCAACTTGCTAAAGAAATTGAAAAAGCTGGTGCAACAATCATTAATACAGGTATTGGTTGGCACGAAGCACGTATTCCAACGATTGCAACCAAAGTACCACGTGCTGCATTTACATGGGTAACTGAAAAGTTAAAAGGCTCAGTTTCAGTTCCTTTGATTACTTCGAATCGAATTAATACACCTGAAATGGCTGAACATGTTCTAGCTTCAGGTCATGCAGATATGATTTCGATGGCTCGCCCAATGTTGGCTGATGCAGATTTTGTATTAAAAGCGAGTGAAGGTCGTAGTGATGAAATCAATACCTGTATTGGTTGTAACCAAGCATGCTTAGATCATATATTTTCTATGAAGATTGCGACTTGTTTAGTCAATCCACGTGCGTGTTATGAAACTGAGCTTATTTTTAAAGAAACAAACGCTGTAAAAAATATTGCAGTGATTGGTGCAGGTCCAGCAGGTTTAAGCTTTGCAACTTATGCGGCGAGTCGCGGTCATAAAGTCAAAGTATTTGATTCAAGTAATCAAATTGGTGGTCAATTTAATATTGCCAAGACCATTCCAGGTAAAGAAGAATTCTACGAAACATTACGTTATTTCAAACGTCAAATTGAATTACAACCAAATATTGAGCTTGTACTCAATCACACTGCAACATATGAAGAGCTTAGCCAAGCGAATTATGATGAGATTGTTGTTGCCACAGGTGTAACACCACGTCAGTTACAATTTGAAGGTATTGATCATCCAAAAGTATTGAGCTACATCCAAGTTTTAAAAGAACGTGTTCCAGTAGGTAAACGTGTTGCAATTATTGGTGCTGGTGGTATTGGTTTTGATACTGCAGAGTATTTAACTCATGAAGGTGAAAGTGGCAGCTTAAATCCTGAGAAGTTCTATGCAGAATGGGGAATCGATACAAGTTATGCGAATGTAGGTGGTTTAAAGCAGCCTGAACTTGAAAAATCTGAACGTGAAATTTACTTATTACAACGAAAAAGTGCTGCTGTTGGTGCTGGTTTAGGTAAAACGACAGGTTGGATTCATCGTACAGGCTTAAAACATCGCGATGTGAAAATGATTGCTGGTGTAAGTTATGACAAGGTTGATGATCAAGGTTTACATATAACTGTAGATGGTCAGACAACAGTTTTAGAAGTAGATAATGTTGTGATTTGTGCTGGTCAAGAATCATATACAGCAATGTTCGATCAACTTAAAGCAGATGGTAAAAATGTTCATTTGATTGGTGGTGCGAAAGAAGCGGGTGAATTAGACGCTAAACGTGCGATTCGTCAAGGTGCTGAGCTTGCAGCAGTTCTATAAGTAAAAGATGAGACATTCTCTATGCAGGGAATGTCTCAAACTTCATCAGTTAAATGATAAGGAAATTAAAATGACAATCGAAACAACTAAGCAAGCCCTAGAGAAATGGCATCAGATGATCAAAACAGGTGATCTCACAAATTTAAATGATTTATTAGCTGACGATGTTGTATTTCGTTCACCTGTTGCTTTTAAGCCTTATGAAGGAAAACATGTGGTTTTCTTCATTTTGACTAACGTGATTCAGGTATTTGAAAACTTTACTTATCACCGTGAGTTTTACACTGAAGATGGTGAAAATGTAGTGTTAGAGTTCAGTGCTAATGTAAGTGGAAAATCACTTAAAGGTATTGATATGGTGCGTTTCAATGCGCAGGGAAAAATTATTGATTTTGAAGTGATGATTCGCCCAATGAGTGGTTTGGCTGCCTTAGCAGAAAAAATGGGCGCACGATTTGCCCAATATCAACCAAATTCAACTGAATAAATAGCCTAAGGAATATTGAGATTATTAGCATGTGGTTACAGCTTTCAACTTTTGCATTACTACCTGTAGTTATTATACAAGGTGTAAAAGTTCGTAAAAAAACACCACGACTTTTAGAAGCGAGTGGTGATCGTGATGGTCTTGTAGGACAAGGTGATCCACTCTCTTTACTTATTTTAGGAGACTCTGCAGCGGCAGGCGTTGGTGTTGAAACACAACAAGATGCATTATCTGGTGCAATTATGTCTCAACTAAAAAATGAATATACTTTGCAATGGAAACTCCATGCCAAAACAGGTGATACAACTAAACAAGTTTATCAAGCAGTACAACAATTAGAGCATAAAAAATACGATATCGTTATAACCTCTATTGGTGTGAACGATGTGACCAAATTGACTAGTGCAAAGTCTTGGATAAAACAACAAAAACAATTATTTACTCAAATACAAAAGCAATTTCAGCCAAAATTGATTATTGTTTCTGGAGTGCCCCCAATGCAGCATTTTCCAGCATTACCTAATCCATTAGCTTGGTTATTTGGGAAATATGCTGAGCAAATGAATCAAATATTGCAGCAATGGCTAGCCCCACAAAGTCAATTTAGATTCATTCAATATGATATCGAAAGTTTTCAAGCAATGGATTTGCCGATGGCAAGTGATGGTTTTCATCCAAGTAAAGAAATTTATGCTATTTGGGGACAACAGGTTGCAATATTGATACGACAAACATTTAACTCATCGTCATAGGTGGTTGCTGGGTATGAAAATATCTATATTAGATAAGTTTAAGGTTTTGGGCTTAGAGTTATTCGATGTGGTTTTAGGTGCTGAACAGCCTAAAATGTATTATGACCCTAAGGGAAAAATTAAACATGTCTTGGATAAACTACCACAATTGAAGCAAAAATATCGGCCAACGCCATGGCTTAGCAACACGCATATGCATCTTTTGTATTTTGATGTGATTAGAAAGAAAACAATCAAACTAGAATATGATCGCATTGATCAATTAACCATGAGTGATGGTGGCGTAACTGCAATCGCTTGGTATGGTTATGATCTTCCCGCAGAAACTCCAACGATCGTAATCATGCATACTATTACGGGAACTCCTGAAAGTATGCGTGAGTTAGTTAAAGATTTACATGCATATACAGGCTGGCGAATCGCCCTATGTTTACGTCGAGGACATGCGGGTTTACCGATGCCAATCCCACGTATATCACTGTTTGGTTCAACCAGTGACTTAAAAGAGCAACTTGAATATATTCAAAGTCTATTTGCTGATTCTGATTTATATGCCGTTGGTTCTTCTGCGGGAACAGGATTGTTAGTTCGCTATTTAGGTGAACAAGGTGTGGATACACCATTTAAAGCTGCTTTTGCAATGTGTCCAGGCTACAACACAGAAATTGGTTTTAAAAATGTACATCCTTTTTACAGCAAAATGATGACAAAAAAATTATTTAAGTATTTTATTTACCCATATCAAAATACGTGGACTCAGATTGGTTCTCTCGAACGAGTATTGGCAACAACTAACCTAGAAGCTTTTGAAAAAGAATATTTCAAAATGGCAGGGTTTGAAGATTATCAAAGTTATTGTAAGGCGATTAATCCAATTTATGTATTAGAGAATATAAAAATTCCACTGATGGTTCTGAATGCAGAAGATGACCCAGTGTGTTCTATAAAAAATTTAGAGCCATACAAAGCGGTAATTCAGCAGATGGATAATATTGCGGTAATTACAACTAAAAAGGGAAGTCATTGCGGGTTTTACGAAAGTGTCCATGTTAAGTCGTGGGCATCAAGACTGATGGCAGATTTTTTCAAAAATTATTCATAAATTCTAAAGTATAAAAAAGCCATGAGTGATTTAAGGATACTCATGGCTTTTTAAGATATATGTATATAAGTTTAATTATTTAAAGCTGGTGTCGCAGCAGCAATTGCAGCGGCAACTGCATCATCTTCACTTTGTGCTGGTGTTGAAGACTTTGGCTGTTCAGCTTTAACTGGTTTTGGTTCTGTTTGAACAGGTTTTTTAGGTTCAGCTGGTGGGGTTGATTCCACGTTAGTACTAGAAGAAGTTTGCTCAGCAGGACGCGTTTCACGACGAATTTCTGTCGTTGTATTCGCTGTTTCTTCACGACTTGTTTCAATTACGGGAGGAGTCGTTTCAGTTTGATTTACGCTTTCTAAAGATTCGAACTCTTGAGCTTTTTCAGGTTCAGGTTGCTGAGCAGTTTGTGTCTCGCTCGATTCCTGTTCTTGCTGCTCTTCGTTTTTAGGCTCTTCTTTTTTCACACAAGCAGTTAATAAAAGACCTGCTGCGAGTGCTGCACAAATTAAAAGTTTTTTATTCGCCATTGCTAAAACAACATATAAATTAAGGACGATAGTGATTATACCAGTAAATTTAGATGAAGAAATCAATCAGACCTTTTGAGTTTGTTGATATTTTATAAATATTTCAAAATTAAAATTAGATTTAAAACTCCAAAATGGGCTTAAGAGGAAGATTTTGGCAACTTACAATTTATTGGGGCGAATCAAAAGTAATTTATGTATGAAAAATCCACAAACCCCATAAATTTTTATTGAAAATGCTGATAGAATAACCAGTTGTTTATAGTTCTTTGAATTGATGCGGTTTGACTTTGCTTTATAGGTGCAGAGTACAGTAAAATTGCCCAACATTGTAGGCCGATTTCGGCTCGATTGTACGAGAAACTCAATGACCCATTTTATTTTTGTCACTGGTGGTGTTGTTTCATCACTAGGTAAAGGTATTTCTGCTGCTTCTGTTGCTGCACTTCTGGAAGCTCGTGGCTTGAAAGTCACTATGGTAAAAATGGATCCATACATTAATGTCGATCCAGGTACCATGAGCCCATTTCAGCACGGTGAAGTTTTCGTCACAGAGGATGGTGCTGAAACTGACTTAGATTTGGGATATTACGAACGTTTCTTACGTCGTGCAAAAATGACTAAGTTGAATAACTTTACCAGCGGTCGTGTCTATCAGGACGTTTTGAATAAAGAGCGTCGTGGTGACTACTTAGGTGGTACAGTTCAAGTTATTCCACATATTACAGATAATATTAAAGAACGTGTACTTCGCGCAGGTGAAGGCTATGACGTTGCGATTGTAGAAATTGGCGGCACAGTGGGTGATATCGAATCACTTCCATTTATGGAATCTGTTCGCCAATTGATGGTTGAGCTTGGTCATAAGCGTACCATGTTGATGCACTTGACCTTATTGCCATATATTAAATCTGCGGCTGAACTCAAAACCAAACCTACACAGCATTCGGTGAAAGAGCTTCTTTCAATTGGTATTCAACCAGATATTTTGATCTGTCGTACTGAATATGATGTCGATGTTGATACTAAGCGTAAAATCGCATTGTTTACCAATGTTGAAGCGCGTGCCGTTGTCGTGTGTAAAGATGCAAAAACGATTTATCAAATTCCACGTACATTCTACGAACAAAATGTTGATGATTTAATTTGTGAGCGTTTTGGTTACAACGATCTTCCAGAAGCAAACCTTGAAGATTGGGATAATGTTGTCGAAGCATTATTGAACCCTGAATACACAGTTCGTGTTGCGATGGTTGGTAAATATGTAGAACTTCCAGATGCATATAAATCTGTGAATGAAGCACTTCTACATGCTGGTATTCAAAATCGTGTCAAAGTACAAATTGATTATGTCAATGCAGAAGACCTTGAACAGCAAGACATCTGTATTTTAAATGCTGCTGATGCGATTCTAGTTCCTGGTGGTTTTGGTGAACGTGGTACTGAAGGCAAAATGAAAGCCATTCAATATGCACGTGAAAACAAGATTCCATTCCTAGGCATTTGTTTAGGTATGCAACTTGCTGTGATTGAATATGCACGTCATGTTGCTGAAATGCCTGAGGCAAGCTCAACTGAATTTAACCGTTCAACTAAATATCCGTTAATTGGTTTAATTACGGAATGGTTAGATGAGCGTGGTGAATTACAGCAACGTAGTCTTGAATCAGATTTGGGTGGCACAATGCGTTTAGGTGCACAGAAATCTGAACTTGTAGAAGGCACTAAAACTCGCGAAGTTTATGGCAAAGCTGAAATTACTGAACGTCATCGCCATCGGTATGAAATGAATGATCGTTTTATTCCAGCACTTGAACAAGCGGGTATGAAAATTTCTGGTTATTCATCAGTACAACATTTAGTAGAAACTGTAGAAATTCCTGAACATCCTTGGTTTATTGCTGTACAATTCCATCCGGAATTTACAAGTTCACCACGCGATGGGCATCCATTATTTGCTAGCTTTATCGATGCTGCGAAAAAGCAGTATCAAAAAAGTAAGTAATGTGAATTTGAATATATTGGGAAAGTCTAAATGTCGCAATTAAAAGCACAAGAAATAATTACTTTAGGTGATATACAAATGGCAAATCATTTGCCGTTTGTATTATTCGGTGGAATGAATGTACTAGAGTCGAAAGACTTGGCTTTTGAAATCGCTGAAACTTATATTGATATTTGCAAGCGTTTAGACATTCCTTATGTGTTCAAAGCAAGCTTCGATAAAGCGAATCGTTCAAGTTTGAACTCTTTTCGTGGTCCTGGTCTAGAAAAGGGAATTGAATGGCTTGCAGACATTAAAAAGCATTTTAATGTGCCAATTATTACTGACGTTCACGAACCATATCAAGCTGCTCCAGTCGCTGAAGTTGCAGACATTATTCAATTACCAGCATTCTTAAGTCGCCAAACAGATTTAGTTGAGGCGATGGCTAAAACCCAAGCCATTATCAATATCAAAAAAGCTCAGTTCTTAGCACCGCATGAAATGCGTCATATTTTGCATAAGTGTTTAGAGGCTGGGAATGACAAGCTTATCATTTGTGAGCGTGGCTCAGCATTTGGTTATAACAACTTAGTTGTTGATATGCTTGGCTTTGACATCATGAAAGAAATGAATGTTCCTGTCTTCTTTGATGTAACTCATGCATTACAAACGCCTGGTGGTCGTGCAGATTCGGCAGGTGGTCGCCGTGCTCAAATTACGACTTTAGCACGTGCTGGTATGGCAACAGGCTTAGCTGGCTTGTTCTTAGAAGCACATCCTGATCCTGAAAAGGCGAAATGTGATGGACGATGTGCCTTGCGTTTATCTCAGCTTGAGCCATTCTTGGCGCAATTAAAAGAATTGGATACTTTAGTTAAAGGATTCAAAAAGTTAGATACCCATTGATGTATGAAAATACATCTTTATATTCATTAAACAGAGGAATTGTTCATGAGCCAAATCGTTGACATCCGTGCACGTGAAATTTTGGACTCTCGTGGTAACCCAACCATCGAAGCAGACGTAATTTTAGAATCTGGGGTTGTTGGTCGTGCATGTGCACCATCTGGTGCTTCAACTGGTTCTCGTGAAGCTTTAGAACTACGTGACGGTGATAAATCACGTTACTTAGGCAAAGGTGTTCGTACAGCAGTGAACAATGTTAATACATTGATTCGTGATGCTTTGTTGGGTAAATCAGTTTTTGAGCAAAAAGACATTGATAATACAATGATTGCGCTTGATGGTACTGAAAACAAAGAGAAACTAGGTGCGAATGCAACTTTAGCTGTTTCTTTAGCTGTTGCGCGCGCAGCTGCTGATGAAAAGAAAATTCCTCTTTTCCAATATATCGCTGATTTACGTGGTCAAACGATTTTGACTATGCCTGTGCCAATGATGAACATCATCAATGGCGGGTCACATGCAGATAATAATGTAGATATTCAAGAGTTCATGATTGAGCCAGTTGGTTTCACTTCATTCTCTGAAGCATTACGTGCAGGTGCTGAAATTTTCCATTCTCTAAAATCAGTTTTAAACAAAAAAGGTTTAAACACTGCTGTAGGTGATGAAGGTGGTTTTGCACCGAACTTGCGTTCAAACGAAGAAGCAATCACTGTTATTCTTGAAGCTATTGGTCAAACTGGTTATAAAGCTGGTTCTGACATTATGCTTGCGCTTGACTGTGCATCTTCAGAATTCTACAAAAATGGTCAATATATTCTTGCAGGTGAAGGCAATAAAGCATTCACAAGCAACCAATTCTCTGACTATTTAGCGAGTCTGGTAAACCAATATCCAATCATTTCGATTGAAGATGGTTTAGATGAGTCAGATTGGGATGGTTGGAGTTATTTAACCTCAATTCTTGGCGATAAAATTCAATTGGTTGGTGACGATTTATTCGTAACGAATCCTAAGATTTTACAACGTGGTATTAATGAGAAAGTCGGTAACTCGATTTTAATTAAGTACAACCAAATTGGTACGTTGACAGAGACTTTAGATGCAATTTATCTTGCTAAAGAAAATGGTTATACGACTGTAATTTCTCATCGCTCTGGTGAAACAGAAGATTCAACCATTGCTGATTTAGCAGTAGGTACGGCAGCTGGTCAAATTAAGACTGGTTCTCTTTGCCGTTCTGACCGTGTTGCAAAATACAACCAATTACTTCGTATTGAAGAGTTGACTCATGCAGCTTACCGCGGTAAAGCTGAATTCAAAGGTTTAAACTAATTTTTGAATTATGTTAGAAGTTTTTCGATCTACTTCGAGTAAATTGATTCTGTTGCTTGTAATCATATTGGTTACAAGCTTACAGTACCAATTTTGGTTTGGTGAGGGTGGTTATTTCGCTCACCAAACTCTAACTCAACAAATTACGCAACAGTCCGAAATCAATACGGAGCTAAAAGAGCGTAATCGTATTTTAGCAGCTGAAGTTTTTGATTTGAAAAATGGAACAGAAGCAATTGAAGAGCATGCACGCTTGGATTTAGGTTTAATAAAACCTAATGAAACTTTTGTGCAAATGAGTACTATTAGTACTCACTATAAGCCTATTTATATTGATCCGAATGAAAAAGTAGATGC